>Ga0181535_10007967_pt1 | contig 10520 bp, 9 predicted proteins | sample PEATcosm2014_Bin_44_FD_119774 | JGI IMG/M metagenome (GOLD analysis project Ga0181535, IMG submission 119774) | Peatland microbial communities from MTU Mesocosm Facility, Houghton, MI, USA - PEATcosm2014_Bin17_30_metaG | ecosystem: Environmental > Terrestrial > Soil > Wetlands > Peat | place...
ACAGAGCCGGCGTTATCGGCACCCCAACGCATGAGCTGATCGGTGGTGGGATTGACCGGGCCGACGCCGTTGAGAACCATGGCAAAGTAGACGGCGCAATTGATGCCTACGAGGACGTAGGTGGCCGGCGCGGCGGCCCAGGATGGACGCCGGCGTCGAACAGGCGGGGGCGGCGAGAGTGTACCGGTGCCGGGTGGGAGAACTTCAGGATCAGGAGTTGGGGAATAACTTCCCATCCTCTAACTCTAAAGCATTTTCGAAGACGCTGTAGGATGGGAGTCAGGGGAAACTCCTAATCGGCTGCCGAGTGCAAAAACTTGCAGTGACATATTAATGAAAGATTGAAAGAAGAGCTTTTCAAGTGCAGCACGATTTTTGACTGTATTTATTGATCGCAGCCTGAACTCTTCAGCAATGGGTTTGTCGTGCTGAGGTGAGTAGTTTCAGATGATCTTCAACGGAACAGCAAAACTCAAGGGAGAAATTGTGAGCGGAGAGAAGCGGATTCTGCGGGCGCTGCTGAGCGTTACGGATAAGACCGGGTTGGTGGAATTTGCACAGGCGCTGGCTGGCTTTGGGGTAGAACTTGTTTCCACGGGCGGAACCGCGCGAGCGCTGCGCGAGGCTGGCCTGGCGGTGAAGGACATCAGCGATTTGACGGGTTTTCCTGAGATGCTGGATGGCCGCGTCAAGACGCTTCATCCGCGCGTGCATGGGGGATTGCTCTACATTCGCGGGAATGTGGAACATGAGGCCGCCGTGGCCGCGCATGGGATTGAGCCGATCGACATGGTGGTGGTGAATCTGTATGCGTTCGAGAAAAGTGCTGCGCACGCCGGAGCTGCCTTCGGTCATCTCATAGAGAATATCGATATTGGCGGGCCATCGATGGTGCGTTCGGCGGCGAAGAACTTTGAAGATGTCGCGATTGTGACGCGGGTCGCCGACTACGTTGGGTTGGCTGGAGAGTTGAAGGCCACGGGCGGAACCTTGAGCAGGGAGACCCGCTGGCGGCTGGCGCGGCAGGCGTTCGCCACCACCGCGGCTTACGATTCGGCGATTGCGAATACGCTGGACAAGATTGTTGACGCGCCGTTGCCATCGGCTTCGGCAGAGCTGGATGCAACGGCCTTTCCGACGACACTGCGGATCAACTTTCCCATGGCGCAATCTTTGCGTTACGGGGAGAACCCGCACCAGCGGGCGGCGCTGTATTCCGACGGGTCGGGATTGGGGATTGCTGGCGCGACCCAATTGCAAGGAAAAGAGCTGAGCTTCAACAACCTTGTGGATCTGGACGCGTGCTGGGAACTGGCGCAGGAGTTCGAGCAGCCGGCTGTGATTATCGTCAAGCACACGAACCCATGCGGCGCGGCGACGGGGACGACCATTCTGGAGGCGTACCAGAAGGCGTTGGCAGCTGATCCGGTTTCGGCATTCGGCGGGGTTGTGGGCATTAATCGTGTTGTGGATGGGGATGCAGCGCTGGAGATTGCCAAGCTATTTGTCGAGGCGATCGCGGCGCCGGGGTTCACGGCTGAAGCGCGGGAACGATTTGGCGCCAAGAGGAATTTGCGGTTGGTGGAAGTGCGACCGGCTGAGCCGCGGCCGGTGGTGAAGCATGTGTCTGGCGGGCTGCTGATGCAGGATGCGGATACTGGGCATGTGACTGAAGGCGAGTTGAAGGTGGTGACGTGGCGGCCGCCGGAAGCGGAGGAACTCAGGAGCCTGCTATTTGCCTGGCGGGTAGCCAAGCATGTGAAATCGAATGCGATTGTGTATGCGCGGGATGGGCAGACCGTCGGAGTGGGCGCCGGACAGATGAGCCGCGTGGATGCGGCGCGGTTTGGCGCGATGAAGGCGGTGCTTCCCCTGGCGGGAACGGTGGCCGCTTCAGACGCGTTTTTCCCATTTCCGGATGGGCTGGAGACTGTGGCGGCTGCGGGAGCGACAGCGGTGATCCAGCCGGGTGGGTCAGTGAAGGATGAGGAGGTGATTGCCGCTGCGGATCGGTTGGGATTGGCGATGGTGTTGACCGGAATTCGGCACTTCAGGCATTGAAAGTGTGCGATCTGGATGCGATTTTTGATTTGGTTGACGAGCCTGTGCCCTTGGAGTTGGAAAATCAGGCAATCCGGCGTGCAGTTTGAGCCAAATGACGGTTAGAATCGTCTTTATAACTAGGCAGAACTGCAGCAACCGCGGTTCTCCAATTCAGACGCCGTTGCCGGCTTTGTTTCGAGGTGTTTTCGTTTGGGAACGGGCAACTCAACGGTCGAGGTTTTGAGGTAACACCATTGGAGCATCACTTGACCGGCTGCCAGCACTGCCACCCGGTTTCCGGGAGCGGAATTTTGCCGCGTAAGAGACTGAAGAGGCAGGGATTCCCCTTGACTATGAAAAAGAAGAAATATCTGTCGCCCTCGTGGCCGTCGATCGCCGCCGTTTCGCTGTTTCTGCTGTCTGCCGCTTACAGTTTTGGCCAGGCCGAACCGGGAAGCTCGCTCCCTGAGAGCGCGGCTCCAGCCAAGCCGGCCGCAAGCAGCAATGCAACGATTCCTCCTGCCTCGCCTACGGAACCGGCAGCGGACCGCGCTAAGGCTTATTATCACCTGGCCCTGGCTAATTCCTACGAGGAAGATGCCGCGGCCCTGGGCAGACCGGAACTGGCCACGCAAGCCATTGAGGAGTACAAGCTGGCGCTGAATGCTGATCCCACATCCTCGCAGTTGAACGATGGTTTGGCTGATCTTTACTTCAGGACCGGGCATATTCACGAGGCCGAAGTTACGGCGCGGGGGCTGCTGAAGGGCTCTCCCAACGATGTTGATGCACACAAGCTGCTGGGGAAAATCTATCTACGCCAGTTGAGCGACGGTTCTACCGCTGTCTCCAGTTCATCTCCTTCGGGCAATCCGCTTGACCAGGCGATTGCGGAGTTCGAGAAGATTGTGGCTTTGCAGCCGAACAGCGTAGAAGACCGGATGGTTCTGGGTCAGCTTTACACGGTGAAGCACGATCCGAAGAAGGCGGAAGAAGAGTTTTCGACCGCGCAGGCGATCGAGCCTGATTCAGAGGAAGTGGTGCTGAACCTGGCCCGCGTGTATGCCGAGAGCGGAGACCTGGAACATGCTGTGAAGGTAATCGAGGCGGTTCCAGTGGAGGCGCGCAGTCCGAAGATGGAAGGCGCGCTTGGTGCGGCTTACGACCAGATGAAGCGGCCGAAGGATGCGATTGCCGCTTACCAGCGGGCTGTTGACCTGGATCCTGGCGACGAACATACGCTGGACGTACTTGGCCAGGCTCTGCTCAATGACAACCAACTGGATGAGGCCCTGAAGCAGTTCAAGGCACTTGCCGCCGCTGACCCTGAGGATGCGGAGGCGTTGGTTCACATCGGTGAGATACAGCGCCGGCAGGGCAAGTATGAGGATGCGCTTGCCACTGTCCGCAAGGCGCGCAAGATCGACGCGACATCGCTGGAGGCGGGCTACAACGAAGGGCTCCTGCTGGATCAACTGGGACGCTACGACGAAGCAGCACAGGTTTACGAGAAGATGGTCGACCTGACATCGCATGCCAATGGCGCATATACGGCTGAGGAAAAGACCAACCGGGGCATCTTCCTCGATCGGCTGGGGGCGATTTATCACGAGCAGAACAAGACTGAAGATGCCATCTCCACTTACCAGAAAATGATCGAAATGGGCGGGGATACGGCGCTTCGCGGATATCAGGGCGAAGTTGATACTTACCGCGACGCGAGAGAGTTCGACAAGGCGCTCGATGTTTCGCGCAAGGCAGTGGAGATTTCAAGCAAAGCGGCCCAGGCTAGCCCGAAGGATACAGATCTCAGGGCCAAAGATGTTGAGTTCAAACTGATTCTTGCGGGTGAGCTTGCCGATCAAGGGAAGGTTGACGAAGGGCTTGCACTGGCGAAAGCTCAACTCGACAACAGTGACAATGACCGGACGGTGTGGATTGCGTTGGGGCAAATGGACATTCGGTTGCGCCGCTGGAAGGATGCCGACGACGCATTCACCAAGGCCGGTGCACTGACCAGCAAGAAAGAAGATCGCACGTATCTATTGTTTTTACGGGGCGAGTTAGCCGAGAGGCAGAAGCATTATGAGCCAGCGGAACAGTTTTTCCGTCAGGCTCTCGATCTGGATCCAACCAGCTCGATGACCATGAACTACCTGGGCTACATGATGGCGGATAAGGGCACGCGCTTGACCGAGGCGTTGAGCCTGATTCGCAAGGCGGTGGAGTTGGAGCCGACCAACGGCGCCTATCTGGATTCGCTGGGCTGGGTCTACTTCAAGCTTGGGCAGTATGAGCTGGCAGAGGAGAATTTGCGCCAGGCTGTCGAGCGGGACCAGACTGACCCTACAGTTCACGATCACCTCGGCGATCTTTACGAGAAGACCGGGCGGATCAGGTTGGCAGCCGCGCAGTGGGAGCTTTCACTTGCGGAGTCGTCGAAGTCATTGGCTGCCGATCTGGAGCCGGGTGATGTGGCCAAGGTACAGCACAAGCTGGATACCGCCAAGGTGAAACTGGCCAAGCAGGAGAACACGGTGGGTCCGGTGAAACAAGAGTAAGGCGCGTGGTCCCGCGTGAACGAAATGAAGATTTGGGGTCTGTTTTGCCTGCGCGATCAGGGCTGCAGAGTAATCGGATATGAAGAATGGCCGCATCTGGTTTGCCAGATGCGGCCATTCTTTTGCTGCGAAACTGCGTCGAATCTGACCTGCGTTCACCCAGGTCAAGTCCCCAATGACCTTACTTGGTTCCCTCAGCGGCTGAGGCGATGTAGAGATCGACGTTGCTCTTGTCTACGATTGATGTGCCGGTATCAACAAAGACCGGATAGGGCGAAAAGGAGTCGGCGCTGAAGTCCTTGTTGAGCTGGGCGGGCGGAGCGTGGAAGATTTCGTCGAGGCCCTTGAGTCCAACGAATGCCATGGCAAAGGGCTTCTGTGCGATAGTTGCGTCGATGGTGCCACCCTTGATGCCGTCGAGTGTGTCCTGGCTGACGTCCCAGGCGACAAGTTCGCGATCGGTGGCGTTGGTGCGCTTGAAGGCGTCTGAGACCATCTTGCCTGAAGCCGAATCGAGGCAGACAAAGGCGTCAATCTTCTTGGGCCCTGTCAGGATCATGAGTTCCTGAGTCTTGTCGAAGGCGCTGTGCACGTCGTCCTTGATGTCGACCACGTCAACGATCTTGATGTCTGGCCGGCTTGCGAAGACATCCTTGAATCCTTTGAGGCGTTCTTCAGTGTTCGGTTGACCGGTGATGGTAAAAAAGACCACGTTGCCTTTGCCGCCGAGTTTTTCGACGACGCGGCGACCGCCGAGGCGTCCAGCCTCGAGATTGTTGGTTCCGATGAAATACAGACGATGGCTGCTGGCAGCATCGGAGTCCATGGTGATGACAGGAATACCCGCATTGATGGCGGCATCGATTCCGGGTTGGAGGATGGCGGCGTCGGCCACGGAGATGAGGATGCCCGCCGGTTTGACGGCAACTGCTTTCTGGAGCTCAACCAACTCAGCCTGCGGGTCATAGCCGTCAGGACCCGCAACAACGGCGGTCACTTTATATTCGGCGGCTGCTTTTTTGAATCCAGCAGCCGCGGTTTGCCAATATGGCAAAGAGGTATGCGCTGAAATCATGTAGTAGACCTCTTTGGTGGAGTGGCGATCGCCACAGCCGGCGGTAAATGCAACTCCCAGCGCCAACATCGTAAGCGCCGCTTTTTGGATCGAATTCATTCCTGCCTCCAGGTGCAAGTATGCTGTGTGACCGGGGCCGGCACTGGAGTTTTGCGCCCGAATGGGGGTCCCGAAAAAAATCAGGCAGGATAGTACGCCTGCGGAATTGGCGTTGTCCAATCTCAGCCCTATTCGGACCGTTATAGCACTGGCAAATGTGATCGATCGTGATTCAGAGCACACGAGAGACCTGATTGGGGTAAAGAATTTGCAGAGTGCGGTATAAACAGACCTGAAGTACCTTGTCAAGGATGGGCAATGGAATCGGACAGGATGTCTGCGGCCAAGCTTCCAGCAGGAATTTCAGTTTTGGGGGACGACCGCGAACTCACGCAGCGTTTGTACGGTGAACCTCTTCATCCCTATCGCACGGCATTTGCCAGGGATGGGGCGAGGATTCTGCATGCACGGGCATTCCGGCGGCTGGCGGGGAAGACCCAGGTGTTTACCAGGCGGCCCGGCGATCCGCCCGCCGACCACTTCCGGAGCCGGCTGACGCACACCCTGGAGGTGACCCAGATCACGCGGACTCTAGCAGGCGCCCTTGGGTTGAACCAGGAGATGGCCGAAACACTGGCTTTGGTCCATGACATCGGCCATCCACCTTATGGGCATGCAGGGGAAAAGGCGCTCGACCAGTGCCTCAGGGGATTTGGGCTGCGTTTTGACCACAATTTGCACGCTTTGCGCATTGTGACCTGGTTTGAGGAGCGCTACGCGGGGTTTCGCGGGCTGAATTTGACGCTGGGAGTACGCGAGGGCATCGTCAAGCATTCTCGAGACTATTCGGCCTCCGAGCACCCGGAACTGAACGAGTATTTTCTTGACGAGTTTCCACCCCTTGAGGCGCAGCTGATCGACCTGGCAGACGAGATTGCTTATCTGACTGCCGACTTGGACGATGGACTGGATTCCGGTATTTTGACGCTTGAGCAGGTTCGTGAGGGAGTGCCGCTTTTCAGAGGCTTTCACGACGTCGTTATGCGAGAGTACCCCGGCGCAGGACAAAAAACATCGACCTATGAAGCGCTGATGGGATTGCTGAATGCACTGGTGACCGACTTGATAAATGAAGTCAGAGCCGGTGTGGCTGCGATTGGGGCAACTACGCTGGAAGAAGTTCGGCGGGCTCCCGGGCGCATGGTTGCGTTGGGGCCGGAGATGGAGGCTGCACGGGCGGAGGCCAAGGCTTTTCTCTTCGACAATCTCTACAACTCCCCGGGGCTGGGTGAATCGCACCACCATGCGGCGAAGGTAGTGAAGGGGTTGTTTGCGGCGCTAACGGCTGATCCGGGGATGTTGCCTGAGGATCATAGGGACGAAATTCCGATGCAAGGCCTGGCGCGGACTGTGGCCGACTACATTGCCGGGATGACGGACAGCTTTATCGAGCAGGCTTGGGAGAACTCCGGTGGCAAGGGGTAGCGAGCCAAAGATAACAAGCGTCGCGGGAATTGCATTGCGTCTCAAAAAAAAATAGAACGCCACAATCAATAGGGCTGCGGGGGAGGATGCTTGAGGTTGCAATCACTGCACGGTGCCTTTTGGGCGCAGGCGGCGAAGGTCAAGGGCGCACTCAACCGCATTCTGAGCGTTGAGGCGAAGGTTGTCAGAAGCTGCCCAGAGCCAGAGGCGGGAGACCTGGCTGGAGTTACGGGGGGCGAACTCAGGGCGGAGGCGGACGAGCACATCGTTCTGGCCGGTGGCAGCCAGGTTGGAAGGGGAATCGGTGTCTTCGAGGACCAGGTCGACGTGGTCGCCGCTGAGAGCCTCTTCGAGCGCGGAGATATCGACGGGCCGCTCGAGCTCGACGGCGATGGAAAAAGCATGACCGTGAAAGACGGGCGCGTGGAGTACGTGCAATGCGATCTCCGGCCATCGACTGGCAGACAGAGCCTCATAATGGCGACGAATGCGGGCTTCGGCCGGAGCCAGGCTGATGGTGGAGTTTTCACCAAATCCACTGAGGACGTTGTAGGCGACCTGGGCGTCATAAATGGCACGGGGCAGGGCCTGAAAGCTGAGCAGGGTTACGGTCTGCTGATGGAGTTCGTCCATTGCCGCGCGCCCGAACTCGCTTGCAGGCTCCAGCAAGGTGGCCGCGGCAAATCGAACCGGAGCGGCCAACTGCAAACGGTCGAGGAGCAGACCCAAGGCAAGAGCGGCGGGGTGGGCTGGAACAACTGCCGGGGTGAAGAGATCGGGAGATGCGGCCTCAGAGCCAAGCCAGGGAGCGCGCACCAGCACGCCCGACTCCTGATCGAGTGCACCGGAGAGGTCGAGCACCGTTGAGCCTGAACGAAGCGCCTGCCGCCAGTGCCGACGCGTCAGGTCCTCAGTGCCAGTGAAGAATGTGAAGTCGACGTGCTCAAAGGCATCTGCTTCAATGGCGTGGACAAAAGTGACCTCGTCACCCACCTGGTCCAGTTGGCCATGGGCCGCTGCATCATCGAGGAGGATCAGGTCGGCGGCCGCCAGGGGCGACTCCGACAGGGCGTCTTTTAGTTCCCGGCCTAAAAGGGTAGAGGCTCCGGCTATGGCGATCTTGTACACAGGCGTCCTTTGGCTGGTTTGGTTACGCGGGTCTCACGGAATCAGTCTCTGCGGCATTGGCGCCGGACTCGTCGAAACCGGATGGCCGTCGACGCCGGCGGCGGGACCAGCCGTAGGCCGCCCGGGCCCAGATGCCGGAGAAGACGTAGGTCACGCCGATGGCGAAAAAGACAAAATGTGAGAACCGAACCATGATGTAAACAATGATGGAGAGCACAAAGAGGATTTGGAATGGATGACTGCGGGAGAGGTTAATCTCCTTTCCAGACCAAAAGCGCCAGGTACTGACCATGAGAAAGCCGCTAAGCCCGACGAAAACCAGCCAAAGAATGGCAACCCACCACGCCGGGATTGGAATGCCCCAGAATAGGTGAACGGTTGAAGCCAAGAAGCCCGCCGCGGCGGGAATGGGCATGCCGACGAAGTACTTTCGTCCAGGGCGGCCGGGATTGCGTGGCTGTGCGTCGTGGCTGATATTGAATCGCGCCAGGCGTGAGACGCCGCCGATCAAGAACAAGAAACAGATGAAGGCACCTGCATGCTGCAAATCGAGACGCAACTGCGGGTTAATCGATTCAGGCAGGAAGTGAAAGCCCCAGATGAGGGCAAGAAGCGCAGGAGCCACGCCGAACGTGATGGCGTCCGCGAGTGAGTCGAGTTCCTTGCCGAACTCGCTGGTGGTGTTGGTCATGCGGGCGATGCGCCCATCGAGGGCGTCAAACGGGATGGCGAGGATGATAGCAATTGCCGCAAAGTCAAGATGCGTTGCCGCCTCGCCGCTGATGGCCTTGATGGTCTCAGTGATTGAAAAGAAGCCGGCAGCGATATTGCCCACGGTAAAAAGCGAGGGAAGCAGGTACATGCCGCGACGCAGGCGGGCCTTGGTATTGGCCTTGGCCATTGCAATGTCGTGGCCGTTCATTGGCCCTCACCGTCGGGCATTGCGGCAAGGACACTGAGTCCGCCCTTCACGCGCTGGCCTACTTTGATCTTGAGAAATGCCTCGGACGGAAGGAGGACATCGACCCTTGAGCCAAATTTGATGAGGCCGACGCGCTGTCCCCGCTCCACGGCGTCCCCCTCTTTCAAATTGAAGACGATGCGTCGGGCGAGCAGGCCGGCGATCTGCTTGAATGTGATTTCTATCCCTCCGCCGTTGACGGTCACAATATTGCGCTCGTTGTGCTCGGCGGAGTCGGGATTCATGGCGTTGAGATACTGGCCTTTTTTATAGGAGACGGCTTTGATGACACCGCCAATGGGCGAGCGGTTCACATGGACATCAAACACGCTGAGAAAGATGCTGATGCGCTGTCTTGGCCCTTGAGGCGTGGAGATCGTGACCGTCTCGGTGACCAGCCCGTCGCCAGGAGACACGATCAATCCGGGGCCACTGGGAACCTTGCGCTGAGGATCGCGGAAGAACCATAGGAAAAACGCCGCCAACAGCAAAGGGACGATGCACCACGCCCAACTGCCTGTAGCCCACACCACCAAACCAGCAACTGCGAGCAAGCTCAAACCGTAAATGTAACCGTCACGAACCATCGTCCTCAACGATTATACGGTGGATTGACTCGGGCCAGTGGCTATCTTGCTGAATTGGCGATACGGAGCACGAGAGGCGCCGGGAGCGCAAACATCCGTGGAGGGGCCACACTGCATGGTGCGGCGACGATCAGACGATTCAGCTACATGTTCAAGAAACGCTTCGAGCCTACGCTACTGCGGGCTGGCGGCGCTCCAGGGCAAAGATGAGATCTTTGGCATGCAGCTTGAGCTTTTTCAAGCGAACTTCTTCGAGCTGTTCGTCTTCGGAGAGATAGGGTTTTTGAAGCAAGTCTTCCAGCCGCTGAGCGTAGCGATGATGTTCGGCATGCAGGCGATGAATCTCTTCGCTCAGCGTGGCGTCTTGTATTTCGTCCATCAAGCACCTCCGTTTGTTACAGAACAATTACATATACCGCCGCAAGGGCGCAATCGGCAAGTGGTAAAAATCGAGAAAGTGATCGAGGTTGTGGAATTCTTGTCAGAAGCGGATTCTGAGTGATCTGAATCACCTTAAGGGCCGGCAGGGTGGAGGCAATTGCCCAACGGCGAGCGGAGGCGGCAATCAGGAGATGCGCAGCGTGAACAATAGGGCGTCCTCAACCGGGTCAGTGTAGTAGCGGGGGCGCTGGGCAGTCTGG
>Ga0181535_10007969_pt1 | contig 10519 bp, 10 predicted proteins | sample PEATcosm2014_Bin_44_FD_119774 | JGI IMG/M metagenome (GOLD analysis project Ga0181535, IMG submission 119774) | Peatland microbial communities from MTU Mesocosm Facility, Houghton, MI, USA - PEATcosm2014_Bin17_30_metaG | ecosystem: Environmental > Terrestrial > Soil > Wetlands > Peat | place...
GGCAACTCACCATCGATGTACATCATCAGATGCGCTTCATCGAAGTGAATTCCCTGTGCCGTGTTGTCGATTTCCTTAGCCATTCAGATTTGCCTTGATCTTCGCAACGGCTCGACGAATATGGGCCGCAACCACAGGTACATTCGAAGAGAGAACCTCGGCGATCTCCAAATATCCGAGCCCCTCTTGCCTTAGCGTCAACACCTCGCGTTGCTGCTCAGTCAATTCCCCAAACGCTTCCCTCAGAGCTTCGTACTTTTCCTTGGCCAGCAGTCGCTGCTCCTGGTCAGGAGCTGGGTCAGAATGCGTTGCGGCGACGATCTCCCAATCGGGAGGCAAAATCTCGTGCTGCGCGCGTCCACTCTTTCTTTTGTCCAGCAACAGATTGTGGGCCACGTGAAAGAGCCACAACCGCCCGTTCTTCACCTCGCCGCCTTGTTGCAGATGACGGCACAATCGCAAAAAACATTCCTGTGAAGCGTCCTCGGCTTCCTCTGCGCTGCCAAGCGCTACCACTAAATAACGAAAGAGAGGCATGCGCAGATAGTCGAATAGCTCAACGATCCGCGTAGCCAGATTTCCTGACGGGTTGTCTTTCAACTCATCGCTGGCAGACAGAATTATGCTCCTTGAGCATCACGCGATGCGACAAGGATCATTTTCATGCATCTTCGAGCCAAGTTGCAACGAACACAACTCTGTTTCTTACCGTGGAGAGACCTCTTCTTGAAGCTGCCTCACACCTAAGAAAGACGAGACTTCCCGGCATTCAATACATAATCTTGAAGATTTCGCTGAAAAAGTTACTTATTGGAGATTTCTCTGTATCAAATCAAGACTTCGATCGTCGTTTGGATTAGAAACACTACGCATCGGCGAAGTCGTGGTTCCTCCTCCACAACCAGGCGTATTGTCCCAGATAAGCATGCTCATGAGAGGCACACCGTTCGACCGGGCAGTGCCTGCGTCTGGTAGTCGTCTGTTTCTGTAATGACTGGACTCCTCGGGAAGGATTATTAAGAGATGTGCGGAATCGCGGGCTACTCCCATATTCGCAGGCCGCAGGAACACGCCGATCTCGAACGCTCTCTTGCCTCCATTGCGCATCGCGGCCCCGATCAGCAAGGTGTTTTCCATTCCGGTTCTCTCTCGATGGGGGCACGCCGGCTACGGGTCATCGATATCGAATGCGGCGACCAGCCTTTCTCCAGTTTTGATGGCGATATTACTCTGGTCTTCAACGGCGAGATCTTCAACCATTGTGAACTACGCGCCGAGTTGGAGTCCGCCGGCTACACTTTCCGTTCTCATTGCGATACAGAGGTCGTGCTGCACGCATTCCGCCATTGGGGCAATGCGGCATTTAAACGTCTACGCGGCATGTTCGCCGCCGCATTGTGGATACGCTCCGAGCGCCGCCTCGTGCTCGCCCGCGACCGCATGGGCATCAAGCCTCTCTATTACTGTCAGCAGGACGGCGAGATCTACTTCGGCTCGGAGATGAAGTGCATTCTCGCCCATCCCGTTATCGATCGCCGCCTTTGCCTAGATGGACTAAACTGCTATCTCAGCCTTAACTATGTCCCCGGCCCTTTTACGATGATTGAAGGCATCTTCAAGCTCATGCCGGGACATCTGCTTGAGTGGCGGAGCGGCAACGCCGAGATCCAGTCTTATCTGCCGCCCCACATCACCGAAGCTCCGCCGAATTCGCTCGATGAGGCTGCTGAAGAACTGGACGGTCTGATGCGCCAGTCGGTCACCGAGCAGTTGGTTTCCGACGCGCCTCTCGGCCTCTGGCTCAGTGGTGGCCTGGACTCTTCGACCATCCTTCATTATGCAAGCCAGGTGAGCGCAAAGCCTCTTGAGACCTTCTCGATCACCTTTAACGGGCGGTCATTCAACGATGGGGATTACATCCACCAGGTAAGCCGGAACTACGGCAGTAAGCATACTGAACTGGACTTGAACGGCGACTGCGACCTGGTGGGCGCGATTCAGGACATCTCCTATCACGCCGATGAGCCGAATGCTGACGCTGGCGCCGTGCCGATCTGGTTTCTATCCAAGATGACACGGCAACATGTGACCGTGAGCCTGAGTGGCGAGGGCGCCGACGAACTCTTCGCAGGCTACCTGACTCACAAGGCAGATCGCTATGCCGCCGCTGCGCGCAGAGTTCCCGCCTGGATGCGCAAGGCTGCTCTGGCCTGTGCCATGCGCCTGCCCGTCTCCGATGACAAGATTGGCTTTGAATACAAGCTCAAACGTTTCCTTGAGGGCACGCTGCTCTCTCCCGAATACGCACACATCTTTTGGAACGGCACCTTTTCGGAGAGGGAGAAGGAGTCCCTCTATCACTACGCTTCACCGCAGCCTCTTGCGGGTATTGTTGCAGGCATGAACAGCGGCCGGGGGCTTGAGCGTTTTCTTCGCTTCGATCAGAGCTACTACCTTCCCGATGACATTCTCTCCAAAGTCGATCGCATGAGCATGGCTCACGCGGTCGAGGTGCGCCCCCCGTTCCTCGATCCGCGGATTGTCGATTTCGCAGCCCGCTTGCCGCAACGCTTTAAGCTGCGCGGTTCCACATCGAAGCTTGTCCTGCGTCATCTTATGCGCGACAAGCTTCCCAATTCCGTGCTCACGCGCCCTAAAATTGGACTCGACATCCCGATTCATGATTGGTTTCGCGGTCCTCTCTGTGGCTTTCTGCTGGATACACTCTCAGAGGATGCCGTCAATGAAACGGGCGTCTTTGCGTGGCCAGCAGTCGAGCAAATCATTGGCAAGCACCTTCGGCGTGAGGCAAACTATGGCTATCATCTTTGGGGGCTCGTTACGTTGCTTACGTGGATGAAACGCTGGAATGTTCTGGCTCCCGACGCAGATCAACAGAGTGAGCAGTGCGAAGTCTTCCCGTATGAAATGGCATCGTCGCTGTGACTGGGAATAAACAGAAGTTTCCAGCACAGAAGTTACTTTGTAAGACTCGAAGTAGATGGGAAAATGTGTCAGGGCACGACTTTAGTCGTGCCGAAAGAGCGGCAAAATCATGTTGGGCTTTAGCCCCTGCGATTTATGTTTTTGAGTTATTTGCAATGCCGCAGTGGCCAAAGCCGGAATCTAAGTTGGCCATTTGCGGCACTCTTCGACTTCGCTCAGGGCAGGCTAAAAGTCGTGCCCTGACACAATCGATAGCCTGATGGCAATTTTGCAAGTGACTCATAGGTCGCGAATAACTCGAACGAATATAGGAGTATCTGTGGGGATAGTTGACCAGGACACTGCAAATGAAATGCAGGGGGGGGTAGACCCCAGCCAGACGGGTGTAGGCGGCGGTACATCCCGTAGAAGTCTCTGGGGAGGCGCGCTGGTCGCCGGGGCAGCCGTTCTCGTATTCTGCGCAAATATAGTCAGTCCTCCACGCTTGATGGACGATGTGGACGCCGTACAAGCCCAGATTGCCCGCAACATGCTCGAGAGCGGCGACTGGGTCACGGCGCGGCTGGATGGTGTAGCTTACCTTGAAAAATCCCCACTAATCTATTGGATGATGGCGGCCTCTTACCGTCTCTTAGGTGTCCACGATTGGGCTGCTCGTCTGCCACTGTCGCTGGCCGCAGTGCTGCTCTGCTGGGTTACCTATCGCTTTGCGCGCTGGGGATTGGGTGAGCGGGCCGGCGTCTTTGCAGGGGTCAGTCTGGCCACCGCTGCCGGGCTGTATCTTTTTACTCGCATCCTGATTCCCGACGCTACGCTCACCTTGACCATTACTGCGGCCATATGGGCGTGGATGCGGCTGTTGGAGCCAGACTCGGAGGACAATCGGCCATGGCTGTGGGCTGGGATTTTGGGCGGTTCCCTGGGTTGTGGCTTGCTGCTCAAGGGTCTGATTGCGGGCGTCTTTCCGGTGCTGGCAGCGTTGCTCTATATGGGCCTGACCGGGCATTTGTTTTCCCGCTCATCCTGGAAGCGCCTGCGTCCGGCTGCGGTCATCACTGCCGCTCTGCTGATTGCCGTGCCCTGGCATGTACTGGCCATGCTGCGCAATCCGCCTTACTTTGCTTTTTCCATGCACAGCGGGCCGGGTGAGTATCGCGGCTTTTTCTGGTTTTACTTCTTCAACGAACACTTGCTGCGCTTCTTGAACATGCGTTATCCGCGCGACTACAACACCGTGCCACCCGCGCTCTTCTGGCTGTTGAATCTGGTGTGGCTCTTTCCCTGGTCGGCATATCTGGCTGGAGCTACCCGGCTTAGTTATGGGCGCACATCGCGCGCCAGCCGGGTACGGTTGATGGCCGTCTGCTGGATCGCGGTGGTGATGCTCTTTTTCACCCTCTCCACCACGCAGGAGTACTACTCCATGCCCATCTACCCGGCGCTGGCGATTTTGATCGGTTCGGCGTTGGCCGAGGGCAGGTGTTTCAAAGTCAGCTCGTGGGCGCTGATCGGGATCTTCGCGACGCTCTTCGCGGCGCTGGGAACCGTTCTGGCTCTGGTGGCGCGCACGCCCGCGAACGGCGAACTCTCTCAAGCGCTGAGTCAAAATCCCGACATGTACACCCTTTCCCTGGGGCACATGACCGATCTAACCCTCCCAGCTTTCGCTTATCTCAAATTGCCGCTCGCTTTGGCTGTGGCCGCCTTCGGCTTCTGCGCAGCCGGACTATGGTTCACCCGCCGCAGCACTGGCAAGACAGTGGCAGTGCTCGTTGTGAGCATGATCGTATTCTTCCAGGCTTCGCGCATAGCGCTGGTCCGCTTCGACTCCTATCTAGGCTCCTATCCTTTGGCGCAGAAGTTACAGGCCAGCCCGCCGGGCCAGTTGATAGAGGCTGGCTCCTATTATGTCTTTTCGTCGGTCTTCTTCTACACCAACCGCACGGCTCTGTTGGTGAACGGTCGCACCCTCAACCTGGAGTACGGCTCCTACGCGCCTAACGCCCCGCGCGTCTTCATTGATGACGCGGGATTCACAGAGCGCTGGCGCAGCGGCGATCGCTTTTATCTGCTGGTCGACGGCGATGATCTCCCGCATCTGGAATCACTGGCGGGAAAAGCGAATTTGCATAGATTGGCAGAGAACAGCGGAAGTTATCTGTTTTGCAACCGGGAGCGGTGATAAACACCGCACGTGCTTGTGAAAGATCGGCTTATACCTACAGATCCAATCGTCTGACGATATGGAAACTGCAGTCCTTGTTCTCGGTTTATGCGAATCCGCCATAAGCTGCCAATCGGTGCCCATTTTCATTCGGGTGATGCGGAGCTTTCTTATCTCGGCCAGGATCTTGAAGAGGCGCTTGGAGAGCCTGAGAAGAAGATTGCAGGCATGACCGTTTTAGAGGCTACAGCGGAACATCTCCATGACGTATTGAGCGGCTATTAAGGTGTCGATGAGACCATCAAGGCCTGCCCGTACGGTTGTGGCAGATGTTTTGAGTTGTGGAGCCAGATGCCGGGGTTTGGAGCGAGCCAGTAGGAACTCGCGCTTGAGATCGGTGAGGGCGACATCGACATAGCGCATAGTCATCGCCGGATCGACGTGGCCAAGTTACTTCACCAAGACTGGGAAGCTGACGCCGAAGCGAAGCATTTCGGTGGTGTAGGTGTGCCTGAACTGGTGGGGAACGATGCTCGTGGGGAGACCGAGGGAGTGGCAGACCAAGTGCAGGTAATCGCGGAGTTGACCCGGAAGCCACTTTGCTTCCGGGGCGCGCCATTATCCGTCCGCCTCAGGCAGTGGGTCGAGGGAACGAAAGAAACGCAGCCGACGTAATAAAGCTACTATGAAAGTGCCCGTAGCATCTTCCCCTTAGAGCATTTTCGGGAAATGTGTAGACCGGAATCTTGTAGGTTTCCCACCCATACCGCAGAAAAACACGGAATGGATGGGGCACGGAAGTCTACAGTAAATCCGAAAATGCGCTAGAGACGGAGCCAGCGAATCATGCAAAACCGCAGCCTCGCATCCAATCTCGGTATCTACGCCTACGCCACAGGCGCCGTCTTCCTCGGACTTGTCGGCCTGGTTTCTGGCGATTTCGCCACCACATGGCAGCGCGTCGGACCAAACGTACCCTTCCGCGAGCCGCTCGCTTATCTCACAGGATTCATCGAACTGGCCGCCGGACTCGCGCTCGTTTGGCGCCGAACTGCCCGCGCCGGTGCCCTGACGCTCACCGTCGTTTATTCCGTTTTCTCACTCTTATGGGTGCCTAAAATTCTAGAAGGCCTGAGCGGCTTCGACCCCACCGGCAACTTCTTTGAGGAGTTTTCGCTCGTCGCCGCCGGAGCTGTCCTTTGCGCACGGTTCTCACCGGCCGGCTCGCCTATCTCGCGCAGTGAATCCCTCTTCGCCCGCCTCTCCGGCCTTTCCGCAATCTCATTCGGCATCGTCCACATTTACGATATGCCAGGCCTGTTAACCTGGATCCCCAAATGGATTCCGCCTTCGCAGATGTTCTGGGCCTACGCAACTACCATCGGCTTCTTCCTCGCCGCCGCCGCCATTCTTTCAGGCATCAAGGCTCCGCTCGCCTCGCGCCTGCTCACAGCTGAAGTCGCCGGCTTCGAAATACTGGTCTGGATTCCCAAGCTGATCGCCAGCCCTCATGAACATTTCAACTGGACGGGCAACGCCATCTGCTTTGCCATCGCCGGCGCAATATGGGCCGTCTCCGACTCTATCTGCCGGACCGTTAAACGGGCCCCCGCATCCTTCTCTACCAAGGCCACTGGACCAGCGCAATAAGAGGCGGTATTAGCGTTACAACTGAATAAGCCCGCTCGGCTCCAATGCCATTTGTGGCCTTCCAGAGGCACAGGCAGCCGCTTACCATGGTTGGGGAAGGCTAGCGACAAAACGAGAGTCAAGTGACGGGATGCACATTTGATTGGCATAGGGGCGGCGAACTGTCGCGTTACCTGGAACTTCCCTTCGCTCACCTGCGTTAGCACCTGCAACCCGGAGGTTCCGAATGCTCTGGTTCTACGAATCGTTCTTTCCCGTAGTCTGGATTTTCTTTCTTCTCTACTGGCAGATTAAGGCCGCCAATACCAAATCCACCCAGCGCCTCGAACGGGCTGCCTCGCGCATCCTGCGCGTCTTCATCTTCCTGATCGCGATCATCCTCCTCTCGACAACTCGCATCCCTCTGCGATGGCTTTACCTCCAGCTCTGGCCGGTTGGCCTTTGGCCCTTCTGGCTGGGAGCTGCCGTCACCATCGCCGGCCTTTTGTTTGCCGTCTGGGCGCGCGAACACCTCGGCAGCAACTGGAGCCGCTCCATCACGATCAAGCAGGACCACGAGCTGATCACCACCGGTCCCTATGCCTTGGTCCGTCACCCCATTTACACCGGCATTCTGACCGGTTTTCTTGGTACGGCGATTGCCATCTCCCAAGTGCGCGGGTTCATCGTTTTAGTTCTCATCTTCCTCGCGCTCTGGATCAAGCTCCGCATGGAGGAACAGTGGATGCGTTCCCAGTTCGGAGAGGCGTATGCCACTTATGCTCATCAGACTGCGTCCCTGGTGCCTTACCTCTTCTGATCGTTGTGTCACGATTCCTGCAGTGGACTTGCACCCGCGCCACGACTTCGCGAATCTTCGTTTTGCGGCCTCACTTTATTTGCTTAGGATCTTGTGGTCAACAAAGCGACCCTTGCGCTTCCGCTCTATAAATTTGTACCGATCATTTTGATTGCCTGTATTTATCTAATCTGTCAAAAAACCCACTGGCCGCACCGGTCCCTATTTGCTAATCTTGGCATAACATGATCAAAAAGTGTGGCGCAGTCAGCGTAGCTTTGCTTCTGTTTTGCTCTCTTCACTTGCCGGCGCAGAAAAAAGTTCTGCCCAAGACGATCCGCTTTCAAGGCGCACCACAATACACGCAACAGGAGCTGCTTGCGGCCGCCGGCTTGAAGCCGGACGCGCGTCTAAACCCCGGCGAGGTGAAAGCTCACGCCAAGCAACTCAATGATACGGGCCTCTTCGAAGCGATCAAGTTTACCTCCGACAGCAAAACGTTGCTCTTCACTCTAACGCCTTCCAGCAAGCTCTTCCCGATGCATTTGGAGAATGTGCCTCTTACGCCAAGCAAAGAACTCGATGCCAAGCTTCACGAGCGCTTCCCGCTTTATCACGGCTTGTTGCCGGCCAGTGGCTCCATTCTTGAAGGAATCTGCCAAACATTCGAAGAGATGTTGGCGGCCAAAAGCGTCAAGGCAACGGTCAAAGCCGCTCTCACCAGCGGCCTGGGCCCGCAAAAACTTACGGCTATGAACTTTGCGGTCGTTTCGCCGACAGTGAATATCGGCCGCATCCAGCTTGTCGGCGTCTCCTCCGCTATGCAAGCCAAGGCCAGCCTCCTGGCCAGCGGTCAAACCGGCAACAGCTTCGACACAGAGAACACAGCTATCGGTCTTCAACACGCATTCAACGACCTCTACCAAGACCAAGGTTATGCGGCAGTGCAGGTCGATGTCGCCGAGGTCGAACCTTACATCATCTCGTCTCAGTCCGTCGACATTCCCTACACGGTCACGATCAAGGAAGGTGGAATCTACAAGCTCGGGACCATTGACTTTTCGGCCAGCACTCTGGTCGCGCGCGCAGATGTTGAGAAAATCCTGTCCAAATACCCGACCGGTTCTGGGCGGCCGCTCGATTTATTTCTCCTTGCTGTCGGCGACGCATACCATGCTAAGGGCTATCTCGATTGCTCTATCGTTTCACACCCTTCCTTTAAAGAGGCTACTCATATAGTGAATTACAGCCTCGAAATCGCTCCGGGCTCGCAGTACCGGCTAGCCTTTGTCAGATTCGACGGAGCCCCCGACGCGATGGCCGCCAAACTTAAGCTCGCCTGGAAGATGGCACCCGGCGACGTATTCGACGAAAGCTATGTCTCGAACTTTGCGTCGCTGGCAATAAAGAGAGACAAGCCCCTGACAAAATGGATGCAAACAGTCATCACCACCTACGACGTCAAGGCCGACCCTGCCACGCACGAGGTGAACTGCATCTTCCATTTCGCCAAAGTGGCGCAGAGCCCGCGCTAGCTACCTTCCGCCGCAAGAGTTGATTGGCAGATAAATCGAGGGAGGCGTGTTGAATCGAGAGGATCTTGAAGGTATCGATTTGTCACGGCAGTTGCGGCGGCGCTTCACCTTGTTCGATGTCGAGCACCCGACGCAAGAGCACCAAATGAAGGCTATGCAGCGTTTGGCGGAATTCGTCAGCGCACAGAAGATTGCAGCGGCAGAGCGGAATCCCCGGACGGTTTCACTGGCGGTTCAGTGATGGTAAGCGAGGAATCTGTGACTACAGTGTGCGCACTGGCTTGGATGGGATTATTTGTAAGTGATTGAAAAATTGGAGGCGCGGGCCGGGATCGAACCGGCGCATAAAGGTTTTGCAGACCTTTATCGAAGTGGACAAAAACCGAGTGTTTATGCTGGTCCCGCTCGTCCAACGCCTCATTATGGTCCGACTTTGGTCCGACCCCTGACTCGCGCCATCACGGCTTGGCGAGTAATCAAAGCGACTGAAGCAATGAGCCAAGTCTGCGGAGACCCTCTGTGCGAAGGCTTCAGCGACTTCGTCACCCGTGCAAATCAACAGGGCTTGACTTGAGCTCACTCATAGAGCTCAGTCTGCCAGCTGAGAGCCCTAAAGTTCATCGTTTTTCTCGAAAACGATCTTGCGTTCGCGGATAGTAGACACAGTCAGCCGGATCCCCCTGGGAGAAGATGACCTGTGTCCCTGTCAACTTGGTCTTCGTTCTCTCGTATCCGGTATTCGCAAGAAACGCGCCAAAGTTGACTTCATTTTGAATATCTTTGGTCATCGACAGTATCCATCCTCGCTCGCATATCGCATGGTAGATCGACAAGGCACGCGAACGAATTCACAGCGAAGAACACAAGAGTAATTCAACTGAAATGTTAGGCTGCAAGCGTAAAATCCACTGTCCCAAACGGGACATCTGTCGCGGGACTGCTCGATTCACAATGGTATTCGTATTATCAATTCTTCTTTATCAATGCCCATTCTTCTCTTACGGATTGCGAGAAGAATTGCTGCGAATGGATTCATGCAGGTGATTTCATCGTTACCTGCATGAAAATGAATGTCGATTTCAACCGCAGCCCGGCCGTACTGGCAACGAAGTGCGGCTGAATGACAAATTGGCCAAGCTTTAAAATCTCTTGTGAATTCTAAAAGGAGTAGTTCGTGAATCGACTGAATCGAATTCTGCTAGAAGCGGATTCTTTAACGTCCACCAATTAGTCGCGCAAAAACACCTGCAGCAATGACTTATGAACCCTGATGCGGTCGTCGTAGTCAACAAAACCCAGCTTGCGAAAGCGGTTCATGAAAAGGTTGATGCGGGGCCGGGTACTGCCGATCATGCTCGCCAGTGCCTCTTGTGAGATCGGCGGAATCAGCGTGACATCACCCTCTGACTGAACCATCTCTGCCAAGAGCAAGAGCAGGCGGGCCAA
>Ga0181535_10007971_pt1 | contig 10516 bp, 5 predicted proteins | sample PEATcosm2014_Bin_44_FD_119774 | JGI IMG/M metagenome (GOLD analysis project Ga0181535, IMG submission 119774) | Peatland microbial communities from MTU Mesocosm Facility, Houghton, MI, USA - PEATcosm2014_Bin17_30_metaG | ecosystem: Environmental > Terrestrial > Soil > Wetlands > Peat | place...
CGGCGGATTGCGCCCGAAGTCCACGGCGAAGGTCGGATCGGTCGAGCCATTCGCCACGGCCAGTTTGTGGTCGGTTTGCGCCTTGTCCACGGCCTCCGCGGCGGCCTTGAGGTCCGGACGGCTGGCCAGCGCGATGGAATGAAACTCCTCGAGCGGCGTCAACTGCTCGGAGAAATCGAACGGCCCCGCCACATCGAACTGGTCCACCGGCGACCGGTCGCTCAACATCGCCTGCAAGGTGATCTTGGCGGTGCGCAGACTCACCAGCGCCGATTCGTAATCGGATTGATACTGCGGCACCTGCAATTCGATCCGGTCCAGGTCCACGCGCGCGATGTCGCCGGCCTTGAAGCGGTCGCGGCTGATACCGAGCTCTTTGTTGAAGTACTCCAGGTTGTCACGGGCGAGCGCCAGCACCTCCTTGGCCTGCAGGGCCTGCACAAACGCCGCGCGCAGCGTGAACAGCAGGGTGCGCTCCAGGTCCGCCTGCTGCGACCCGGCGATGGCGGTGCCTTTCTGCGCGCTTTCCAGGCGCAACTCGCGCTTGTGCTGCCGCTCATGCAGGTAATCGAAGCTCGCCAGCGGCTCCGTGTTCGCCAGCGGCCGGTACGGGTTCGGGCTGAACGGGTCGAGCTGATCGAGCGTGAACGAGAAATTCGGGTTGGGGCGCAGGTAGGCGGTAATTTCCTCGTCTTTCGATTCCTGAATGTTGATCTGGCCGGCCTGAAGGGTGGGGTTGGTGGCGGCGAATTTCTCCTTGACCTGCTGCCAGGTGAGCGCCGTCTGGGCGAAAGCGGGGACCAGGCAGACCGCTGCCACGCCCGCGCGCAGCGCGGCACGGACGATTTCGTGGGCAAGAAATAGCAGATTTCGCGTCGAGTTCGGTCTCATCTGAGTGCCGGTTAGCGGCGACACCCCGCGCAGGGCTGGAAAGAGCTTCCTCATTGATTCTAGCGGCTTTGCGCGAAGGGCCAACACCTATCTTTCAGGCGCGTGTGACCTATCTTTCAGCCCCCAGGCTTGGGTTATAGCACGATTGTATCTACAATTCGATTAAAGGCTGACGAGTGCGATTGTCTCAACTCCAGGGTAACGTCCGCGTCGCCGTTGCCGCGCTACTTATCCTTGCCGTGGCGCTGATCGACTGGCAGGTTGATCTGCCGCTGGGGTTCGGCTTCCTGTATCTGGGTCCGATCCTGCTGGTGGGCACCGTTTGGCCGCGTGGGCGAATCCTGGCGACGGCGGCTATCTGCACGGTGCTGTCGCACGTATTTGCGCCGCACTTTCCCCTCAACGTGTCGCTGCCGGAGGACTTTCTGGTCTTCACCGCGCTGAGCGGCACCGGGCTGTTCGCCTTCGAAATCAGCCGCACCCGGGCGCGCGAGCTGGAGAACCTGCACCGCGTGGAGAGCGAAATGGCCGCGCGGCGATCCGCGGAAGAGCAGCTCGAGTTCCTGATCGAAAGCAGCCCGGTGGCGATCCTCACCATGGCCCAGGATTGCCTGGTCTTGCGGGCCAACCAGGCAGCACACCGGTTGTTTGCGGTGCCCGATGGCAGCTTCGCCGGCAGGAGCATCCGGCGCTACGTGCCGGCGCTCGGCCGCGTGCCGTTCGGCGGCGTGGAGCAGCCCACGTTTCGCACCGAGATGCAGTGCCGCGGCCAGCGAGAGAGCGGCGAGGTGTTTCTGGCCGACGTTTTCTTCTCCACCTACCGGACGGCCATCGGCCCGCGCCTGGCGGCCCTGGTGGTGGATTCTTCCGAGCAACTGCGGGAACGCGAAGAATACGGCCTGGAGCAGTTGCTGGCCGGCTCGCGCATCCTGGTGGGCGCGGTCTCGCACGAGATCCGCAACGTCTGCGGCGCCATCGCGGTAATCTACGAGAACCTGGCCCGCTCCGGCGCGCTGCGCACCGACCGTGATTTTGAGGCCCTTGGATCGCTGGTTGAGACGCTCACGCGCATCGCCTCGGTGGAACTCAAACAGAGCCAGCGGCCGAACCCGGTGGCCGGCACCGACCTTTTCGAAACCCTGGACGAGCTGCGGATTGTTCTCGAGCCCTACTGCCGGGAAGCCGGCATCGAGGTGCACTGGCACGTTCCTGAGGAGCTGCCGCCGGTATGGGCCGACCGCCACAGCCTGCTGCAGGTGCTGCTCAATCTCATCAAGAACAGCGAGCGGGCTCTGGACCAGGCCCCTTCGAAGCGCATCGACATCGCAGTTTCCACCAACGCTCACGCGGTGCTGCTCCGCGTCACCGATTCCGGTCCCGGCATCGACTCCCCCGAGAAGCTTTTTCAACCCTTCCAGCAGGGTGCGCAGTCTACCGGGCTGGGGCTTTTTCTCTCACGCGCGTTCGTGCGATCCTTTCATGGCGAGCTGCGGCACGATCCAACGGTGGCCGGCTGCTCGTTCGTCATCGAACTGGCCGTAGCCGGCCCCAGCGAACGCGAATTCTCGCGTGTGGCGGAAGATGGAACCCATCCGGTTGCTACTGCTTGACGATCACGTGCTGTTCCGCGAGAGCCTCGGCCGGCTGCTGGCCTCCGAGCCCGATTTCGTGATGGCGGGCCATTGCGGCACGGCGGCCGAAGCCCTCGACATTCTACACAAGACGCCGGTCGATCTCATCCTGCTCGACTACGATCTGGGCGGCGATCACGGCGATCAGTTTCTGCAGGCCGCGCACAGCGCCGGCTTCCGCGGCAAGACTCTGATGGTGACGGCCGGCATGAACGCCGCCGAGAGTTCGATTGCGCTCAAACTGGGCGCCTCCGGCATCTTTCTCAAACACAATTCTCCTGGCAGCCTGGCCCAGGCCATCCGCCAGGTGGCGGCGGGCGAAATGTGGGTGGATCCCAAGGTGATTCAGCTGCTGGCCGACAACGTGAGCTTCCGCGAGGAACACAATCTTCGACGTCTGCTCACCGAGCGCGAACAGGAGGTGTTGCAGGGACTATTTGAAGGATTAACCAACAAGGAGATCGCCGCGCAGTTGGGCGTCTCCGAAAGCGCCATCAAAGCCACGCTGCAGCAGCTTTTCCAAAAGACTCACGTGCGCACGCGGAGCCAGCTGGTGCGCATCGCGCTCGAATCTTCGCTAGGCACCACGCGAAGGTAAACGGCCCGCTGCGCGCCGCCGCGCCGGGGGTTTCGCCGGCGGGTGCAGGCGAATGTAAATCGCCCACGCAATCCCGGCCAGCACGCCGAGAGCGATCAGAACCTCCGGTATATCCAGGTTCATAAAGCACCTGCCTGTCTTGAATTGTACGCTCAATTGCGGCCAAATGACACCGCTGCGGTCCGCTTGCCTGACTATCTTACGGGTAAGCCGGGAGTCGCCCGATCAGCACTGTTCAAGATATTGATAGGAAATGCTTTAGCCTGCCAGCTAGAGTCTCAGCAGACCAGGTCTTCGCGCCCGACATGCAGGTCTTCCAGGTTGCCCAGGATGGTCAGCGCGATGTGGCGCGAGTCGAAGAACGTCCGCGCCAGTTCGCGGACGCCGTCCGCCGCCACGGCCTCGATGCTCTCCACTAGTTCGTCAAGCGAAAAGAAGCGGCCAAAGTAGATCTCGTTGCGCGCCAGGCCGGACATGCGCGACGAGGTCGATTCCAGGCCGAGCACCAGCGAACCTTTGAGATAATCCTTGGCGCGGCGCAGTTCTTCCTCGCCCACCGGCCGGTCCTTGAGATCGCGAAACTCCTTGAGGATGGACTCCACCACCAGGCGCGCCGATTCGCGCGACGTTCCTGCATAGACCGAAAGACAGCCGGTGTCGCGATACGGGTTCAATTCGGAGAAGACGGCGTACGCCAGTCCCTGGCGCTCGCGGATGTTCTGGAACAGCCGGGAGCTCATGCCGCCGCCGAGCAGAGTATTGAGCACGTAACACGCGAAGCGCTCGCGATGCGGCAGCGGGTGCGAAGGCACGCCGAGGCACAGGTGAACCTGCTCCAGGGCGCGCTTGTTGCGCAGGGCGATGCGGGCGTGGGTTTGGGGAGCTTCCCCGGCCGGCGCCGGCGCGCTGGCCGGCAGAGCGTCGAAATACTGGCGCGCCAGGTCCACCAGGGTGTCGTGTGTCAGGTTTCCGGCTGCCGTCACCACCAGGTTGGCCGGCGCATAGACGGCGGCGTAATAATCGCGCAGGGCAGCCTGATCGAAGCTGCTCACGGTTTCGCGCGTGCCGAGGATCGGCTTGCCCAGCGGGTGGTCTTTCCAGAAGTTGGAAGAGAAGATTTCCTGCACCAGGTAATCGGGGCTGTCGGCCTCCATCTTGAGCTCTTCGAGGATCACGCCCTTCTCTTTTTCGATGTCCTCCTCGCGGAACAGCGGATGGAGCACCAGGTCGGCGAGCACGTCGAAAGCGCGCGACAGATGCTGGTCGAGGACTTTGGTGTTGAAGCAAACCAGTTCCTTGCCCGTGAAGGCGTCCAGATTGCCGCCGATCGAATCCACCGAGCGCGCGATATCCTCCGCCGAGCGGCTGGTGGTTCCCTTGAACAGCATGTGCTCGATGAAATGCGAGATGCCGTTGCGCGCCTCGGTCTCGCGGCGCGAACCGGTGCATACCCAGATGCCCACCGAAACCGAGCGCACATGCGGCATGCGCTCGCTGATGACCCGCAGGCCATTAGACAGCGTGGTCATTTCGATATCCCGTACCGGGTTCACAGATGTGGGCATTCGGAAAGGAACTGCTCTCCTTACTTTGTAACACTGTTCGCGGCCGCCCGGTTGTGCCAACTCCAACCGCTCCCTACGGTCGCGGCTCCGATGGCCCGAACGGAGCCGCGACCAAAGGGAGCGGTTTCCGGCGATCGAACTGGCTGTTTTCTGTTGAGGTCCTAACTGCAAACCGCGGCGCGGCCGGCTGTCTCGGTCCTCCATAGTACAATTGAAACAACTGGAGTCCTGGACTATCATGAAATTGCACACCGCCGCGATTCTGCTGGGGTTCGCGGCCGCTGCGCTACCCCTCCTCGCCGCCGACCCGCCCATGGCGCGCCCCAAGGCCGGCAAAGTGGAGATTCTGCCGCTCGATCAGGTGAAGCCGGGCATGAAAGGCGTGGCCTGGACCGTGTTGCAGGGCACCGAGCCGGAGCCGATCCCGATCGAAATCGTCGGCCGCTGGCGCGACATGTGGGGGCCGAAGCAGGACGTGATTATCGCCAAGATGGGGGGCAAGGCGGTGCGCACCAACGTGGCCGGCGGCATGAGCGGCAGCCCGGTTTATATCGATGGCAAGCTGGTAGGCGCCGTCGCCCTCCGGCTGAGCACGTTTTCGCCGGACGCAATTTGCGGCATTACCCCCATCCAGTCGATGCTGGAGATTCAGGATTTCGACCAGTCGCGGCCCGACGACACGCGCACGCCGGCCAAGCCGATGCCGCGCGCTACCCAGGCTGCTGCCATGCCCGGCGAGCTGCTGGGCCAACTGGCGGCCGCGGGCGCCGCGGGCAGTGGACTGCCCTCCGATATCCCCATCATGGAGCCGATCGAAGCTCCGCTCGCCTTTTCCGGCTTCACGGACGATACGCTGCGCGAGTTCGGCCCGCTGTTCCGGCAAATGGGAGTCCACATGGTGCAAGGCGGCGCCGGCGGGGATCTTCGCGGCAGCCAGCCGGCGCCAGGCTGGGAACATTCGCTCAACCCGGGCGACTCGGTGGCTGGCGTACTGGTGGATGGCGACCTGACCATCACCGGCCTCGGCACCGTGACATACAACGACGGCAAGCGCGTGCTTGCCTTCGGACATCCGTTCTTCAATCTCGGGCCGGTCGACATGCCGATGAGCAAGGGCGAAGTGCTGATGACGCTCGCCTCCTCCTACCAGCCGAACAAAATGGCGAACGCCACCGAAATCGTTGGCGCTCTCCATCAGGACCGGCACAGCGGCATTGAGGGCGTGCTCGGCGGCACGAGCCGGATGATTCCTGTCGACGTCCGAGTGCGGGCGTTCGACGACAAGAACCGCGCTTCCCGCGAAAAGGAGTTCCACTTCCACATCTTCGTGCAGCAGAAGTGGACTCCGTACCTGATGATGCTGACGCTGTATAACTCGGTCTCCGAGCTCAACGAGTTCGCCGATGAGGCCACGTACCGGCTCAGCGGCCAGGTGGAAATGAACGGCAACCAGAACATCGCGCTCTCCACCATGCAGACCACCGGCGAGATGCCCATGCCGGCCTCCATGATCCTGGCCGGCTGGTTTGGCGACAAGTTCAACCGGCTGTATCTCAACAATGTGAAGACGCCGGAGGTAAAGCGGGTCAACGTTACGGTGGATCTGCTGCCGGAGCGGCGCATTGCCGCCATCGAGAACGCGTGGGTGGCTGACACCGACGTCGAAGCCGGCCAGGCGCTGCCGGTGAAGGTGTTCCTGCGGCCGTACCGCGGCGAACCAATCGAGCGCGATTTCACGGTCCGCATTCCCGAAAGCCTCGCCAAGGGCGACCACCGCATTCTGCTCAGCGACGCCGAAACCGTGAACCGCATGCAGAACATGGCGGGCATGATGAGCCATTTTCTGGACATCCGCGAAACGGTTTCGCTGCTCAACCAGGAGCGCTCCAACAACCGGCTATATGTTTCGCTGGTGGAAGCCAGTCCGACGGCATACTATGACGACAAAACGATGCCCAGCCTGCCGGGTTCGGTGCTCAACGTGATGCAGGCCGGACGCTCGCCCAGCCGCTCCCTCATCACCACGCCGGAGACCGCCGTGGAGCAGACGGCGCTGCCGTTCGATTACGTGGTTACCGGCAGCTTCTCGATTCACATCCACGTCAAATGAAGACAGCGCAGCGTTGCTGGGCAATTGTGGGGCAGGTTGGCAACCTGCGAGCCGATTGCCAATCGGCCCAGCCGGGCGCAAGCTCGGCCGGTGCCCGCCGGACACTCCGCATCCCGAATTTCCCCATGAACCGACTCACAGTTTTCCTCCGTCGCGCTGCGCCAGTTTTCTTCGCCTGCGCCGTGCTATACGGCGGCGACACGCGCTTCTGGTCGCAAAGCGAGTACGCCGATTTCGAGAAGGGCAACGTCAAGAAGCTGTCGCTCCGCAGCGACGGCCTCATCACGCTGGCGCCCCAGCTACGCGAGATGTTCGACACCTCGCTGGCATACCTGTGGGCTCTGGCGCGTGATTCCAAGGGCGTGCTCTACTTCGGCGGCGGCTCCAACGCCAAGCTCTACCGCGTCACGTCCGGCGGCAAAGGCGAACTGGTGGCGGAACTGGAAGGCCTCGCCGTGCAGGCCATCGCCATCGATGCCAAGGATCGTGTTTATGCCGCCACCTCGCCCGACGGCAAGGTCTACCGCATCGCGGGCAGCGCCAAGCCCGAGGTCTTCTTCGATCCCAAGACCAAATACATTTGGGCCCTCGCGTTCGACCCGGCAGGCAACCTCTACGTGGCTACTGGCGACCCCGGCGAAATCTACCGCGTCACGCCGGACGGAAAAGGCGCCCTGTTCTTTCACGCCGATGAGACTCACGTGCGTTCGATGACGCTCGACGCGAAGGGCGACCTGATTGTGGGGACCGAACCGCGCGGCCTGGTGCTGCGCGTCTCTCCGGCAGGCGAAGGATTCGTGCTGTACCAGATGCCGAAGAGAGAAGTGACAGCAGTGGCCGTGGCGGCAGACGGCTCGATCTACGCCGCCGCGGCGGGCGGAAAATCGGCGCCGTCAGCGCCCGCTCTGCCGCCGCCTCCCTCAGTCCCGCCTGCCTCAGCCACAGTTGCGGTGGTCGCGCCGGGAGTCGGGCCGCAAGCCGCGCCGCGCCCGGTGGCGCCTCCACCCGCGACGTTGAACCCGGCCGCCGGAGCCAGCGGCGGCACGGACGTTTACCGCATTCCACCAGACGGCAACCCGGAGCGCATCTGGACCAACCCGCTCGATGTGGTTTACGCCATCGGTTTCGACGCCGAGGGCCGCGTCATTCTGGGCGCCGGCAACCACGGCAATGTGTACCGCGTCGAAACGCCGTTTCTTTATACCGCGCTGCTCACCACCGCGTCGACGCAGGTGACGGCATTCGCCAGCGGCCCCGGCGGCCGCCTCTACGCGGTCACCGGCAACGTGGGCAAGTTGTATGAAATCGGACCGGGCCTGGAACACGAAGGCACGCTCGAGAGCGACGTGTTCGACGCCAACTTGTTTTCGCAATGGGGGCGCCTGAGTTTCGAGGCCCACCTGGGCGGCGGGCATGTGTCGCTGGCGACGCGCAGCGGCAACCTCGACCAGCCACAGAAGAACTGGAGCCAGTGGTCGGCCGCCCTCGCCGATCCCAAGGGCGCGCCGGTCGCTTCCCCGGCGGCGCGCTTCCTGCAATGGAAGGCCACCCTCACCGCCGGCACGGAGGGCCGTTCGCCGCAACTGGAATCGGTGGATGTCGCCTACCTGTCCAAGAATCTCGCGCCGCGCGTGGAACAGATCGAAATCACCCCTGCCAATTACAAGTTCCCTGTACCGTTCACGCCGCAGGCGGCAAGCCCGCAGCCGCAGTCGCTGACGCTGCCGCCCCTGGGAAAACACACGACTCAAGGACCCGGGCTCAACCTGGAGCCGGCCAGCACCAGCACGCCCGCGATGCAATGGGCCAAGGGCTGGATTGGCGCGCGCTGGGTGGCTTCCGACCCGAATGGCGATTCCCTGATTTATACGGTCGAAATTCGTGGTGAAGCCGAGACTGAATGGAAGCCGCTCCGGCAAAAGGTCGCGGAGAAGTATTCGTCGTGGGACTCGACCGCTTTTCCGGACGGCGAATACCGCGTTCGGATCTCGGCTTCCGATGCGCCGTCCAATCCGCCTGCCGACTCGCTCACAGGGCAGCTGGTCAGCGACGCTTTCACTGTGGACAATACGCCGCCGCGCATCAGCGGGCTAAGCGCCACTCGCAACGGCGGCAAACTGGACGTGCGCTGGCACGCCGCCGACGCGCTCAGCAATGTCGCCAAAGCGGAATACTCGCTCGATGGAGGCGATTGGACGGTAGCGGCTCCGGTGACCAAGCTCTCCGATTCCCTTGAGCTCGACTACGCGCTGGAGCTCGATGCCGCGCCCGGCGAGCACACCATCGCCATCCGCGTGGAAGACGACTGCGCCAACCAGGCGGCGGATAAGGTTGTCCTGAAGTAGGTCCGCGGCAGACTTCACTGGCTGGCGGTTCGCCGGAGCTTGGGCAGTGCCGTCAGCGTGGCGCCGTAAATCAGCAGAGACAGGAAGAGGGCGACCTTGCGGTCCTGGTAGAGGTCTTGCGTGAGCAGGCGGTAGCCGCCGAGAGCCATAGCGGGATAAACCAGGCGCGTGAGCTCCAGGCGCTCCAGGCGCGGTCCCAGCCAGGCGAGCAGCACGGCGGCGATCACGATTACGCTGGTGCGCAGCGTGGCGCAATAGGCGTGGCTGGCCTCGCGGCCGGCAACGGCATGGTAGAGGCTGGTTGACCCGCCGGCGATGGCGCCGGACGCCAGCCCCAGGAAGGCGGCCGCCAACACCAGGCGAAGAGCTTCCGCGGTCCAGGAAGCACCGCCCGGATGCCGGTACCGGATCGCCAGTGCGTACGCGATTGCAGCTGTCAGCGCTCCCAGCAGCAGGGCCGGCAGCCTGTCCCCTGGCCAGGCGGCGGAGCTCAGCAGAAGAGCGGCGGCCTGCTGCGGAGCGCCAGACACGGCGAGCGCCAGGAGCAGGTAAATGACTCCGTGGACCTCCAGCGTCAGCCGCTCGAAGCGGCCGCCGGCCCAAATGGCGGCGATCGCCAGGGCGGACCACACGCCCGCGGTGGCAACGCCCGAAAACAGGATGCTGCTGCCGGCCAGCGCCAGCAGCATGCCGAACGTCGAATACGTATAAAAATTGCGTCCCGCGCCGGCCTGCCGCTCGAGGCGCGAGAAGGAAACCAGGTAACACGCGGCAGCGCACGACAGCGCCACCGTTGCCATGACCGGCGCCAGCCGGGCGTCGGCGCGCGAAAGGCTCAAGCCGCCGCCCACCGCAATCAGAAATGCGAAGCCGGCCTGTGCGGTTTCGAAAGCGGTGAAGTTGAAGCCTCGCAGCAGCGTGCGGACGATGGTGCTGGCCAGGTAGATGGCCAGTAGCGCCGCCTGCGCGCCAAACAGCCAGAGATGCGGGATGGCTGCATATGCTTCCGGCAGTCCCCGCTCATTGGTGACGAGCCAGGTGGCGAGGAGCACGGAGAGATCAGCCGCCAGCGCAGCCAGCCAGCGCTCGTTGAGCCAGTGGTCCAGGCATGCAGAAGCCTCCACCGCTGCCGCGATTGCCAGGAACAGAAATGCGAAAGGCAGGACGTCATGCGTGCCCAGCAACAACGCAGCGCCGCCGGCCAATGCGGCCACGGTGGCGATGGTGGATACCACCAGCAGATTCTTGCGCCAGGAGACGGCCATGCCGAAGACTGCGAAGAGGAAAAGCGTGGCTCCCGCTGCTCCTGAAGTGATGGCGTGCAAACGAACCGTGGCTTCCCAGAGCAGCGGCACCAGCACCAGGGCCGCCGTCAG
>Ga0181535_10007975_pt1 | contig 10513 bp, 9 predicted proteins | sample PEATcosm2014_Bin_44_FD_119774 | JGI IMG/M metagenome (GOLD analysis project Ga0181535, IMG submission 119774) | Peatland microbial communities from MTU Mesocosm Facility, Houghton, MI, USA - PEATcosm2014_Bin17_30_metaG | ecosystem: Environmental > Terrestrial > Soil > Wetlands > Peat | place...
ACTTGCGGGATGGTGGCGTGGCTTTCGTCGACAAAGAGAAGAAAGTCCCGAGGAAAATAGTCCAACAGCGTGGGCGGAGGTTCGCCCGGAAGCCGGCCGGAAAAATGCCGCGAGTAGTTCTCGATCCCGTGACAGTAGCCCATAGACTTGATCATCTCCAGATCAAATCGGGTCCTCTGGTGGACGCGCTGCGCCTCAACCATCCTACCTTCGGACTCCAACTGAGGCACCCACTCGTTCAACTCTTTCACGATCGAGTCAACAGCCTCCCCTCGCCGTTCTGGCTGAACCACATAGTGGCTTTTCGGGTAGATCGGAAGGCGAGAATACTTCTGTTTCACGGTCCCAAAGAGGGGGTCAATCTGGCTGAGTGATTCAATCTCATCGCCGAAGAGCTCGATGCGATAGGCCAACTCATCGTAGGTAGGATAGATTTCGATCACGTCGCCGCGCACCCGGAACGTGCCTCGCCGAAAATCCACGTCATTGCGCTCGTAGAGAATCTCAACCAGGCGCCGGGTAATGTCCTTGCGGCTGATGCGCTGGCCCTTTTCAAGCAGCAGAAGCATCCCGTAATAAGCCTCTGGAGAGCCCAGGCCGTAGATGCAGCTCACCGAGCTCACAATGATCGCGTCACGCCGTTCAAAGAGGCTTCGCGTGGCCGACAGCCGCAGCTTGTCCAGCTCCTCGTTGATCGTGGCTTCCTTCTCGATATAGAGATCGCCAGCGGGAATATAGGCCTCGGGCTGGTAATAGTCGTAATAGCTCACGAAGTACTCGACCGCATTGCCGGGGAAGAACTGCTTGAATTCGTGATAGAGCTGGGCCGCCAGAGTCTTGTTGTGTGCCATGATCAGCGCCGGGCGGTTGGACTGCTCAATGATCTTGGCCATGGTGAAGGTCTTGCCCGACCCGGTGACCCCGAGCAGTACCTGGTGGCGTTCACCAGCTGCCAAGCCATCCAGCAGCTCGGCGATCGCGCGCGGCTGGTCTCCTCGCGGCTTGTAGGTAGTCACCAGTTGAAAGTCCATGGCAAGGATTATACCCGAAGAGCGAAGATTGAGCGAAGATGGCAACTCAAGCTCAAATTGCGACGCTACTCGGAAGGAAGACCTGCATTGAATGCCCCATCGGTAACCTGCCCCGATGGGCACTGATATGGGCGCGTAACCATGACTTATGAGCCAGCCGCTAACACCTTAAAGAGCTATGGCTTAGGTCCTCCTTGGGGGCTAAATTGATGTCATGCCGCCGGATGACTGGAATCGTACAGATGCCAGGTGGACCCCGCCCAAGAATTCAGGTGACGGGATTTCAATTCAGCCAGCATTGGAGATGACCATGAAGAAGTTCACTTTCGGTGTATTTGCATTGGCATTTGCCTCCGCAATCTCCCCAGCCGCACATGCGAGTTCAATCCTTTTCGACTTCAGCAATCCAGGCGGGATCACCACGGATCTGACCCTCGCCCTTGGCAGCCAGGTTTCGCCGGGTGTGTACAACATCACCTCAGTTACCGGAACGTTTGCGGATGCCAACTTTGGGCTTGGCTCGACGCCAGTGGCCGGCATCGTGCCTGACGGGGCTGGGGCGCCAACAATTCTTTCCACGATCGCCGGATCGGGACCTGGCTACACGTCTCCCGACGGACAAGAGGTCTATGACAACCTGGGCTACACGAACGCGCCGCTGGTTCTCGACAACTGGGGTGGCGTGCTGTTTCTCGTCAACAGCGGACTGACGACATACCAGGTGGATATTGCCGGCGAAGGGAACAACTATCAGGCCTGGGTCAATGTGCAGGGCACAGGTGATTTCACAGACTATGGCACGGTTCTCACCAACGGCAGCGCCACGGTGACACCGGAGCCGGGGACACTTTTCCTTTTCGGGACCGGGCTCATGCTGCTGGCTGCCTGCGTTCCGGTTAGGTCGAAGAAGCCTGCCCCCGTGCCATCGTTGGATGAAGCGGCTTAAATCTGCTCTTCGTGCCGAGCGATGAAATTCGTTCGGCCGGCCTTCATGGCAGACAAATGGCGTTGCATACTCCTTACCTGATTTGACGATAGTTGCGGCCTTCACAGGGGCCGCGTATTGTAAACAGGGTTAGCCACGGAGCCATGGATGCGCCCTTCTGATCTTCCCGACCAGGACGCAGCGGCTGCGGCTGAGCACGACCGGGCCGAGTTCGCGCAATCTGCGCTGGAGAACTTGTTTGATGTCTCTCCAGATGCGATTTTTGTCACGGACAATCAGGGTGTGATCCGTGGCGCGAATCCTCGTGCTGCAGAACTCTTTGGATATTCTCAGGTCGAACTCTTCGGCCAACCCATCGAAAACCTTGTTCCTGAACGCTTTCGCGGGCGTCATCCAGGCCATCGCGAAAACTACAGCGCGCATCCACGTGCCCGCCAGATGGGTGCAGCCATGAACCTGTTTGGCCTGCATAGAGACGGCACGGAGTTCCCGGTAGACATCATGCTCAAGCCGTTGGAGACCCCTGAGGGCATCGTGGTGCTGAGCTTCGTTCGCGATGCGAGCGAGCAGAGAATGGCTCAGGATGCCCTTCGGCGAAGTGACCTGCAACTTAGATCGATTGTTGACAGCGTGAGCGATTATGCCATCTACCTTCTTGATCGAGATGGCTCAGTCATGACATGGAATCCAGGGGCAGAGCGGATCAAGGGCTACACTTCGGACGAGATTCTTGGACTGCATTTCTCGCGCTTTTTTACCGAGGAAGACCTGGATCGGGGACGGCCGGCGGAGTTGCTGCGTTTGGCCGCGGAGCGAGGTCGAACCGAAGAGGAGGCGTGGAGGGTTCGCAAGGATGGCTCGCGATTTTGGGCGGACGTAATACTCACTGCCATTCGCGACGATGCCGGAGAGTTGACGGGCTTTGCCAAGGTCACGCGGGACTTCACCGACCGGAAACGCGCTGAAGAAGCGGTGATGCTGCAATTGAGCAGCGCGCTGCTTTCGAATTTGGATATTAGCAAGCTGCTGGAGGCGATTTCAGCCAGCATCCACGAAGTTGTCCCGCACGACATCGCCGCCCTGGCACTCTATGATCCAGTGTTCGGCGACATGGCAGTGCAGTTCCTGGGACCTCATGACGGGGATGTCTTTCCCGCCGACGCCCGCATTCCGATTGATGGCACATTGTCAGGGGTTGCGTTTCGCAGCCGGGAGACTGTTTTGCTGGAGCGCCTATCTGATGCTTCGCATGCCCCGGAGACGGTTCGAAGCTTGACGAGGCTTGGGATGCAGTCAGGTTGCTGGGTTCCGCTGATTCATCATTGCGAAGCAATTGGGGCCATGGGAGTCCTGAGCCGGCTTGAAGGGGGCTTTGGCAAAGAGCAGGCGGATGTTCTGGGCAAGATTGCGGCGCAGGTGGCCATGGCAGTGGATAACACCATGGCTTTCCGGCGTATCGCCGAACTCCGCGACCAGTTGCGCCAGCAGAAGCAATACCTTGAAGACGAGATCAACCTTGAAAATCGTTTTGACGATATTGTGGGCGAGAGCACCGGGTTGCGCCAGGTTCTGAAGGACATTGAGACCGTCGCTCCCACCAGCGCCACTGTTTTGATACAAGGCGAGACGGGTACCGGCAAGGAGCTTCTGGCGCGGTCGATTCACCGATTGAGTCCGCGAAGCGAGAAGACATTTATCAAGCTCAACTGTGCCGCGATTCCCGCGGGGCTGCTGGAGAGCGAGCTGTTCGGGCATGAAAAGGGTGCCTTCACAGGCGCCATTGCCAGGAAGATCGGCCGTCTTGAACTGGCCCATGAAGGTACGCTGTTTTTAGACGAGGTTGGCGAACTCCCTCTTGATCTGCAGCCGAAGCTGCTTCGTGCCTTGCAGGAGCGCGAGATCGAACGGGTGGGAGGAACAAGGCCCATTTCTGTGAACGTTCGGCTGATAGCTGCCACCAATCGCGACCTTGCCCAGCTGGTCGCCGAGAAGCAATTCCGCAGTGATCTATATTACCGGCTCAAGGTGTTTCCAATCTTTGCTCCGCCTTTGCGCGACAGGGCTGGAGACATTCCGGTCCTGGTCCGTCATTTTGTGGCTGCCCACGGACGCCGCATGGGAAAAGCGATTGAGACCATTCCAAAGCAGACGATGGATGCGCTTATCAAGTGGCCGTGGCCGGGCAATATCCGTGAATTAGAGAACTTTCTTGAGCGCGCAGTGATTCTGACGCGCGGCTCGGTGCTTTACGTTCCATTGGCCGAGCTTGAGACGAGCGTTATGGAGGAGATAGGAAAGGCGGCGGTCGAAAATTCCACGTTGCAGGCCGCCGAACGGGAACACATCCTTCGCGCTCTTCGAGATGCCAAGGGGCAGATCGGCGGACCCGAGGGCGCCGCCGAGCGATTATCCATAAAAAGGACGACACTCAATTCGAAAATGAAGAAGCTCGGCATCGAGCGAAGCGACTACATATAGTCTCGGTGACGACATGTCGTCATCGTCACATCGTCACGACGGACGATGTGGATTCATTCAAAAGGCTTCAACTTCAGCGCTAACCCCTTTCCATTCAATGCTGTGTAACACTCCGCCTTTTCGTCGGCCCGTTTGGCACGCCTCATGCATTAGTCATGGCGTGGCGCTGGATGGGCCAATCGATGTTAAGGATCACAACCCAGGAAGACGAGCAAGCAATCGAGATCAAGCTGGAAGGGCGAATTGCGGGGCCGTGGGTGGCCGAATTCAGTCGAACCTGGCTAGAAACGGCCCCTCGACTCGCCAAGAGAAAGCTAGTGCTCGATCTGCGCAACGTGACATATGTCGATGCTCTCGGCAAACAGGCACTGGTCCGTATCCACGCTCAATCGGGTGCGGAATTAGTTGTAAGCACACTATGGACTCAGCATCTGGCCGAGGAAATCCGGACTACCAAAACCAGTGAAGGAAATGGGGATCAGAATGATGCAGACATCGCGTGAGACTCAGAGTGGCAATGACGGGCAGGCAAAATGGGCGGGCGAATTCCCCGATAAGTGGATTCCTGAGGCGTTCCAGGAATTGGCTCAGATCGCACACTCGTCATCGCACCCGGCTAACTGGAATCTGTTTTCCGAGAAGGATCCGGCGCAAGGCGTCCATCTGGTTCTCGACGGCGAGGTCAAGCTCTCAATGAACTCCATTGACGGCCGACGCCTGATTCTGCGCATTGCCAAGCGGGGCGAGATCCTTGGCCTGGCTTCGGCACTATCAGGCAAGCCGTATGAAGTGACTGCAGAAACGCTTTATCCATGCAAGCTTGCATTTGTCTCCCGCCGAGATTTTCTGGCCATGCTCGCTCGCCATCCCGAGGTCTACCAGTCACTCACTGAAGAACTGAGTCGCAATATCAATTCTGCTTGCGAACAGTTGCGCACTGTCGGGCTAGCAGCCACGGTTCCAGAGAAACTCGCTCGCCTCCTACTCGACTGGAGCGAGAACGGACAGACAACCGAGAGCGGAACGCGAATGCGCTTCGTGCTCACACACGGCGAAATCGGCGAATTCATTGGTGCTTCACGCGAAACTGTTACACGCACTCTGAGCCTTTTCAAGACTCGCCGCCTGGTGGCGTTCAGCGGCTCCATGATGACTATCCCTAATAAGGCTGCCCTGGAGAGCTACGCCCGCTGCTAGGAAGGATTTTCGGCGCGGCCCCTTGAGGTGGCAGCGGCAAGGAGCCGTTCGGGACGCCGCGATACAATGCTTGCATTCGCTGAATGGAGGCATCATGCGCAGAATTCTTCTTGCTTCTCTGGTTCTGGTCTTTGGCTTGTCGTTGGCTGCTCCGATTTGTGCGCAAGGCGCCCCGCCGCAGGGCGGCGCCGATCAACCCTACACCGTCGAGTACTACTACAAGTGCCAGTGGGGCCATCAGCAGGAATTTCTGCAGCTATTTCTCAAGAATCACTACCCCCTCTTGAAGAAGATCGAAGCAACAGGACGGATAGTCTCTGTGAAGATTGACTCGCCCGCATATCACACAACGGAAGATGGACGGTGGGACTATCGCGTGACCATCCGGTACAAGAACTCGACCCTGGCAACTACAACAAACCCTGACGAAGAGGGATTCATCAACCAATTATGGCCAGACAAGGCCACGTATAACAAAGAAGAACAACGACGGTTTGAGATCCTGCTTGGTCACTGGGATTTGCCGGTGACGGAGATAACGCCGAAGAATTGATGGCTGCGGGCAGCAGCAGACCATCGAGCCATCCAAGCGCCTGTTGATGATCACGAAACGCGTAAATCTCAATCGTTTCGGTGCCGCCATTGGCGCACCAGATCCTCGGCTGCAGCCGGCCAATCCGGAAATTCAAATTCAAAACCTGCGTTGAGCAACCGGCCGGGGATAGCCCTGCGGCTCTTGAGAACCAACTCGGATTCTGTGCGCATAAAGAAGGCGCCAATTTCGATGAGTAGTGCCGGAGCGGGAAATCCATTCGGCATGTCCCAGGCGTCGCGGAGAGCCTGCATGAACTCGCGGTTGGGCAGGGGGTTTGGAGAAACGAAGTTGACGGGGCCCTCGATTTCTTCGTGCTCAATCAGGAATTCGATGGCTCGCGCAAAATCGGCTTCGTGAATCCATGTGACATATTGGCGTCCGTTTCCCTGGGTACCGCCGAGGCCCGATCTGACCAGATTTGAAAACACCTGGAAGGCATTGCCAGGCGTGGGGCTGAATGTGATGGCGCTGCGCAGAGCGACCTTACGCGTGCGCGGAGTTTCGGCTTCACAGAGCGCGGCCTCCCAGTCTTTTGCAACATGAACAGAGAAGTTCCAGGTATCGGGCGCTCGGCGATTTCGACCAACTAGCTCATCGCCGCCAAGTTCGCCGGTTGTCTCGTCCATGGGAGTGTCGATTGAGTGGCGATAGATGGTGGCTGTTGAAGCGTTGAGCCAAAGGGGCGGGGGCTCTGAGAGCCTGGATATGACATGGCCGAGCAGGCGGGTTGAGCGGATGCGTGAGTCGTACACTGCGCGGCGATTTTCTTCCCTCAAGCGGCAATTCACGCTGCGGCCGGAAAGATTGATGCAGACATCTGCGCCTTCAAGGGTCTCCGTCCAAGGGCCGATCGTTTCACCATCCCAATGAACGGTTTGCCACGGCGGAGTGTAGGGGCCGCGTGTGAGGACCGTGACCAGGTGGCCTTGTTCTTGAAAGTGGCGAGCCAACATCTGGCCCACCTGGCCGCTGCCGCCGGGAAGCACGATGCGCAGCGGGCGCGAGATCATCATCCGGCTTCTCCGTCGATGGACTTGGGCAGGTGTTCTTCCGAGCGGCTAAAACGTCGCCACCGCCACTCCGCCCATCTTAGCGCAGGCAGCATCCCGCACGACGCCAGACCTCGAATGTCCGGCAGTCGCATTCAGACAGTTTGAACCGTGTTTGCTTGACGCGGGATACAGAAGCGGAGCTTACATCCGAGGGGGAAAGTTGTAGGCGTTGAGGAACTGACGCCGTCGCCAGGCACGGTATTCGCGGACGATCAGGACCACGACCAGGCCCAAAAGTGCCATCGGCAAGAACAGGACAACGGCGGGCATGGCAACTCGGTCGTGGCCCACGCTGACAGAGTCGGGCGCGGTCACAAATCCGAACATCGCCACCATGTCTTTGCCAACGGTGACGTTTTCTCCGAGATTGATCAGGCCGAAAAAGCTGACAAGGTCGTTGCCGATCTCGGCGTTGCTGTCTGCGGAAACCTCTCCAAAAAAGTTCACGACGTCGTGCCTGGCCCTGCCCGCGATGTGCACGTTACCGAAAAAGACAACCGTGTCGTGCTGGACCTCGCCAACGACGTTGACATTGCAAAAAAAGCAAACCGCGTCATGCACGGTTGCGCCAGGTTCTATCTGGATGTCGGAGAAGAAATGAACAGCGTCCCTGTCCGCGCGAGCCGGAGTCGCAGTCACGGCAAAAGCGGCGCCTATCAGGCAAACGGCAAGTATTCTCTTCATCATCGTGGGCTCCCATTTGATATTACGGCGCCGCCATCACAATAGTTCCCGATGGAGAGGGAAATCCGGAAATCAGGTCCACAGGTCAGCTGGCTTTTGCAGGGCTCAGGGCGGCTGGCCATTCGTCTGGCGAATCAACAAGGATGTCGGGTTGGTTGTCGAGGAGTGTCTCAGGCGACAGCCCGAAGGTGCAGCCGATTGACCACACTCCAGCGTTGCGAGCCGTCAGGACGTCCACATGGCTGTCTCCGATCATCACCGTTTGTTCAGGCAGCGCGCCGGCTTCCTCCATGAGGGCGAGGAGGCCTGAGGGATCGGGTTTCTTGGTGGTGAAGCTGTTGCCCCCATAGATGCGGAGAAAATACTCAGCAAGGCCAAGCGCCTTGCAGATGTCTCGAGCCGGGCGGACAGGCTTGTTGGTCAGCACGGCCATGGAGCGGGCGGTTCCACCCTGCTGGTCGTGCAGGTTGCGCAGCGCAGCCAGCGATTCAAGGACTCCGGCGAAAGCGTAGGTAAAGTCAAGCTTATGAGCGCGATAGTAGTCGAGAAAGTACGCGTAGGCTGCATCGAGAGAGTCTTCATCGGGAGAGGTCGCGTCGCAATGGGTCAAGGCTCTTCTTACCAGCATCATCGCGCCGTCGCCAATAAAGCCGGCGATTTCGGCGTCAGCGAGGGGTGTGCGGCCAAAGTGAGTCAGGGTTGCATTCACGCTGTTGCAGAGATCCTGGGCGGAGTCGATGAGGGTGCCATCCAGATCAAAAACAAGCAGTTTGAGGCGCTCGACCGGAATGGGGTGGAGGATTCGAACCATGGTCTCAGTGTAACGGGGGGAGGGCATTGGAGGTCCGATTCTGGGCAGGTGAACAAGCCGCTGGATGGAGCAAGGGCATTCGTTTCGAAAGTTTTGAATAAATCGGTGGTATACTGATCAGTTTGATTGAGTTTGCCGATGTGTTCCGTGAGGAGCCGAACGTGAAAACGGCCAAATCTGGCGAGGCAGTTGCCCGAGACTACCGGAACCGACTCCCTGCCGTCGATTGCCCCCCAGGGGCACAGCGCGGGGCGGATGGAGAGAAATACTGCGCGTACAACCAGACCAAAGGGCGTTTTCTTGGCGTGGATATTGATGCCGCCGACTTTTCCCCAGCCAGCTTTGACGATCGGATGGCGACGCTCACACCCAAGTCGGATATGGGCCTTTGGCTGACTCCGTTTCGGGGTATTTCCGCTACAAATGTGCGCATCCCGTTCGACCTGATTTATCTGGACGCCGATTACCGCGTGATCGCGGTTGTCGAGTCCTTCCCCATATCTCGTGTATCGGCATCAACCCCGCCTGCTGCTAGTGTTCTTGCGGTGCCGAGCAGCACCGTGAATTCGACCATGACGCAGAGGGGAGATCTGCTCATCCTTTGCAATCATGAGGAAATGAAGCGGCGCCTGGAACGCCTGGCAATTGCCGGAGGCGACTGCGGCAATGTGCAGTGCGCCGGTTCGCAAGAATGTAGCAGCCCTCAAAAGAACGAAATGACTCGGAGCGGGGCTTGCAAAGTGCTGCAAATGGAGGATCGCTCCGGGCTTAAGCCCTTGGTCGAAGAACTTCCCGTTCAGAACGCTCCGGCAGTGGCCGCTCAAGTCACTCAGCCGTATCTTGATAGCGCGCCGGCCGATCCGACGGTTCAGAAGGCGAAGCCGGCAAAAAATTGGTTGCAGCGCTGGTTATCCCCTGAACCGCCGTTGCCGCGGAAGAACCCGCGTGAATCGGTGCCTGGGCTGGTTGCCTTTTTCTGGACAGGCGGCACTCCAGAGCGTCACGGAATTCGAGATATCAGTGCGACTGGATTATATGTATTGACCGATGAGCGGTGGTATCTGGGGACCGTGATCAGAATGACACTCACGGGCGGCGGCGAACCGAGCGCCGAGAGTTCACTCTCAGTGAATGCGACCGTGATCCGATGGGGCAACGATGGTGTCGGGGTGCAGTTCATTCTGCAGAATCCGAAGGACTCTCGCCAGAGGAATGCTCTGGGCGACGGCGCGATTCAAGGGGTGGATCAAAAACGACTCGATCAATTCATCCAGCGCCTGAAAAGTAACCCGGACACCGACCGCCCAGTCCAGAACCTGAACTGAACGGGGCTGGCTCTCCCGCAACCTCACATTTTCGCTGGACAGGAACCTGATCCGCAACCTGCTGCAATCTCAATTTGAAATCTCAACTATCTGCGATCGACGCCCATGGGTGCGTGCGATCATATTCCCGTGCTCGATCGACCGAATTCACATGCGAGTTATCTGATGGACAATCTGGCAATGAAGAAGCATCTGGCACTGATTGTGGCAACTCTCTGCATCGCAATTCCGGCGACACACGTGGAGGCGCAACAGAAGGCAACGAAAGACATCGCCACGATCAGCGAGTATGGGCCGGCTGAGCGCATTCACAACCTCGACGACCTAAAGAAAGAGCTGAAACAGTACCAGGCATGTACTTGCAAATGCGGCTGTTACTCGCGGGACATCAACC
>Ga0181535_10007979_pt1 | contig 10511 bp, 8 predicted proteins | sample PEATcosm2014_Bin_44_FD_119774 | JGI IMG/M metagenome (GOLD analysis project Ga0181535, IMG submission 119774) | Peatland microbial communities from MTU Mesocosm Facility, Houghton, MI, USA - PEATcosm2014_Bin17_30_metaG | ecosystem: Environmental > Terrestrial > Soil > Wetlands > Peat | place...
AATTAATTTAAGTTCATCCATTGTGAAGGGGCGACGGGCATTTTCGCCGGCTGCAACTTTCAATAGGGCCACTCGTTCGGATTCATTGGTATCAACAACGCCTTCGCGTTTGGCCTGGCTCAACGCCGTCCGCAGAATCTTCAATGTCGTATTCACCGAGGCTGCTGAAAGTTTCTCGGCCAGCGAATCCCGGAACAGGGTGATCTCTTTGCTGGAAAGGTGGGTGATGTCATTGTGAACTTTGGCGCCCAAAAACCCGAGCACGTGATTAATGGCCGTTCGGTAACGCTCATGAGTTTTTTGAGTGGCTTCGATCTCCTTTCGTTTCAGCCACGCTTTGAAGAAATCCTCGATGGTTGAACTTGCCAGTTGATCCCTGTTGCTGATGGCGTATATTTCGGCAATGACCTTTCGAGCTTGGAATTCGGTGAATCTCCCACGCCTGCCTTCCCGGGAGGCATCCTCGAACGAATTGGCAATTCTTTGGGCTTCGCGCTTATCGGGGGTTCCCGTGCTCCGTTGGGTCCGTCGCCCATCAGGGAGCGTAAAACATGCAATCCAATTTGGCGAGTTGGGCAAATGTCGTAAAGATGCCATATTGCTTACAACATTAATTACAACATTCAATGATGTCAAGGCTGTTCTAACTCGTTCAATCTGCTGGGAATATGAAAGGTTTCGAGGGAAGAATCGTTAGGTGGGTTCGATTCCCATCCACCTCCACCATGTTTCCTTCGCGCGTATAAATGGCATGTTCAAACGCGTTCCACAACCGCCGTTGGATTCCTCGTTGCGCGCGCGGGAAAGCCATGATTTCTGGCCCGGCTTCGCCGTCCTGCTGATCGGCGCGGCGCTGACGTTTTGCGGCGCGCGTCATTTGACCGGCGTGGACACTGTGGATGGAAACAGCGCGCGGGAAACCCAGTTGGTCAAGGCGTTCACGTCCGGCGGCCTGCAATACCCGGACCAAATCGCGCCGGTGCCACCGCCGAGACTCGACGACTCGGCCAATCCCGGCGAAGCGTTGGATCGATGGGCCAAACAACAGGCCCATGCCCAATTGCCGGCGTGGAAAGTCCGGGTGGACGCGGGCGCGAAAACTCCTTGTCCCACGTGAATACACTAAAATTGGGCCGCATGGCGCGGCCTGCCGATCTTCATGGAATGTAATGTGCCCAATTGTCCTGAAAAGAAACTGGCGGCGTCTGGAAGAAATCTTTCGCGCTGGCGGTTCTGGGTGCAAACCGGTTTTCTCGGTGTGTGGCTTGCGCCTGCGGGCCGGTGGCTGCACGGCATTCCGGGCTGCGTCTTCCACTGCCACTCTTGCCCATTGTCATCCTTCGCCTGTCCGATTGGCGTGATGGCGAATTACGCGGCGCTGCTGCCGGTGGTCGGGGAAGTGCCGTATTTGTTGATCGGCGTGCTTTTACTTGTGGGCGCGGTTGGCGGTTCAATCGTCTGCGGCTGGGCGTGTCCGTTCGGTTTTCTTCAGGACCTTCTCGGGAAAATTCCAACCCGTAAAATCCATTTGCCATCGTGGGCCGGATATTTTCGTTACGTCATTCTGGTTGGGCTGGTGATTCTTTTGCCGCTGATATTGGGTTACAAGGGAATTCCATTTGAGAGACAAGCTGTTTCCATCTGCCGGCTTTGTCCGGCTGGCGCGTTGGAGGCCGGAGTGCCTTACTTCGCGCAAAGCTGGTTCGCCGGCCACGGCTGGATGATGAGCGGGCTGAAGACCGGCATTTTGCTTTCATTCCTGGCCGCCGCCCTTTTCATTCACCGTCCGTGGTGCCGGGTTTTTTGTCCGTTGGGCGGATTACTCGCGCTTTTCAACCGTTTCAGTCTGTTCCATCTTCGGTTTAACGCGCGGCAATGCATCCAGTGCAATCTTTGCCGCAGCCGTTGCTCCATGGGTGTGAAAGTGGATCAGGCCGTGAACGTGGCCGGCTGCATCCGTTGCCTCGAATGTTCCGCCTGCGGCGCGATCGAACCTTGTTTTGCCTTGCCGCAAAAATCCGCCGACCCGGAGAAACCGGCCTGAATCAAAGGGCGCTTACTTGGGATAGACAGTCACAGGGTGGCTGGCGTTGATTTTTCCGTAAAGCTCCCGCGTATCGTAAATCACCTGGATGTTGAGCGTTTCTTTCGGACGCTCCACTTTGAAATTGTTTGGTACTCGCCTTCCTACGACCAGAGAACCGGTTGCTTCCGATGCGGGTCATGGATGCACCGTCGCGCGGCCTGCGGAAATTGTCAAATATTTTTGTCCTGCGCCACGCGTTCCATGTTTTCCTGATAAAACATTTTGACCGGCGCGCCGCCCAGGGCAATGGCACACCACGCCGCTTCGTCCAGTTCCGCCTGTGGAATGTTCAGGGAGCATGCCTTGCGAAAATGCGCGTCAAAACAGGGCTGGCAGCGGCTGCTCACCACCAGGCTAAACAGAATGAGTTCCTTCGTCTTTGCATCGAGCGCACCGGCGGATTGCACCGACTTGATGAGCGCGGCAAAGGCCTTTTGCAATTCGGCGGCGGAACCGGTTGCAGCCTCATTTTGAAACGCTTCCGCGCAGCAAGTGTTCGCTTGGGTTGAGAGATTTTTTGCTGATGTCTTCATAATATTATTATTTGGAGGCTGAATAGCTGGCTTCGCGGGGGCAACCGTGTTTTTGGCGGCGGTCGAAAGAAAAATCTGCCCTGCGCCGCCCTCGACGATTTTGCCGATAACAAAATTTCCCGCGCCGCGCCGGGACAGCGATTGTCGCAACGTGTTCAATCGCTCCGGCGCAATCGCAATCAGCAATCCGCCGGAAGTTTGCGCGTCGAATCCCAGGTTCACCGCCGCTTCGTCCACGCCTAGAGCAATGTGAATCGTGTCGCCGACGTATTCGCGGTTGCGCTCAATCGCGCCCGGAATCACGCCTTGGCGCAGGGCATCCAGCGCGCCATCGAAGGCGGGCAAGTCTCCCGCAAAAATTTCCGCGCCCAGTCCGGACGTCCGCAACATGCGCCGCAGATGCGCGAAGAAGCCAAAGCCCGTCACGTCCGTGCAGGCGGACGCGCCTGCTTCTTTCATCGCCTCCGCCGCCGCCTGGTTCAGGACGGTCATGGAAAGTTCTGCCGCCGCCATGCCAGCCGGATAATCGCGCCCGATTTGGCGGCAAAAGGAAAGCACGCCTGTGCCGAGCGGCTTGGTGAGGACAAGCACGTCGCCGGCTTTTGGTTTTTCCAACGCCGCCGCCACAGCGGGGTCGATCAAACCGGTGATGGCGAAGCCAAGTTTGATTTCGTCATCCTTGACACTGTGTCCGCCCACCAGCGCAACGCCGGCCGCCTTGAAAACTTCCATTGCGCCGTCGAGCATTCGAAAAATGATTTCGCCCGGCAATTTTTCGGAGGGGAAGGCCAGCACGCTCAAGGCGGTGCGCGGCAGGCCGCCCATGGCATAGATGTCCAAAAGACAATTGGCCGCGCAGATTTTGCCGAAGAGCCGCGCATCGTCCACGCACGGGGTGAACACGTCCACCGTTTGCACGAGGCAAAGGTTGTCCGAAATACGGTAAATCGCCGCGTCATCGGCGGTGGCCAGCCCGGAAATCACGCGCGAATCTTCCACCGCCGGCAACCGGGCCAGCACGGCATCCAGGTCGGCGGGGGCGATTTTCGAGGCGCAGCCGGCGTTGCACACGAGTTGGGTCAACTTGACTTGCGAAATGTCAGGGGCATCGGGCCGCTCTCCGGCGCAGGGACAGAGGTTTTGTTCGCGAAGAACATCGCAAGGGCAGGGGCGTTGCGCGTCGCAGATGCAATGGCCCAGAAGCCGGGAACGCTCCATCACGCGGCGGCGTTTGGAGAAATCAATTTTCATGGCAAAAGTTTTTTGGCTTCCACTCCCGGGGTGCGGTTGTTGCCGGAGCGGACGGTGAAGCGGATTTTATCCAAATAATCCGCCAGCGGCACGGCGAATTTGCGGCTGACGCCGAGCGCGTCGCGGAATTCCATCGTGGAAAAAGCCGAGGCGCGGGTGAAAAGTTTCAGGGCGATTTGCTTGCCGGCCTCCACGGCGTCGCGGTGCATCCAAATCTGGTCGTCCAACCGCACTGCTAGGCCGCGTTCCGCCAGGAGCCTGGCCATGGCGGCGACACGCGGCAGCGGCTCGTTGGCGGCGGCGGCCAGTTCCGCCAAACCGGGAGGGGAATGGCCGGCCAGGCGCAATTTCGCGGCGATCTGGTCGCACAAGCTCTGGTCGCGATCTGGAATCCGCGCGCTCCAGCCCGCCTGCGCCAGCAGCGCGCCATGGCGTTCGAGCAGTTTTGAGTCAAACAGATATTCCGCCGCCGTCTCCAGTAAGACCGGATTGGATTTGAGCGCTGCTTGCAGTTCTTCGCGGCTGATGCCAGCGCGTTGCGGGTTGGCGAGGTGAAAGGTCTGGACGGCGGCCAGGATGTTTTCCGCCGCCTTTTGAGTCACCGCGCCATGAAACCATCCGCCGCCGGGGGCCGGAACAATCTTCTTTTCGGCCCGCAGCCGTTCGAGCGCGCCGGTTATTTCTTCCGGGCGGTTCCAGCATTTTTTCTGGAGGCCGGCCACGCTGGCGGGAGATTCGCTTTCGCGCACCATCTGTTCGCACCAGCGCAATGGGTCGCTGACCGCTTCGCGCCGGGCGGCGAGCAGGTCGAGCGTCCATGGTTTTTGCCGGCGCAGGCGCACATTGCTCAAGCCGAGAATTTGTCCGCCGCCGAGGGTGGTCAGACCACTGACGCCTGCGTCCGCGACATTGGCTCGCACCACAAACCGTTCCCCGGGCACGAGCGGCAGCGGCGAGGCGAATCGAAGCTGGACAAATTGTCTTTGCCCGCCGGTCATAGCGGTGTTTTCCAGCATGGCAAGGCGCGCCGGCGCCGAGGCGGTTCCAACATGGAATTGCACTTCGAGGTAGTCCTCGATTTTGCCTGAAATGCTCTTTAGGATTTGCAATTCCGCCCCAGCCATCATGGCCGGCTCAAACAGATTTGACCCTGAGAGAACCATGCCACGCCGGACAGCTGTGTGGTCCAGTTCCGGAATGTTCAAAGCGACGCATTCGCCGGCGCTCCCTTCCGTGGCGTCTTCGCCATAAACCTGCATGCGGCGGACATGCCCGGCCAAACCGGCGGGCAACAAATGAAGCTCGTCGCCCGGTCGAACTTTGCCGTGCGTGGGAATGCCGGTGACGACCGTGCCGGCGCCGCGGATGGTAAAGGCGTCTTCAACCCAAAGCCGGAAAGGACCGGGGCAGGGCCGGTCGCCGCACGCGTTCACGGCCCCGTTCAACGCGTCAAAAAAATCGTCAAACCCTGCGCCGGTGGTATTGGAGACCGGACAAATCGGGGCATTGGCCAGGAACGTTTCCGCCAGCAGCCAGCGCAAATCCTGGATGACAAAACTCTGCCGCGCCGCGTCCACCAGATCAACTTTTGTCAGCGCCACCAGCCCGTGGCGCAAACCCATCAGGGTGAGAATGTGCAGATGCTCGTGCGTTTGCGGCATGATGCCGTCATCCGCCGCCACGACAAAAATGACCACGTCAATGCCATGCGCGCCGGCGACCATGTTACGGATGAAATCCACATGACCGGGCACATCCACCACGCCGACCACGCGTTTGTCCGCGAGTTGGCAGGGCGCGAAACCGAGGTCAATGGTGAGGCCGCGCTGTTTTTCTTCGGCGAGAGTGTCGGTTTCGCAGCCGGTGAGCAGTTTCACCAGCGCGCTCTTGCCGTGATCCACATGGCCGGCGGTGCCGAGCATGATGTTTCGGCGCAGCACGCTCATAAGACAACACGGCCAAAGGCTGCGGCCACAGCCGGTAATTGTTCATCATTCAACGTGCGAACATCCAGGCAGACCCGGTTGTTTTCGATCCGGCCAAAAACACAGGCGCTGTCCAGTCGCAGCCTTTTCGCCAGCTCTGTTGCGCTCATTTCCGGCAGGGAAACCGTCACGATAAAACTGCGCAATCCTTCCGTCGGCAACGAACCGCTGCCGAGGAAAGCCTGGCTTTCGGCGATGTTTGTTTGGGCTTTGGGCGCTTGGACGGAAATCAGGCGTGCGAGTTCCACGGCGCGCGATTGCAACATTTCCGGCGGCGTGCTGATCATGCGGTAGGTGGGATGTTCGCGCCGCAGCCGGGCCGGGTCGCGGAAGAGTTGCAGTGTTCGTTCCAGAACCATCAGGCAGATTTTATCCACGCGGACGGCGCGCATCAGCGGATGTTTGCGCAGTTTTTCAATCAACACCTTCCGTCCCACGATCACGCGCACTGGCCGGCCCCAATCAGTTTGTCGCTGCTAAACAGGACGACATCCGTCCCGGCTTCGATGGATTCGCGCACAGTCGGCTCGTGTGGCAGACCGAATTGTTTCAAATCCACCAACGCGCCCGCGCCCAGATCATCCATCAAAATCAGGTTGCGGCTGTGGGCCAGTTCCACCATTTCGCGCAACGCGACTTCGCTGGTGAACCCGACAACGCGATAATTGCTGGGATGAACCCGAAGGATGGCAGCCGTGTTTTCCGTGATGGCTTTTTGATAATCCTTGAGATGGGTGCGGTTGGTCGCGCCCACTTCGACTAGCCGCGCTCCGCTTTGCGCCATCACTTCCGGCAATCGGAATGAGCCGCCGATTTCGATGAGCTGTCCTCGCGACACAATGACTTCCTGCTGTGCCGCCAGCGCGGCGAGCGCGAGCATGGTGGCGGCGGCATTATTATTGACAATCGTGGCCGCCTCCGCGCCAGTCAGTTCCGTCAATATGTATTCCACCAATTCATCGCGCTCGGCCCGGTCGCCGGTTTCACGATCCACCGCAAGCGTGCAATAACCCTTCAACTCGCCCGGCATCGAATCCACCACACCCGACGGCAGAACCGCGCGGCCCAGACCGGTGTGCAGGATGATGCCGGTGGCGTTGATGGCCTCGCGCACATGCGGCTCGGTGGCGTGCCGGAGAAGTTTTTCCGCCAGGGCCAGCACCGCTTCGGCGGTGATCCGCTTGGTATTGGCAGGGACATCGGTGGCGTCAAGGATTTGCTGTCGCAATCCGGCCAGCGCGCGTCGCAGACACTCGGTCACGAGCGATTGAGGATGTTGCCGGAGCCAGCCGGCGGCGGTTTCGCTTTTCAGCAATTCGGTGATGGCTGGAAGCGCTCGCAATAATTCCTGTTTTTCGTCCGGCATAATTTGGCGCATATCTGCTTTGACTTGATGCGGATGATGATGCCGCCTAAAAAGCGTCCAAGCCAGACAAGAATTGGCTCCGCGGGAGATAGAAGATGGAAGACTTGACCGAGCAACAATCTCTGAATGACATTCACAGGCCACCGGCGGGCGGGGCGGGGTTGGCGGCGGAAAGCGCGGCGCCAAGCGCGCCGGTGAATTGCGGCTGCGGCGCGACGCTGATCGGGCAGGCCAGAATTTCCTGCAGCGCGCGGGCCATGCCGGAGAGCAACGCCACGCCCCCGGTAAAATAAACCGGCGGCGAAACGGATCGGCCCGCCAGCGCCGCAACACGCGTGGCGATGGCATTTTGCACCCCGGCCACCACGTCCGGCAACGGCTTGCCTTCCGCCAGCAGACCGATGATTTCCGTCTCGGCGAATACAACGCACATGTTGCTGATGAGCGCGGGTTTTTTGCTTTGGCGCGCGAGTTCCGCCAGCGTTGCCCAATTCATGTCCAGCCGCGTCGCGACCATTTCCAGAAAACGTCCCGTGCCCGCCGCGCAACGGTCGTTCATCGCAAAATCGCGGACGCGCCCGCCTTCTTCGAGGCTGATGACCTTGCTGTCCTGGCCGCCGATCTCAATGATCGTGCGCGCGTCCGGCGCCAGTTGGCGGACGCCGCGCGCATGGCAGGTTATTTCGGTGATGGTGGTGTTGGCGAAACGGATGGCATGGCGTCCGTAGCCGGTGGCCGCCATGCCGGAAATTTGCGACCGTTCCAGTCCCGCCTTTTGCAAAAGCGTTTCAAAAAGTTCCATGGCCAGCCGTTCCTGCTCCACGCCCTGATCGGTCAGGCCGGAGGCAAGAATCTGTTTCCGGCCGGTGTCGAACAACACCGCCTTGATGGATCGCGAGCCTGCGTCTATGCCGGCGTAAATCATGGGGTCCTCCGGGCGCGCGCGGTTTCCACCAGCGCCTGCAAGCGCGAGCCGAGGCTCGATCTCATGGCGTCGCAAACCGGCGGAATTTCAAGTTCAATGGCGGGAATCCCGATTTCCTGCCGCACGATTTCAAGGATGATTTCACCCTCGCGGGCGCAGTGGCTTGCGCCGGGAATGCGCGAGACGACCACGGCTTCGGCCCGTCCGGCCTGACATTCGCGCACGATGCGCGCGGCGCGATCCGCCGTCGGGCCAACCATCGGATCGGCCAGCGCGATGCGGGCCAGCGCCTCCAACGGCGGCAGATCTTCGGGAATCAAATCCAGCGCATGGCTGAACATGTAATCCGAACCGCAAATGCGCCCGCCCGCCTCCTCCAACAAGTTCATCGCGCGCAAATCCGCCACCGGGTTCACCCAATAAATCCGCGCGGCATCGGCGCCGGCCACGAACTGGTTTCGTTGCACGCGCAATTGCGCCTCAGCCAGCAATCCGCCGAGCACGGCGATGGTTTCTTCGCGGTCGGAGCAAAAATGAATGGCGAGCATTTCCGCCACGAGCATTTCCAAGGCGGGCAGGGGCGCGCCGGGCGCGGAATAAACGGTGCGACGCAACGAGTCCAGCAGCCGGCGCGACTGGTTCGCCACGCGAATGCCGGCCGCCAAACGGTTGTCATCCAAAGTTACGCCGTCAAGTTTTCCCAGCGCGTCGCCCACGCGTTGCAATTCCATCCGCACGCAGTCCACTTGAACTTTTGGCGCGGCGAGATGGCCCGGCAGCGCGCAAGCCGCTTCGCCGGGGGCGGGTTGGCGGCGGCGGGGCATTTCCCACCAAAGAATGGAACGGCCGAGATGTTCCAGCCGTTGCGCGATGGAGGAAAAATCATCGCAGACCGCCCCGGTGCTGCAAATCAGCAAATCCGGTTCGGGAAAATACCCGCCATTTTCGAAGGCCGGCAACATGGCCCGCACCGGGCAAAACGAGGAGTCCAAACCCATTATTTCCGCCTGTTGCAACAGATTGTCGCCACATTCCATGAGGCATGGCGTCCACCACGCGCCGTCCGGATAAAACGCCCGCACGCCCGGCAGGGCATACGCCATGACGGGCACGGTGCTGAGGTCTTTCATCGTGCCCACAATTTTAAGGCCGAGGGCGCGGGCCTGATTCAGCCGCTCGTTTTCCGTCAGCAAAAAATTCCACAACCGGAGCGCGGCGGGGGAATTGTCGAATTGCAATTGTTGCAGCCGGAAATCTTTTTCGCGAACGACATGGCGCCGCAATGGCCCCCCGTAAGCGGGTTCTTGCAGGCCGTCCCGCCGAAGTTGCTCGTAGCGGTCGTCCCATTCGTCCAAGTTTAACTGGCGCGGCAAATCGTTCATCTTAGCATTTCCACAAAAGCCTGGAGGCGGGTGAGTTCGCGGGGCGCGAGGCCCGCTTCGGCGCTGGCTTCGAGCAGCAAAACCGGCAGACCGAAAGATTGCCGCAGGGGCTGTGCTTCGGCCCGCCAAAGATCGCAGCCGGTGAAGTGCCAGAGCACAATGCCGCGCGCATGGCGCGCGGCCAGCCGCGGCTTCAGCCAAGAGTACAGCCGCGTGTTCGGCCTCTGGAATACGTCAATTATGTTGTCGCAGTAGCCGCGGACGAGCATGTCAAATGGGTCCGTTCCGTTTTCAAATGCAAACGCGGGCGACAGGCTGCGTTCGCCTGTTTCGGTGGCGTTGAGCGCCACCCATCCGCCGGCGGTTTCCAGTTCGTCCAGCCATTTCCAGTGTGACGCCGGAAACGGGCCGCCGATCAGGGCGAGCGGGATTTGATTTGCCGGCGCGGCCGGCCGGGGCGCCGAAAAAGAGCCATCCCAATGAAATCGCGCCACGGCTTCGGCAAACCCGCGCGGAGAACTGGCGGCGGCAGATTGGAGCAAACGCTCCCGCGTCCGGTTGGAATTGAATAGAATTTCCCGCAGCCCTTCCGCCGACGGCGCGCGACCGCCTATTGTCAAAAGAAATTGTCCCAACCGCTCCAGTTCAGAGCGGAAAATCCGCCCGGCTGCCGCTGTCTGCCATGTGGCCGGCAGGTTGAACAAAAAGGCGCGGTTCTGACTGCGGAGCATGGCAGTGTCAAAGCCTCGCCGCATCTGGTCGCAGGAGGTCGAAAAAATCACGGCGGAATCCGTTTGCGTCTCCGCAAACCGGACCGCAGCCTCCGCAAACGCGCAGACGCCGGCGGACAGCGGCCACGCGCCATGCTGGAAATCCCCGGCTGACCAGATGCCGCGCGGTTGCAGTCCGTGCGCCCGAATCCATTCGGAGGGAATCCACGGGCTGGTGAGGAACACGTCCATGTTGCCGGCTGGTTTCATCCG
>Ga0181535_10007981_pt1 | contig 10510 bp, 6 predicted proteins | sample PEATcosm2014_Bin_44_FD_119774 | JGI IMG/M metagenome (GOLD analysis project Ga0181535, IMG submission 119774) | Peatland microbial communities from MTU Mesocosm Facility, Houghton, MI, USA - PEATcosm2014_Bin17_30_metaG | ecosystem: Environmental > Terrestrial > Soil > Wetlands > Peat | place...
CTCCGAAGAATGTCTTGCCTGCCACGACACCGGGCCCCGCGCGGGCAAACGCGAAAAAGGCACCCCGCCGCCCATCGATGCCGCCGCTCTGCGCGCCTCCCCGCATGCGGAGTTGGAGTGCGCGGCCTGCCACACCGAGCTTGCCAAGAAAGAATTCCCCCACCCCGAAAAACTGGCGCGCGTGGATTGCGGCGCCTGCCATAGCGACGAGCAGACCCAGTACGCCGCCAGCCTTCACGGGCGGGCCACCGCCCGCGGCGACCGCCTCGCCCCCACCTGCCGCGACTGTCACGGCACCCACAACATCCTGCGCAAGTCCAGCCCCCACTCGCCCATTTCCACCATGGAGATTCCGCGGCTGTGCGGCGGCTGCCATCGTGAGGGAACCCCGGTCAGCCTGACCCACAATATTCCGCAGGAAAACATCCTGGCCAACTACATGGACAGCATCCACGGCGAGGGGCTGTTCAAGCGTGGCCTCATCGTGACGGCGGTCTGCACCAGTTGTCACACGGCCCATTTCGTGCTGCCCCACACCGATCCGCGCTCCTCCATCGCCAAAGCCAACATCGCCGCCACCTGCACCCGCTGCCACGCCCAGATCGAAACCGTGCATCGCCAGGTGATTCGCGGCGAATTATGGGAAAAGCAGCCGCACCTGATTCCCGCCTGCGTGGACTGCCACGAGCCGCATAAGGTCCGCGCGGTGTTCTATCCGCAAGGCATGGCGGACCAGGATTGCCAGCGCTGCCACGGCGACCGCAACCTGAAGGTCACCCGCGGCGGCCGCACCGTCTCGCTGTTCGTGGACCAGACCGAGCTGCAACACTCGCGCCACGCGCGCACGGCCTGCATCCAATGCCACACCGGCGGGACGCCTTCGGACCTGCGACCCTGCCGGACCATCCCCGACAAGGTGGACTGCTCCATCTGCCACGCGGAGGTGATGACCCAGTACCGCGAAAGCACGCACGGCAAATTGGCCGCGCAGGGGAGCCCGGATGCGCCCGGCTGCCAGGATTGCCACGGCTCGCATGGCGTTCTGGGCAAGAAAGAATCCGTCTCGCCCACCTTTTCGCGCAACGTGCCGGCGCTCTGCGGCAAGTGTCACCGCACCGGCCAGAAGGCCGCCCTGCGCTACACCGGAACGCAACACAACGTGGTCGAAAATTACCTGGAGAGCATTCATGGAAAAGGGCTGATGGAAAGCGGGCTCACCGTGACGGCGGACTGCGCCGACTGCCACACCGCGCATCACGAACTGCCCGCCTCCGACCCGCGCTCCAGCGTCAACCGCGCCAACATTGCCCGCACCTGCGCGCAGTGCCACCGCGGCATCTACGAGCTGTTCACCGCCAGCGTCCACTCCACCGAGGTCACCCACACCAACAAAGAACTGCCGGTGTGCGCCGACTGCCATTCCGCGCACAGCATCGAGCGCACCGATCTTTCCGACTTCCGCCTACACATCATGGATCAGTGCGGCCGCTGCCACCGCGACATCACCGCCAGCTATTTCGAGACGTTCCACGGCAAGGTTTCCAAGCTGGGCTACCTGAAGACCGCCAAGTGCTACGATTGTCACGGCGCGCACGACATCCTGCCGGTCAACAACCCGCGCTCCCATCTGAGCCGCAACAACATCGTCAAAACATGCGGGCAATGCCACACCGGCTCGCATCGCCAGTTCGCCGGATACCTCACCCACGCCACGCACCACGATCCCAAGAAATATCCGTTCCTGTTCGTCACCTTCTGGGGCATGACCACGCTGCTGGTGGGCACCCTGGTGATCTCCGGAGCCCACACGCTGATGTGGCTGCCGCGCTCTCTGAAGTACCGCCGGGAGATCGCCGCCGGCGCTCCGGACAGCCGCGTCTACGTGCGGCGCTTCCAGACCTTCCAGCGCAATCTGCACCTGATGGTGATCTCCAGTTTTCTCGGGCTGGCGCTAACCGGAATGATTCTGAAGTTCTCCTATGCCGCCTGGGCCAAGCTGCTGGCGCACTTGTTGGGAGGCTTCGAGGCTGCCGGACTGATCCACCGCTTCTGCGCCGTGCTGACCTTCACCTATTTCGGCCTGCACCTCTACGACATGGCGCGCCAGCAGCGGCGGTCCGGCAAGACCTGGCGCCAGTTCCTGGCCGGCCCGGAGAGCATGTTGTTCAACCGCCGCGACTGGCGCGAGTTCTGGGGCTCCATGAAATGGTTCCTGGGCCGCGGCCCGCGCCCCGAGTTCGGCCGCTGGACGTATTGGGAGAAGTTCGACTACTTCGCCGTATTCTGGGGCGTGGCGGTGATCGGCGGCACGGGATTGCTGCTCTGGTTCCCGGAGATCTTCACCCGCGTGATGCCGGGATGGATGGTCAACGTGGCCACCACCATCCACAGCGACGAAGCTCTGCTGGCGGTGAGCTTCATTTTCGTGGTGCACTTCTTCAACACCCACTTCCGCCCGGAAAAGTTCCCCATGGACACCGTCATCTTCACCGGTGGCACGCCGCTCGAAGAGTTCAAACGCGATCGCCCGCGGGAATACCGGCAACTGGTCGAAAGCGGCGAACTGGAGCACCTCTTGATGCCCGAGCCGGAGGCGCTGGCGGTGAGACTCTGGCGGCGCTTCGGCTTCGCCGCGCTCACCTTAGGCCTGATCATGATCGGCCTAATCGTGTACGCCATGCTCTTCGCCTACCGCTAATTTCTGGAGGGCGGGCTTTAGCCCGCGCGGGGCTTGAGCCCCGCTCCCTGCCCCTATTTCCTGACAATCAGCAAAGGCACCCGCAGCTCATGCCGCACAGGAGTAATGGTATTGCCGAATATCAAATCCTTCAACCGCCGGTGTCCGTGTGCGCCCATAACAATGAGGTCGGGCTGGATCTCCAAAGCATAATGCACGATCTGGCTGCCGGGCCGCGGCGCATGCACAATAGCGGTCTCCACCTCAATTCCATCGGCGCGCAGCGTCTCGGCAATGCGCTCCAGGTACTGCTCCCCGGCTTCGACTTCGGCCGTAGACGATAGCGGCCCATACACGCTGCTGGTGACGCCCTCCTCCACGTGCAGCAGGAATAGTTTGGCGCCGTGCATTTTGGCCATGGCCGCCGCGTGGCTGAGAGCCTTGCGGTCCAGTTCGGTGTGATCCAGCGGCACCAGAATCCGGTGGTATTCGAGGGCCACGGGCTGCTCCGCCGCCGGTTCGGGTATGGTGAGCGAAGCCCGGCCAAATCCGTGCCGCGCCCAATGCGCAATCAGCGGCTCAAACGAAATCCAGACCAACAGGCCAGCCACACCCGTTCCCACCACCACCAGCGGGAACCACACGATGGGGCGGTTGGCAGCCGAGCCCAGCAGTTGACCCAGCCCATCCGTCAGTAGCCAGATGTTCAGCCCCAGGATCAGCACGGCCGCGGCCCACGAGAGCCATCGCACCCACACCTTGTTGGCGAACGTGCCCATACGCCGGCGGTCGCTGGTGAAGTGAATCAGCGGAATTACCGCGAACGGCAACTGCATGCTCAGAATCACCTGGCTGAGAATCAGCAGTTGGTAGGTGCCTTTGTCGCCCGAAATGTAAATGACGATGGCCGCCGGGATGATCGCGATCGTGCGCGTAATCAGGCGCCGCAGCCACGGGCGCATGCGGATGTTCAAGAAACCTTCCATCACGATCTGGCCGGCCAGCGTGCCCGTGAGCGTGGAGGATTGTCCGGAACACAGCAGCGCCACAGCGAACAGGATGCCCGCAAAGGCCGTACCCAGCAGCGGAACCAGCAGCAAGTGCGCCTGCTGAATTTCGGTAACCACCACGCCATGGCGGAAGAAGACCGCCGCGGCCAGGATCAGGATGGCCAGGTTCACCAGCAGCGCGGCATTCAGCGCCACCACCGAATCGACCAGATTATAGCGGCAGGCGCGGCGCTTGCCGGCCTCGCTGTGGCCGATCTGCCGCGTCTGCACCAGCGCCGAATGCAGGTACAGATTGTGCGGCATCACCGTGGCGCCCAGCATGCCGATAGCGATATACAGGGTCTTGCCATTGATGCGCGGAATTACGCCCAGCAGGATCTGCGACGCGACCGGCTTGGCCAGCACGATCTCGATGCAAAAGCAGGTCGCCATCACCGCGATGAGCGCCAGAATAAACGCTTCGACGTAGCGGATGCCGAGGCCCTGGAACCACAGCAGCAGCAGCGTATCGGCCGCGGTGAGCAGCACCCCGATCAGCAGCGGAATGTGGAACAGCAAGTTCAGCGCGATGGCCGCCCCCAGTACCTCGGCCAGATCGCAGGCCGCGATGGCGATCTCGCACAGCACCCAGAGTGCGATGGTGACGGGCCGCGGGTACGTCTCGCGACAGGCTTGCGCCAGGTCGCGGCCGGATACGATGCCCAGCCGCGCGCTCAAGGTTTGCAGCAGGATGGCCATGAAGTTGGACATCACCAGCACCCAGATCAGCGTGTAGCCGAAACGTGCGCCGCCCTCCAGATCGGTAGCCCAGTTGCCGGGGTCCATATAGCCGACGCTGACCAGGTACGCCGGACCGGCGAAAGCGAACATGCGCCGCCAGACCGGCATGTCGGCCGTGCCGACGCTGGAATGCACATCGGCCAGGGAGCGGGCACCGGATTTTGCGGCGCTAAGCATAGTGTCGTATTAGAGCTTAACTACAGTTAACACACGGCCGGCGGCCGTGTCAATCGCATGCCCTGTCAATCGCATTGTAATCCCCCTCAAGTGGTGGTATGCTGTATTTGTGATTTTAAAATCACACAAATACGACTCATCCGGATTTGTGGCGGCGCGTGCATGGAGCCGCTGATGTGGGGCGGCCAATCTTGGCCGCAGCCGCCTTTTCAGGCGGCCAGGGCGGGCTGAAAGCCGGCTGCGGGCAGAATGCCCGCCCGACGAGATCCAAGCTGGTTGTCACTCTATTATGCGGGACTCAATAGTTATACTGCTGATCGGCGGGGATAAGAGCACGCAGCAATCGGACATCAGAAAGGCTAAAGCGTACTGGAGCGATTACAATGCCTAAGCGAACCCTGGATTTCAGGGAGGAACTCCTAAAGGATCTGGCTGACCCGAAAGAAGCCGCACACTACATCAACGCGGCCCTGGAAGATTCCGAAGAGATGTTCCTGATCGCTCTTCGGGACGTTGCCGAGGCCCGCCAAATGTCCAAAGTCGCCAATGCGGCCGGCGTCGCTCGTGAGTCGATCTACAGAATGCTATCTGCGACGGGCAACCCGACACATAGTAACCTAATAGGGATTCTGAAGGCTCTGGACCTAAGGTTGTCCGTGGAAGCCATCAGCGTGCCTAAGGCCAAAAAGTCTCTGCGATCCAGCGATTTCGCGCGCCGCAAACATCCGCCGTCGCCTGGCAAGAACCTGGACGCCGCCGGCCAGCCGACCCCAGGTAAAGTGCCACATGCTACTATAGACCCTGCGGCAGCCGAGGAAAATCGCAAGTGACAACGCGCAGGTCGCGCTGGTACCGATTACGGCTTTTACCAATCGTTATAGTCGTCATTATTGCGGCATTATCCGCAATTGGTATTCGACACCTTCGGAAAGCCGAGGCAAGGAGAAAACGCGAGGGGACATATCAAACGGCTCTCCGCTTATATTCCCACGATCTGAAACCCGGGCTAACTCGCGTTTACGTGGCGATCGAATTCGCCGCCGTGGTGCCCCACGACTGGCATCTGGCCGTCATACCGAGGAAGAGTAATGAGTCTAAGAATACTTACGTTGCCTACGATTCGGATATCCTAACCAAAGTCGAGATATATCGGCCGGATACTGGCTGTCTCTGACCGGGCTGGGCACGCGAATCTCGTATATGGCCGCGTCCGAGACCGTATCGTTCCCGAGTTCCCTATTGGCTGCGCTCTGGCAACATCCGCCCGATCCGCCGTAGCTGTACTACCCATAAGCTCTTTCGAGCAGTGCATTCTCAGCGCTACCCGGCCGAGTCTGATGCTGGGTCCTGTTGGCTCCGCATTAAGGCTGTAATGAGCGTCCGCCCCGCCCAGCGCGCCCTGCGTTACACTACTAACGCTTGCGATTTCCAATCCTATTCCTCATGGCCCTCTCAACCCTCCCGGCGGCCGATCCCCGAACCATGCGCCTGGATTGTTTCCACGGCGGTACCGCCACCGAAGAGCAGATCTCGCTCGACGCCCTCGTGCTCGAAGGCCCCTGGCCCGGCCGCCTCGACCGCGCCATCGACGACACCAACCTGGGCAAGTATTACTTTGAAGTGCTGGACCGCAAAACCAACCGCGTGCTCTATTCGCGCGGGTTCGCCAGCGTCTTCGGCGAGTGGCAGGAAACGCCCGAAGCCGCCGAAGTGCGCCGCCAGTTTCACGAGTCGCTGCGCTTTCCCGCGCCAACTGCCCCGGTGCAGATCGTCGTCAAGAAACGCGATCGGCGGAATGCGTTTCAGCAATTCTGGTCCGTCATCGTCGACCCGGCCGACCCGGCCATCGACCGCTCCCCTCCGCCTGCCAACGTCAAGGTCTGGGCGGTCATGCAAAATGGCGAGCCGCGCGACAAAGTCGATCTGCTGCTGATGGGCGACGGCTACACCGCCGCCGAGATGGAAAAGTGGCACAAGGACGCGCACCGCATGGCCGATCTGCTCTTCGCCGCCTCGCCATTCAAGGAACGCCGTAACGACTTCAACGTGTGGGCCGTCGATACTCCGGCGGACGAAAGCGGCGTCTCCCGCCCTTCCGATAGCGTCTATCGCCGGTCGCCGTTGCGCGCCACTTACGATGCCTTTGGCTCCGAGCGTTACGTCCTGGCCTTCGATAACAAGCGCATGCGCGAAGCCGCCTCGGCCGCCCCTTATGAGTTCATCGAAATCGTGGTGAACGATCGCAAATACGGCGGCGGCGGAATCTTCAACCTGTACGCCACGGTCTCGGCGGACAATGCCTTTACGCCCTACGTCTTCGTGCATGAATTCGGCCATCACTTCGCCGGACTGGCGGACGAATACTACACCTCGGATGTGGCGTATGAAGCGTCCGCCGCGCGGCCGGAACCGTGGGAGCCGAACGCCACCGCCGATCCGCACGCCGCCAAGTGGAGCGCACTGATCGCCGCGGACACACCGCTGCCGACCCCCTGGCCCAAAGAGCAGTTTGAATCCCTCGAAAAGGAGATTCAGGCCCGCCGCCGGCAGATTCGCGCCGCACACCGGCCCGAACAGGAAATGGAGGCGCTGTTCCGCGAGGAGGGCGGCAAAACCACCGCGCTGCTCGCCTCGGGCCCGCACGGGCACGCCGTGGGGGCTTTCGAAGGAGCCATGTACGAAGGGCGCGGCTACTACCGCCCGCGGGCGGATTGCATCATGTTCACCCGCGACGAAGTGGGCTTCTGCGCCGTCTGCCGCCGCGCCATCGAGCGCATCATCGACCTTTACTCGCGGCCTTCACCTCGATAAACAGCATCTCCATCGGGTTCGTGTTCAGGTTCCGCGCGGCGTGTGCGTCGCCATAAAGCCAGCGCGTTTCGCCGCTTTCCATGTGCACGTCCTGAATGTGCCCGTCAGGCCGGGTGAAGCGCAGGTGGCACTCCTGCATGCACACAGCCAGCGCATCCACGTCGTCGTGCATGGGCACGGCCTCGTCGGCTTTTAGCGTCAACCGGATGGCGCGCACGTGCTCGTTTTCGAAATCCAGGCGGTAATGTTGCGCATCGATCTTCAGCGGGTCGCGGCGGGCGAGCGCCTCTGGCGAAACGATGTCCGGCGGAAACAGCTTGTCCGGCGGAAACCGAGTCTGTCCGTATGCGCTCAAAGCCAGTGTTGCAAAGAGGAGGAGTCGCATACCCCGATCATACATCGGGCCCACGCACTATAACGGCTTCGGCTTCGGTGGCGGCAGCTCGCGCGCCACGCACGTATCCTGGAAACCGGTGCGCGCATGGGAGCCGTCGCAAAACGGCTTGTTCGCGGACTGCCCGCAGCGGCACAGCGAGATCACCGTGCGGCCCGCCAGGCCAAACTCGTTGCCTTGCTGATCCTGAATCGTGAACTCGCCTTCAATGCGGATCGGCCCGTTGCTGATAGGAGTAATCTTTGCCATCTTCCGGATAGTACCATGTGGGGCAGGCCCCCGGCCTGCAGCGGCCTCTCAGGCCGCCAGCCCCGGGTCAATCACAAGCCGAGGCATCCCCACGTCTCCCTGAAAACAAAGCAAAATGCCCCTGAGACCCCCAGCCCCGCGCACCCTCCCATGCTATTCTCATCGTCGAAATGGAACACACGACCAACACACCTCCCCTCACCAGCGTCCAGCAGTGCGTCGTCGACGCCCTGGCCGCCGGCTCCACCCTTACCGATGCCGCCGAAGCCTACGGCGTCCATCGCGTTACCATCTACCGTTGGATGAAGACATCCAAGCCCTTCGCCGCCGCCCTCCACCGCGCCCGCGCCGAATTTGTCCTCGCCCGCCGGGACGACCTCCACCTTCTCAGCAACCGCGCCGTGGAAACCCTGCTCGCCATCCTCGACAATCCCAAGGCGTCGCCGGCCGTCCAGCTCCGGGCTGCCATGTTCATTTTGCAACGCCCGCAACTGCCCAAGACCGGCTGGTCCATGCCCGAGCCGGCCCCCGATCCCGACGGCAAAAAGCTCCTCGACTCGGCCATCATCGAACAGGACTACGATAGCCTGCCAGGCCTCTGTAACATCGAAAGGGAAGACCCCGCCGAAGAAGAATCCCCCGCCGAATCAGCAACTTCCGGACTCCCGCCGCCCCCGGAATCGCCCGCCCCGCCCGCCCAGGATGCATCGCCGTGCAACCAAATGCAACACGATTTCGAGATTTGCGATGACGTTGCATCCGCCCCCGCCCCCCACCGCCCTGGCCTGCACTCCTGCCCCGTGCCCCCAGCCGTCCTCAAGGCCCGCCGCGATCACCAGACCTACCTTGAGCTTCTCGACATGCTCAAATCCATCGAACAAACGCCCATGCCGAAAATCGAAGACCTCGAAAACTGAGCGGATTTCGTGGGGCAGGCTCTCAGCCTGCGGCGGCCTCTCAGGCCGCCTCTTTTGGCTGCGGCTGTGCTATCTTCGTCTAACACATCAATTCGGAGCGGCCGATGGCGATCGAACATTTCGACGTGCTGATCATGGGTGCCGGCCTGTCCGGCATCGACGCAGCCCATCACTTACAGAAACTCTGCCCGCACAAAAGCTACGTCATCCTCGAACAGCGGGCGCGCATCGGCGGCACCTGGGACCTGTTCCGCTACCCTGGCATCCGCTCCGACTCGGACATGCTGACCATGGGCTATTCATTCCGCCCGTGGACCAGCCCCAAGATGATTTCTCCGGGTGACGACATCCGCGATTACATCGCGGGCACCGCGCGCGACGAAGGCATCGACCGCCACATTCGCTTCGGCCATCGCATTCAGCGCGCCGCATGGTCCTCCGGGCAGGCGCAATGGAGCGTCGATGCGGTGCGCCAATTGCCCGACGGAAGCGAAGAGCCGTGCACGCTGACTTGCAACTTCTTGTTCTCCTGCGCCGGCTATTACCGCTATTCCGCGGGCTACCTGCCGGAGTTTCCGGATATCGGCCGCTTCCAGGGTCGCGTGGTTCACCCGCAAGCCTGGCCCGAGAATCTGGACTATGCCGGAAAGCGCGTCGTCATCATCGGCAGCGGTGCCACCGCCGTAACGCTGTTGCCCGCCATGGCCAAGACCGCCGGCCACGTGACCATGTTGCAGCGTTCGCCGACCTATCTTGTTTCGCTGCCCGCACAGGACAAAATCGCCAATTGGCTGCGCGGCTTTCTCCCCGCCATGTGGGCTTACAAGCTCGGCCGGTGGAAGAACGTCGCCCTCATGATCTACATTTACCAACTGGCGCAACGTTTCCCCAATTTCGTGAAGACCGGCATCGTCAAAAAAGTGCAGCAGGAATTGGGCCCCGGCTACGACGTCGCCACCCACTTCACCCCGAGCTACAATCCGTGGGAACAGCGCCTCTGCGTGGTGCCGGACGGAGACATGTTCCAGACGATTAAATCGGGCCGCGCCAGCGTGGTCACCGGCCAGATCGAAACCTTCACCGAAAAAGGCATACGGCTCCAATCGGGCCAGGAACTGGAAGCTGACATCGTGGTCACCGCGACGGGCCTGGTGCTGCAAGCCTTCGGCGGGGCGGAACTTTCCGTCGACGGCCGCAGCGTAGATCTGAGCCAGACGCTGGCTTACAAAGGCGTGATGTTATCGGGCGTGCCCAACCTGGCTTCCGTGTTCGGCTACATCAACGCGTCTTGGACGCTCAAAGCCGACCTGATCTGCACCTATGTCTGTCGCTTGTTGAACTGTATGGATCGCAAAGGCGCGCGCCAGGTCACGCCCCAGAGCCGCGGCGAGACGGCGGCCGCGCCCTTCGTGGAGAAGTTCACGCCGGGCTACATGGAGCGCGCCCTGGCGCATTGGCCGAAGCAGGGTACGAAGGCGCCGTGGCGCGTCTATCA
>Ga0181535_10007982_pt1 | contig 10509 bp, 8 predicted proteins | sample PEATcosm2014_Bin_44_FD_119774 | JGI IMG/M metagenome (GOLD analysis project Ga0181535, IMG submission 119774) | Peatland microbial communities from MTU Mesocosm Facility, Houghton, MI, USA - PEATcosm2014_Bin17_30_metaG | ecosystem: Environmental > Terrestrial > Soil > Wetlands > Peat | place...
AGGAGGGTCATGTCAACACGAAGGTCCTGCCTGGGCTCAAGGCTCACGGTGGTCACCGTAGGACTGGCAAGTACTCCCTTGGCCGCGCGCAATTGGTAGTGCCCCGGCCTGAGGTTTTCAACCGCGAATGTCCCATACCGGTCACTCACGACATTGCGGTCGGTGTTATCTTCCACGCTATGCACTGACACCTGGACTCCTGGAACCGGTGTCCCCAACGCGTTACAGGTAACCCCGCGGACATCACCCGAATCGGGTCCAGCCACGGCAGAACCAAGGCCCAAGAAGAAGAAACACGAAACCGCCAGCACGCCCACAAATGTAGCCCTCTTCCGCGAATTGAATGGGTGCACGCGGGGTTGAGATAAGTTTATCTCACCCGTCCTGAAATACGTCATCGAACGTACCTCCTGTCAGTTGAAACGATTTGGTTGCGGCGGGTCTCCCCCTACCCATATCGAAAGATAGGGTACCGGGCATGAAGAAGGTATAAGTGCGTCATAAGGAAGTTGAGAAGAACCTATCGTTTCCCTTTATGCGCGTCATGGCGGGAGCCCACGTAGCGGACGGCATCGTGTAATTCACGCCGCCAGCCGTGGGACGTAACCGGGGCACGCCCCTCTCACTTGGGGGGCGCAGCATTGAGCGCTGTGGGAACACTCACCGAGCTTTGGACAATTTCCAAAAATGCCTTGGCGGGCAGAGATAATGGACTTCCGCGACGGTACGCCAATCCCAGCTCGCGGTAATGCTTCTCCCCTTGCAACGGAACAGATTTTAGCGTTCCCGCCTCCAGTTCTGTCTGGGCAAAAGCTTCAGGAAGCAGAGAGATGCCGAGGCCCGCGGCAATGTATTTCTTGATGATTTCGACGCTGGCCAATTCCATCGAAATCTGTAACGTTTTCTTATACGACCGCACAAGGTCCTCGATCATCTTGCGGGTCCTTCCGGTCTTCGGGAGCAGCAATGGATAGAACGATATATCGGCAGGAGTGGCCTCGGATTTTTGAGCCAGAGGATGACCAGAAGGCACCAAAATCTTCAACTCCGCAGAAAAGATGGGGATGAACTCCAAACCTTTCACGCTCCGGGGCAAGGAAACGATGCCAATCTCCAAATTTCCCTCTTGAATTTTCTCCAGAATCTTGTGGCTGAAATTTCTCTGGATGCTCACTTGCACGAAGGGATAGAGCCGCCGGAAACCGGCTAGGGCGTTGGGCAGTACGTAATGACAGGTGGCGTCATTTGTTCCAATGTGCAGGCTGCCGCGCGGGTTCTCCTTGATCTGGCCGATGGCTTCCAGGGCCTCGCTGCGGAGCGCCAGCAATTCCTCCGCGTAACGGCGAAGCGTGGCGCCCGCGGGCGTGAGCCTTACCGCCTTGAATTCACGGTCGAAAAGCCTCCCCCCGAATTCACTTTCCAACCGCTGAATCTGCTGGCTCAGTGTGGGCTGTGTGCGATAGAGCGTGGCGGCTGCCCGAGAAAAGTTCTTCACCTTGGCAACGTCGAGGCAGCCCTCAAGATAATCAAAACTCATCCGATGCCGGACCCGCGTCTGTTTCACCATGCCCATGCTCCTGCCTCTTTCACGGAGTGACCTCCGGCCTTCGCCACAGGCTTGGCCGAGCTGCGGCAAGTATCCTCTTACAAATTACGCTCTCCTGTGTGAACAAAGCATAAAGAGCGGATAAAGAGTTTAGGAAGATCAGCCCCGTGGGTGAGCGCGTCTCGTATGGGCCCCACTCGGTTAGAAGAGAATTGAATAGCCGCAGGGCGAATGTCCTAAGGTATACTTTCCCCCGCGGGCGAGCGTAAACACGGGCTTCGCATTTCATGGCCAAGGCGGACGAGGAATTTTCCACTCCCGAGAGGAGACCTTACCCTTGCGATACAGTCTGGCGATGGTGATTCTGTTGTGCGCGGCCTGCCTGGAGGCGGGCGGTGATGCTTTGATGCGAGCGGGAATCCGCAGCCCCACCCATGCGCGCGCCGCGGGGTTCTTCTTGCTTGGCGGCCTCGTCCTCGCCTTTTATGGCTACACGGTCAATGCGCCGCCTTGGGACTTCGGGCGGCTGCTGGGCGTCTACGTGGCCTTCTTTTTCGTGGTGGCGCAATTGATCTCCTGGCTTGGCTTCGGCCAAAAACCCACTCCCATGATCCTGCTCGGAGGCGCCCTGATTGTCGTCGGCGGCTGCGTCGTTTCTCTGGCGAAGTGACTCCGCTCACCATTTCTTCGCCGGCTCTTTCGGTGCTCGCGCTCGATCCTCTTCCTTACGCCGCTCCCTCCACCAGAGGGGGGCGAAACGGGTCATCCTCATAATTTATGGTTTCTTTATGAAGAATTTATGCCTTTTTCATTATTGCCGGCATAACTTACAAGCGTCGATATTTCCATCAAGCAGTTCGCCGCTTCGTACAGATCGGGCGGGCCATTGGCCCTGCGGGTTAGTCCGTGTATTGCCGAAAGTGAGGGTCGCTCACGTGGAATTCAGGATTCTCGTCGTCGACGACGATGTGCAGATTCGCCGCGTGTTGCGGGTCACACTGCGCGCGGCTAGGTATGAGGTCGATACGGCTTCCAGCGGCGAAGAGGCTGTGGCAATGATGAAGGACTTAAGATACCACCTCGTCCTTTTGGACCTGAGCATGCCGGGGGAAGACGGAGTGGAGCTTTGCCGGATTCTTCGCTCCATCTCCGATACTGAAATCATTATTGTCAGCGTGAGAAACACTGAAAAAGACATCGTTGCAGGGCTGGATGCGGGGGCCGGAGATTATGTGACCAAGCCTTTTCGTATGCCGGAATTGCTTGCCAGGGTTCGCTCCGCCCTCCGCAGGAATGTTGCCTCGCTCGAGTCAGGCCCCCATAAGCTCACCCTGGATGCCGTCGAAATTGACTTCCGCGACCGGCGCGTCACCGTCGAGGGAAAGGACGTCCGGCTTACGCCCAAGGAATTCGAAGTCCTTCACTATCTCGCAAACCATGCCGACAAACCCATTCCGCACCGGGAGATTCTGAGCGCGGTCTGGGGACCTGACCACAGCGAACACCACGAGTATCTGCGTGCGTTTATCAAGCAACTGCGCAAGAAGCTTGAGCCTGAGCCCGCCCAACCCCGCTATCTCATCACCGAACCGTGGGTGGGCTATAAACTGCGATTAAGCTGACCGCGTCCCGCTTTCAACGCTTCCCCGTTAGCATCCTCTTCGGTCGGCCGGAGCTGACATCCTGTGGATCAGAGAATTCTGGTGGCGAGCCATATCGCGGCAACGACGAGTACAACTGAGAGGAACAGAATGATGAAATCTTCCTTTTCGAGCTGACCCAATCGTTTTTGTGCCGGGTCTGACGACTCTCTCGATGCTTTTAAGCCGGCGGAGGCGTCTATCTCGCCCCGGGCGCTTTCGAAGTGCTTAATGACCACGATTCCGGCTCCTCCCGATGTGAGACGGATTTCGTGGCCGCGGGGTTACAGAGGACAGTTACAGAAGGCCGGGGTTGACAGGACCTCGCCAGCACGTTACGTTCTTGGTGGAGCGATGAATCAGACCTCACATCTTCCGTTATCAAGCTTCTACTTCCTGGAGCGAAAGGCGCCAAGCCGCCCGGCAATTGCCGATTTGGAGAACTGCGTCGCGGCTCAGCTTACCGCGCTCGGCCTTGCTCCTGAAAAGCTCCGAGGCCGACGAATCGCGGTTGCGGTGGGCAGCCGCGGCATTTCGAGCTTGCAAGAGATTGTCCGCGCCATCTGCGGCTGGTTGAAGTCGCAAGGCGCGCGGCCCTTCGTCTTTCCCTCCATGGGCAGCCACGGGGGCGGAACGGCCGAGGGCCAGCGGCAAATTTTGGCGGATTACGGAATCACTGAGGCCGGTGTGGGCGCGGAAGTCCGCTCCTCGGTGGAAACGCTTCAGGTGGGAACCACCTCGCACGGATTTCCCGTCTTCGCCGACCGCCTCGCGTGGGAGTCCGACGGGATCGTGGTGGTGAACCGCGTGAAGCCCCATTCCGATCTGAGCGGCGGCATCGAAAGCGGCATGCTCAAGATGATGGCCATCGGGATGGGCAAGCGCGAGGGCGCGACCGAGACTCACAAGCAGATATGGAAGCACGGCTTCGAGCCGACCATTCGCGCCGTCGCCGCGAAAATACTCGAGAGTGGGAAGATTCTGTTCGCGGTCGCAATTGTCGAGAATGAGATGCACGCCGTCGCGGACGTACACGCGGTTCTGCCGGAGGGTATCGTCGCGGCGGAGGAATCAGCTATCGCTCTGGCCCGAGCGCTGATGCCGCGGCTGCCCTTCCGCCGCCTTGACCTGCTGATCGAGGATGAGATGGGGAAGAACATCAGCGGCGCGGGTATGGACACCAAGGTCGTGGGCCGGGCCGATGGCATGGCGCCCGGCGAAGGTCCCGCCATCACCCTTATCTACGCCCGCGACCTTACCCCCGCCAGCGGCGGCAACGCCGTGGGCATGGGGAACGCCGACCTGATCCACGAGCGCTTTTTCCGGAAAATCGACTTCCAGAAGACCTATATCAACGCCATCACGGCGCTTCACCCCCAGGCCGCGCGGCTGCCCATCCACCATTCCACCGACCGCGATGCTTTGGATTTGGCGCTTGGCCACTTGGGTAGCCCCGATCCCGGCGCGCAACGCTGCGTTTGGATCCGCAACACCCTCAGCCTGAACCGCATCGCCATCTCTCCCCGCCTGCGCGATGAGATCGACGCTCCCCAACTTTGGCGTGTGGACGAGTACCCCTTCGCCGCGGAGTTCGACGCCGCGGGAGACCTTCGCTCTCCCTTCAGTGCGGCATCCTGAGTCTGCAAAATGAGCTTAAATTCGGCAGGATGGAGGAGGTTTCCCCCTGCCAGTAACTCCCACCGTTTCAGCAATATCCCGGCGCACACCGAAGCTCAACAACACAAGCCATTCTATTTCTATAATTTAGAGGGATACCACAGATTGTTGGAGTACTTCGTGATTTCGGGGGCTTAAATCGCCAACATGTAGCTTGTTTTCAATAACATCCCAGGGTATGACGATAACATCTTCTAACACCTTTAGTTTCAATGACATCTCAGGAGCAATCGACTCCACTGCCACAGGCCCCATTTGTTTTCAATAACATTCCGGCTTAGCTCATAGCAAAAAACCGAATTCTGTTTGTTTCCCTCAAGGCAGACGCGACGGTCTGTACCGAGACGACCAGATTGTCCGCCGCCGAGCCTGTCCCACATTCCCTTTTTCCCGGGCGACGCGGTTGCGTTTTTGGCAGCGGAGTCGAGCGAGGTGAAGTTTTGGAAGGGCATTTCAAAACCTGTCTTATAAAATCAACCACATATTGTATACTATACTAGTACCTTTGTCAAGTGAATTCTTTATCGATCGCGAAAACTTTAGAGGCGAATATGACGAGCGCCGGAACGGGCCCCGCGCCAATGAATCCCCATCTGGCGTTGTCATCTCATCCACCGATTTGTGCCGCCCCTTTCGGCAGGCCCGGAGGACCGTAAGCTAGTAGCCCATGGCGTCAGCCGTGGGTTTGATGCAGGCGGCGGACGGGAAGCCCCGGAGGGACGTAAGCAACAGGCCACAAGGCGATACTTTCGCCCCGCGGGGGCTGGTGACGGCGATATGCCGTTCTCGCACGGCTGGCGCCGTGGGCTACAGTCTACCGCCGCTCCGCGGCTGCCCCCGGCCAAAGCCGGGAGATCTCCGAACGAAGTCAGGCACCACTGAAACTCGCCATTGCGCTAAGTGCCGGTTCAGGATATCGTACGAATCGGCCGGGAACAGCGTTGGGAAATTCCCGCCAACATTAGGGCGCAACTCCGCAACTTAATTGCACAAATTCCCGCAGGGAGAGAATCCATGAGTCTTTCGCGAAGGCGGATGATGCTTGCCGGCTTGGCAGGCATGACCCAGCACCTGACGACGTTGCACGCTCACCATCACACTCCGAGAATTAGTAAGCGCACCTTCGAGGCGTCACTAGACGCCTCCGGCGCGATGGCAACGAGCGCTCCGGGCGTCACCGGCCAAGGGAACTTGAAATTCAAAGTCCTTTACACTTCCGACCACCTTCCCCCCGAGGCCCAAAAGGTGCTGGTGAAGGCGCATGGCGGGTTTGCCGTCGATCGCCGGCCGGGAAAGGAGGAAACCTACTTCGCCCTTCCTGGCGCAGGGATTCTCCAAATCAGCGCGGACCTGAAGACAATCAACCTGCTCGAAACTGCCGACGAGATGCGGAAAATCAACCTGCACGACACCAACATCTGGTACGACAAGGATGGAACCCCCTACCTGGTTTTTCCCGCCAACGACGAAGGTAAAATCTTCACCACCAGCCTCGATGGCCGAATGCTTCACAAGCTCGACGCTCCAACCTCGAGCGATGACTTCGAGCAGCCGGAAGTTCACGACTACTTTTTGGGAGGCGGGAATTTCTCGCCGACGGCAGTGGAGTATTTGGAAGGCCTCTATTACGTCACGACGGGATATTGCAATTTGGATTATGTGCTCACCGCTCGCGTCACCCCCGACCAGCGCTTCCAGGCCGTTTGGAACGATTTGGCGTGGGGCGGAAAGGGCGACGGAATCGGCCAATTCGGCACGGGACACGGGATTACCAAGCCCCCCGGGATGGTGCGGCTCGACGTCGCGGATCGTCCGCACTCGCGCTTCGAGCGTTTTACGCGCTACGGCCACTACCTTTCCGGCCTCGCGATGCCGTCGGGTTCCCTGCCCTGCGATATCAATTACCTCGACCAGCAGTACAGCGTCGTTCCCGCGCTGGAAGGCCCGGACAAGTCCAAGGGCGCGCCCATCTACATTCTCGAAGACGAAAAGCTGGTTTCAACCCTAATGATCAAGGAGGACCTGGGACTCGCGAACTTCGTCCACATTCACAATGCCGCGATCAGGAAAATCGGGAGCAAGTTCTATATCTTCGCGCTGGCGTGGGACCCCGGTGACTTCGCCATTTTGGAACAAGCGTAGGGATCGGATGATCGAGCGATCAGGGGATCGCGTAATCTGAGGGACGCAGTCCGTAGCACGGGCATCTTGCCCGCTGTCTCGGGAGCGTCCCGATCCCGTCTGGGCGCGGGCAGGATGCTCACGCCAAAGCGTGCAGGACGCCCGCGCTACTAAAGGAACTCTAGCAGCATCGACGTTTCAATACGAATGACAATCCAACCACACCTTTTCCCGGTGCCGATTCCGATTGACGCACTGCGGCCGATTGGGCCAATATAACCGCGCCTGCGCGGTGGTGAGATCGAACTGCCACACTACTTTATTCCACGAATGTACAAATTCCGTGAAGCCCTGACAAAACCAGAGACCGGAATACGGCAGTGGGACTCCTGTCCAGGGGCGGATCATCGCAGGACCCGTCATTGCAGCCCTGGCGAATGGGCTAGGGTACGGCGGTCCCCAAGCGCAGTGAGCAGTGAGATAAGGAGTTACCCCTATGAACGGAAATCATAATCAAGCGGTGGTTCGCTACACTAGAAGCGCGCTTTTTGCCCTGATAATCGCCTGGGTCTTGGTCCTGCCCGTAAACGCCCAGAGCACGCCCGCGAATTCCTCCCTGCCTTACCTGGACACTTCTCTTCCCTTGGAAAAGCGGGCGGACGATCTGGTATCGCGCATGACCCTTGATGAAAAGGTCCGACAGATGCAGCACGTTGCTCCCGCCATCCCCCGGCTCGGAGTTCCTTCCTACGATTGGTGGAGCGAAGCACTGCACGGCGTGGCCCGCTCGGGATACGCCACCGTTTTCCCCCAAGCCATCGGCATGGCCGCCACATGGGATCGCAACCTGGTCTTCCGCGAGGGTCAAACGATCTCGACCGAAGCTCGCGCGAAGTACAACGAGGCGCAGAGCGAGGGCAACCACAGCATCTTCTTCGGCCTTGATTTCTGGTCGCCCAACATCAATATCTTCCGCGACCCGCGCTGGGGCCGCGGCCAGGAGACCTACGGCGAAGACCCCTTCCTGACGGCGAAGATGGGTGTTGCGTTCGTGACCGGCGTGCAGGGAGACGACCCCAAGTACTTCAAGGCCATCGCCACGCCCAAGCATTATGCGGTGCACAGCGGCCCGGACCCGGAGCGGCACAAATTCGATGTGAAACCTTCGCCGCACGACCTTGAGGACACCTACTTGCCCGCTTTCCGCGCCACGATTGTCGAGGGACACGCCGACTCGATCATGTGCGCTTATAATGCTGTCGACGGTGTGCCGGCGTGCGCCAGCAAGTTTCTCCTGCAAGACACGTTGCGCGAGGCGTGGAAGTTCCACGGTTACGTGACCTCCGATTGCGGCGCGGTGGAAGACATCTCAAACGGTCACAAATTCACACCCGACAATGAGCATGGCTCGGCTCTGGCTGTCCAAGCCGGGACCGACACCACCTGTGGCGACGAGTATGTGGCGCTGGTGCAAGCGGTGAAAGACGGCTTGATCAAAGAGAGCGAAATCGATACTTCCGTGAAGCGGCTTTTCACCGCGCGCTTCCGCATGGGCATGTTCGATCCGGTTGGCGCCGTGGCGTTCAATCAGATTCCCTATTCCGAGGACGACTCGCCCCAGCACCGGCAGTTCGCTCTGAACGCGGCGCGTGAGTCGATGGTGCTGTTGAAGAACCAGGATGGCACGCTGCCGCTTAAATCAGACGTCAAAACGATAGCCGTGGTAGGACCCAACGCCGAATCGCTCGCGGCACTGGAGGGCAATTATAACGGTCAGCCGTCGCACGCCGTTTACCCGCTGGACGGCATTCGGAAGCACTTCGCGGGCAAGGCGAAAGTGCTCTACTCGCAGGGCTCTCCTTACCTCGTGGAGTTGCCGCTCCCGGTGCCCCGAACGGTATTCCACACGGCCGAGGGTGCGAGCAAGGAGGGCCTCAAAGCGGAGTATTTCTCTAACACCGATCTCTCCGGCAAGCCCGTACTGACACGCATGGACCCGGCGATTCAGTTTGACTGGAACGCCGCTGCTCCCGTGCCGGGTGTTTCCAAAAAGGCTTTTGCCGTGCGCTGGAGCGGGATGCTCACCCCGCCGGGGCCGGGTGATTATACGTTTAGTATCCCCGGCCAAGGGTGGCATCCGGATGGCGGATGGGAAGCCTACCGGATCTATTTGGATGACAAACCCGTTCTCGATACAACCCTACCCGCCCACAAGAAATGGACGGAAGAGGATCAGAAAAACCTGAAAACCAGTTTTCAGGTCCACTTCGAGGACAGCAAGGCCCATGCCTTCCGCCTCGAGTACGTGCACCAAGCACCAACCTTCGGAGCAGGAGCTGTGCTGAACTGGCAGCCGCCTGTGGAAGTCCTCCGCAATGAGGCGGTGGCGGCGGCACAGCAGGCGAATGCGGTGGTGGCCTTCGTAGGGCTTTCCCCCGATCTCGAGGGCGAAGAGATGTCGATCGAAGTGCCGGGCTTTCAAGGCGGTGACCGCACGGACATCGGACTGCCGCAGGCCCAGCAACAATTGCTCGAAGCGCTGGCAGCAACCGGCACGCCGTTGGTCGTCGTGCTGATGAGCGGGAGCACTGTTGCAGTGAACTGGGCGCAAGAACACGCCGCGGCGGTTCTGGAAGCTTGGTACCCCGGCGAGGAAGGCGGCACGGCAATCGCCGAAACCTTGACCGGCGCGAACAATCCGGGCGGCCGCCTGCCGGTTACTTTCTATGCTTCTCTTGACCAGCTTCCGCCCTTCGAAGACTACTCGATGCAGAACCGCACCTACCGGTACTTCCAAGGCAAGCCGCTTTATGGCTTCGGTTATGGCTTGAGCTACTCGACATTCGAGTACAGCAACTTGGAGGTTTCTCCGGAGCAGATTCAAGCCGGCGCTCCGCTCACGGTTCAGGTGGACGTCCGCAATAGTTCCAAGATTTCCGGCGACGAGGTGGCGGAACTTTACCTGGAGTTTCCCTCGATCCCTGGCGCCCCCACGCGCGCCTTGCGCGGGTTCGCGCGCGCGCATCTGGCGCCTGGGGAAACCCGCCACTTGAGCTTCACGCTGAAGCCTCGAGACCTCAGCATGGTGAACGAGCAGGGCGAGCATGTCGTCGAGCCGGGCGAGTACACCGTGTTCGTGGGCGGCGCGCAACCCAATGAGACCCCGGGAGGCGCAAGCGCCAAGCTGACGATTTCCGGAGAGGTGAAACTGCCGCGGTAGTAGTACAGGCACTCTTGCACAAGCGTGGCAGTGGCACAGGCACTCCTGCCTGTGCATCCACCGGCGATTCGCCGGTCATGACACAGACAGGAGTGCCTGTGTCACCACATCACGTCAGGTTCAGCAATCGGGCGGCGTTTTCAAAATACACCTTGCGCAGGATTTCATCGGGCAGGCCGACGCCGGAAATCTTCCATCGGCCCTGCGGGGGAATCGCCGCCGGGGCATAGTCGAAATACTCGTCGTCTGTCTCCAGGAAGCGGTAATAGATTTCATACAGTTCATCGCAAAAGATCTGCTGAGGC
>Ga0181535_10007983_pt1 | contig 10508 bp, 3 predicted proteins | sample PEATcosm2014_Bin_44_FD_119774 | JGI IMG/M metagenome (GOLD analysis project Ga0181535, IMG submission 119774) | Peatland microbial communities from MTU Mesocosm Facility, Houghton, MI, USA - PEATcosm2014_Bin17_30_metaG | ecosystem: Environmental > Terrestrial > Soil > Wetlands > Peat | place...
ATTTCTCCACTTCGTAGTTAAGTTCCTGCGAACCGTCTCCCGACGAGAAGCGCAGATCATACCCGTTCGGAGAACCGAACTGGCTGTACGAGAAACCCGACAAGTTCGTGCTCAAAACCACCAGCGCAGGAAAATTCGTCAGCGTCTCAGGCCTGTTGTAACCGAGTGGACCAACCTTCAGCCTGTACGCGCCATTGTCGTTTATTATCGTAAGCACAGCACTTGTGGGACTCCCCAGCGTAGCCCCGCCAGTGGGATTGGACAGCGCAACATTCAGCGTCTTGTTGGGACCGGCCGCGCCGCTGTTAAGTATTGGTACTGTGAACGACTGGCTCGCCTGATCGGCTGCAAAAATGACCGTTCCTGTGCTCGCTATGTAATCTGTCCCCGCCACGCCCGTGCCGTCGGATGTCGCATAATTAACAGAAACAGCGCCGGTAACGCCGTTTGTCCTCGTGAGCGTTATCGTCGCCGTCCCAGCCATCGCTCCCACGCTGAACGAGGAACTGCTTAACTGCACAACTCCTGCCCCGCCATGTGAACCGGCACCCAGATTTATGCAATACAGCGGCCCCGATTCGGGCCTTATATACAGCAAACCATTGGCCAGCACTGGGCAGCTTCTCGCCCCACTGGTGCCAGCAAACGTGTATGGAGCGCGGCCGCTTGTATTTACGGTGCCGGCATCGAATATCGTCAAAGTGGGACTGGAGTCGCCGGAGAAGAGAAGCACCTTGTTGTCCGAAGCCACCACAGAGCCGCAGCCATCTACAAGCGAATAATCCCATTGAAGTGACCCATCTGTCAAAGAAATGCATCTTAGGCCACCTGGAATTCCTTCATGCAAACCGTACGCATAATTACCATAAACGAGCCTTGCGCTATAGGCGTCGTTATTTCCGATTCCACCATTAGACCAAAGCGCCGTCAGACCGCTGGGTGTAATTTGATAAAGAGTGCTGCAACAGTAGAACATGTTTGTGCCATGGAATTCCGGGTCATCCCCATATGCCGAAATGCCATAGCTCCAGCCGGAGATCGTGCTTCCGCTCGTTTCGTCAACGCCGTAGCCAGCGCCGCCTTCATTCATCAACAGCACAATGCGCTGACTGTTATAGGTAAGAACCTTTGGGGAACTGAATGCGTCCGTTCCGCCGATGCTCCAGAGCATGGCACCGGTGTTCTTGTTGAAGGCCTTCCCTCCCCCGCTGGTCACTATCAGCACATCGCCATCAACCAGCGGCGATCCGCCCTCGCCCTGTTCCCAGTACCAGGACGTACCCTCATAGTAGTGCCATATGACGGCGCCAGTCACCTTGTCGAAACAGTATATATCACCCGTTTTACCGAAAGTGTATACATAGTTGGTGTCGACGCACGGCGTGGAGTTGCAACCGGCATACTTGCAGGCGCCTTGGGAATATGAATACGACCAAAGACTGTTTCCATTATAGGCGTCTAAACAATAGACCGTGTCCTGACCGCCGCCATACCCCATGGTGTAGGCGCGCCCCTGGCTTATGCTGACCGAACTGAAGGCCTGTTGGACCGTCTGCTGCCAGACAATATTCGTCGGAGGCCAACTCATCAGCCACCCAGTCTCCGCCGACGTACCGTCCCTGTTGATCCCTCGGTATTGAGGCCAATCATCACCAAAAGCCGACCCGACAACACTTGTGACTAAAATCATCACGCACAGCATAGATAGACAATCCTTATCGAATGCTGCACCCAAGCCTCTCATTTTATTTCCAAGCATATCGCACCTCCTCACATATTTGAACAATAAACACCATGCATAGCATGAAAATAGTTTCACACTTTTTACCGTATCAATCCGGCACATCCAAGCGTAAAAACGGTTATACTATACTTACTGCAGCAACACCTTGGCGCGATAGAACGTGGCGTTGTTCTGTGCAGTGTTCGTGCTTGCGATAACCCCGCCGCTTGCAAGAAGACCACCGGTGTAGCCCGGTACCGGTTGCCACGATCCGCCACTCAGCAGGTTCGAGCATTGATCAATCTCGTAATACCGGCTCACACCGACATAGTTCGAACCCGTCGCCTGAACGGATGGGACGCTCACAATAATCTGCCCAGCCGCGTTGGTGATAACCAGCGAGAAACTGCTACTGGGATTGGTTGGATTCATGCCCACCAGGTAGTCCTGCCACACCGTCAACCCATTACTCCCCTCGCTGCCAGCCAGACCGACATAGTTGCTGGCCGGTGTTCCAGGATAGTATTGCTGTATCCACGCCGACGGCGGCACGTTGCTCGTTGATCCGCCGCCACCGTGCAAAACAATGCCACAGACGTTGAAACTTGAGTTCAATGCAACCGTCGCATAGGAAGCCCATATCCAGTTGGTGGAACGAAACACCGGTTCGACCCTGACTTCGTCAATAAGTGCGTCTGCTATTTTTTCCCCTCCGCTGCAGCCGCCCAAACCCGCCGAGTTGAATGTGTTCACATTGTTGGTTCCACTCACGACGTGAGCGCCGATCTGCACTCCATTCTCAAAATTACACAGGTTGCTCGCCGCGCCATTGTATGCGAAGGCGAAGTAGTACCATTCGCCCGCAATCAACGGCGGGTTGAAGCTGTCATCATTGCCGGCGGTCCAACCGCTTTGATTTGCACCACTTGTGTTGATCAGGTTTCGCATCTTCGTTCCATTTGCCTCTAGAGCCCACTGATTATCCTTGCGAGTGATCGCCTGTTCTCCGTTGGGAACAGCATTGAAGCAAACCCATGCGGAAATAGTTGCCGATGCCGCAGTAAAATCCAAGCTTGGGGAATCGGCGAGTTGCGCGTAGCTGGCCGCAACACCTTGCGCGCCGTCAATCTCTCCGGGAGCATTGGTAATACTGCCCATCGCGATCCCGTTATTTCTGTTCGCCGTGGAATCCAGCGCATTGGACTGGGCCATATGCCATACTGCCGCATATTTGTTGGTAGGCCACACAGCGCCGTTCGTCGTGTAAACCGGAGGTGCAGAAGCGACAGCCGGGTTGCCCCAATATGCCCAGATATAGCTACCACCAAGCAACTGCGGCACCTGCACCCACACGCAGGAGTTCCCGTTGGTGTTCCATTGATCCATCTCATAATTCAGATTGGTTGAACCGTCCGGCGTCGAGAAGCGCAGATCGTTGCCGTTCGGCGACGCAAACTGGCCGTAAGAGAAACCGGCGAGGCTCGTGTTCAAGACCACGAGAGCAGGAAAGTTAGTCAGCGTCTCTGGTCGGTTGTAGCCCCCAAATTTGATCTTCATTCTGTTGGTCCAAGATTGAAACGCTGCGGGACCGCCATCGTTGTAGACGATGGTCAGAACTGCATTACTGATCGTGCCCAGTGAAGAACCGCCAGTCGGATTTGATAGCAGGAGACTCACCGTCTTGTCAGACACGGAAATGCCGTTATTAATGACCGGCACCGTGAAAGTCTTCGTTGTCTCGCCGCCCGCAAAATTGAGTATGCCGGAAGACAATGTGTAATCGGAACCAGCCATGCCAGTGCCGTTGGCCGTGGCATAGTTCACCGAAATTGCGCCAATGCTGCCGCCTGTTCGAGAGACTTGAATGACAGCTGAGCCGCCATTCTCGGCAACAACATAAGCTGCGTTGCCGAATTGCAGCGCGCCGGGGCTATCATCGTCCATTATAGTCAGCACGGCGTTGATGGGACTGCCCATCGTGGCGCCGCCGGTGATATTTGACAAAGACAGGTTCACAGTCTTGCTGCCGCCAACGATGCCGGCATTTGCGATCGGTATTGAAAACATCTTGCTTGCCTGCCCGGCAGCGAAACTGAGCGTGCCTGTGGTCGCCGTGTAATCTGAACCGGCCAGCGCCGTACCGTTGGCCGTGGCATAGTTTACCGTAATCGCGCCGGAACTACCGCTTATGCGAGAGACCTGAATATTTGCAACCCCGGCGCTCTCCGACACGCTATATGCTGCGCTGCTGAACTGCACTATTCCCGTTGGCCCACCTGAAACATTGCCGCAACTAAGACAAATCAGATTGGCGCACAGGTTGTAGTTTACGTAGTTGGTCGAACTGAATGACCCGTAGTCGCGACAATATAGCAGTCCATTAGCCAGTGCAGGAATGGCACGCGGCCCTGAGGGACTGCTTCCGCCGTACGGCTCAAACGACATCTGGTACGGAGCGCGTCCACCAATATCGTAGTTTGTTGGATTTGCATTCCAGGCGAACAGTCTTTCACTACCGTCGAGGCAGATGATTTTCCCGTCGGAAGCCATCATTGCACCCTCGGCATCCCCAATGTTAGGATTCACATCCCACATTATGGCCCCATTGGCAAGAGACTGGCAGGTGAAATGTTGGCCGCCACCGCCGAAGCCATAAACATAATTGCCATAGACGAGGCAGGCAGCATAAGCCGTATTCATGTTGTTACCCCAGAGCGGCGTCAACCCTGTGTTCGTCATCTGATAAAGAGTGCCACCGCAGAAGAATTCGTTCGTGCCGTAAAACTCCGGATCCTCACCATAACGCGCGCCGAAATCCCAACCGGCAAGCCACGCCCCTGTCAAAACGTTAATTCCACAAGCGCTTGAATCGTATCCGCCTCCATGTGGAAAGCTGAGAGTTGGCATCAGGAGTATCGGCTGTGAATTGTAGATATATATTTTCGGCGAACCAAAACCCGATGTTCCTGCATTGCCCCACATGCTTGCCCCGGTAGTCTTGTCCAGCGCCCAGCCGCCGCCACAATTGCATATCAACATGTTGTTGTACACGATCGGCGAGCCGGCATCACACCACTCACTTTCCCAATTGTTCGCGGAATTCGTGCTCCACAAAACCGCGCCGGTAACTTTATTGAAACAAAATATTTGTCCCTCATGCCCCATCGTGTAAACACAGCCGTTCGTATCAACCGTAGGCGTCGTAGTCGTCTCCGGCGTCTTATCCTTGCCGGGACCATCCGGATAAGAAAAGCTCCAGATCGGCGTTCCAACATAAGCGTCGAAACAATAAACCATATCGCTATTCTGGGAAGTTGAACCCAAGGTATAGACACGCCCATCGCTTACGGCAACAGAGCTATATCCAATCCCTATTGTCTGTCGCCACACTTCTGTCGGCGGCCAATTTTGCAGCCATCCGGTCTCCGCAGAATTGCCATCCCGGTTGAGCCCGCGATATTGCGGCCAGTCGGCGCCTAGCGACATTTGGGGTATCAAGGAAGCTACGGCAAGTAATGCAGCAGCACACCTTGCGATATAAAAGCGGAATGAAGATGCCGGACTCGGCGACACTGGATATATTCCCGGGACGTTCACATTCATTTCGTCCTCCTAAGACTGCGTCTTTAGTCGGTCAAAAGCCACGCCAAATTTGACGTAGCCCACTATCTGAATGATTCACCTTACCCAACCTTGTAAGAAATTGTACTAAAGAACCATTGAATTTGCAAGTCATAACAAACAGCCGTCAACATCGAGTAGGCACAAGAATAGTCGCTTATTAAACGTTTCAAATCAATTGACAATTGGCTGATTTCTTGCTGAGATCAGGCCGTGATATTCAAGTTGTGTGCGCCGGATGGCGTATATCTCTCGAAAATCAGCAACTCTTATCATCATCGAGGAAGAGGAGGTACATTCATGGTTACCGCAGGCTCCGTTAGAACATCATTGCTGGGCGCATTGACGTTGTGTTTGATCTTTATTCAAACGGGACGCGCAGATGAACCAGCAGCTGGAACCAATACTGTCAAGCGCGCCACAATTGCCGTTCATAAAAACCCTTCGTCCTCACCAGGGGAACTGGCTAACACCCATCCCGAGCCGAAAAGAATAGGCGGCTATTCGTGGCATCCGGCCACAGACACAGTTCAACCCTATTCGACAAATCGCAGTAATATTTTCTTCGTTGGCGAACCAATAACCTTCAAATTCCGCAAAATAGACTTTTTTGGTGTGCGAAGCACCGTGATCAGTTACGAGGTGCGGGATTACTGGGGCAACCTTGTTGACAAGGGCCCTGGCTGCGGCTTGTCTGCGCTTTCGGTGAACCATGGCGGCAAAGAGCTGACCACTGAAGCTGGAAGATCCATTGACGCAACTAACGATGTACTGAAGAAAGCCACGAATGAGTTCATAACAGTGAACGTCAAGACTCCGGGCTGGTATAAACTTTACTGCTACGGCACGGATGTGCGCGAGGCTTGGGGTGACTGCATCGGCACGACAACCTTTGTAATTTTCCGCCAGAACACCAATTTCCCGGCTCTGCCGCCCCCCGAGACCGCCGGTGGCTCAGTCGGTTCCATGGATGAGATAACACGCGGCATTTGCGGCATCGGCCCCCAGCGTCATGCGGTCAAAAATCCGATAAAAGACATGGTCAAGTATGTGGATGCCGATGTGGCATTGGACAAGCAGTACTACCTGCCTTTCGACCCGCTGCGCAAGCGCGTTCTTCTAGCGGCTTTCCCGGAAGGTATAAAGGACTACGCGCAATTGCAGTCTTTTGTGGAACACTTTAAGAACGATATCACATATTATGAACCGCGCAACGAACCCAACGACAGTGCACCAATGCCGTTTGCAACTAACGAGATGAAGCGTTTTTACGAAACCGTGAAGGCTGTTGATCCGAAACTGAAAGTCATAGGTCCTGGGCTGGTTGACATTCGCACTGGAATGCTGAATTGGGACGACGTCTTCATGAATGCCGGCGGCTATAAATACATAGACGGCTTTTCTTTCCACGCTTACAACGCCATAGACGGCGACCTTTCCCTGGCCCGCAAGTCGCTGAACGCCCTGCAGGCGATGCTGGCAAAGTACGGACTGGAGCACATAGAGAAGTGGCAGACCGAGCAGGGATGTGGCTCCGTTTGTTATGGTATCTACGCACCTCGCGGTCAGGGGCAAGGGACAATGCTGATGATGATGGTATTCGAGCAATACGGTATTACCAAGGAACACAATCATCTCTGGTACGATCGCAGCCACGGCTTCTGGGATGTGCCCTGCTGGTGGGAGAACGACGACAACAGCCTTGAACCAGCCGCGGCTCTCATGCGTGTTTACTCCGAGGAACTCTACGGCACAGTTTTTAATCAGACATATGACTTTGGGCCAGCCGGCAACAACATGTACCTGGGCACCCTCTTTTCCGGCCCCGGAAAGAACGTCGCCGCATTCATGAGCGCCGGAAGCACAGACGGTAAAATCGAACTCGCCGTGCGCGGAGGCGACAAGCTGCGCACCGTTTCGGCTTTCGGCGTTGAAAAAGATGTGCCCGTCACGAACGGACGCGTCACTTTGTCCGTCCCAGAACTGCCTGTCTACGTGGAACTCGCAGATAAGCAGGAAATTGACGTAGTACCCCTGGTCTGGGGCGAAAATCTTGCCCGCAACCCGAAAACCGTTGTTACATCGTCAGGCGGCGTGCTCAACCCCGACGACCCGAAAGTTCCAAACCCGACAAGCAAGCTTGTCAATGGCGAGTTTGAAAGCTGGTATTGGACACAACAAAATACTGGCGACCCATGGGAGGCCGACTTGAGGGATGGCCCTGTATCAATAGACTTCGCTCTTCCGGAAGAGCAGGCAGTCTCGCACGTTGTTATTTACGCCTGCCCATGCTGGCAGCGCTGGGGCACACTGCTCGATTATGAGTTGCAGTACGATTCCAACGGCAAGTGGGTGACCATCGAACATGTGAAGGAACCGACGCGCACGCTTGGCGTGTATTCCGCACCCTACCTTTCAACAGTGGATACTTTCTTCAGTAATCGCTACATCTTCAGGCACGATTTCGCACCTATAACGACAAAGACGATCCGATTGCTGATCAACCATGCGACACAGGGCGGCGGGCCGGACAAAAGATACAGGGAAGCAGGTGGACAAGCCGGAGAAGAGTTTGCATGTCTAAAGGAAATCGAAATATACGGGGCATCGCCAGCTGCCGCCACTCTTGTGACGATACAGCCCAAGGAAATCAAAAAGGCGCAGCCGGTCAAAGTCCTGGTGCATGCCGCACAAAATGACGGCGCCGGGTTCTCTTCGACAGTAGTCGTGCACGCACCTAAAGGCTGGACAGTGGCGCCGGCCAGCGCAGAATTGGCCGCAATGAAAACTGGCGAAAACAAGACGTTGCAGTTCACACTCTCTCCATCCGAAACGGCTGAGCCAGGCATCATCCCTGTGACCGCCGATTTCACTGACAAGGACAAGACGATTCGCACAGAGAAAGCCTCCTTCGAGTTGGATTCACCTGTGGGGATGTATCTATCTTTGACCACCAATACAACGGGCCTGGCAATGGACGCGGCGTTGCGCAACGTCAGCGACACTCCGCTGACACTCAATGTGTCGCTTTCCGTCGACGGCACTCAAGCAGGACAAACAAAGACACTCACGCTAGCGCCAGCGTCGATGCAATCTGTCCTTATGCCGCTTCAAAATGTCAAGGCCATCGGCACAACGCAAACCATCACGTGCGTGGTGAACGCTGGAAGCAAGACTGTCGCCAGAAAGACGCTCGATTGCGTTTTGGTCCCCTGCCGTTACATCGGACCGTGGGCTTTTAAGTTCGACGGATCGGGCTTCAGCACGCCTCATCCGCCTGAACAGGAAATTGATTTCTCCCGAAGCTATGAGGGCGTTGACGGGAAAACCACTTGGCAGCGAGGCGTTGCCCGCCCGAACGGGTATTTCGATTTCATTCCAAAGTTCAAGACACACGACTTCGTAATAGCCTACGCCGTTATCTATATCCATTCGGACGGCGATGTCAGCGCAACACTGAATTTCGGCAGCGACGACGGCATCAAAGCATCGCTTAATGGCGCGATAGTGGATCAGAAGGATGCCCAGCGGCATCCTGCGCCTGGGCAGGAAATTGTACCCGCCACCCTCAAGAGAGGGTGGAACACGCTACTGCTGGGAATATCGCAGAACGTTGACGAGTGGGGCTTCTACTTCTCTGTAACCGATGCCAATGGGAAACCGCTGAAAGGCATTTACTTGACGGACTCCAAGACGCTATGATCCGGAGAGCTGTTTGCGTAATCCGTCAGTTACTGGGTGGCAAGAAAGAGCGATGGATTTGTGGTAGTGCACGGGCGCTGCACACACCGCGCCATTAGAACGACGAAAGAATTCGAGGCTGGTTGTTCCGTCTTCGCCCCTCTGGCTACGATGTGACTTGCCGGCGTACCACGGCGTAGCGCACTCGCGTAGACGGGCAGTCCTGCCTTGCCACCCGGTAACTGAAGCATCACCTGTTTGCCTTGTCTAACGGCACGGGGCATATTATATTGGCGATGATAAAACACTTACTTCATATGGAAGACATGCCATGACACTGACAATCCGCGATGTCGCTAAGAAAGCGAATGTATCCATTGCCACCGTAAGCCTCGCCATGAAAGACGACCCCCGCGTGGCCGCTTTGACCAGAAAGAAGGTACGGAGAATCTCCGCGCAGCTTGGATACACGCCCAGCAATCTTGGACGAGCCCTGCAATCCAGCAAGACTCGTTGCGTGGGGTATCTTCTCTCGGAGACCACCGCTTCGCTATTCATTGAGATTCTGAAGGGAGTAGCCGAGCAAGCCACAACGAAAGGTTACGGAGTTCTGGTTGGCATCACGGATGGCTCGTACGAAACAGAACAACGACTTCTACACCTTTTCAGGGAGAAAGCCGTTGATGGGATTCTGGTTTCCAACTGGAATGCGCAATCTGTCCGAATCATGATGGAATGCAGCCAAAGAGGAACCCCAATGGTGGTGTGTTCCAACACCAGCTTCCAGCGGACCATTCCCAACATTATCCTCGACAACAAAGAAGGAGGAAGAATGGCAACAGAACACCTCGTTGGCCTGGGCCATCGCCAGCTCGCATTTTGTTTTGCCGGGGTCCAGAATCAGCGCTACGAGGGATGCCAGGCAGTTGCCATGGAAAACAAATTGCCACACCCCATATCGTGCACGTCAGAAGAAGACCTCTTCCAGGCGCTTAAAGCCCGGAAACGTCCGACGGGCATTGTCGCCTTTTCGGATCTGGATGCCATCCAGGTGAAGCATGTTGCACAGCAAGCCGGGCTGCGGATTCCTGAAGACCTGTCAGTAACTGGTTTTGACAATCTATGGGTTGCCGCGCTGCCTGAATTCAACCTGACCACGATCGCCCAACCCCAAAGAGAAATCGGCCTGCAAGCAATGGAGATGCTCTGGCTTCGCATGCATGGAGAGACAGTCCAAAGCAGGATACTCATGCCCACCTTGGTCATCCGCAATAGCACCGCGCCATGCAGGCCTAATAAAGCCTGACCGCTCGGCTTTCACCGCTCGTTACTGCCCCATTTTACTGCAATATCACTCTTGCCCGATAGAACATGAGCGGGACACCCTGAGGTGCGTTGGTGCTTGCGATAACCCCGCCGCTTGCAAGAAGACCACCGGTGTAACCTGGCACCGGTTGCCACGATCCGCCACTCAGCAGGTTCG
>Ga0181535_10007986_pt1 | contig 10506 bp, 6 predicted proteins | sample PEATcosm2014_Bin_44_FD_119774 | JGI IMG/M metagenome (GOLD analysis project Ga0181535, IMG submission 119774) | Peatland microbial communities from MTU Mesocosm Facility, Houghton, MI, USA - PEATcosm2014_Bin17_30_metaG | ecosystem: Environmental > Terrestrial > Soil > Wetlands > Peat | place...
ATTATCAGAAGGCCATTGACCTCAACCCGGTGAACGCCAATGCCTACAGCGCCATGGCTTCGCTGCTGGTGCGCACGGGCAAACCAGCGGACTCGGTGCCTTATTACCAGAAAGCCGTCCAGTTGCGGCCCGATGACGCCAAGCTCCAGGACAATCTGGGCGCGGCGCTGGCCAACACCGGCCACCTCGCGGAAGCCATCGACCATTACCGCAAAGCACAGCAGATCGATCCCGCCTATGCCAAGTCGTACGGCCATATGGGAGTGGCGCTGGCGCAATCCGGAAAGCCGGATGAGGCGATTCCGCTCTTGAATAAGGCGCTCGATCTCAACCCGAAGGATGAGGCGGTAGAAAGCAATCTGGGCGCGGCGCTGACGCAAAAGGGCCTCCTGGAGGATGCCATTGCGCACTGCCGGAAGGCCCTCGTGCTGGATCCGAAGGACGCGCAAGCTCACACCAATCTGGCCATCGCGCTGGCCAATGCCGGTAAGCCGGATGATGCCTTGCCGCACTTTGAAAAAGCCGCCGAACTGGCTCCGGCCGATGCGAGCTTCCAGAGCAACCTGGGCGCCGCGCTGGCCCAGAAGGGCCGGATCGTCGAAGCCATTCCCCATTTCAAGACCGCGCTGGAAGCCCATCCCGACGATGTGCAGGCGATGGTCAACCTGGCCATCGCGCTGGCGCAATCAGGAAAAGTGGACGAAGCCATTCCGCACCTGGAGAAGGCCGCGCAGCTTGCCCCCGGCGATCCGGGGATTCAGACCAATCTGGGCGCGGCGCTGGTGGAGCGCGGCCGGATGGATGCTGCGATCCCTCACCTGGAACAGGCGGTGCAGACCGCTCCCGAGAGCCCGGACGCCCACTACCATCTCGGAGTCGCCTATGGAGGGTTGGGCAGAATCGCCAACGCCGTGGGAGAGTGGCGCAAAGCGATTGATCTGGACGCGAACTATGTGCCGGCTTTGTACCGCATCGCGGAGGTGCTGGCATCTAATCCGAACCCGGCGCTCCGCAACGGCAGCGAAGCAGTCGAGCTTGCCGAGCGCGCCGCCAGGCTGACCGGAGGCCAGCAGCCGGCGATATTGGACACGCTCGCCGCCGCCTATGCCGAGGCCGGACGCTTTCCCGAAGCCACCGAAACGGCCCGGCACGCCCTCGCGATCGCCAGGCAACAAAACGACCGGGACCTGGCTGCCGGCCTCACGGTGAGGATTGCCCTCTACGAGGCCAAGACCCCGTTCCGCACCCAGTAGGGTTGCCGAACCGTTGTAGGGGCCGGGCATGCCCGGCCCGCATCATAGACGTTCCATAATGATTTCCGCGAACGGAGTGGGGCAGGCGCTTCCGCCTGCCAGCCGGAGCCCTGAGCGGAGCCGGATCAGAAAGCGGGCCGCTGCTCGCGCGGCTTGATCAGCACCAGATCGCCGTGCATGGTGGTGGCAGGACAAGGGCCGGGGTAGCAGCCTAAGAAGGGGCTGGTCTGTGCGCCGGTGCCGGTGCTGCCGGCGACTCGAATCGCTCTTTCGGGGCCGACCACGACGGTGGGCGCCGAGCCCGCATAAAGGTACGTCGAGAAGGTCAAGGCGGATCCGGCCGGATTCAACACCGACACGAACGAAGCGTATTGAGAGTCCGTCGGGGCGGGTTCGACGGCCGAAACCCGCGGAAAATTCTCGGAATCGGTTTCTCCGGCTACATAAATGCGGCCTGTCGTATCCAGCGCAATGCTGGTCGGGCGGTCATAGCACGACCCGCCGAGGAGCGTCGAAAACAGCGCGGTCTTGCCATCCGGGCTCAGCTTGATTACGAAGACATCGTCCACGTACCAGTCGAGAATGTTGCCGACGAAACCGGTGTCGATCGAGACGGCGGGATAAGAGCAGCCCGCAGCAAGAATGGTCTGATACGCGCCGGCTGTAACCGGAAAATCGGTGTCGTCGGTGCGGCCCGCGACGTAAGCGTTGCCTGCTCTGTCCACGGCCACGGCGACGCCATAATCCTGCGTGGGTTCATAGCTGCCGGTTGTCGGCGAGCCTGCGGTTCCGCCAAAAAAAGTCGAATAGACTACGCTCGCGGATGGAGTCAGTTTGAGCACGAAAGCCTTGGGCGCATTGGCATCGGCTTCGCCTGCCTGGAACGCGCCGGGAGTGACCGGGAACGTGCCGTAAACCGAGCCCGTCAGCGTGATGTTCCCCGAGGGATCGATCGCGATCCCTTTCCCATTTCCATCGAGCGCCGCGCCGATGTTGGCCGAATATAGCAGCCGCCCGGCGGAGGGATCAAGTTCGGCCAGAAATCCGACCGGTGTAGGCGGAAGAGTCGCGGGTGGCGCGGTGGTAAAAGGAAAATCAGCCGAACTCCAGTTGCCGATCAACCAGGGATTTCCTTGCGGGCCGATGGCGATGCCCAATCCCTGGTCGCTGCTGGAGCCGCCCAGGTAGGTGGCTGCCAGCAGCTCGCCTTGATTGGAGAATTTCGCGGCGAAGGTGTTGGTCACACCGAGCAGCGTGCTCTGCGAAGCGCCCGGAGTAACCGGCAGGTCAAACGAGGACGTGCTGCCGGTGATGCAGATATTTCCGGATGAATCGAGTGCGATGCCTTGCCCGGTATCGTTTCCCATGCCGCCGAAGTATGTCGAGAACACGACCGTCTTGCCGTCGGGTAAAAACTTGGCGAGGAACGCGTCGGTGGTGATCGGAGCAGTCGCGTAGACCAAACCGGCTGCGGACGGCGCGAACGCGGGCTCAATGTCGCGGGAAACGTTGGTGGGGCTCCAGGTTTGGCCGCCGTCGGTGCTGCGAAACGCTCCTGCCAGCATGATCTGCGAGTTCGCAGGATCCACGGCCAGAACGCTCTCCGAGTCGGCGGGCGACGGGGAAGACGTCCAGGTGGCGCCGCCATCAGCACTTTTCCAGAGCGGGAACGACGGGCTTTGACTGTTCACCGGCGGAGCAATCGCATACAACAGCCCCGAAACCTTCGGGTCGGGAACTACGTTGGAACCGACGAACGGAGTGCTTAGCTGCGTCCAGGTGGCGCCGCCGTCGGTGCTTTTCTGGACGCCGAACTGGCTCAGCGAAAGCGACGGGCCATAAACAATCCCCGGCATAACCGGGTCGAAGGTGAAGTGCACGCCGCCGGAAACGGACCCGCCCGGCGGCCACGGCAAGGCCAGGGGCACCCAGGTAGTCGCGCCGTCGTTGGATACCGATGCCTGGTAGCCCGCCCAGGCGAAAAGCACGTTGGTGTGAAACGGATCGATCGTGACCGTGTCGATGAACCCGCCCGCCGGCAGGCCCGAACTCGCATTCGCCCAGGTCTGGCCGCCGTCCACGCTCTTGAATGCGCCGCCGTTCGACTCGGCGCTCGCGTAAACGGTCAGCGGCTGCAGCGGGTCAATGGCGAGGGAGGTGACAGTTGCCTGAGAACTGAGCGGCAGCGTTACGCAATGGAACTGAATGCCGCTATCCGTGCTCTTGCAGACACTCTGACCGTAAGCGAAATAGACAATCTGGCCGTTGGTCGGGTCGGGTGTAATCCAAACCGTGCCCGTGGCGGCTGGAAATGGCGTGGCCACCCCCTGCCACATGGCGCCGGCATCGCTGCTGACGACAACCTGCTTGCCTGGGTTGTAACTCTGAAAAGCGTTAGCGCGCGGGAAATCGAAAGACGACGTCGTGCCGGTCACATAGATGTTTCCAGCCAGATCCACCGCGGCCGCATTGATGGAATCATGGCCGGAACCGCCAAAGGTAAGGGCGCTGATGGACTCCCCGGCGAAGCCACGGGCGGGGAGATTGAGGCGCGAAGGCTGCGCGAATGCCGAAAACACCAAGAGCGCGGCTACCGGAATAAGCCGCAGGGTCATATAAGTATCGTCCCACCCCCAAACCGTCACTCGCAACGGGTCCGCGCTAGAATGGTTCACACCGATGGCGCTCGAAATTCTGATTCAAGGTCCCGATGGGCAGGCGAAGACCGTTCCGCTTTCCGGCAGCCGGTTGACGGTTGGACGCTCCAGTGCGGTCGAATTGAGCTTTCCGGAAGATGCCGGCCTCTCGCGCCAGCACTTCGCCCTCGAGCCTGCCGGAGACGACTGGACGGTACAGGACCTGGGCAGCAAGAACGGCACATTTGTCAACGGCATTCCACTCAAGGCGAGGCTGGTGCTGCGCCCCGGCGACCGCGTCACCGCCGGCCACCTGGCCATCGTGTTCGCTCCCCCGGCCAACGCTGCACCGCCCGGCGTCGTGGTGTTCGAGGGCGGCGAGACCGATTCGCCCAGCACGTCGACTTTGATTACCAGCCTGGAAAACGCAAACCGCACCATCGTTGTGGAGCCCGGCGGCGGCGCCAAGCCCTCCGCCGCCATGCAGGCGTTGATTCACGCCGGCCAGGAGCTGGCCGAGAGCCGGCCGCTCATGGAGCTGTTCCCGCTCATTCTGGATTTGTCGATTCAGGCGGTCAACGCGCAGCGCGGCGTGCTGCTGCTGCTGGAGGGCGAGGATCTGGTTGCCAAGGCCCACAAGGGCGACGCCTTCCGGATCTCCACTGCGGTTCGCGACCGGGTGCTCAAAGAAAGATCGTCCGTGCTGGTGCGCGACGCGCAGCTCGACGACGCCTTCAAGGGCCGGATGAGCATCGTGGAGCAGAAGGTTCACACCATGATGGCCGTCCCGCTCCAGACCAAGGAGCGCATCATCGGCCTGATCTACGTGGATTCGCCCTTCATCCTCCGCGAGTTCACCCGCAACGATCTCAGCCTGCTGACGGTGATGGCCAACGTGGCGGCCATCCGCATCGAACACGCGCGCCTGGCCGAAGTAGAGGCCGCCGAGCGCATCATGCAGCGCGATTTGTCGCAGGCTGCCGAGATCCAGGGCGGTATGCTGCCAGCCCAGGCGCCGGAAATCGCCGGTCTGGACCTGGCCGGCTTCAACGTGCCGTGCCGCACCGTCGGCGGCGATTACTACGATTTCTTCCCGTACGCCGGCCCCAGCGTCGGTCTCGCGCTGGGCGACGTTTCGGGCAAAGGCATGCCGGCCTCGCTGATGATGATGGCGCTGCACGCGCGCGTTCACGTGCTGGCGGAGAACCCCGGGGACCTCGGCGATTTCATGGCGCGGATCAACAAAGCTACCTGCGCCACCTGCCCCAGCAACCGCTTCATCACGTTCTTCTTCAGCGTTCTCGACGCGGTTTCGGGCGATCTGCGGTTTGCCAACGCGGGTCATAATCCGCCGGTCCTGCTGCGCGCCTCCGGCGAGGCGCAGATGCTCGAAGGCGGCGGCCCGGTGCTGGGCATCATTTCCATCGCTCCTTACAGCGAGCAGACCGCCAACCTGGCGCCCGGCGACCTGCTCGTGCTCTACAGCGACGGCGTCACGGAAGCCAACAATCTGGAGTACGACGAGTTCGGCGAGGAGCGCTTTATCAAGGTCTTGAGCGAAAACCGCGCACGCCCTGCGCGGGAGATCGTCGAGGCGGTTACCTCCGCTCTCAAGGAGTTCACCGCCGGGGCGCCGCAGGCGGACGACATCACCCTGGTGGTAGCCCGCCGCCTGTAGCCACGGCACCCGTCAGACTGGCTTCGCGCGGTCTTCCAGCCTGGCTTGCGCCGTCAGGCCGAGCTTCTTCAGCAGCCGGACGGCTTGGCCGCGTTCGCGGGCGGTTAGGCCGGCGGTGGCGTTCTCCATCGCGCGTTCGTGATCGGCAAAGGCGCAACTGATCAGCGCTCTGCCTGCCGCGGTCAGGTGAATCAGGCGCGCACGGCGGTCGTGCGGATCTCCCGACCTCTTCACCAGACCCTTGCCAGCCAGCCGGTCTATGGCAACGGTGATCGAGCCGCTGGTGAGCCGCAGCATGCCTCCGATCACGTTCACCGGCTGGCAGCCTTTGTGAAAAAGGATCTCCAACACGCCGAAATCCGACAACCCCAGGCCGAGCGAACGTATGTGCCGCTCGGCGTGCTGCCGCAAACTGTCGAATGCCTTCCAGAGAATCAGCCAAAGCCTCGTGCCGCTGGCGGTCTGCATGCCTGCATCCTTGGCTGTATCTTAGCATCAAATATCTTGATATCAAGATAAATATCGAGGCTGCGGGCCGGCCTTTTCCCTCTGGAAGACCCGGTCCGGCGGCACTCGGGAGGAGAACCATGACGGCTCAAACGGATTTGCGCGGTGTAAGCCGCGTCTTTACGGCACCCCGCGCGGAGGATGGCGCCGGCGTTCCCTTGCGGCGCGCGTTCCCGGGCGCCCAGTTGATGGATTTCGACCCCTTCCTGCTTCTGGACCAGATGGGCCCGCTCGACACTCAGCCGGGCAAGGTACCTGGTTTCCCGCCGCATCCTCACCGCGGCTTCGAAACCGTCACCTACCTCTTGAGTGGCGAAATGGAGCACCGCGATTCCTGGGGAAACCATGGCACGCTCCGTGCCGGCGACGTGCAGTGGATGACGGCCGGCTCCGGCCTGGTCCATTCCGAACTGCCCGGCGATTCGCTGGTGCGCGAGGGCGGCCGGCTTCACGGATTCCAGCTCTGGGTCAACCTGCCGCGCCGCGACAAGATGATTACGCCGCGCTACCAGGACACGCCGGCCGCCCGCATCCCGGTCGCCCGCAGCGCCGACGGCAGCGTCACGGCCAAGGTGATCACCGGCCAGGCACTCGGCGTGCCGGGTGTGATCGAAACTCGCATCCCGATCCTGTACCTGCACCTTACCCTGGCGCCCGGGGCGGACCACTCTCAGCCGCTCGACACAACCCATAACGCCTTTGCGTTCGTGATTGAGGGCCAGGCTGCGTTCGGAGCCAGCGCTGCATCCGCCAATCAGGTAGTGCTATTCGACCGCGGGGCCGATGGTGTTGGTATTCGCAACACTGGTTCCGCTCCGCTCAGCCTTTTGTTGATCGCTGGCCAGCCAATTGGCGAGCCGGTTTCCCGCTATGGTCCATTCGTGATGAACACCCGCGAGGAATTGCAACAGGCCATGGATGACTACCGATCCGGCAAGATGGGGCACTTGCAGTGATTTACGGCATACTTTGGGCCAAACGCTTCGCATGATGTAGACCAAAGGTACTATGACTCTCGGCCGAGATTAGTGCTATCTCGTCTAAATTGTTGAGCATCCAAATTTTCCGGCTCGAAATCGGGCATTCTCGGTTAAAGTAGTCTTAGGGCCTCTGATGCAGATAACCACTGGCTACAATTCGAAGCACCGGGCGTTAGATCTCGCCCGTGTTCTGCTGATGCATGGCGATCTTGCACCTCGGCTAACCATTCAGACTATTCTCCAGGCGAGCGGATATGCGGTGGACGCCGCCGCGACACCAGCCGAAGCGCTGGCCAAGCTGGATGAGGGAGAATACGACCTCGTTTTGAGCGACGGCGAGAGCGGCGCCGATACCGCCGGACGCAATCTTCTGGCGTATGCCCGCGTCAAGGAGTATCGTCCGGCTACCGCCTTCATCACATCGGGCCAAAGCAAATCGAAAAGCCGTTACCAACGAGCAGCTTCCGAGGTCTCGATTTACACGGAGAATCTGCCGGCCCTGCTAGGGGAAGTGGCGGAACTGATCGGGGTCCGCGCCAGTCGCCGTCACCGTCCGTTGCGCCAGGCAGTCTGACCGGCACAGCTAAACCGCGCCATTCAGAAGGATTCGCTAAGACCAAGAAAAAAGGCCCGATGGCGGTTACGCCATCGGGCCTTTACCCGTCTAAGAGGTCTTTCGCCTTACTTGTGGCTAGCCCCGCCGCCACCACCAACGGGCAGACCCGTGCCGATTCCCGCACCGCCGGCAAGTCCACCACCGGCGCTGCTGTGACTGGCGGCCGCACTGGATCCGCCGCTGCTGCCTGCTGAAGTTCCGCGCGATGCGCCAAATCCACCGCTATACCCGCCGCCAAACCCGCCGCCAGAACTAGGACGGCCGTAGATGGCGCCTGTTCCGGTTCCGGCCCGGTATCCCGGGGTGTGCGACCCGTTGACGGCCAGTGCCAGCGGCGCTCGCCCGGGCGAAACGACGGGACCATGCCCGGTGATGCCGGGTCCACGGCGTACCACGCCGGTGGTGCCGCCCGCTGTGCCCCCGGAGTTAACAAAGGTCTGCACCGTGCCCGGACTCCAGTATCCGTAGCCGTACGGGCTATAAGCCATCCCGTTGCACGGAATGTAGGTGTACATGCCGTACCAGGGATTGAACGACCAGAACCCGGAACCATAGGAACCATAGCCGAACGGCATATAGCCGAGGCCGGAGCAGCCGCCCATCCCGAGCATCCCGAATCCGCCCCAGTAGCCCGGGCTATACGACGCCGAGCTGGAATTGAGCGAGCTCGCGCCGGAAACGTTCGCCATCGACATCAATTCCGCGCGGCGGTGGCTCCAGTGATCCAGCGCATCGGTCTCGTTCGCGTTGAACTTCTCTACCGCAGCCGTGGCGCCGAGCGCGCACATTCTGCCGGCTGCTACCAGCGTGGTGTCGGGGCCGATCTGCACCGCGGCCTCACCGCTGAACACCCTGACTTGCGCGGGTTCGAAACTGAACCGGTAGATGCCGGCTTTGGGCAGGGACACCGCAGCGTTGTTGACGACAACCGTGACGCTGGTGTCCTTGCTGATCTGGCCGGCCTCCACAATCGCCGATCCCTCCAACAATTCCAGGCGGGTATCGATCAGCCGGTTCGTGAGCATTTTGAAGCTGGCGTGGTCACCCAGGCGCAGAGTCACGCCGGGGGTCAGCAACACCTCGGCGCGCCCGTCCTCGGTGCGCAGCACGTTTCCTTCTTTGATGTCGGGGTAGTGGGTTAGCGACGATTCCACGGGTTGGCCGTTCAACTCCACCTGGCCCTCCGTGAGATTGACCATGCCGGACTTGGCGGACACAACATACTGCGCCTTGCCCGGAGCCGCAGTGATGGCCAGCAGTGCGATGGACAGGATTGCGATCCCTACCGGCTTCATCTTGCACCTCTCAAGTACAGTGTGACTCTATTGTATGGGAAGTCAATGGCCTGCCGGTAGCTATTTAGAGACAGAGGTGTTTACCGCTGCAACATCCAAGCGAGGCCGCCGCCTGCCGGTTGGGTCGCACGGTTCCGTGGACCCGGCGCGCCGTACTACCATCGTGTTTTGGTACCCGCGAACCCCCGAGTCTCCATCCTGATCCCGGTGTACAACGAAGCGGAGTACCTGGCGTCGTTGATCACGCGCCTGCTGGCGGTTCCGCTGTGGGAGCAGGTGCCGATCGAAATCGTGGCAATTGACGACGGTTCGACCGATGGGTCCGGGGAGGCTTTGGAAGAGATGGCCGGGCTGCACCCCGGCGCAATTCAGGTGATCCGGCACGGCCGCAACCGCGGCAAGGGAGCGGCGATCCGCACCGCCATCGATCACGCCTCCGGAGAATTCGCGGTCATCCAGGACAGCGACCTGGAATACAACCCGCTCGACCTGCCCAAAGTTCTTGCGCCGCTTCTGGAGGGCCACGCCGACGCGGTCTTCGGCTCGCGCTTCGCCAGCTCCGGCGAACGCCGCGTGATGTACTTCTGGCATTCGCTAGCCAATCATTTCCTGACCACCGTGGGCAACGCCGTGGCGGACCTGAATCTCACCGACATGGAAACCGGCTACAAGGCGTTCCGCCTGTCGCTGGTGCGCTCGATCCCGCTGCGCTGCAATCGCTTCGGTTTCGATCCGGAGATTACGGTCAAGCTCGCCCAGCGCCGCGTAGCCCTGTATGAGGTCCCCATCAGCTACCGCGGCCGCACCTATGAGGAAGGCAAAAAAATCGGCTTCCGGGACGCGGTGTGGGCCTTGTTCACCGTCCTCTGGTACGGCCTGCGGCGCGATATCTATCGCGACCGTGGCGCTGGCATGCTGGATGCCCTCTCGCAGACGCCGCGCTTCAACCGCTGGATGGCGGATACCATCCGCCCCTGGGTGGGCGCGCGCGTGATCGAAATCGGCGCCGGCATGGGCAACCTCACGCGGCACCTCGCCGCCGGCCGCAAGCTCTACATCGCGACCGATATCGACCCCGAGCACCTGGCCCGCCTGCGCGTGCGTTTCCAGAATCGTCCCAACGTGAAGCTGCGGCACTGCGACCTGGGCTCTCCGCAGGATTTCAGGGAGCTGGCCGGCCAAGCTGACACCGTGATCTGCCTCAACGTGCTCGAACATATCGAGAACGATGCCACCGGCCTGGCCAACATCGCCGGCGCGCTGGTTCCGGGCGGCATCGCCATCGTGCTGGTGCCGCAGGACCAGTCGATTTATGGCACGCTCGACGAGGAACTGGGGCACTTCCGCCGCTACAGCGAAGGCGAACTGCGCGCCAGGATGGAAGCCGCCGGCCTGGCCGTGGAGAGCGTGCTGCATTTCAACCGCATCACGCGCCCCGGCTGGTGGTTGAGCGGCCGCGTGCTCAAGCGCCGCAACTCCAGCCGCACCCTGCTCTGGTTCTTCGACCGCCTGGTCTGGCTCTGGCGCCGCATCGACGGCGC
>Ga0181535_10007988_pt1 | contig 10505 bp, 9 predicted proteins | sample PEATcosm2014_Bin_44_FD_119774 | JGI IMG/M metagenome (GOLD analysis project Ga0181535, IMG submission 119774) | Peatland microbial communities from MTU Mesocosm Facility, Houghton, MI, USA - PEATcosm2014_Bin17_30_metaG | ecosystem: Environmental > Terrestrial > Soil > Wetlands > Peat | place...
CAGCATGCCGCTCAGCATGGTCCTGCCTGACTCCGCAGAATTCACCGACCGCCTGGGTAATCATCCAATTCTCGGTGACCTCCACGAAGACCTTCCGCTCGCTTCCTTATTTTGACGCCACCGCAGCCGGTAATTGGCTGCCGCGTATCCACTCTAGATTCGCCCGGTACCGCCAACTGGGTTCAATCCCGGGCCATCGCCAGGCGTCCGCTTTCGCACTGAAGCACAGCTTGCGGTCGTCGCGAGCGGAGTTTCCGCTCCGCTGCGCATAGATTCAGCGGCGTGCCGGGTGGGTCAGAGTCTATGGGGCGATGCATCGACCCCTGTGCCGTTACACCGTCGCCTCGCGTCCGACAGTTGCTGCAGGACGCAGGCGGACATTGACCTCCACCCGCGATCCGAGCCGGTTGAGGATTGACATGAGGCGATCGACGGTAAACCGCCCGAGGTTCGCGTTGCGGAGGCGCGAGAAATCGGCAGCCGCAATTCCGGTGCGTTCGTGTGCGGCGCGCACGCTCAGGCCTTCACGATCGAGCGCCTTGATGATTTCGGCGGCGAGGACCGCCTTGAATTGCTCGGCATCCGCGCTCTTGCGCCCCAGGTCGCGGAAAACATTTCCACTTCCGCGGACCACTTCTAGCTTCTCACTCTTCATCGCAACATCTCCTTCAACCGCTTCAGACGGTTTCTGATCAGATCCAACTCAGGCTGGGGCATCTTGATCCCGTGCTTGGATTTCTTCTGAAACGCATGGAGGACCCAGATGTCCGGGTCGAGCTGCACCGCATGGACCACGCGGAATGCATCTCCGCGAAAGAACAGCGCAATCTCGAACACGCCTGACCCCATCCCGTGCAGGGGCTTCGCGATGTCTGGCTTTCCGCCTTCCGCCACGATGGTCAGCGCCGCGAGGCAAATAGACTGGGCGCGCTCAGGCAAACAAAGCGCTAAGATCCAAGTGGAAGGCGGGAAGCTCTGGAAGAGTCAAGACTTGAGTGGCGCGAAAATGCTGGGTGGGCCGGGCGGGCGAAATGACCTCCGCGGTCTTGCGCTGCGGGTCAAGCCATACCTGAATGACCTTGCTCTCATCGTAATCCTGGCGCTTGCTTTGCATTTCGCTTCCCGTGTCGCTGGGCGATAAGATCTCAAAAGCAATGTCGGGAGCGAAGGGGGTTGGTCCTTGGGGGTCAGCAGCGTCGTCGCGTTCCTTCCGCACGAGCGCAGCGTCCGGGCAGCGCCAGTTGCCGCTCGCCATAGTAAAAGCGGTATCCGTTCCGTAAGCAATCCACTCGGGGTGTTGCCGGGTGAACGCTACCAGCTCAAAGTCCAGCTTTACGTTGGTCTTGCCGTGCGATCGAAAAACCGGCGTGATGAACACGACCTTCCCATCGACGTGCTCCCACCGCTGCCCTTCTTTGCCCGCAGTGAGAAAGTGTTCCCACGTAATGCCGGCTTTTGTAGCCATCGGTTTCTCTCAGGGCTATTCCACCACGTCCGGCGATAGTTCCATGGGCGGCTGAAGACTGGGCCGTATCTGAAAATCGTGCTTCCCGAGGTTCGCGTCTCGGAATGCGTCCGCCAAAGGCGCGCCAGTCGCTGCCCCAAACGCCGCTCCGCCGCATAGGGCACAAGGCCGAAACGCCGCGGACCTGGCAAAGCAGTTCTGCTGCTTGCTTCTAGCAGGCGGCGAGGTGTGCAGTGGGTTAGCCTTGCTGCTTGATGATTCGCTGGTACTCGTCGTGGGGGCCAATCCAAACCCAGATGAAGTCCGCGCCGTCCTCGACGGCGACGGCGCGGTAACTGATCCCAACCCTTGCAGACCATAAATTACCGATTTTTTTGAAATGGAGGGAGGGATGGGCGGAATTCTCTTTGAGCAGTTCGAAATTTTGGCGGGCCAATCGCTGGACAGGTTCGGGCAGGCGTGCCAGCGAACTCCGGAAGCGGGCGGTGGTGCGGTGCATTCACAATTCCTCGAGATTTTCCTTCTCCCGGCGGGCCTCCCGCACCAGGAAATCCAGCCTTCCGGCCCGAGAGTCGGCTTCCATCTCCTTGTCCCAGTTCTCCCATTCTTTTTCCGATAGCCACCGGAAAAGCTCGGCGACCTCCTCGGTGGAAAGTCGCTCGATATCTGTCTTAAGTTCTTCGATCTTGGACATCGTGTTTACCTTCCATCCCTGGGTCGTTAGTGCTGGATCCCGGAGAAAATGGCCGCCGTGGATGAGGCAGCTAAACCACCGCAGCCTCGCCGAAGCCGCGAAACATTTCCCGGCGGTTCTCGTCGATCTCTTCCTCAGTCGGACCCGGGCCGTACTTGGCAAGCAGTCCATAGGCCGATTTCTTCGGCTTCGCCGGTTGAGCCGCCGCCTCGGCGAGAATCTTATCAAGCGCCTCGCGCACGAACGCGTTCGGCGAGAGGCCCTTGGCTTGGGCCGCAGCCTTGAGTAGGGCTTCTTCCTGAGGTTCGAGCGGTAAAGTGATCGTCATGGGGCGGCGCGTTTCGTCGTTACGACTCTTCATGATATTATGTTAAATACGGCCTGCGAGCAAACCAGCCGTCCCGCACCAAGTCCTTATCATTATCCCCGCGGTCACAGAAAGCCTGCCTATTTTGACGCCACCGCGGCCGGTAATTGGCTGCCCCGAATCCACTGCAGAATCGTTCGGTACTGCCAGCTCGATTCGTTCCCGGGCCAGCGCTGGCCGCCGTTGTGTGTGGCGAGGTAGTCGCCGACGTTTCCTGCGCTGTCGGTGGGCCGGGTGGGCTTGATCAGAATCAGGCTGTGCCCAGGGTCGTTGACGTCCACAACACGCATCGCATACTTGTAATTATCCTCGCTGTCCTGGGGAGAAAACACGCCTTCAGAGTTCGGTGGCAGAAGTTTGAAGATCACGTGGCTGGCATGGCAAAACACGCAGGCCTTGCCATCGGCTCCGGGCGTGGCCAGGATGGGTTCGATCTTCGACACGAAATAGTTGAAGTCCAACACCGACCCGGGTTGCACGTCCTTGAGTGCGTCGCTGAGCTTCTTTCCTCCCAGCACGCCTGTCGCGATCAGCTTGAGGCGCGGATTGCTGTCCTTCTGCAACCGATCGAGCGCGGCGCGAAAGTCCGGCCGCTGCTCAACGTCTTTCACCTTGCGTAGAACATCCAGCGCGGCGGCGCGGGCGTTGGCGTCAGGGTCGTGCAAGGTGGCCAGCACCGTATCGAGCACGATGGGGTTCTCCAGAAAATCAGGCGGCTTCTGATAAGCCACATTCTTGCCCAAAAAGTATTGCTGGTCCTGCGAAATGGCGCCGCCCGCCACCCCCAAGTGCTTGAGCATGAACGCGGGGTTTCCCACCTCTTCGATCAAAACCTCGCGCGCCGAGCTGTGCAAGCTGGCGAAAGCGGTCTTCACCAGCGGAGCGGTTTCCGGCTGCGGGAGAAAATGCTCCAAGGAAACCCTCAAGGCGGCGCGCTCGACCTCGCGGCTTGGATCGTCCAAGCCTGCCAAAACCTGTCCGCGCAGAGCCGGGTCCTGCATGAGCACTTTGAACGATGACGCGGCATTGAGGACCTCGGCGTAATTGGCCGGCCGGGGTTGCCGCTGGAGCAGCGAACGCAAGGCTTCAAGCACCTCCTGTTGTTGTTCCCAGGGAGAGCTGTCGGGCAGCCCGGCGAGCAGCGGGAGCACCACGGCCTGGCTGTCCGGGTTGCCCTGATGGAGGATTTCGACGACCTTGCTCACAAGCTGGGGATCAGGCGCGGAGGGAGCATCCAGGTTCAGGATTCCGCGCTGCCCGTTTTCGTAAACGTAGCGAACCGTCTGGCGCACGTCCGCATTCTGATCCTCGGAGAGTTGCAGCGCCGCGAGGGTGAAGCGCTCGTCCTCGGCGCCGCTCAAAGTGCTTCCCGCCTTCAACACTTCGATCTTCATCGTGTCGTCCGCGCCTTGGAGGCAGGCCAGCAGGGCATTCTCCAGCTCGGGCCCGGAGCTTTTGAAAAAGTGGATCAGGTCGCTGTCGTTCCCGATGCGGGTTTGAAAAAAGCCGTTGTGAACGTCGTACTTGAAGTTCACGGCCTCGCGGTAAGGCGGGTATTCGTAGCCGGGGACGTGCAGATCCGGCACGCCGCTGACGTACTTGGTGAGGACGGCAGGCAACCCAATTGAAACGGTGTCCGCCTTGAGTGGCGGCAAGGCGTAGTGGCGAATGTGAAAATCCCATAGAGCATTCAGGATGCCCTCGCGCCCCAGGGGAGTGCCCTCGCGCAGCACTTTGGCAAGCACCTGGGCCTGGTCGCGCACCACCGCTTCGTATCCATCGCCGATGCGGTTCTTGTCTTCATCCTTTGAGCTGGCCCGAACCCACGCTTCCAGGTAGCCGGTGTTTTCGTCGAGCAAATCGTAGATGCTCTCCTCGAGGCCGCGGCGCACCATCGGATTGGCCTCGGTGTTGAGGCGTGTGGCCAAGGCTTCGAGCGTGCTCCGCCGCACCGGTTGCTGGTCCACTTGCCAGTAGTACCAGCGCCACAAGCCGGAAGCCGCCTGAAAACGAACAAACGGGACGGGGTCGTTCAAATCGCTTTCCAGCGCCGCGAGCAAATCCGGGTCGCCGGTGAGCTCCTTAAAATGCTGGTTGAAGACCCGCGTGGCGCCCCAGCGAGTGCGCGCGTTGAGTGACTTCAGCGCAGCAACCAAGAGCTTGCGCCCTTCGGGAGCGGCGTCTTGCCGCCGCGACAACACCATGCGGAGCGCATAGGCGGCGGTGGTCTGCACCATTTTGCTCGGATCGCCGAGTGCCTCGATCAATGCCGGCATCGAGCCGGGGTCCGCCATGTGCCCCAGCGCGCGGGCCGCGGCTTCACGCGCCAGCGGTTGGTCACTCTTCACCAATACTTGCCGGATTTGGTTTAGGGTTGCTTCCGGCGCGAGGTCCCAGAATTGGTCAAGCTGCGTGAGGAGCAACGGCAAGTTGCGCGTATCCAACTTGGCCGGTGGGGGAGGATAGCCCGCGTCCCAGTCCTTGGCCTTGGTGGGTCCCGGGTAGAGCGTGGACAGCGACATCACGGCAAATTGCGTTGCGCGGAAGGGAGTGTTAAAGCCCTGATAGACCGGGTCGCCTTCCCAACTGCCCTCCGGCCGCTGCGCCGCCAGCATCGCGTAGACGGCGCGGGCCAGGTGCTCGTCGGTCTCGGGGCGGTGTCCAGCTAGCGCCAAAGCGTAGACGGAATTGTAGGAGATGAAATCCGCCGGTTTGGCCTGCTTGTCAAACGGGTAGGGCCACGCTCCCTCGGGAGTTTCGTAGCTGTAAAGCTGCTCGATCAGCTTGTCGATCTGCGGGGCGTACTTGCCGCGGTCCACCGTCGCGAGGAACTGAATCTTCCAGTTCAAGTCGATCATGTTCTTGGGCTCGCGCGCGAGGGCGAGTCGCTCCACGTTGTCGCGCTCTCCAAGCCACTGCGCGTCCTGCGTCTGGCGGTAGACGAGGTCGAAGGTCTGCCAGCTTTGCGTCGCGATCTCGAAGGGGCTGACGTCGGGCTCACAACCATCGGACTCGTCGCCCGGCATCTCTGTTACACCTTTGTAGTGAATCTTCAGGAATTCGGCGTAGGGGGTGTCGAAGTGCGGACGCGGCGGGTCGTGCGTCACATTCTCTTCCAGGGAATGCATGATCAAGGGGATTCGGCTTGCCACCGTGCGAGCCGTGTAAATCACGCGTACCCAGTTGGTGTTGGGCTCGCCGTAAAGGGGCCGGGCGTTGTTGTAAAGGCGATCGCCGATGAACTCCAGCGCCGGGCGTTGCGTGGGCGCGTAACCATTGTGGACGGCGGTCAGATATCCGCGCATCGTGAATTGCGAGGGATGGCACGCAATGCAAAGCTGCGTTTCCGAGTGCTGCATGGAGGTCCGCAAAGCGACGGCGCCGCGCCGCGGGGTGTTCGAGAGCCACGTATCGCCCATGTTGATCAGAAAATCCATGCCCGTGCGCACGGCTTGCTGCGGGTCGGTGTAAGGAGGTGCGGGGTAATCATACGTGCGGAGTTGGTACGCCGGATGATTGGCCGCCACGCGCACGTAATATTCCTGGCCGGGCTGAAGCGTGCGCGTGCGAAATTTGTACAGGCCGGGGTAATTCTGTGTCGCTTCAATCTGATAAACAAACTGGCCGTCCGTATAGGGGACAACATCCTGCTGCCCGCTCGCGCCCTTGCCCAGGCGGAAGATGTCCACGTCCAGCGGCACGTCGCGGTCCGTGACGGTCAGAACAAAGTAGGCCAGGCGAGGCTGCGTCCCATGATAGGTGAATTTGAACCACTGAAAACCCTTGAGCATCGCCTGGTAAGCATCCTCGCTGGGGGAGGGGGAGTAAGGCCGTTCGTCATCGCTGCCATAGACAGTTTGTCCGAACTCGAAGGGCTGAGCAGACTGCCACGTTCGGTTGAGGCTAGCCGAAATCGCCCCCAGTCCCAGCCGCTCCGCGTGGGCCGCTTCGGGTAACTGGGACTGCAAAATTGGACGCAGCATTGCTCCGATATCCGGAATGCGCACTGTCGCGGGAGCCGACAACGCGACATTGACCAAACCCGTGGCCCTCCCGCGAAGGGTCAGGTAGAAGTCGAGGTCACCCGCGTGTAGCCATTTGGATTCGACTTCACCGCCTGGGTCGTTCACGGTCACTAGCACGGCGTCATTGCCCTGAAGCTGTGCGGGATCCTTCACCCAAATGGTCAACGCGTAAAGCGCGTCGGTGCGGACTTTGCCCAAGTGAATTTCACGAACATTTTGCGAATTGGATTGATCGGCCCGAATGGATCGGCCCACGTGGAGAAGCAAGGCAATGACCATCGACGCAGAAGCGAGCAGAAGTATTCCCCACTTTGCGTGTGCCCAAATCCTCAATGGAGCCATGTGCCTAACCTCCGGTGGGGACTTTCCTGATTATTTAGAGAGAGACGGCGTTTGCCCTGTTCATGCCGGAATTTCTCAATTCCCGCCAACGAAGAATATACGTCCGACGGCTGCCGAACGCAATTGTCAGTGGGAAGGACAGCTCTTCAGAATGTGAGCAAGATGCCTTCGGGGTCGGGGGTCTTGCGCGCGCGGACCATCAAGACAAAGACTGCTGTGGCCAGGCAGGGGATGAGGGAGCCCGCAAGCACGATGGGTTGGAAGGAAAAGCGATCGGAGACTCGTCCGATCAGATAGGTAGAAATCAGCGTTCCGATCCCCGCCCCGGTGCCTCCCAAGCCGCTGACAGATGCAACTGCGTCAGGATGGAAAACGTCGCTCGGCAGCGACAGGAACATGGTCGAGCACGCGGCGTAGGCAAAGGTGGCATAACCGAATAACAGTACCAAGGCAAGATAGCGGCTGGTGAAAGCGGCGGGAATGAGGATCAACATACTCGGTCCGAAAATCAGCAGCACCATGCGGCGCGAACGCCCAACAGACCAGCCGCGCGAAATCCAATGGCTGGAAAGAGCACCGCCGAAAAAATTGCCGAGGTCGGCGCCGAGGAAAGGAACCCAGAAGCCCAGAATGCTTTGTTCCAGGCGGAAGCCCTTGCTGCGGAGATAGAGCGCGAACCAGTCGGCGATGAGGAACCAATAGGGGTCGAGCAGAAAGCGGCCGCAGATGATTCCCCATGTTTGGCGGTAGCGCAGCAGTTTGCGCCAGGTGATTCTGGCTGTGGGTGAAACTTGAACCTCCGGAGTGCGGCCTTGACGGATATATTGAAGTTCCTGCGGCGCCAAGCGGGGATGGAGTTCCGGAGGGTGGTAGAGCCAGCGCCAAGCGAGGATCCAGAGAAAACCGAGACTTCCGGTAACGAGGAAAACCGGGCGCCAACTGCCTGTCAGCTTGTAAGCATACAAAGCCAGGAAAGGCGCGATCGCCCCGCCGATGGACGACCCGCTGTCGAACATCGCGACGGCCCATGCCCGCTCTTTGTCCGGGAACCACTCTGAGGCGACCTTAGTGGCGCCGGGCCAGTTGGGGCCTTCCCCCGCGCCGAGGAGAAATCGGAAGAAGCGGAAGCTCGCGAGCCCTTGCGCGAGCGCAGTGAGACTGGCGACGCAAGAATAAAACGTCACCGTAAACGAGAGACCCCGGCGCGCGCCCAGCCGGTCGATCAATCGCCCTCCGCCCCCCTGCATCAGAGTGTAGGAGATGCGAAAGGCAATCAGGATGGTGGCAAAATTGGTGTTGGTCCAGTGGTAGTCCACCAGAAGGATGGGTGCGAGCACGCTCAGCGTTTGCCGGTCGATGAAATTGATGACGGTGGAGAAGAAAAGCAGCCCGGCTATCCACCAGCGCAGCCCGCGAATCGGCGGCCGACGTCGGCCCTCATCGGAATTCGGTTGGGCACGACTCACAATTCACGCCGGCCGAGAAATCCCAAGAAAGAGGGTGAATTCAGTTTACCCGGTTGCCCTGCTTCTGCGTAGCGCGGGCATCTTGCCCGCTGTCTCGGGAGCGTCCCGCTCCCGTCCCGCGCGGGCAAGATGCCCACGCCACAGCGGGCGAGACGCCCGCGCTACAACAGCGGTCAACTTCGCAGTGCCGCATGGACCTTGGTAATCGCAGTGACGACGTCGTTCAAGTCATCATCCGTCCACTTCGGACCGATGTACATGCTGGCATATCGGTTCTTCAGCCCAATCGATCGCGGAGTGCACTCGGCGCCATATTTCATCGCCTTTCCCCGGACGGTATTGAACGAAGGCCACTGGGGATGGGGGGATACCTTGTCCTCGATGTATCCCATGGTGGGCAAATTTCTCGTGCCTTGGATTCCGACATCCATCGGTACGTTTTCCGCTTTCATGGCTTGGATGAATTGATTGCGTACTTCTTGAGTGGGCAGCAGCAGATCAAGGCTGATGGCGATGTCTCCTTCGGGGTCGTTGCTGGGCCGCAGCTTGATGCCGGGCAGGTCCTTCAGTCTTTCCGCCACGTATTGGTGCATGCGCCGATGGTTCGCGATAGCGGTATCCACCTTTCGCAGTTGGGCGCACAGAACCGCGCCGGTTTCTTCATTCATGCGGTAGTTGAGTCCGAGCGTCGTTTCTCCGCCGCGGTCGCCCGCCGTCCCCTGCCCACCGCGCGGATAATCAGTTATGCCCAGAACGGTCCGGAACACGGGCCTCACCCCACCCAGGTCGTGAAACCGGATGGCGCGTTCGTAGAGCGCCGGATCATTAGTAATGACGCAGCCGCCTTCTCCCGAGGTCATCATCTTGGCGGTTTGGAAACTGAAGATTCCGATGTCCCCGATGGAGCCTGTCCGTCTGCCTTTGTAGCTTGCGCCAATGGCCTCCGCCGAATCCTCGAGCACCTTCAGGTTATGCTCGCGCGCGATGGCCATGATGGCGTCCATATCGGCCACGGTGCCCGAAAGGTGCGACGGGATGATGGCTTTGGTGTCGGGAGTAATCTTCATTCTCAGGTCATCGGGATCCATGGCGAAAGATTCGGTGATTTCGCAGAATACGGGCAACGCACCGGTCATGAGGATGGCGTTGTAATCAGAGTGCCAGGTTTCCGCGGGAAGAATGACCTCGTCACCCGGTCCCACACCCAGAGCGTTAATGGCGACGTGAAGCGCCGCGGTTCCGGAGGTTACCCCCAGCGCGTACTTGACGCCCATGAGCCTTTGGAATTCCTCTTCGAATGTCCTGGCCTTGTGCGGCTGGGTGAACCCATAAAAGCGGAACAAGCTGCGTGTTTCAACCGCCTCGTCCAGTTCCCGCTTTTCCTCTTCGCCAATGAAATTGGCTCCCTCGTACTGCGTGGTGAGGGGAGTGGAGCGCACCGGTCTGCCGCCCTTCACAGCGAGGTCTTGAGCGTCGGCGGCCCCGAGCAGAGGGGCTGACGCGGCGGCCGAAACAGTCGCCAGAAAAGTGCGTCGGCTCATTTCGGAAACGTCATCCTTGATTTTCGCCATTGGATTCCTCACGCGATCTCGAATGTTCTATTGAGCCGCGATTGCGCCGCCAGGTAGAAGGGTTCGGAAGCGGCGCCCTTTGCGTGCCGGGTCTCGAGAGGCCAGGCAGTCATGAATTCGAACGAATGCAAAGCGGTTGACTCCCCGCCGCCGGGACCGAATCTCGTACGCCTTTGGCGATCGGCCTCTACATTACTACCGCCGGATCGCGGACATTGCAAGCCTTTCATCCGCTCTTCTCGACAGTTCTTTGCGGCGGGCTCTGGGGAGATTCAGAATCTCGACTGCGCCTACGCCCGGCGGGAGAAAGTGCGTGCGGGGGCAGGTGAGGAGAGCATTCGAAGGCCACCAAAGATGAAGTTACCAACCGGGTCTCTCAACCTACCGGTGCTGAGTAGAACATTCCGGGGCGAGGGTAACTTTGTTGCGGCTTGCTCAGCATCGACTCCAATTGTTTTCAGGAAGTTAGCCCCTGTTTTTGCCCTCCTGACTGTGCCTGGGTGTTGCGGCTTTCGGGGTCGGAGTCCGTGGGTAGGTGCCACCGTGGCCGAGGCGGTGCCGGGCTCTTTTTGACC
>Ga0181535_10007992_pt1 | contig 10502 bp, 10 predicted proteins | sample PEATcosm2014_Bin_44_FD_119774 | JGI IMG/M metagenome (GOLD analysis project Ga0181535, IMG submission 119774) | Peatland microbial communities from MTU Mesocosm Facility, Houghton, MI, USA - PEATcosm2014_Bin17_30_metaG | ecosystem: Environmental > Terrestrial > Soil > Wetlands > Peat | place...
GCAGGCCGAGCTCGACCGCATCGCCTCGACGCGGGCACGGGACGGGATCGGGATCTAGCTCGACCCCGGTTCGTCGCGAACCGGACATGCCCGCGCAATCCGCCACGACAGCGGTTCCCGGTCCCGTGATACGTCGCCCCTGCGCCCCGCCGGCCTTCGACCGCGGTGGAGCGGCGCGTCACCGCACCAGCCCCGCCGGGTCCACAGGGATGTTCGCCCGGCACGGCGACAGCACAGCGTTTTTTTTGCTAGGGTGGTGGCGTAGCTCGCGCAACTTTCGGGCCAATTGTCCGTAAGGTGCCGTGATCTGTCGCGGCGGTTCCTCGACCGTGGGATGGGGCCGGACCGAATGGACCGTGCGGGGATGGTCGGAATGCTGACGCCGGGAGAACTCGTGTGGCTTCTTTCCGCCATCGCCAAGGGCGATGAGGCCGCATTCGAGCGGCTCTATGCCGCGACCCGGTCGAAACTCTACGGTGTGGTGCTGCGTATCTTGCGGCGAACCGATCTCGCCGATGAGGTGATGCAGGAGACCTATATGCGGATTTGGCGCAATGCCGGGGACTTCGATCCGGGCATCGCCACGCCGATCACCTGGATGGTCGCGATCGCCCGCAATGGCGCGCTCGACCTGGTGCGCAAGAAGCGCGAAGCCTCGCTCGAGGACGAGCCCGAGGCGATGGAGATGGCATCGGATGATCCGAGTCCGCTGGCGCGCCACGAAATGACCGAGGAATTGCGCAGGCTGTTGGCCTGCCTCGGCGACCTCGAAGCCGAGCGGCGCCGCCTGGTGCTGCTCGCCTATTACAGTGGCTGGAGCCGGGAACAGCTGGCAGCCAAGCTGGAGACGCCGGTGAACACCATCAAGACGTGGCTCCGGCGAAGCCTGATCCAGATCCGCGAGTGCCTCGGGTCATGAACGCTGACGAAAACAAAGACGATCGAGACGGCATGGACGTTCGGGCGGCCGAATACGTTCTCGGCACGCTCGACCCCGACCAGCGAGCCGAAGCGCAGGCGCTGATCGCCGCCGACACCGAGTTCCTTGCCCTGGTGCACAAATGGGAGCGCCGTCTCGGCGAGCTCAACGTGCTGGTCGCGCCGGTCGAGCCGCCCCCGGAGACCTGGGATCGGATCAAGGCGCGGATTGCCGGCGGCGAAACGGCACCGGCACCCGCGGCGGTCGAGAGCGACCCCGTTGCCGGCAGCGCGGCGCCGAGGAGCGAGCCCGTCAAGCCACCGGGGCGCACCGCCGGGCCGGTGGCGGAAGGGGCCGGCGCCGACCTGATCGATCTGACCCGTCGTCTGCGGCGCTCGCGGCGGATTGCCGCCGTGGCCGTGGCCCTCGCGGCGGCGCTGGCGGCTCTCATGGTGGCGCTCGATTACAGGCCGGATCTGCTGCCCCCGGCGGTTCGGCCCAGGCCCATGATTCAGGTGGTCGAAAAGCCCGTCGAGGTGCCCTCGCCGCGGCCCGCCCAATATGTGGCCGTGCTGCAGAAGGACGCATCATCCCCGGCCTTTCTGCTCACCTTCGACCTCGACCGGCATTCGCTCGCGGTGCGCCGGGTCGGCGCCGAAAGACAGACCGGCAAGAGCTACGAGCTGTGGCTGATCTCGGACAAGTTCTCCGGCCCGAAATCGCTCGGCGTGATCGGCGCCGACGAGTACACGGTGCGGCCGGAGCCTGCCGCGTACGATCAGGTGACCATCAACGCCGCGACTTATGCGGTTTCACTGGAGCCGGAGGGCGGTTCCCCGAACGGCGCGCCGACCGGACCGGTGCTCTACAGCGGCAAGCTGATCCAGGCGACGCCGCGCGGCTTCGAGCTGCAGACGCCCTGATGCGGGGAGGTCAGCGGATCGCCGAAGCGTCGCTGCGGGTGTAGACGACGGGCTTGCCGGCGTGCACCACCGCCCGGTCGGTGTCGGCCCGCGCGCTGGCGATCCCGGGCCCGGCGACGTGAGCGGTGATCCCCATCGCGACGATGCCGATGGCGGCGACCAGCGCGACTGCCACGATCTTCAAGTGAGTATTTCGATCCGCGGACAATAGCGAATGGTTCATCGGAGTGCTCCGCTCTCGTTCATTTTGTCGCGGCGGCTCGTCGAAAAGTTCATGGTCTTGCGCACGAGCCCGCATCGCAGAGCCGAATGCCGAGGGCTCGATCGGTCCCGCCGCGTCCACTGGGAAACGCGTGGGCACCGGGATGGTTCCGGGCAGCCGACAGACCGGCATCGGCCCGGCGTCCGATCCGCGAACCCGGTGCACCGCATCGAGACGCCGGCGGGGCTCCCGGCAGCGCAGGCCCTTTGGCATCATCGGCGGTCCTTTCGGGGCGGTGGATCGGCGCATGTCCGGCCTAAATGCTCCCCACCGTCTTCAGCCTGGCCCGCGTGTGGATCTCCGATTGCGACAGCACCGAGGTCTGCGCCCGGAACCGCTCGACGATGCCGCGCACGAAGGGGCGGATGCCGGGGGACACCACCAGCACCGGTGCTTCGCCGATGCGGGCGGCGTCCTCGAAGCGGTCGCGCACCAGCGTGATGAACTCGGAGAGCTTCGAGGGCTGCATGGCGAGCTGGCGGTCGTCGCCCTGGCCGACGATCGATTCGGCGAAGGTCTGCTCCCATTTGGCGGACAGCGCGATCAGCGGCAGGTAGCCCCCAGGCGCGGCGTGCTGCGCGCAAATCTGGCGCGCCAGCCGGGTGCGCACGTGCTCGACCAGGGCGGCCGGGTTGCGCGTGTAGGCGAGCGCATCGGCGATCCCCTCCAGGATGGTGCCGAGGTCGCGGATCGAGATGCGCTCGGTGAGCAGCAGCTGCAGCACGCGCTGGATGCCCGACACCGTGATCAGCGCCGGCGAGATGTCCTTCACCAGCTCGCCCTCCTCCTTGGGCAGCTCCTTCAACAGCTTCTGCACCTCCGCGTAGCTCAGGAGCTCGGACATGTTGGACTTGAGCACCTCGGTGAGATGGGTCGACGCCACGGTCGCGGCATCGACCACCGTATAGCCCTTGATCGCCGCCTCCTCCTTGAGCATCGAGTCGATCCAGGTGGCGGGCAGGCCGAAGGTCGGCTCGGTGGTGTGCAGGCCGGGCAGGTTCACCTGCTTGCCGGCCGGATCCATGACCATGTACTGGCCCGGCCACAGCCTCCCGGTTCCCGCCTCCACCTCCTTGACCTTGATGACGTAGCTGTTGGCCTCGAGCTGGACGTTGTCGAGAATGCGCACGGCCGGCATCACGAAGCCCATCTCGACGGCCAGCGACCGGCGCAGCGCCTTGATCTGCTCGGTCAGCCGGTCGGAGCCGTCCGGTGCGTTGACCAGCGGCAACAGCGCGTAGCCGAGCTCGATCTTGAGGTCGTCGATCTTCAGTGACGCCGCGATCGGCTCCTCGACCGGCGCGACCTTGGCGTCGGTCTCGATCTTGCCGGCCTCGGCCGCAGCCTTGACGCGGGTCTTCTTCTCGATGGAGTAGGCGAGCGCGGCGGCGCCGCCGCCCAGCGCCAGGAACGGAATCATCGGGATGCCGGGCAGCAGCGACATCACGATCATGACGGCGGCCGACATGCCGAGCGCCCGGGGATAGCCCGACAGCTGCTTGAACAGCGCCTTGTCGGCGGCGCCGGCGACGCCGGCCTTGGACACCAGCAGGCCCGCCGCCGTCGACACGATCAGCGCCGGCACCTGGGTGACGAGGCCGTCGCCGATGGTGAGCAGCGTATAGGTGCGGCCCGCCTCGGCGAACGTCATGCCCTGCTGGGCGATGCCGATGATCATGCCGCCGATGACGTTGATGAAGGTGACGAGCAGCCCCGCGACGGCGTCGCCGCGCACGAACTTCGAGGCGCCGTCCATGGCGCCGAAGAACGCGCTCTCGTCCTCGAGGTGCTTGCGCCGCCGGCGCGCTTCCTTCTCGTCGATCAGCCCGGCCGAGAGGTCGGCGTCGATCGCCATCTGCTTGCCCGGCATGGCGTCGAGGTTGAAACGCGCCGCGACCTCGGCGATGCGGCCGGAGCCCTTGGTGATGACCACGAAGTTCACGATCACCAGGATGATGAACACGATGATCCCGATGACGAAGTTGCCGCTCATCACGAAATTGCCGAACGCCTGGATCACGTGGCCGGCGGCCGCCGTGCCTTCGTGGCCGCGCGACAGGATCAGCCGCACCGAGGCGAGGTTGAGCGAGAGCCGGAGCATGGTGGCGATCAGCAGCACGGTGGGAAAGGAGGAGAATTCCAGCGGTGCCTGGATGAACAGCGATGTCATCAGGATCAGCACCGAGAGGATGATCGAGACGGCGAGACAGAGATCGAGCAGAACCGGCGGCAGCGGCAGGATCAGCACCACGAGGATGGCCATGACGCCGACGGCGAGCGCGATGTCGCCGCGCTTGAGCATCGTGCCGATCTCGGCGAGCCACCGCGTCGCTGAGGTGCCTGCCGGTGCGGCCGTCACGTCGGTCATGGTCGGTCCCGGCGCGTTCCCGCGCATGTGTCACCGCAGAGCGGACGCCGCGGCGGACGTCCCTCCGGTAGGCAAATTTTGCCCATCCTGTGGTTAGCGAGCCGTTAACATCCGCGAAAAATCCCGGGCGGCTATCCGGTGGCGCGCAGATCGCTTCCGCCCGGCGGCGGGATCGGCCGGCCGTCGCCGGCGTATTCGTTGAGCTTGTTGCGCAGCGTCCGGATCGAGATGCCGAGAATATTGGCGGCGTGCGTGCGGTTGCCGAGACAATGCTTGAGAGTCTCGAGAATGAGGTCGCGTTCCACCTCGGCGACGGTGCGCCCGACCAGCGCCCGGGTGACCTGCTCGGCCGCCAGCGCCGCATGCGCCACGGCCGGCGGATGCCCGCGGGGATCGTCGAGCCGCGCCCCGTCGGGCGCCAGGATCGCCTCCGGACCGATCTCGTCGCCAGAAGACAGCAGGACCGCACGATGGATGGTATTCTCGAGCTCGCGGACGTTGCCCGGCCACCGGTTGACCACGAGCTCGCGCCGCGCCTCCGCCGACAGCGGCCGCTGCTTCACGCTGTTGGCCTGGGAATAGATCCTGACGAAATGCTGGGCGAGCTCCAGCACGTCGGCCGGGCGGTCGCGCAGCGGCGGGATCTTCAGGTTCACGACATTGAGCCGGTAGAACAGGTCCTCGCGGAACGTTCCGGCGCGCACCACCTCGCTAAGATTGCGGTTGGAGGTGGCGATGATGCGGATGTCCACCGGTACCGGGCGACTGCCGCCGACCCGGTCGATCACCCGTTCCTGGATGGCGCGGAGCAGCTTGGCCTGCAGCCGCACGTCCATCTCGGTGACCTCGTCGAGCAGCAGCGTGCCGCCCGTGGCTTCCTCGAATTTGCCGATGCGGCGCGCGACCGCGCCCGTGAAGGCGCCCTTCTCGTGACCGAACAGCTCGGATTCGAGCAGATGCTCGGGGATCGCCGCGCAATTGACCGAGATGAACGGACCCCGGGCGCGGTTCGACTTGGAATGGACATAGCGCGCCAGCACCTCCTTGCCGGTTCCCGACTCGCCGGTGATCAGCACCGAGGCGTCGCTCGGCGCGATCTGCTGGGCGAGCTTGACCACCTGGGCCATGGCGTCGTCGCGATAGATCAGCTCCCGGTGGTCGTCGGCGACCGCGGCGAGCACGGCGGCGATCAGCTCCGGATCGGGCGGCAGCGGGATATATTCCTTGGCCCCGGCGTGGATGGCGGCGACCGCCGCGCGGGCGTCGGTCGAGGTGCCGCAGGCGACGATCGGCACGTGAATGTGCTCGGCCTCGAGGCGCTGCACGAGGTCGCGGATGTCGATGCCGACGTCCACCATGAGCAGGTCGGCGCCGCGGCCGGAGCGCAGCACCCGCAGGGCCTGCTCCACGTCCTCGGCGTGGGTGACCGCCGCGCCCTTGTCGACCGCGAGCTTGGTGGCCTGGGTGAGCTGGCCTCTGAGGGTGCCGACGATCAGGAGTCGCATGATTGTGTCCTTCGCATGATCAGCCGCGTTCCGACTTGATGATCTCGGTCATGGTGACGCCGAGCTTTTCCTCCACCAGCACGACCTCGCCACGGGCAACGAGACGGTCGTTGACGTAGATGTCGATCGCCTCGCCCACCTTGCGGTCGAGCTCGAGGACGGTGCCCGGGCCGATCTTGAGGAGCTGGCCGACGTCCATGCGGGACCGCCCGAGCACTGCCGAGACCTGAACCGGAACGTCGAAGACGGCCTCGAGGTCGGCGGCGCCCTTGCTGACGGAATCGCCGTCGGAAGACGGTGCCACCGCCGTGCCGGGGGGCGGATTGCGCGCGTCGACCTCACTGTCGAGATTTGGCAGCGGCATCTTGCCGTCGTCGCTCATCGCTCAAATCTCCCGGTTGTCTCGATCACCTTGCGGCCAGCCACGTAGCGATCGACCGCTTCGACGATGACGGCCTCGGTCGCCGCGCGGTCGCGAACGATGCCGCCGTCGGCCCATTCGATGCGGCAGTCCGCCGGAGCAATCGTGGGATCGGCGAGCACGACGAGCCGCCCGGCGAAGCCGTGCGCCTGGGCGATGGCGTCGAGACGCTCGCGGGCCTGCGCGTACAGGCTGTCGCTGACCCGCACCACGACGTGCGGCGTCGCCACCAGCTGGGCGAAGCACTCGGTGGCGAGCGCTCCGATCTCGGCGAGCGGCTCGCGGGCGATGAGCTCGGGGGCAAGCTTGCGGGCGACCGCGAGCGCCACCTCGACCGACTCCGCCTCGAGCTTGACCTCGATGGCGCGCAGGCCGTCGCGCATCCGGTCGAGCCCGGCGGCGATCTGCTCAAGCGCCGCCGCGGTGCGGCGCTGGGCGTCGGCCTGGGCCTTGGCCTCGGCCGCCGCGACGCCGTTGCGATAGGCCTTCGCCTCCGCCTCGGCGAGCGCCGCCTGGTGCGCGGCGAGCGGGATCGCCTGCTTCGGCTTGTCGGCGATCGCGCCGGATCCGAAGTCGACGTCGAAGAGGAATTTGGTGAGCGTCGTCATCGCCTCCTCAGTACACCAGCTCGTCGTCGCCGCGGCTCTTCGAGATCATGATCTCGCCCTTGGCGGCAAGGTCCTTGGCGAGGTTGACGAGCAGCGCCTGGGCTTCGTCGACGTCGCGCAGCCGCACCGGTCCGCGCGCCTGCATGTCGTCGACGAGCATCTTGGCGGCGCGGCTCGACATGTTCTTGAGGAAGAACTGACGTACCGGATCGGACGCCCCCTTGAGCGCGGTCGCCAGCTTGTCCTTGTCGACGTGACGCATCAGGGTCTGCGCCGAGCCGGCGTCGAGCTTGACGAGGTCGTCGAAGGTGAACATCAGCGTCTTGATGCGCTCGGCCGACTCCCGGCTCTGCTCCTCCAGGGCGGTGATGAAGCGGGTCTCGGTCTGCCGGTCGAAATTGTTGAAGATCTCCGCCATCACCTCGTGGGCGTCGCGGCGGCGCGTCTGCGACAGGTTGGACATGAACTCGGTGCGCAGGGTGTTCTCGACGCGCTCGATCACGTCCTTCTGCACCGCCTCCATCTTCAGCATGCGGGTGACCACGTCGAGCGCCGTCTCCTCGGGAAGGATGGCGAGGACCCGCGCCGCGTGCTCCGGCCGGATCTTCGACAGGACGACGGCGACGGTCTGCGGATATTCGTTCTTCAGATAGTTGGCGAGAACCTGCTCCTGGACGTTGGACAGCTTCTCCCACATGTTGCGGCCGGCGGGACCGCGGATCTCCTCCATGATCGAGGCGACGCGCTCGGGCGGCAGGTATTGCTGCATCAGCCGCTCGGTGGCGTCGAAGTTGCCGAGCAGGGCGCCCGAGGCCGAGATGCGCCCGACGAACTCCAGCAGCAGGCTCTCGACCGATTCGGCCTCCACCGAGCCGAGGCTCGACATCGCCATCGACAGGGTGCGCAGCTCGTCGTCGTCGAGCAGCTTCCACACCTTCTCGCCGTAGGTGTCGCCGAGCGCCAGCATCAGCACGGCGGCGCGCTCGGGGCCCTTGAGGGCGCGCCCGGCGCCGTTCTCGGCCTGGCGACCGGCCAGCGTCTTGACCAGATCGGCGATATCGCTCTGCGCCTTGTCGGATGCTGCCGCCATGACGCTCTCAGGTGTCCTGCAGCCACTGGCGGATGACCGCGACGGTCTCCTGCGGATTGCGCTGGGCGAGCTCGCCGACCTTCTGCACCGACTGGGCGTGCACCTGGCCCTGGACCTGGGCGAGATCGATCATTTGCGAGGCGTGGGTGCTGAGCGGCGGCATGTTGTCGATCGCGTCCGCCGCGGCGCCGGCGGCGCCGGGCAGGATGCCGATGTGGTCGGACGCCAGCGCCGGCTTGGCGTCCGGCGTGACGATGCGGCGGACCAGCGGCCGCACCACCACCAGCATCACCACCAGGGCGAGGAGCGCCATGACCGCGAGCTCGACGCCACGCATGATGTCGTCCTTGGTGAACTGCAGCAACGCCATCAGGCCGCTCGGCTCGGGGATCGGCAGCGACGGCTGCTCGGCAAAGCGCAGGTTGACCACCTCGACCTGGTCGCCGCGCTTCTGGTCGAACCCGACGGCGCTGCGCACCAGGGCAGCGATGCGGTCGATCTCCTCGGTGCTGCGCGGCTGATAGGTGACGTCGCCCTTGTCGGTCTTCGCATAGGTGCCGTCGACCAGGACGGCGACCGAGATGCGCTTGACCCGCCCGCCCTCGACCACCTCGGTCTTGGTGGTTCGGGATATCTCATAGTTGACGGTCTCCTCGGATTTCTTCGACTGGTCGCGAGCGGTGCCTTCGGGCGGGCGCTGGGCTCCCGGCAGCTCGTTTCCGACCGTCACCGGCCCCTCGGGCCGGTCGGCGGTCGTGCTCTGCTCCTCCCGGGTCTGGCTCGAGCGCAGCACCCGGCCCTCGGGGTCGAACCGGTCCGACACCTGGGTGATGCGGTTGACGTCGAATTCGGCGGTCAGCTGCACGCGCGCGCGGCCCGGCCCGACGATCGAGGAGACGATCGATTCGATCTGGTCGCGCATCCGGTTTTCCAGCGACGCCTGACGCTCGTCGAGCCCGCCGCCGTTCGCCCCGTCATCGCCGGTGCCGCCGGCCAGCAGGCGGCCGCTCTCGTCGATGATGGAGACGCGCTCGGGTTTCAGCCCGTTGACGGCGCTCGCCACCAGGTGGCGAATCGCCCGCACCTGCTGGGGCTCCAGGCCGCCGCGCACCTTGACGATGATCGCGGCGGTCGGCTCGATCTTGTCGCGGGAGAACAGCGGCCGCTCGGGGAGCACCAGATGCACGCGGGCGGCCTGGACCCGGTCGATCGACCGGATCGAACGCGCGAGCTCGCCTTCCAGCGCGCGCAGATTATTGACGTTCTGCACGAAGCTGGTGGCGCCCAGTGCGTCGGACTTGTCGAAGATCTCGTATCCCATGCCGCCGCCCTTGGGGATGCCTCCCTCGGCGAGCGTCATCCGGATGCGGGCGACCCGGTCGTGCGGCACCATCACGATCGCGCCGTCGGCCTTGAGCTCGAAGGGGACGCCCTGGCGTTCCAGCTCCTTCACGATGGCCGAGGAATCCTCCAACGTCAGGTCGGTGAACAGCGGCGACATCTGCGGCGCGGTGAAGCGCAACATGAGGAACGCGAAGACGCCGATCAGCGCCACGGTCACGGCAGCCATCGCGCCGATCCGCGCCGCGCCCAGTGTCCTCACGAACTCGATGATGCCCTGCACCGGAACCTGGCCCCTGGATCGGGGGGTGCGATCCACCCGCTGGGCAAGTTTTGCCCAGTCCATGGTTTCCATCCGGTTAACGCCGCCATGGGCGTCGTTAAGATTTGCCGCCGCATGGTTTGCGGCGGGTAACCGCGCGGCCCGCGTCGGGCGACCGCGACGCGGCCGAGCTCGTCGCCGCCGCCGATGGGCTCGCGCCGGCGTTCGGTGCCGGCGATCGTGCGGCTATTGGCGATATTGCTGGATTCGCGTCGTGCGCAGGCCGGCAAGGCCGTGGCGATCGATCGAGTACTGCCAGGCGAGGAATTCCTCGACCGTCAGGGTGTAGCGATTGCACGCTTCCTCGAGCGACAGCAGGCCACCGCGCACCGCGGCGACGACTTCGGCCTTGCGCCGGATGACCCAGCGCTTGGTGCCGGGAGCGGGCAGGTCCGCGATCGTCAATGGGCTGCCATCGGGACCGATGACGTACTTGGCCCTCGGACGATGGGGCTCAGTCATTCGTACTCTCACACACTCGACTGACAAACTCTATGGGAACATTACGCGCGGTCGCTTAAAATTTGGCTAAGCTGCGGCCGCGGTCCGGAAAATCAGCCCCGGAGGGCTCCGGAATGCGCTTTTGCGCGGGTCGAGACGCCGAGGGCGGTGCGGATTGGCCCGATCGTCCGGCCGGCCGATCAGCTGCCGGGGACCGAAATCTTCTGGATCTGATTGATGGTGTAGTTCTGGCCGTTGACCGACAGCACCGGCGGATTCTGCGTGAGGTCGACGCTGCTGAC
>Ga0181535_10007993_pt1 | contig 10500 bp, 4 predicted proteins | sample PEATcosm2014_Bin_44_FD_119774 | JGI IMG/M metagenome (GOLD analysis project Ga0181535, IMG submission 119774) | Peatland microbial communities from MTU Mesocosm Facility, Houghton, MI, USA - PEATcosm2014_Bin17_30_metaG | ecosystem: Environmental > Terrestrial > Soil > Wetlands > Peat | place...
TACCGTCACCGATGCCGGTGGGCAGCATCACATCGATGAGGCTGCTACTCACCACGGTGAACGTGTCCGCCCCGGTCCCCGGGTAGATGCAGTTGGACATCCCCGTGAGACACACGTAGGTGGCATCCCAGAAGCCGGAGCCCGTGATGGTGAAGGAGGCCCCCGGGGCGAGCGGCGTCGTCGGATTGACCGCGGTGACGACGGGCGGCCCGAGCGTGAAGCTGGCCGACGTCGTCGACCAACCGATCTGGTTCTCAGCCGTGATCGGGTAGGCGCCCCCGGTCAGCCCGCTCGGAATGATCACCCAAGCCGAGGTGTCGCTGGTCGCCAGCGCGTCGCCACTGCTGACCGTCACCGGAGCGCTGCCCACCTTCACACTGACCAAGTCGGTAAGGCCGCTGCCGGTGATAACGACCTGGGTGCCCTCGACCCCCGAGGCGGGCGCGAGCGAAGTAACCGTCGGAACGCTCACGTCGATGAGCACGATGAGGCTCACCGCTCCGCTCGTCCCCTCCGGGGTCGTGACCGTGAGGCTGTACGAGCCTTCGCTCACGCTGCTCGGCAGGGTGGCTGCCAGGTCGTTGGCGTCGATCACGGAGAAGGTCCCGGGCGCCGAGCCGCTGCCCGGGGTCATGCAGCTAGTGCCGTTGAGGCAGACCTTGCTGGCGTCCCCGAGCGCCGTGCCGGCGATGTCGGTAATCGACCCACCCGGGGCGACCGTCGACGGGCTGACCGAGGTGAGCGTCGGACCGGTGACCGTGAACACATCCCCGGCGCCCGAGCTGGTGTGGTTGTCACTCGTGTCGACGACCAGGTTGACCGCCCCGCCGCCCACGTTGGCCGGGATGATCACCCAAGCCGAGGTCGCCGAGCTCTCGCCGGCGTCACCCGAAGCGACCGTCACGTCGACCGAGCCGACCTTGACGTCGGTGATGAGCCCGAAGCCCTGGCCGGTGATGGTGACGTAGGTCCCCACCGGGCCCGAGGTCGGCGCCAGCCCGGTGATCCCGACCGGGGTGACCACGGTGAGGGTCACGGTGTTGTTGGACGTCCCCTCGGCGGACACCGCCGTGAGCGCGTAGCTGCCGTCCCCGATCCCACTCGGCAGAGTCCCGGTGATCCGGGTGCTGCTCACGACCGTGAAGGTGCTCGGGTCGGTCCCATTGCCCAGCGACAGACAAGAGGTGGAGCCCAGGCACACCTGGGTGACGTCCCACAGCCCGGTCCCGGTGATGGCAATCGACCCGCCGGGGGCGACCGTCGAGGGCGCGACCGAGGTGATCGTCCCTGCCTGCACGGTGAACCGATCCCCGCTCGAGACGGCCGACCAGCCGATCTGGTTTTCGGCCGTGATGTCGTAGTAGGAGCCGGCCGCGAGCCCGCTCGGGACCACCACCTCGGCCGTGGTATCGCTGGTCGCCCAGGCGTTGCCACCCGAGGTGGGCAAGTCGATGCTGCCGACCTTGATGTTGCTGAGGTCGCTGAACCCGGTCCCGGTCACGGCGACCACGGTCCCCTCCACCCCCGACGTGGGTGAGAGCGCCGTGACCGTTGGTGCCTGAGTGTCGAGCAGTACCGTCAGCGGCAGGCTGTTGGTGGTTCCCTCCGGGGTGGTCACCGTGAGGCCGTACGAGCCCTCGCTGACGCTCCCCGAGAGGGTCGCCTGCAGATCGTTGCCGTCCAGCACGGAGAAGGTCCCCGGAGTTGTCCCGCTTCCCGGGGTGAGGCAAGTGCCGCTGCCCAGGCACACCTGGCTGGCATCACCGAGCGCGGTGCCCGCGATGTCCTGAATCTCTCCGCCCGGGGCGACCGTGGACGGGGTCAGGCTGCTGAGCGTCGGCCCGGTGACCGTGAACAGGTCAGCCGACCCCGCCGTGGTCCGGTTGTCCTGGGTGACCATGATCAGGTTGACCTGGCCGGCGCCGATGCTCGCCGGGATGACCACCCAGGCCGAGCTGGCCGACGTCTCGCCGGCGTTGCCGGTGCTGACCGGCACGTCGACCGAGCCGACCATGACGTCGGTGAGCAGCCCGAAGCCGCGTCCGACGATGGTGACGTAGGTGCCCACCGGACCGGACGTCGGGCTGAGCGAGGTGATCCCGACCGGGGTCAGCACGCTGAGGCTCACCGTGGCGTTGGAGGTCCCCTCCGGTGAGACGGCCGTCACCGCGTAGGAGCCGTCGCCGATGCTGTTGGGAAGGGTGGCGTCGATGAGGGCGGCGCTCACCACTGAGAAGGTGCCAGGGGTGGTGCCGTCGCCCGCGGCCAGGCAGGTGGTGGATCCCAGGCAGACCCGGGTGACGTCCCACAGCCCCGCACCGGTCACCGTGATGGTTGCCCCGGGGGCGACGCTGGTGGGGGAGACGCTGCTCACCACCGCCGCCTGAAGGGTGAACACGTCCGCCGACGAGCTCGCCGACCAGGCGATCTGGTTCTCGACGGTGAGGTCATAGGTGCCGCCGGCGAGCCCCGAGGGAATGGCGACCTCCGCCTGGGTGTCACCCAAAGACCAGGCGTCCCCGCTCGCCACGCTCACCGTGGTGCTGCCCACCCGGATCGCCTCCAGGTCGCTGAAGCCGGTCCCGGTGAGAACGACGTCGCTTCCCTCCACCCCCGACGTCGGCGCGATGCCGGTGACCGTGGGTGCCTGGGTGTCGACGAGCACCGTGAGTCCCAGCCCGTTGCTGGTTGCTTCCGGGGTGGTGACGGTCAGCTGGTACGACCCCTCGGTGACGCTGGTGGGCAGGGTCGCCTGGAGGTCGCCCTGGTCGAGCACCGAGAAGGTCCCGGGATCCGAACCGCTGCCCGGCAGCAGGCAGGTGGTGCCGTTCAGGCACACCTTGGAGGCGTCCCCGAGCGCGTTACCCGCGATGTCCTGGATCTCTCCGCCCGGGGCGACCGTCGACGGGGTCAGGCTGCTGAGCGTCGGCCCGGTCACCGTGAAGAGGTCGGCCGACCCCGCCGTGGTCCGATTGTCCGAGGTCACCACGATCAGGTTGACCGCCCCGCTGCCGACGTTGGCCGGGATGATCACCCACGCCGAGGTGGAGGAGGTCTCGCCAGCCTGGCCGGAGGCGACCGACACCGCCACCGAGCCGACGTCGACGGCGGTGATGAGCCCGAAACCCTGTCCGGTGATGGTCACTGCGGTCCCCACCGGACCCGAGTTGGGCGACACCCCGGTGACCCCAACCGCGGTGACCACGTGCACCGCGACGCCGGATCCGGAGCTCCCCTCGGCCGAGGTCACGACCACCGAGTAGGTGCCGTCACCGATCGCGGTCGGCAGGGTGGCGTCGATGAGCGTGGCGCTCACCACCGAGAAGGTGCCGGGGGTGGTGCCGTCCCCGCTGGTCAGACAGTGTCCTGAGCCGACGCAGACCTGGGTCGCATCCCAGAGGCCGGAGCCGCTGATGGCGATCGAGCCACCCGGGGCGACCGTCGACGGGCTGACCCCGCTGACGCTCGGGGCGGCGACGGTGAACCGGTCGGCGCTCGAGGTCGCCGACCAGCCGATCTGATTCTCTGCGGTGATGTCATAGGTTCCGCCGGAGAGGCCGCTCGGCACGACCACCTGGGCTTCGGCGTCACCGGACGACCAGGCGTTGCCCGACCCGACGCTGACCTGAGAACTCCCCACCTTGACCGCCGCCAGGTCACTGAAGCCGGTGCCGGTCAGGGTGACCACCGTGCCCTCGACGCCCGAGCTGGGCGAGATCTGGGTCACCGTCGGCGCGGCGACGTCCACCAGGACGGTCAGGGTGAGCGCGTTGCTCGTGCCCTCAGGGGTGACCACGGTCGCCGGATAGGAACCCTCGCCGAGGCTGGCCGGGAGGGTGGCCTGGAGGTCGTCCTGGTCGAGGACCGAGAAGGTGCCCGGGTCGGTGCCGCTCCCCGGCACCATGCAGGTGGCCCCCAGACAGACCTGGGTGGCGTCGCCCAGCGCCGTGCCGGCGACGTCCTGGATCTCGCCGCTCGGCGCGACTGTGGAGGGGGTGAGGCTGGTGAGCGTCGGCCCGCTGATGGTGAACCGGTCAGCGCTGACGGCCAGACTGCGGTTGTCGCTGGTAACCGCGATGATGTCCATGGACCCGGTGCCGACATTGGGTGGAATGATCACCCAGGCTGAGCTCTCCGAGTTGGCGTGGGCCTCACCCGAGGCGACCGACACATCGACCGACCCGACCAGCACGTCGGTGAGCAGCCCGAACCCCTGGCCACTGATGGTGACCACGGTCCCCACCGGGCCGGAGCCGGGCGAGATGCCACTCACCGCGACCACCGTGAGCACCGAGAGGCTCACCGCACCGGTTGAGGTGCCCTCCGGGGACGTCACCGTGATCGGATAGGTGCCGTCCAGCAGAGAGACCGGGACGGTGATCTCGATGTTGCTGGCGGAGATCACGCCCGACCCCGGCGAGATGGCCAGACAGCTGCTGCCCAGGCAGACCTGGGTGGCGTCCCAGAAGCCCGCGCCGAAGATGGTGACGGTGGCCCCCGGCTCGGCCGGCGACGGGCTGACCGAGCTGATGCTGGGCCCGACCACCGTGAAGCGGTCGCCGCTCGAGGTGGTCGACCAGCCGATCTGGTTCTCGGCCAGGACGTCGTAGTCCCCGGCGCTGAGACCTCCGGGCACCATCACCTCGGCCTCGGTGTCGCTCTCCGCCCAGGCGTTCCCCGATGCCACCGTGACCGTCGCGGTGCCGACCTTCATGGCCACCAGGTCGGTGAGCCCGGTGCCGGTGACCTGAACCTCGGTCCCCTCCACCCCCGAGGTGGGCGAAAGCCCGGTGACGGTTGGAGCCGCGACGTCGATGACGACGACGACCGAAACCGCGTTGCTGATCCCGTCATCGGTCGCCACCGTGAGGTTGTACGTCCCCTCCAGGATGCTGCTCGGCAGGGTTGCCTGAATGTCCTCGGCATCGAGGACCGTGAAGCTCCCGGGGGTGACGCCGTTACCGGGACTGAGGCAGACCGAGCCGAGGCACACCTGGGTGGCGCCGCCCAGCCCGAGGCCCTGGATGTCCTGGATCTCCCCGCCCGGGGCGAGGCTGGTCGGAGAGACCGCCGTGATCCGGGGACCGGTCACCGTGAACATGTCCGAGCCGCTGGTCGCCGACCACCCCGAGGAGGTCTCGACGGTAATGTGGACGCTCCCCGCCCCGGTGCCATCCGGGACGATCACGCCCACCTGGGTGGAGGAGATGGACCAGGCGTCGCCGGAGTTGACCGACACCTGCGCCGAGCCCACCCGCACCGCGAGCACGCCACTCAGGCCGCTGCCCGAGACGGTGACCTCGGTGCCCGCCGGACCATTCCCAGGGGCGACCCGCTGGACCCGGGGCACCACCACCGGGGTGGGGGTCGGGGTGGGGGTCGGGGTGGGGGTCGACTGGCCGATGCCGGCGAAGCCGCCGACCACCTTCTGGAATCCGCCGCTCACCGAGAGCCCGACCCCGATCAGGGCGATGATCGCGATGACCGCGATCAGGGCGAGCAGCAGGGAATACTCAACCGAGGCTTGGCCACGTCGAACGTGGCGCCGGCGCCGCACCGGGCCCGCCTCGCTATCCCTACGCCAGGAAGGGTCAGCCAACTTCCACCACCGAAGACACCGGGTTGCTCTCGCCGCAGCGCCGGGGCGCCGCGCATCTCACCCTATCGCCCACTGCGTTGATCCACGTCACGGCCGCGTGACACCGTTGCAAGGGAACCGATCAACGAAGCAAACCGCCCACGACCAGGACCGCGACCGCCGCGCCGGTGCGCCCGGAAGCGCCCCGCCCCTCCCCGAGCGGCGACGACGCCCAGCCATGTATGCCTCCGCGTTGCGCGGCCCGCTGAATGACAACGACCTACGGGCCATTCTATGGGGGCTCGGCGCGATGCACCGCCCGCCCGCGGTGACAATCCACTACCGTCTGATTACAAACGCATGACGTGCGAACGCTGCGTCATGCCACCCGCCCCCGGCTTCGCGGGCGACGAGCTCCGGCCCATCGCCCGCGCCGGTCAGGAGGCTGCGGCGTCCAACTCGGCTGCATCGGTTGGACCGGTGCCTACGCTACGGGATTCGTGCCTCCGGCGGCGACCCCAATCTGAGGGATCTTGACCTGGTGCATCCGCACCAAGACAGGTCAGAGGCCGTTCGAACGGCGCAGCCCAACCCCGGTCCGGATCCCGCCCGGCCCCGAGGGTGCGCCCTCGCGGCGGGCCTCGACGGCCGCCTGGACCTGCTCGCAGACATCCTCGGCGTGGGGCACGAAGGCGAGCACCTCGATCCCCTGGCGAGACGCCGACTCGATCATGACGTCGCCGGCGCCGATCATCCGGGGCCCGAGCCGCTGGCGCAGCCGGACATCCTGGACCTCCTCGAGCGCGATCGACACCATGGTCCGCGACCCCAGGCCGGTGGTCCGCACGATCCGCTGGTTGGTGAGCAGGTAGCTGGTGACCCGCCAGCGGCCCCAGCGGACCAGCGCCCCGACCACCCCGGCCACGATCAGGAGCAGCACCACCCACCTGGTGTAGCGGTCGAAGCCGCCCAGCCGGGTGCGCAGGCTTGCGGGCAGGAAGTTGAGGTAGATGCCGATCGCGATGAGCGCGGCGTAGCCGATGAAGGGGACGACCAGGATCATGACGTGCTGGCGGCAGCGGCTGATCTCGCTCTCGCCCGGCAGCAGGTGCACCCTATACCTCTTATATCTGCGCGTCGCGCGGACCGGAGCGGCCCGCAGCCCGACCCTACCCCGGATCTTCGGCCCGACCGCCCGGCGCGACCGCCCCGCGACCGGATCGGCGCACCCCGGTGACCTCAGCCGCCGGCCAGGGTCCTGAGCTCTTCCAGCCGCTGGTTGAGGTAGGCGGCGGTGAGCGGGGCTCGGCGGCGCAGCTCGCCGCCCGCCCCGAAGTCCCGGGGTACGACCACCTGGCGGCCCATCCGGACCACCGCCTCGACGACCTCCAGGGCGGCGTCGATGGCACACCGGTTGGCGGGCAGCTCCTGGTCGCTCCAGAAGCTCTCCTCCAGCCGCCCCGGGCAGCGCTTGACCGGGATGGCCACCGCGTTGACCTCGCCGCGCGCCTCGCGGGCCTGACCGGCCATGACCGGATGGAACTGGGTGTCCTCGAACAAGAAGATGGTGTCCCGGCAGCGCCGGATCTCGGACCGGCAGAGCCGCTCGACCACCCGCCAGCGAGCCCGTGGCAGGGCCGGAGTGAGGGGGCTGAGCGCCAGGCTGGTCACAGTCCCAGCTCCGGACCCTTGGGCTCCTCACCGTGCCAGGCGGCGATGCTCGGGTGATTCATCGAATCGAGCGGGACCAGCCCGATCCCGAAATGCTCGTCGACCGCTTTGACCAGGGCCAGCAGCCGGGCCGGCTCAGCGTCCTCGGGGCGGCCACCCGCCTCCAGGCAGCGCTCCCGGGCTGACACCCACTGCCGCAGCGAAAAGGTGGGGTCCTCGCCGCCATCGGCGGTGATGCAGAACTCATGATCCATCTGGGGCGTCCACTGCCGGATCTCCCCGGGGCCGCTGTCGTCCCCGTCCGAGTGGGCGTAGTACGGGACCCCGTGATCGCGGCACCAGGCGAGCACCGCCTGGGGATCCTCCCCCCGCAGGCCTCGCCGGGTCTCCTCGTCGCTCAGCATGTAGGTCCGGCCCTGGGGGCCGTCGACCTCCTCGACGGACCCCTGCCAGAGATCGGTCACCGCCGGAACCTTGGCGACCCGCAGCTGGGTTGCCAGACGACGCGAGATCGGGCCGCAGAAGATCGCGACGTACTCAGACACCAGGGAACCCTCCGTTGGATGGCGGGCCGACCCGTGGGTCAGCCGCTGGCGCCACTCTAGCGCGACCGGAAAAGGCTCCCAAACAGCTTCGGTGCACCCTGCTGATGCCCCGGATACGTTCCGGCCCCGGCGGGCGAACCGCCGGGGCCGGACACGGCTCTCAGGTCACCAGTCGAAGCAGTGCACCGAAGATCCTCCTGACCGGCGGAACCCGAGCTCAGCAGCCAGCGCCGCCTCGACCGGGCGATCACCCCTATCAATAGGAGCCAGGGGCGCATCTGACATCCGGTTGACCGGACCGTGACTCCTCCGTGACAGGCCACAACATGCGGAGGCGGGCCATCACAATCGGGGGGTCCACACGACAATCGTAACGAGGCCTCGGACACCCGGACACGAAGCGCCCGTCCCTGGTTGTTCGCATGGAGCAAACGCACTAACCTGCGAATGGTATGGTCAGAGAAGTGATCGGGGCGCTCGGGCCGAACGATCCGTGGGCGATCGACCTCCGCTCGGCCCCGGCGGCAGCCCCGGTGACCGCGGAGCCGGCCGATCAGGCGACCGTCAAGCCCCGCACCCCGCCGGCCCTGCTGGCCCTCATCGGGTTCCTCCTCGGCGGCGAGACCGTGGCCGCGGTCATCCTCCTGCCCCACGCCACCGCCTGGCCGGTGGCCGCGGTGGCCGTCGTCCTGGTCGCCTTCGCCACCCGCTTCACCGTCCCCGCCTTCGGCAACGTACCCGCCCGCTGGTCGGTCGCCGGGTTCCTCCACCTCTTCTTCGCGATCGCCATCGGGCCCGCCGCCATCTTCACCACCCCGATCGCCCACGTCGTGGGCACCAACCTCACCGAGCGGCGCCAGCCGATCCGCTCGGTGTTCAACGTCACCAACCACACCGCCACCTCGCTGGTGGTCTGGGCCTCCTTCAACGCCCTCGCCGGCAGGGGCTCGACCAATCTCCCCCTCATCCTGCTGGCGGCCTGCACCGCGACCACCACCCAGGTGCTGCTGAGCGGTCTCCTGGTCGCCCTGGCCAGGCGGGCCACCGAGGGCCCGATCAGCTGGATCGACACGGCCGCCTCGGCGGCGGCCGTGATCCCCTATCACCTGGCCTTCGGGCTGGCCGCGGGGGGCGGCTTCCTCCTCTATCAGCACTGGGGTCTGCTCGGCTTCGTGACCACCCTGGCCCCCATCGCCGGCATCCAGGCGACCCTCATCGCCGAGCGCAACGTCCAGGTCAAGCGGCAGGAGGAGCGCGCCGCCTACCAGAAGGAGCGAGAGCTGCTCCTCCAGCGCGCCCTGGACGCCCAGGAGCAGGAGCGCGACCGGATCGCCGCCGACCTCCACGACGGGGTGATCCAGGAGTTGGTCACCCTGCTCTACTCCTCGGACAGCATCCAGCACCACCTGGACGCCCCCGACCAGATCAAGACCTACACCGACCGGGTGGCGACGGTGAGCCGGCAGGCGGTCCGCGACCTCCGCGAGCTGATGACCGACCTGGCCCCGCCCCGTCTGGAGCAGGACGGCCTGGAGCGCACCCTGGGTCAGGACCTGGACCCCCTGGAGGAGGAGCAGCACATCCGGGTCCACCTGGCCTGCGACGGCACCGATCAGCTCGCCCCCCGGGCCATGCGGCTCATCCACCGGGTGGTGATGGAGGCGACCCGCAACGCCGTCAAGCACGCCGAGTGCGAGAACCTCTGGGTGAACGTCTCGGTCAAGGAGGACCGGGCGGTCGCCCAGGTCCGTGACGACGGGCGCGGCTTCACCGAGGCAGAGCGCGCCGAGATCCAGAGCCAGGGCCACAACGGGCTGGGCCTGCTGGAGAAGACAGTGACCGCGGGCGGCGGCAACCTGGAGATCAGCTCCCAGCCCGGCACCGGCACGACCGTCCGCCTGCGCCTGCCCATCCTCAGCTGACCCCGGCGCTCTCTCGGCCCCGCCACCGCCGGGTGACGAGCCTGTCCCCTTGACCACCGGAGGCCATCGGCTGACTACCATGCCAGCCAGATGCACGCCTTCGACTACGCGACCGACCCCGTCTACGCCACCGACTACCTGCGCTTCCTGGCCCGGTTGACCACCGACGAGGCCTCCGACGCCCAGACCGAGGCACTCGTCCGTCTGCTCGATCTGCCCCCGGGGAGCGCCCTGTTGGACATCCCCTGTGGTCATGGCCGGATTGCCCGGCGGCTGGCGGCGCGCGGCTACGCCGTCACCGGGGTGGAGAGCAACCGCCTCTTCCTGGACGTCGCCCGCGCCGCCGGCGGGGGCGTGACCTACCTTGAGGCCGACATGCGGACCTTCGCGCCGGCCTCCGCCTTCGACGGCGTCGTCTGTTGGTTCTCCTCCCTCGGCTACCACGACGACGCCACCGAACAGAGCATCCTCGGCGCCTGGCACCGGGCCCTGCGCCCGGGTGGGGTGCTCGTCATCGAGCACCAGAATCTGCAGCGGCTCCACCGCATCCTGGCCCAGGCCGGCGGCCGGGCGGAGCGAACCTTCACCGCCCCCGGGGGGCGGATGCGAGAGAGCGCCGCCTGGGACCCGGCCGGCCACCAGATGCTGAGCGAGTGGGAGGTGGAGGACACGGTCGGGATCCGCCGTTACGCCTTCGGCACCCGGGGCTTCGAGCCCGAGGAGCTGAGCGAGTGGCTGCTCCAGGCCGGCTTCCCAAGCGTCACCTGCTCCGACCTGGACGGCA
>Ga0181535_10007995_pt1 | contig 10499 bp, 12 predicted proteins | sample PEATcosm2014_Bin_44_FD_119774 | JGI IMG/M metagenome (GOLD analysis project Ga0181535, IMG submission 119774) | Peatland microbial communities from MTU Mesocosm Facility, Houghton, MI, USA - PEATcosm2014_Bin17_30_metaG | ecosystem: Environmental > Terrestrial > Soil > Wetlands > Peat | place...
AGGCAACGTGTGCGCTCTGACCTGTACAGAACTCACCCCGACCTTCCAGCACGAGAAGACCGGCATGGCCGTCCGTTATCGGGAAACCAAGTTTGAATGCGGGCATGCATCCAACCCATTTCCGGGTCGATTTGATACTGATAAATCACCAGCGTGGGCCGGGTGTATGCGCCTTGCCATAGCATTTCAAGGAATTACCCTGAGTCCGGTGCGTGCACTGCGTCCGTTTGCGGACGACCCCGATGCAGAGAGTCACATTTCTCGTGGAAACCGTCACCGTATCACGCGAGACTCAATAGGGTTAAGTTGGCGCCCAGGAGCCGGAAGCGATACCCGTTCTACCTCAGTGCGGAGCTTGGCGCAGCTAACGGTCCAATGGCCAGGTTAGAAAATCGCCTGACCATCGCTTCCAGAAGCGTCCAGCGGCATCTGCCGGATCTCCAGGCAGCCTCTTCCGGTGGGTAGCATTTTGCCGGGGTTCATGCGGTTCTCGGGATCGAAAAGCCGCTTCAACGCCCCATCGTCTCCAGTGTTTCCGGTTTGAACTGGCGCGCCATCAATTCGTTCTTCTCCATCCCCACACCGTGTTCGCCGGTGATCGACCCGCCCACGCTGAGGCAGTGTTCCAGGATCTCGGCGCCGGCGGCCCGGGCTTTCTCCAGGTCGCCAGGTTTGCGGGCATCGAACAGAATGATGGGGTGCATGTTGCCATCCCCCGCATGGAAAATGTTGCTGATGGTCAGGCCATACTTGCGGCTCACCTCGCCGATCACGTGCAGGGTGGGCGCGATCTGCGTGCGCGGCACCACGCCATCCTGCACGTAATAGAATGGGCTGACGCGGCCCACCGCGCCAAAAGCGTTCTTGCGGCCTTTCCAGAGCAGTTCGCGCTCCTCGGCGGTCTTGGCCACGCGGACCTCGCGCGCGCGGCAGGACTGGCACACCTCGCGAATCTGTTCGACCTGCTCCTCCACGTTCTCGCGCAATCCTTCCAGCTCAATCAGCAGCACGGCCGCCGCATCCATGGGATAGCCGGCGTGGGTGGCCTCTTCCACCATGCGGAGCATCACGCCATCCAGCATCTCGACGGCTACCGGAACGATGGCGCGCGCGGTAATCTCGGCCACCGTGGCCCCGCAATCCTCAACGTCATCGTAGATGGCCAAGATGGTCTTCACCATCTCCGGCTTGCGCATCAGCCGCACCATCGCTTTGGTGACCAGTGCCATGGTGCCTTCCGAGCCGGTCAACAGGCCGGTCAGGTCGTAACCCGGCTGCTCAGTTTCCTTTCCGCCGGTGGTCACCACGGTGCCATCCGGCAGCACGAACTCTAGACCCAGCACATGGTTAGTGGTCACGCCGTAGGCCAGCGTGTGCGGGCCGCCGGCGTTCTCGGCCACGTTGCCGCCCATAGTGCAGGCGCGCTGGCTGGAGGGATCGGGAGCGTAGAAGTAGCCCTGCGATTGGACCGCCAGCGTGACATCCAGATTCACCACGCCGGGCTCCACTAGCACGCGCTCGTTTTCCAAATCGATTTCCAGGATGCGGTTCATGCGTGCGAATCCCACCACTACGCCGCCCTCGCGCGGGATCGCGCCGCCGCTCAAGCCGGTTCCGGCGCCGCGTCCCACCACGGGCACGCCGTATTCGGCCGCGATCTTGACAATGCCGGCTACGTCTTCGGTGCTGCGCGGGAAGGCCACCATCTCGGGTCGGCCCTTTTCCACGCTGCCGTCGTATTCGTAGAGCGCCAGATCTTCGGGACGGTCCAGGTATCCGCGAGGACCCAGAAGATCGATCAGTTTCTGCTTGGCCGCAGGTAGCACAGGCTTTAGCCTGTGGTTTACCGTAACACAGGCCCGGTGGCACAGGCTTCAGCCTGTGGGTTACAGAAACGATTTCACCGCGTTCACCATATTGCCGTCCGTCCAATTGGTCGCGCCAATAATCTTCTTGACCACCTTGCCCTTGGAATCGATGATGTAGGATTCCGGGTACTTGAAGGTGCCATAGTCGGCGCTGATCTTGGCCTCGGGATCGCGGGCGGTCATGAAGGAGACGCGATTGCGGGAAAGAAAGTCGTGATAAACCTTGGGGTTCGCGTCCATACTGACGCCCAGCACCACCACGCCCGATCCCGCCATATCCTTTGCGAACTGATCGAGCGAGGGCACTTCCTCGACGCACGGCTGGCACCAGGTAGCCCAGAAATTCAACACCAGCAAACGCCCGCCAAAGTTCGAGGCAGTGATGGTGCGGCCGTTGTCGGCCGTGATGGTGAAATTCGGGGCGGAATCTCCCACGTCGATGATGCGTTCGTGAGTGGAAGTGTACAGCACAAACACCAGGACGGCCAGCAATACGCCGATCCCGGCTTTCAGGAATTGATCGATTTTGACGCTATGCATAGCTGGAAACTATAATTTTAGTGTACTTCCGGCTCGTTTGCTGCATCGAATAATCAGGTCCCATGCTGATCACCCGCAAGGCGGAGTTCTCCGCGTCGCACATCTGCCGCGATTCCCGGCTTTCCGACGCCGAGAACCACGCGCTCTACGGCGCGGCGGCCAACCCCCACGGGCACGGCCACAATTACGTGCTGGAAGTCACCGTGGCAGGCACGCCGGACCCGGTCACCGGCATGGTGCTCGATCTGAAGGCGCTCAAGGATACCCTGAACCGCGAAGTGGTCGACATCTACGATCACCGCTTCCTGAACCGCGAAGTGGCACCGTTCGACCATGTAATGCCAACGCCGGAGAACATCGCCATCGACATCTGGAATCGCCTGCAGCCGCATTTGAGCGGACCGCGCGGCACGTTGCATGGCGTACGGGTCTACGAGACGCCGGACCTGTACGTGGACTATTTCGGAGACGCGGCATGATGCTGGTCACGCGCAAATACCGCTTTTCGGCCTCGCACCGGCTGCACGCGCCGCAGTTGGGCGAGGCGGAGAACCGCAAGTTGTACGGCAAGTGCAACAATCCTTTCGGGCACGGCCACAACTACGAGATCGCCGTGACGGTGCGCGGCCCCGTGGAGGCGCGCTCCGGGCGCGCTGTGAATCTCGAGTTGTTGGACGGCCTGGTGCGGCGCCAGGTGCTCGAACCGTTCGATCATCGCAACCTCAATGAGGAAGTGGACGCGTTTCGCGCGGCCGTTCCGACGTCGGAGAATCTGGGGCGCGAAGTGGTCCGGCGATTGAAACAGAATTGGCGTGCGGTGTTTCCGGCGGATGGGCCGTGTCTCGAACGGGTGGCCATCGCCGAGACCAGCCGCAACGCGTTTGAAGTGTCAGCCCATGAAATCGAATAAAGCTACCGTAAAAGTGATGCCCCCCAAAGCGGACCTGCCGCAGGTGGACCCGGCGCAGGTGGACCTGTCCATCGCGCCGCTGGTGAAACAGATCCTGGAGCGCCTGGGTGAGGATACCGGGCGCGAAGGCTTGGCGCGCACTCCCGAGCGTGTGGAGCGGGCGCTGCACTTTCTGACCAGCGGCTACCAGATGGACGTGAACAAGGTGGTCAACGGCGCCTTGTTCACGGTGAAGTACGACGAGATGGTGATCATGAAGGACATCGAGTTCTTCAGCATGTGCGAGCATCACATGCTGCCGTTTTTCGGCAAGGTGCACATCGCCTATATCCCCCGCGACCGGGTGATCGGTCTGAGCAAGCTGCCGCGCCTGGTGGACGTGTTCGCCCGCCGCCTGCAGATTCAGGAGCGCATGACGCAGCAGATCGCGCAGACCATCCAGGACTTGATCGACCCACTCGGGGTGGGAGTGATCTGCGAAGCGCGCCACTTCTGCATGATGATGCGCGGCGTGGAGAAGCAGCACTCCGGCGCCGTGACCAGCGCCATGCTGGGCGCGTTCCGCAGCCGTAAAGAGACGCGGGACGAGTTCCTGTCACTGGTGAAGTAGGTGGGACAGGCCTCCTGGCCTGTCCTTCTGGGCGCTCCCAATGAGGCCTCTTTGTCGCGGCTGGATCTGGACCTTGTGGGGCGGGCAATTCTGCCCGCAGCCGGCTTTCAGCCGGCCCACATCAGCCCCGATGCAGAGGGGTCACTGTATTACGCGAGACTCAATAGGCGGCCTTCTGGCAGAGACCTTGCGGTCATGCGCGTCACTCTGTGGGCTCTCGCTCTTTGCTTTGCCGCCATCACGGTTGTGAGCTGGAGATACTTGCCCGGGCCCTCCCCAACGGCGCTAAGCTCTCTACTTAAGAAGTAAAGGATTACAGCCTTCCCGAATATCGCAGCCGGAAGTCACAACGGGCGACAGAATTGGTGCGGCTGACGTCGCCCCCATCTTCGCGCTCGCCGCGGTGACACGTTTCGAAAATAAACTTCGCCGCCACATCTAACTGCACCCAAACCACTTACTAAATCCGCAGCCTTCCGGCACGCCTTTCCCCGGCAACCCGCGTTTTAAGATTAAGTCGGGTATGGCCGCTCCATCGCCACAACCAAAAGCCGAATTACGAAGGATAACTCGCATGATAGTCTCCGCTAAACAGCAAGAAGCCAACCGCAAGAATGCCCAGCATTCTACCGGTCCGACTACCCCGGCAGGGAAAGCGGCCATCCGCTTCAACGCCCTCACCTACGGCCTGCGCACCCGCGCCACCATGCTCCCCGACGAAAACGCCGCGGACTACTCCCAGCTCTGGGACGAGTTCGAAGCCGACTGGCAGCCGCAAACCCGCACCGAACGCTGCTACCTGGAAACCATGGTCACCTCCCAATGGCTGCTCAAGCGCGTGGCCGAGAGCGAACAGAAGATCTACCTGTACATCCACTTCGGCGAACAACAATGCAAGATGTTGGCGTACGTTGCGAAACAGCGCGCGCAACTGGAGCGCTCCTTTCGCACCGCCATCGCGGATATGAAGCAGTCACAACAGGAGCGCAACGCCCAGCGCCCACAGCCGCTCGAACAGACCGCGCAAGCCGCGCAACCACCGGCTCACCAGCCAGCCGAGCCACAAACGCAGCCTCCCGGCTACGTGATGTCGGAGGGCACCCAGCCCCATCCGGTCTTCTGCTCGACCTCCGCCCCTGACAGCCGCTAGCAAGTCACCCCCATGGTCTTTGACAACCGGACAGACGACCTCAACGGGTACGCAACTACTGTCTCAAAACCACCCCGAAAACGCCCCCGATCTTCGATTTCTGGCCCCAGACGCGAGCACCCAAATACCCGAACTCATCACCCAACACCCGGAACCCAATACCCGCCTTTTAGATCAACCGTTTGGGCTTTGATCGTCCACACCGCGCTCACCGCGCTGGAACAATTCCATGCCTACAGGTGTCTCAATGGTATGCTCGAAGTCCGCAACCTGACCAAGCTGTATATCGGCAGGCCCGCGGTCGACGACGTCAGCTTTACCATCCGGCCGGGCGAAATCCTCGGATACCTCGGCCCGAACGGCTCCGGAAAAAGCACCACAGTCAAAATGCTGACCGGCCTCCTGGAGCCCTCCCGCGGACTGATCCTCTACCAGGGCCGCAACATCCGGCAGGACCTGATCGGCTACAAGAAGTCCCTCGGCTACGTGCCCGAAGAACCCAACCTATATCCCTACCTGACCGGCCGCGAATACCTGCAACTGGTCGGGCGCCTGCGCTGTCTCCCGGTCGCGCCGCTCGAATCCAGAATCGACCAACTGTTGAACCTCCTGTCGCTCCACGAACACCGCTACTCGCCCATCTCTTCCTATTCCAAGGGCATGAAGCAGAAAATCCTCATCTCGGCCGCCTTGCTGCATAACCCCGATGTGCTGGTCTTCGATGAGCCGCTCTCGGGCCTCGACGTCACTACCAGCCTGGTGTTCAAGAACCTGCTCAAGGTGCTGGCGCGCGAGCGCAAGGTGATTCTATACAGCTCGCACGTGCTGGAGGTGGTGGAGAAGGTCTGCACCAGCGTCATCATTCTGCGCAAGGGATGCACGGTGGCGAACGACTCGGTGGCGCACTTGCGGGGCCTCCTGGCGCTGCCCTCGCTCGAAGACGTCTTTTCGCAACTGGTTCAGCAGGAAGACACCGAAAAGATCGCCGCGGACATCGTGGATGTCATGCAGGCTTGAGGACTCGCCATGGCGCCCGCGCTGGAGAACGAAATCGCTCAATTCCGCGAGCTGCTGCGGCACTTCTTCAGCCGCTTCTTCGACAACGACCTGATCGCGATCAATACGGACGCCGCGGACATGCGCGCCACCGTGGTCAACATCCTCGCCATGCTGGCCGCGCCCGGCATGCTGCTGCCATTTCTGTTCATGTCGAAGTACACCAACCTGCAAATGCAGCCGATGTACGTCCGCGACCTCGCCTCCCTGGGCGAGAAGGAGTTCTTCATCTGCTTTTCCATGACCGTGATGGGTCTGGTGACCGTCGTCGAGTGGGAGATGCTCTTTCCCGACCGCCGCGACTATGCCAACCTGACGCCGCTGCCCATCCGCCTGCGCACCATGTTCGGCGCGAAGATCGGGGCCTTGCTGGCCTTCCTGACCGTCTTCTCCGTGGCCATCAACGCCTTCTCGCCCGTGATGTTTCCCGCCGTAGTCCTCCAAAAGGAATCGTTGTTGAACCTGATCCCCTTTGCCCGCTGTCACATCGTCAGCATTCTGGCTGCCAATACCTTCGTGTTCTTCTTCTGTGTCGCCGTGCAAGGGATCTTGATGAACGTCCTGGGATACCGCGTCTTCCGGCGCGTCTCGCCTTACGTGCAGTTCGCGCTGGTGGCCCTGCTGATCCTGATGTTTCTGCTCTCTGGGCGCATCGTGTCCGAGCTGCAACCGCGCGCCCTCATCAACCCCGCTGCCGTCTACTTCTTTCCGCCGCTCTGGTTTCTGGGGCTTTATCAAGCGCAATTGGGCTGGACGAATCCCGTGTTCCGGGAACTGGCCGCGTCGGCGCGCATGGCCGCGGGATTCGCCACCGCCGGCGCGCTGGCCACTTACCTCCTGAGTTACAAGAGACATGTCACCCGCTCGCTCGAAAGCGCGGATGAGTTCTCCACCGTCCCATCGGCCCTGGAGAGAATGGTGGCCCGCCTGCTCGACCGCTTTGTCGTCCGCGATTCGCTCGAACAGGCTGCCTTCTACTTCATCTGGAAAACCCTCACCCGCAGCCGCCGTCACAAACTGCTCTTCGCGGCGTACGGGGCCGTGGGCTGCGCCGTGATCTTCGAAGGACTGGCGGTGCTGGTGGCGCGCGGCGGCAACTCCTGGATGTACCGTCCCATCCCCGAACTGTTGCCCGCGCCGTTGATCCTCGCCTTCTTCATCTTGTGCGGCATGCGGCATGTCTTTGCGGTGCCCGCCGAATTGCGCGCCAACTGGGTATTCCAGGTCTCAGACCGGGGCCAGGCCCGCCGCTGTCTGGCCGGCGTCAAAAAGGCCATGATCGTTCTGGGCATCGTTCCGCTATTTGGCCTCCTGCTGCCGCTGCACGTACTGTTCTGGGGCTGGCGGACCGCCCTGCTCCACATGTTGTTCGGCGTCGTTGTATCCTGGCTGTTAGTGGAAGTGCTGTTAGTCGGCTTTGAGAAGTTCCCCTTCACCTGCTCCTATCTTCCCGGCAAAGCCAACCTGAAGGTGTCCTGGCCGCTCTATCTCTTTGGCTTCACCACTTATGTTTCGGCATTCCTGACTTTGGAATACTGGATGCTGCAACGCCCCCTTCGCTTTGCCTGGCTGGCGGCAGTGGTCATCCTGGTCCACGTGGCTCTAGCCATCTACCGCTGGCGCGTGGTCGGGCGCGATGTGGCCCTGGTCTTCGACGAACAGCCCGAGCCCCTGGTGCGCAGCCTCAACCTGTGGGCCTAGTGGGGCAGGCTCTCAGACTGCGGCGGCCTCTCAGGCCGCCCCTTTCCGTGTATATTGGCAGAATGCCGCTGTACCTTGTCGGCCTCGCCGTCCTGATCTACGGCGCGATCTATTTCGTCGTCAGCCGCCTGATCTTTCGGCCCCTCCGTTATCCCGGCGGCCCGTGGCACACGCAAGCGGAATTGGGCGCGTTAGATGTCTGGCTGCGCACCAGTGACGGCGTCCGTCTGCACGCCTGGCTTGTAAAACCACCGGTCGAAGCGCCAGACAGCCGCCTGGTCACCATGTACCTAAAGGGCAATGGCACCAACCTGGCGAATCGCCCCGGCCACCTGCGCGAGATCGCCGCGGCGGGTTCCTCGGTTCTGATTCTGGACTATCGCGGCTACGGAAAGAGTCAGGGCCGCCCCACCGAACGCGGCCTCTATCGCGACGCCGATGCGGGCTACGACCACCTCATCGGCATGGGCTACCAACCCGCGCAAATCGTGGTGCTCGGCGAATCGCTCGGCGCGGCGGTGGCGGTGGACCTGGCTCGCCGCCGCCCCTGTGCCGGCGTGATTCTGGAGTGTGCCTTCACTTCCTTCTCGGCCATGGCGGGCACCATCGTGCCATTAGTAGGGCAGTTCTTCGCCAGCGGTTTCAACTCGCTGCGCAAAATCGCCGGCGTGCATGCGCCCCTGCTGATTATCCATGGCGACCACGATACCTTTGCGCCTTATGCCATGGCGCGCGCCTTATTCGCCGCGGCCAACCAGCCCAAATCGCTTTGGACCGTCGAGGGCGCCACCCACATCGACATCGTCCAAGTGGCTGGCCCGCTCTACCGCGCGCGATTGCAGGCGTTTTATGCTGACCTGATATGAGCACTTCCTATAATCGGATCGCCGGCCAAAGCGTGGAACGCCTGGCTGCCCTCAGCGACGGCGTATTCGCGGTGGCCATGACGCTGCTGGTGCTGGATCTGCGCGCTCCCGCCGTGGAAGCGATCCACCACGAGCGGGACCTGTGGCTGGCGCTGGGCGCCCTCGCGCCACGGCTCGCCATGTGCGCCATGACCTTTATGACGTTGGGCATTTTCTGGGTCGGCCAGCAGACCCAACTGAACCACCTGACCCGCTCGGACCGCGGCCTTTCCTGGATGCACCTTCTGTTCCTGTTCGCGGTTTCCATGACACCGTTCTCCACTATGCTGCTGGCCAGCTTCATCGCCTACCGCATCGCGCTGCTGGTCTATTGGGTGAATCTGTTGCTGCTGGGCGGCACGCTGTACTTCACCTGGGTGTGCGCGCTGGGTCTCGGCCTGGTGCGGGACGACATCCCTACCGCGGTGGCCGCCGCCATCAAGCGCCGGATCGTAATCGCGCAGGCGCTCTATGCCTTCGGCGCGCTGCTCTGCCTGGTGAACACTTATGTGAGCATCGGATTCATCGTGCTGGTGCAACTGAACTACGCCATCGCGCCCCGCCTACCCGGCCGGGGCCGGCAGTGAACAAGCGCAGGCGGCTCTGATCTCCAGCCCCCAGGAAGCCTGCATGTTCATGGTCAACGCTGATCGATATGGCACATCTCCATATCGCAACGCATGTGCCAGCGATCCAGACCCAGCCGCTTCAACTGTCAACCCGGTACGCGAACCCCGACTGGGCATTTGGCTGATCGGCGATGCGCTGCAGCAGATCGCGAAAATCGCGCGGCGAGCCATTTGCGTCGACCGGAAAATCGACCTCGATCTTTTGCCTCTTGGGCACAAGGGTGCCGGGCTTGAGCCTCGGCACTTCGGCCGAAATGTCCATCATGTCGCCGCGGAACATATAAAACGGGTCTTCGTAACCGACACCCAGCGCTGTTGCGACGGCATCCAGCGGACGAGGTGTATACGCGGTAATAGTGGCACGATCGCCGTGCCGCACGATGGTGGCATCGTCGAACGATTGTGCCGATTGACCGCGCCCTAAGTCTTCGCCGTCTTCAGTAGCCCGATGGTGTTCCCGTCCGGATCCGTGAACCAGGCAAACGTGCCGGTCGGAATCGCGATCGGCCCGACCACCTTCTTGCCGCCCAGTTCGACGGCCTTGTCGAGCGCGGCCTGCACGTCCTCGACGTCCACGTAGAACATGATGTAATGCTCCGGCTCGTGGCCCAGCGAGGTGATGTGGCCCGAGATGCCCTGCGGACTCCCGGTTTCAATGTTCGACGCAGGGCCGGCGGCCGTGATCTGCCAGCCGAACAGCTTCGAATAAAAGTCGCCGGTCTTGGCGCGGTCGCGGCATCCGATCTCAAAATGAACAACTGGTCGTCCCATGGTCTTCTCCCCCTTTTGACCGAGTAACTGCGGCGCCGCTGCCGCCAACAAGAGCGCCGAGCGGCGTGTCATAGCCATCAGAATATCCTACCGCACCGGCAAGCGGCCCGGTGTCCACGGCGCGCCAGCCGCATCCAACGCCTGTTCGAGCGCCTTCAGGTCCACGTCCACCAGCGCGCGTAGCTTCTCCCGCTCGGCGGCGAACTCCTGGCTGGCGATGGCAAACGCTTGCACGTCGGTGCCCGGCGGACGCTGCAGCGAGGCTCCCTCGTTGTTGACGATGGTCTCGACCCGCTCCACGATAGCCACGGGCACATTCTCGTTGCGCCGCGCCAGGGTCACATCGCCGCGCAGCGCGC
>Ga0181535_10007997_pt1 | contig 10498 bp, 9 predicted proteins | sample PEATcosm2014_Bin_44_FD_119774 | JGI IMG/M metagenome (GOLD analysis project Ga0181535, IMG submission 119774) | Peatland microbial communities from MTU Mesocosm Facility, Houghton, MI, USA - PEATcosm2014_Bin17_30_metaG | ecosystem: Environmental > Terrestrial > Soil > Wetlands > Peat | place...
CCAACACGCTCACATTCATCGGCCTGGTGATTAATATCGCCGCCGCGTTTTTCTTCGGCCACGCCAACTCCACCAATGGCGACATCATGTTTTTCTACGCCGGCCTGGTCATCTTTGGCGCAGGCATCTTTGACATGGTTGACGGCCGCGTGGCGCGCCGCATCAATATGGTGACCGTTTTCGGCTCCTTCTTTGACTCGGTGATCGACCGCTACTCCGACGTGGTGCTGTTCTTCGGCCTGCTGGTCTACTACGGGCGCATCAACCGGTTTCGTTATGTCGTCTTGGTGGCGTTTGTCATGGTCACATCGCTCATGGTCAGCTACACGCGCGCGCGTGCCGAGGCGCTGATTGGCTCGTGCAAGGTGGGCTTCATGGAGCGGCCAGAGCGCATCGTGCTCATCCTGCTGGGCGCGTTATTCAATCACTGGGGCGTGATGGCTCCGGTACTGTGGCTGCTGGCGGTGCTCTCAACGATCACCGTGGTTCACCGCGTCGTGTACACCTACCAGAACACCAAGCACCTGGCGCCGCTGACGTAGAAACAGCCATCAGCTCTTAGCCATTAGCCTTCAGCTTCATGGTGCCAAGCCATCTGCTGGTGTAAAGCCGAAAGCTGGTTGGCGCGTGCGCATCTTTGCGCGGGAGTTTCTCGCATGACAGAAGCCCATCAGTTCCCGCACAATAAAGCTAAGGGCTAAAAGCTGGAAGCTAGCGGCTGCTTTATCGCATCTCATCGAATATGAGCACAGAAAAAGCAACATTCGGAGCAGGGTGTTTTTGGGGCGTGGAGGCTGCGTTTGCGGCCATCCCCGGCGTGACGGCGACGGCCGTGGGCTACGAAGGCGGATCGCTGGAGCGGCCCACTTACAAAGACGTTTGCTCGGATAAGACCGGCCATGCTGAAGTGGTCGAGGTCGACTTCGATCCCGAAAAAGTGACCTACGAAAAGCTTCTTGACGCGTTCTTTGAGCTGCACGACCCCACAACGCTCAACCGCCAGGGACCGGACTGGGGCACGCAGTATCGCTCCGCCATCTTCTTCCACTCGCCGGAACAAGAAGCGCAGGCCCGCGCCAAGATCGAGGAACTCACTGCGGACGGCCGCTATAAGCCGCGCAAGATTGTCACCAAGGTGGAGCCGGCCGAGACTTTCTGGCGCGCCGAGGATTACCACCAGCGATATCTTGAAAAGCGCGGCCAGGCAAGCTGCCACATCTAAAGAACAGTCCGTCGTTCTTGGTTCGCAGTTCTTAGTTGTGAGTGTCGGCGCCGGCGCTTTTGGGAAGCGACTCTGACCCCGCCGCGGCTTCGGATTCTTCCAGCGCAATCGCATCCGGCTCGTTGGGCTCGGTTTCTGCTTTCGTGCTCGACGTTCCCGGCTCGTCGAACCACATACAAGCGATGAACCACACCAGCACGCACAAATAGGCCGCGTTATTGCCGTGGATCAACTTTTCGCGCAGATCCATGACGCGGTCGTAGTCCGCCTGGGTATGAATATGAGTTTGCGTGCCAATGGCCTGCAAGCTTCCACGCAGGATCAGTTGCGCGAGGGCCGCCGTCGAAAGACCGATCGAGATGCGCTGCGCATGACTGTGCCATCCGGCTCCGAAGCGCCTGCCAAAGAGGGTAATCAGAAAACCCAGTTCAATGGTTACGACGCTGGAAAACAAAATCCCCTTGTCCACGGCCAGATCCATCAGCCGGATCGTCGCCAGCTCCGAGCTGGCCGTCAGTGTCTTCCAGGCCGGCCAGGATCCCCAGAACACCAGCACCGCCGTGCCCACGGCCACGATCGCCAACGTGCCGATGATCCAGCCGAGTTTGCCCATGCCACGGAACGAACGGCGCGCCAACTCCACCAGCACAAGCAGGCTGACCGCCACTTCGAGGTTCGACAACACCAGAAAAACTTCCGTGCCGGTGAAGCGCGACATTTTGGACAGCAAGACCTGCGTGGTCAACAGCAGAACACCCATCAGGACGATGCTGCCCGTAAACCACGGAAAGCGCTGGGCTCTGTCGCGCCCCAGCAGAACCACGAGCAAAACCAGCAAGGCCGCGAACGTGAGCGTCCATAGAATCTGCGCCGCTGAAAAATCAAAATTCAAGTGCATCCTGACCTTGTCCACGCGGTCTTGTTCTGCCGCATGCCCTCCCTAAGTCTAACCGGGCATACTGGCTCGCGGGCCTGCCATAATTCCATCATGCTGGTTCTCGCTTCTGCCTCGCCGCGCCGCAGTGAACTGCTCACGCAGGCGGGCTACCAGTTCCGTGTGCATCCTGCGCACATCAATGAAGATGTGCTGCCGGGCGAGGATCCGATCGTGTACGTCACTCGCCTCGCCCGAGAAAAAGCCGAGGCCGTTTTCCGCGAGCTGTCTACAGCCGGCCCAAATCCAGAGGAATTTGCCGTGCTCGGCGCAGACACCACCGTCACACTCGATAACACGATTCTGGGCAAGCCCGCGGACGCACCCGACGCCGCGCGCATGTTGCGTCTACTTTCGGGCCGCACGCATCGTGTGATCACGGGCGTGGCCCTAGTCACATCTGCGGGCGTAGAGTTCGCCGCGGAAGTCACGGCCGTCCGATTTCTGACGCTCTCCGACGCGGAGATCGACGAATACGTGGCCAGCGGCGAACCGATGGACAAGGCCGGAGCCTACGCCATCCAGGGCCGCGCGGCTCGCTGGATTCCACGCATCGAAGGCTGCTACTTCAACGTGATGGGATTGCCGCTCGCGCTGGTTTCGTCCCTGCTTGAGCCACAGGGAATCCCTCGCGTTTGATCTTGATAAGCTGTTGATTAAGAACATCATATCCCGGTTCCACGCATCCGGGTTCGCTTGCAATCGGGGATGACGTCTCTTCATTCTTGCGGCAAAATTGAAGCCATCCTGAAGCTCCCGCACGGTACGCCGGTGTCGCGACCGGGACCGAATCTCCAGAATTCTTCCGCCCGCCGGATCGGTTCCGGGGTAGAATGGTCGCACTTAAAAGCCAGGGCCAAACTCCAATGACTAAATCGATTCTTCTGCGCGGCGCAGCTTTGCTCTTCGCCGCTGTGTCGCCAGTCCTTGTTTGGGCGCAGTTTCAGCAGCCCACTGACGAGGAACTCAAAATGACCTCCGATCCCAAGGCTCCGGGAGCGGATGCGGTGTTCCTTGACTACAACGAAGTCGCCAACGATCCGATCCACTACCAGAGCACCTATGCCCGGATCAAGGTTCTCACGGAGAAAGGCAAGGACCTGGCGACGGTAGAGCTTCCTTACCTGAGGGGGAACTTCAAAATCGAAGACATCAAGGGCCGCACGATTCATCCGGATGGAACCGTGATTCCGCTCACCGTCAAACCGGAAGACCTGATGGTGTCAAAGACGGGCGAGACTCAGATCGGAAAGAAGGTCTTTAGCCTGCCAAGTGTCGAGGTGGGAAGCATTCTGGAGTACAGTTACGAACTTCGCTACGGCGATGACGAGTATTCCTCACCTGAGTGGGAGATCCAGCGGCCGTATTTTGTCCACAAGGCGCATTATCAGTTCACGCCCTTTAAGGCCTTCATGCCGAGAGGCAGTGTCGACACGGCGACCAGCATGTACCTGACCGACAGTCGGGGGCGAACTGTGAACAGCCTGATCTGGTGGAATAACCTGCCCCCGGGCGTGACCATGCAGACCAGCGTCAACGGCAGCTACAGCGTGGACGTGACCGACGTCCCACCCATTCCCGAAGAGGAGTGGATGCCGCCCATCGAAAGCTTCCTTTATAAGGTGTTCTTCTATTACAAGGCCGCCAGCAGTGCGTCCGATTTCTGGATAAGTGAAGCCAAGCTCTGGTCAAAGGACGTGGACAAGTTTGCCGAACCCTCGTCAGCAATCCACGATGCAGTGAACGGGTTAATTGCCCCGACGGACAGCGATGTGGACAAGGCAAAGAAGCTCTATGACGCGGTGCAGGCTCTTGACAACACCGACTACTCTCGCACGAAGAGCGCGTCGGAGATGAAAGCGTTGAAGATCAAAGAAGCCAAGCATGCCCAGGACACATGGCAGCAAAAGAGCGGATCGAGCGAAGACATCGCGATGCTCTACCTGGCTATGCTGCGCGCTGCGGGACTGACTGCCTACGCAACCAAGGTGGTGGATCGTGATAAGGGCATCTTCGATCCCACCTATTTGAGCCTGGAACAGCTCGATAGCACGCTCGTGGCAGTGAGCGTAGGCGGCAAGGAGATTCTGCTCGACCCAGGCGAGAAGATGTGCCCGTTCCAGACGACGAATTGGAGGCATTCAGATGCCAGGGGCCTCGGCCAGAGCCCTCAGGGGGTTTCCGTCGCGACCACCGGGTTGCAGCAATACACCGACAACGTCACTCGCCGGCTTGGGGATGTTTACCTCGATGGGCAAGGCAGCGTCACGGGTCACGTCAACATCATCATGACCGGCCAGCGTGCGCTCCACTGGCGGCAGGCAGCCCTGGAGGAAGACGACGCCGAACTGAAGAAGCAGTTTGACCGGGAGGAACTGGAGCGAGTTGTGCCCGAAGGCGTGGAGGCGCACGTCGATCATTTCCTCTCTATCAACGATCCGTACTCAAACCTGATTGCCGTGGTCAACCTCAGCGGGACGCTCGGGACAGCCACAGCGAAGCGCCTCATTGTTCCCGGGTTCTTCTTTGAAACTCGTGGCCACACACCTTTTGTCAACGAGGAAAAGCGCCTGGAGCCGGTCGATATGCACTATGGTGATCACGAAATGGATGAGATCACCTATCATCTCCCGAACGGAGTCACCGTGGAGGGCGCGCCACAGGACGCAAACATCTCCTGGCCCGGCCACGCACTCTTTATCGTGAAGAGCAAGACTGCGCCCGACCGGATCATCATCGCCGACTCTCTGGCGAGGGCCTTTACCGAGGCGAAGCCTGAGGAGTACCAGGATCTGCGCGGGTTCTACCAGAAGGTGGCGGCGGCCGATCAGCAGCAGTTGGTTCTGACAACCTCCTCGGCAGCGCCGGCAGCAAAGGGGAACTGATGCGCGTGCACAAAGGCCCATCGCGCTTTCTGATTGTCGCGGCATGCTGCTCGGCGATGCTTAACAGCTCGCACTTTGCCGCTGCGAAAGAGAAATCGCAGCCTGCGCCTGACTGGGCTGTCGAGGCGGCAAAAACGCCGACTCCAGCCAATGTGGGTGATGCCTCGGCCGTGATCTTGCTCGACGACTACCTCATCACAGTCGACGATCAGAACCACGCGGTGGAACGAGAGCGAAGTGCCGTACGGATCCTCAAGCCGCAAGGGCGCGAATACTCCCATTGCGAAGCCGAGTACGACAAAGACGAAAAACTGGACTACTTCCACTCGTGGACCATTGCCGCCGACGGCCGGCAGCTTCAGGCCATGGACACGGACTTTATGGATGTTGGAGCCTATGCCGGAGCTGACGAGCAGGAGACGGAGCGCTTTCGCTTGCTGAAACCTCCCGGAAGCGACCCCGGCGCCGTCGTCACCTGCGAAATCGAAACCCATCTGCGGCCGTATATGAATTCCGAGGATTGGCTGATTCAAGCGCCGATTCCTGTTGTGAACGAAGGCCTTGAGCTGGCTCTGCCGGCCGGCGGCCACTATGCGGAATCATGGGGTCACCACGCACCCATTCGACCCGATGAGACGAGCGACAACCATCTCCGTTGGGAGATCAAAGACGTGCCTGCACTCGATCTCGAGAATCTCCACGCCACACCAACGTGGATATCGCTCGCAGCACGCATGACGGTCATGTGGGGCGATGAAGCGGTTAAGGGCCCGGAAAACCAATGGCGCGCGCTCGGCCAATGGGAAGATCAGCTCGAAGCGCATCGGCCCGATCCCACGCCGGAGATTACCGCCAAGGCACAGGATCTGATCGCCGGCGCACCCGATCTCTATACCAGGCTCAGCCGCATCACCAGCTATATCCAGGAGAACGTCCGCTATTTCATCATTGAGAAAGGCATCGGCGGATGGCAGGCTCACTATGCCGGGGACATCTATCGCAATCGTTATGGGGATTGCAAGGACAAAACTACGCTGCTGATTTCGATGCTTGAGGCCGTCGGCATCCGCGCTCACTACGTGGTTGTGGCCGCAGGCCCGCTTCGCGGCGTGGTCGATCCAGAAGCGCCCTCGCTGTTGGCCAACCATGTCATCACTGCCATCGAGCTCCCCGACGGAGAGAAAGATCCCCGTTTGCAATCGTTGGTAAAGGCCGCGAACGGCAAGACCCTTCTGATCTTCGATCCAACCGATGAGGAAACGCCGCTGGGCCTGATTCGCGGAGAGCTGCAAGGGGCATATGGGAACCTCGCCAACGGGGCCGACAGCCAGGTGATACAAATGCCGGTTCTCGCGCCTCAGTCGGCCAGCATGAACCGGAAGGGATCCTTTGTTTTGGCTGCCGACGGCACGCTCGCCGGCGACATTACCGACGTGTTTACCGGAGTGGATGCGGCGGGCGAACGCGGACTCCTGAAAGAAGCGGACACCAAAGAAGTGCACGACCATCTGGAAGAGGGACTGAGCTCCGACCTTCCGAGCGTGGACTTCAAGGGATATGAGTTCCACAAGACAGACGCACTCGATCAACCGGTTACGCTCGACTTGCACCTGAGCGACGCAAGCTACGCACATGCAGCCGGCCCTCTGCTTTTGCTGCGTCCACGCGTGGTGGGCAACGATGCTCGCTCCGTGCCGGAAATCATGGAGAACAAGACGCGCATCTATCCGATCGAAATCGGGCACCCGGGCGATTGGCATGACAGCTTCGACATCACGCTGCCACCCGGCTATGTGATCGACGAGACGCCCGACCCGGTGGACGTGGACACGGACTTCGCCAGCTACCATTCTTCAACCACGGCCAAGGGCAACGTGCTGCACTATGAACGCGACTATGTGGTGCGGCAGGTGGAGATTCCACCCGGCAAAGCAGCAGACTTCCGCAAACTCGAAAGCGCCATCCTCTTTGACGAAAAGGGCGCGGCCGTGCTCAAGAAGCAGTAGGGTTTCAGAATTCTTGTCCAGGAAAATCGCCGACATTGCTTCGGCGTAGCTGGCCATCTGCTCAATTGCCGACCGATCATTGAATCGCTTGCCCGCGACCTTCATCTATCACTTAGATATGACAGCTCCGCTTTTTTCTCCCTTCCAACTTCGCTCCGTTGAGTTCCGCAACCGCATCGGCGTATCGCCCATGTGCCAGTACTCGAGCGACGACGGCTTTGCCAACGACTGGCACCTTGTGCACCTGGGCAGCCGCGCGCAGGGCGGAGCCGGGCTGGTCATGCTTGAGGCTTCGGCCGTTCTGCCTGAAGGCCGCATCTCGCCTGCCGACCTTGGCATCTGGAAAGACGCGCACATTCCCAATCTCCGCCGCATCGCGGAGTTCATCCACACGCAAGGCTCACGCGCCGGCATGCAACTGGCGCACGCTGGGCGCAAGGCGAGCACGGCCTCGCCTTTTGAGCCGCGGGCTACCACGGTGGCTCCTTCTGAGGGCGGATGGCAACCGGTTGCACCCAGCGCAGTCGCCTTTGCGCCTGATTATCCGATGCCGGTGGCGCTCGACGAAGCCGGAATCAAGGCCATTGTCGAGGGATTTCGCCAGGCGGCGCGCAGGGCTCTCGAAGCGTGCTTCGATTTTGTTGAAATTCACGCGGCGCATGGCTACCTGCTGCACGAGTTTTTGTCACCGCTCGCAAACCTCCGCACCGACGCTTACGGCGGCAGCTTCGACAATCGCATCCGCCTGCTGCTCGAGGTAGTGGATGCCGTTCGCGGCGTGTGGCCAGAACACTTGCCGCTGTTTGTCCGCATCTCGGCAACTGACTGGGCGGATGGTGGCTGGAACGCCGACGAATCTGTTCAGCTTGCGAAGAAATTACGCGAGCACGGAGTCGACCTGGTGGACGCATCGTCGGGCGGACTCGTTCCTAACGCGAAGATTCCTGCCGCTCCGGGTTTTCAGGTTGGCTTTGCTGCGAGGATTCGGCGCGAGGCTGGCATTGCGACGGCCGCGGTCGGGCTCATCACTGAGCCCGCGCAGGCCAACGCAATCGTCGCGGAGGGCGAGGCCGATTTTGTGTTCCTGGCCCGTGCCATGTTGCGCGATCCCTACTGGCCGGTGCACGCAGCGGCCACACTGGGCGAACCGGCAAGCTGGCCCAAACAATATCTGCGCGCTGCGCCGCCCGGATCGACACCGCGACCCGCAACGACGAATGCATAGGGAGAAAACCCGAAAAAACTCGGCATAATTTCGCCTCGTTTTTCCTCTGTTCAGATAGGTTCCTCGGCTGATTTGCTTCACAAAGAGCGAACGTGGTGGCCTATACTTCGTCTAGCGCGAGGCTTTCTCCCCTATACGATACCGTTCTCCTCGCTGAATACCTATGGCTACGCAACTCAACCGGAAGCGCGCCTACGAGCCACCGCCGATCCCGGATCGTCTTTACTTCAAAATTGGAGATGTCGCTGAACTCTGCGGCGTGGAGACTTACGTTCTCCGATTTTGGGAGTCGCAATTTCCCCAGCTCAAGCCGAACAAAAGCGGAACCGGCCAGCGGCTCTATCGCCGCCGCGACGTGGAGATGGCGATGGAGATCAAGCGCCTCGTCCACGCGGAAGGCTACACGCTTGCGGGTGCCCGGACGGTGCTTGGCCAGGACCAGCGCAAGCTTGAGCGGAACAAGAAGCACGATGCGCAGACGGCATTGCCGCTCGCTGACGGGGAAAGCAAACGGCTTGATGCTGTAGCAGCGGCCATTGGCCGCGCCCGCGCCGAACTGCGCGAGATTGCGGGCCTGCTTGGCTCTCAAGTTCAGCAGCCCGCGCGACGCCGCAACCGGCTTGCGCCGATTCGCCCCGCATCGGGCTCGCTGTTTCCGTCGTAGAACTTTGCTACTCGGCCGTGGCTTCTTCCGCGGCCGGCTCGGCAGCTGCTTCGGCCGGAGCTGCGCTGGCTGCGTTCGCGGCAGCAACCTTCTCTTCCTCGGTCACTTCCGCCTGAACCTTCACAGTGACGCGCGCGGTTACTTCGCGGTGCAGCCGGATGGCCACCTTGAAGTCGCCAACGCTCTTGAGCGGATCGCCCAACTGAATCTTGCGGCGATCCACTTCGTGTCCCTGCGCCGCCAGCTCAGCGGCAATGTCAGACGACGTGACCGATCCGAAAAGATGGCCGCCCTCGCCGGACTTGCGCGTGAAGCTGAGCACAAGTGGTTCAAGCTCGGCGAGTAACGTCTCGGCCTGCGCCTTTTCGCTCGCCGAGCGTCGGGCCGCGGCGGACTTCATCTGTTCAATCACGGCTTTGTTGGCCGCGTTGGCCTGCATGGCCAGCTTGCGCGGCAGCAGATAGTTGCGCGCATAGCCGTCGGCAACTTTCACCACTTCTCCGCGAAAGCCCAGGTCGGCTACATCTTCTTTCAGAATGACTTCCATAACAAACTCTCCAAATCTCAAGTTCGCGTCGCTGCTGCGCGGCCGGCGCGGCCGTGGGCCGTTTTAACTCTTGGACCAGGGCTGCGGCCTTGCGGCGCCATCGCGCAGATTGTTCAACAGCACATCAGACTGCCCTATTGCCTTGTGGCAAACGGCAACAGCGCAATGTTGCGCGCCTGTTTGATCGCGCGCGTCAGCCGGCGCTGGTGGGTGGTGCAAACGCCGCTCAAACGCCGCGGCACAATCTTGCCGCGCTCGGCCACAAATTGTTGCAGCAGCCGCACGTCGCGGTAAGGAATCCCGTCGATCTTTTCCGTGCAGAACTTGCACACCTTCTTGCGGCGGAAAAACTTTCCGCGTCCGCCGGGACCGCCGGGGCCTCGTCCCGGACCACGAGGGCCGGAGCCCGGTCCCGATGAGCCGCCCGATCCGGGCGCGCTGCGTGGAGCTGCATCCGACGATCCGGATGCTCTTACATCGTTTTCTTCAGCCATTTCATTTCCTCATTCCATTTCATTTTTCTTGGCTCCGGCCGCGCCGGAGGATCTTCTTCGCGGGTTCGGGGCTCAGTGGTGAGAAAAACAAAGTTCGCGAATCGCGAGGACCTGTTTTCCATCCCCTATTCCCTAATCCCTGTCTCTACGCGCTGGCCCGAGCCGGCTCGGCAGGCTCTGCCACTGCTGCTTCTGGTGCGGCCGCGACAGCCGGTGCAGCAACAGGCGTGGGCTCGGCCGGCTTGCGACGCACGCCGCGAGCAGCCTTCACCTTCGCCAGACGCTTCTCTTCCTCGTCCACGCGCACGGTAATGAACTTGATCACCGGCTCGGTGACGCGCAACCGGCGCTCCAGCTCCAGAACCACTGCGCCATCGGCCTCAATGGTCAGCAACACGTAGTTGCCGTCGTTGAACTTGCGCACCATGTAGGCCAGCTTGCGGCGGCCCAGCTTCTCCACCGACTTCACCACGCCTCCATGGGATGTAACCGTGGAGGTGAAGCCCGTAATCAGCTTCTCG
>Ga0181535_10008003_pt1 | contig 10494 bp, 8 predicted proteins | sample PEATcosm2014_Bin_44_FD_119774 | JGI IMG/M metagenome (GOLD analysis project Ga0181535, IMG submission 119774) | Peatland microbial communities from MTU Mesocosm Facility, Houghton, MI, USA - PEATcosm2014_Bin17_30_metaG | ecosystem: Environmental > Terrestrial > Soil > Wetlands > Peat | place...
AAATCGCAGTATCTCTCGCCTATGGAAAAAGTCTTCATTTCAGGCGTGGGGCTCGGTGTCGGGTAAAGATCCGTCGGTGAAGTCGCCGAAGTTGGGGCGCCCGCCTTGCTGCATCCCAGGGCTGTAAATAATACCGCTGTAATGACAATAATGTATTTTTTCATTGTGGTTTATTATATATTGACCCGGATGATTTGTCAAAATGTATTGCGGATCATCGGAAGGGCTATTCGAACTTAAAACCCTGTTCTTTCATAAGGCTCACCGTTATATCCACCACTTCGGCGTCATAAAGCCTGCCTCTGTTCGCGGATATTTCCTCAAGGGCCTTGTCTATGCCGAATGCCGGCCGGTACGGCCTGGCGAATGTGATCGCCTCGACCACGTCGGCAACGCTGATTATCCTGGATTCGAGGTATATCCTCTCATCCTTGAGCCCGTAAGGGTAGCCCGAACCGTCAAGCCTCTCATGGTGCTGAAGTATTATGTCTGCGATGGGCCAGGGAAAATCTATGGTTTTCAGCACCTCATAACCCGCCTCGGGGTGCTGTTTTATTATCTCATATTCCTCTTTGGTAAGCGGACCCGCCTTGTTCAGGATGGAGCCGGACACGAATATCTTCCCGATGTCGTGGATAAGGGCGGAAATATACACGCAATTGATCTGCTCTCCCGGAAGCCCCATCTGCCCGGCAATGGCGCGCGCGAGCTGGGCCGTCCTGTGCTGGTGCCCCACGGTGTACAGGTCCTTTTTTTCCACAAGTTTTTCCATGGCGTTTATTATGCCGTCCATGACCTTTTTTACCGCGTTGAAGCTCTGGTTAAGGTCGTCTTCCATTTTTTTCTTTTTGGTGATGTCCCTGACTACGGCTATCAGGTATTGTTTGCCGGATATAACGTCCTTTTTCAGGCTTACCTCCACCCACTGTTCAACGCCTGCCACCCTGTCGGAGCATTCAAAAACATGCACGTCGTCATGCTTTAACTGCCCCCTGTTCTTCAACAACACATCCTCGATCGCCGTATCGTCTTTGGGGGAGATAAAAAGCCTCAGGCCCCGCTCTTTTAACATTTCAAAGGAACATCCTTTTATTTCATAAGCTTTCTTGTTGGCGTCGACTATGTCGCCGGTCTCGGGGTCCACTATTATTATCCCGTCGTTAACGGCGTTGAATATTGCGCGGTAATTTTCCTCGGTCTTTTTCAGCATGCCTTCCGTAAGCCTGCTCTTGCTGACATCATGCATTGTGTTAAGGACCGCGGCCGGCATGCTGTTCTCGCCCATGATTATGGAGCTGTTTATCTCCGCGGTAAAACGCGATCCGTCGGAGCGCAGCATCGTATATTCCATCCTGCTTAAAAACCCCTCTTTAATGACACGTTTTAAATTCAAGAGCGCCTTTTCCCTGCATTCCGGGGCTATAAAGACAATGGAACTTTTCCATTTCAGGAGTTTCGAGTCTTCGACGCCGAAAAGCGCGGCCGCGTGCTCCGACGCATATATGATGTTGCCGTCCAGGTCCGTGATCTCAATGGCGTCGCCAGTTGTTATGAGGAGTTTTTCATAGAATTCCATGGGATTTTTCAGGAAATCAATTGCCGACCTGGGTTCGGTCTTGCTTTTTATCCTGTTTTTGGGGGTCTTTTTTTTATTTTTTGACACTGTTTTTTTCATTTCACATTCCAGCAACCGCTTGATAACGGTTTTTTATAATTACTTTTCGCTTTTATTATAAAGAATTTTAACGGCAATGTAAAGTATTATGTTAATTACCCCGGTTTTATGCCTGTATTTGTGTCACTATCCTATGGTCACAAAGTTCCTTCCCTCATTTTTACTGTTATACATAAGGACATCGGCCCTTTTTACAATGGAAGTGGTTTCATCCCCGCGCTTTGCCATCGTCGCACCAATGGATATTGTAACGCTAAAGGAGCCTTTGCCGGAATTAATATGCGAATTCGCCACAAGCCCCCTTAATTTCTCCGCTATCGAATAGAGAATCTTGTTGTCCACATTTGCTATCGTGGCCACAAATTCCTCGCCCCCCCACCTGCCTACAAAATCCTCTTCCCTCAGATTATTCAGTATGGTCCTGGCAACTACTTTCAGCGTCCTGTCGCCTATGTCATGTCCGTATGTATCGTTAACCTGCTTGAACTTGTCTATGTCGATGAACAGCAGCCCGAATTCTCCGGCCCAGGCGTACCTTTCCATTTCCTCAAGCTTTGAGCCGACTTTTATTTCGCTGTAGCGCCTGTTGCCCACCCCGGTAAGTTCGTCTATAAAAGCCAGTTTTTCCAGTTTTTCTATCTTCTGGAAAGCGCTTACTTTAGCCGAATTGTCCGAGAACATTTCTATTGCGCCTATGACTTTGCCGGAAGGGTCCTTTACCGGCGAGATTCTTGTCACGACAGGCAGCCTGTACCCGTCCTTGTGTTTTAAAAAGACCTGCTCTTCCACCAGTTTTTCCCCTTTCATGGCTTTCACAGCCGGGCAATCATCGGATTTGCACAATGATTCCCCTTTTTCATCGGTATGCATAAGGATGTTGTTCCAGCAGTGGCTGCCTATGACTTCAGCGGCGGTGTATCCGGTCATTTTCTCGGCGGCGGTGTTCCAGTAGGTTATTTTCCTGTCCCGGCTGCAAAAATAAATACCCTCATACATGTTATCCATTATGTACTTAAAAAAATCATCGCTGTAAAATTGCTCTTTCTCTTTTTCCGCCATGGTCACCGGGCCTTTTTTTCATTATACAACATTACACGGAACCGTTCAATATTGGATGGGGCCGCCTGCTATCGAATCGGCGCAATACCGGCAGCCGTTGACCGCGCACCTGGTTATTTCCGGTTTTATCTGTATTATCCTGGCGGCAAGCACAAGCGCCTTCCTGGCATGAACGGCGCGCCACCGGCTTTCCCCGCATTTCAGGGTCTTTTCCATGGGTTTAAAATAAAGGTCAAACGCCGTGAATCCGTCCGAACAGCCGCCGCTCTCGCATTCCACCACGCCGCCGGCGGACAGCGCGCAGCGCCTGAACATGTTCCTGGAGGCCATCTGCTCCGCCAAGTGGAGCAGGGTAAGCTTGTTGAGGTCGACTCCGGCCAGCAGGGCATATCCTTCAAAAAGCGCCAGCTCCCTGAGCGGCGCAAAAACATCCATGGGCCGCTGTGAGGATATTATCTCGGAGGCGAACGGCCCCGCCGCCGTGAAAGAACACAACGGATGGTTCCCCCTGACGCGGCCCTTCCTTGATACCAGCGCGGCGGGTATGGCTCCCATATTAGCGTCTATTTCAACGGAATCCGAGGAATAAATTTTCCCGCTGCCGTATTTGCCCCAGGGAAATGAGCCGTAATCAATGCCGTTAAGCTCCGGCCTCATATCGGCCGGCGGCTCGGTCATATAGGCGTCAAATGAAAATGAGGGTGTAATGAGAGTGCAGCCGCTTTCAAGAAAGGCGTCTATAACAGTTTCAGCCCCGCCTTTGATCTCCCCGAAGGACCTCATCGAAGAGTGCATGCAGACGGCTTTGCCGGCAAGGCCTATGGATTTTATTGAATCAACGATCTCTTTTTTTTCAAGCGCCATGTTTTTCTTCCGTTTAAAGGCTGCGGCGGGAGAACGACTCTTCCCTTATACCGGCCCTTTTGATTATTTTTTCCTTTGAAAGCTCCCTGAAGGCGTCGAGCCCTATCCATCTTGCCGTCCTGTCGTTTGAAACCGAAAGTTCCTTTGCGAGGGCGAGCGCCTGTTTATGATATCTTGTCCCGCTCTTGCCTATGTTGCGCAGCGCCCAGTTAACGGCCTTTTTGACGAAATTCCTGGGGTCGCAGGCGTGTTTTTTTATCGCCGAAAGCATCCGCGCGACGTCCCTGTCGTTTATCCCCATCCTGAACCAGGCAAGCACCGCCATCATGGTAAACCCCGCGCGCCTGACAAATTCTTCGCTGCCGTCGGCCCACTCGAATGTTTTTTTTACCGCGAAAACGGTCCTGGAGAAAAGGTTGTCGCATACCTGGTCGCAGACATCCCATGAGCTGAAATCCCTTACCCAGGCATCCATCTGTTTTTCGGTCACCTTTTCCTTTTCATCCACCATCCCTGCCAGTATCCTCGCTTCGTGGATCTCCGTATCCCACAACTTAAGTGCGAGCGAGTGGTCGGGTTTGATCTGTTTTGCCAGAGCGCGCAGTTTTGGAATAGATACGCCCAGGGAACTCCCGGTATTAATGCCGAAACGGGCTAAGGAGGCTTTGATTTTTTTTGATCCCATCGATCTTAATTTTTTTATTATCCGGTCAAGTTCCATGTCGCACCGCGTCTTTTTATTTTAACGGGATCAATATGTGGAAAGAGGAGCCTTTATTCTGGCCTTCGGATTGCACGAATATTACTCCGCCGTGCGCGGTTATTATGTTCTTGGCTATGACGAGCCCCAGTCCGACTCCCTTGTGACTGTCCACCCTTTTCTGTCCGGGAGAGAAAAAAAGGTCGAATATCTTTTCTTTTTCCTCCGGCTTGATGCCGGCGCCGCTGTCGATCACGGATATAAGCGCGCATTCCTTCGAGGCTGCCATTTCCCTGGCATACGGCGGAGCCCCTTGGACATCGGGACCCGCCAGAGAGGCCGATATGGTTATGGTTGAATTCTCCGCGGAAAATTTGATGGAATTTATTATAAGGTTCATCAGGGCCTGGGAAAACCTGTGGGGATCGGCGCTGACGGATATCAGGCCGGCACCGCTCTCGGCTTTGACGGTAATGGATTTTTCCCTGGCAAGCCCCGACAGGTCGGCGACGTTCCTGTTTATGATGTCATTTATGGAGCATTCCTTTTTAAAAATGGTAAAGCTTCCGGATTCTATCTCGGATACGTCTATAAGGTCGTCCAGAAGCGAGAATATTTTTTGCGTGTTGTTCTTTACTATGTCGACAAAAGCCTCATCCCCTCCCGTGCCTGCAAAAGAGGCTGCGCTTTTTATTGCGGTTGCGGGTATGAGAAGTTCGTGGAAAACCATCAGTATGAAGTTATATTTGATGTTATCCAGCTCCTTGAGCTCGGCTTGTTTGAGTTCAAGCTGTCTGACGAGCCGAAAACGCTCGATGGCGTAGATTATGGCGCGCTTTAACAGATCCGCATCGGTGCGCCCTTTTAAAAGATAATCCTGCGCCCCTTCCTTGAGCGACTTGATGGCGGTCACCTCGTCGTCCATTCCAGTCAGGATGACTATGGGCACCTGCTTGGCCTTGTCGCGCACGCGGTTCAGTGTATAAATGCCGTTGGAGTCCCCCAGGCTCAGGTCGAGAAGGATGACGTCGGGGACCTCCTTGTCAATTTCTTTGAGCCCGTTCAGGAGGGAATCGGCGACGCTGAGGTAAAACGGCGAATCTCTCACCTCGGACAAAATCTCCCATATAAGGCGGACATCGCCCGGGTTGTCCTCGATAAGAAGGACTTTAATGTGATTCTTGCTCATATCCCCTCATTTTTTCTTGGATGTTTTGATGATGGTGAACCAAAAATCCTCGATGGACTGGATGGTGACCACGAACTTATCAAGGTCAATGGGTTTTGTTATGTAGCAATTGGCGTGATTTTTATAGGCGTTGGCGATATCATCGTCGGCGTTGGACGATGTCAAAACTATCACCGGGATCGACTTTAGAGATTCATCGCCTTTAATTTCCTTTAAAACCTCTATCCCGTCCTTCCTGGGAAGCTTAAGGTCCAGCAGTATGATGTCCGGGGTTGCCGCGCTTTTATGGCTGTCCCTCTTAAGGAGGTAATTGACGGCTTCCTCGCCATCCTTTACGACGTTTATGTTATAGTCCTTGCGGCCTTCTTTCAGTGTCTCAACTATAAGGCGTATGTCGCCGGGATTGTCCTCGACCAAAAGTATCTCGAGCTTGTCTGACGCGCCTGACAGCATTATTTTCTCCTTCAGTTATTATACATACAATATATAACAAAAAACCAAAAATATCAATTCAAAACCCCGTCATTCCGGCGGAAGTTTGACCACGCTCAGCCAAAAATTCTCTATGGACATGACTATCTTGATGAATTCATCGAGGCCGACCGGCTTTGTCACAAAACAATTTGCGTGCAGGTCGTACGACTTCATGACGTCTTTTTCCGAATCCGAGGTGGAAAGTATCACGACCGGTATGCGCCTTAAGTCCGGATCCATCCTGAGCTCCTCGAGCACCTCAAAACCGTTCTTGCGCGGAAGGTTCAGGTCAAGCAGGATAACGTCGGGTTTTACGGAATCCAGGTATTGCCCCTCCTTCTTGAGCATTGCCATGGCTTCCATGCCGTCCCTGGCGACGGTCAGGTTGTTGCTGACCTTGAAATCCTTGAAAGTTTCCTTGATGAGCCTGACATCGGCCGGGTTATCCTCAACAAGCAGTATTTCCACCTGGCTCGTTCCCGTTTTTATCCCGTTCATTTCGACCTCCCGTAAAAATTATTTTCTGCCGTCCGGCACCGAAAAATAGAAAGATGCCCCTTCGCCTTCCTTCGATTCCAGCCATATCGAGCCGCCGTGCGACTCCACGATTTTTTTGCATATTGCAAGGCCTATGCCGGTTCCGGGATATTCGCCCTTGCCGTGCAGGCGCTGGAAAATGATGAATATCTTTTCATAATACTGGCTGTTTATTCCTATCCCGTTGTCCGAGAATTTAAAGACCCATTCATTGGTTTTTCTTTGCGCGGATATCTCTATAACGGGCGCAACGCCTTTCCTGTAAAATTTCACCGAATTGCTCATCAGGTTCTGCACAAGCTGGACCATTTGAGTCTCGTCGGCCATTATCGCGGGAAGTCCGGAAAAGTTCACGGTTGTGCCGGTTTCACCCAATATCGTCTCCATATTTTTCATGGTTGTAATGACCACCCTGTCCATGGGGACAAGAACACGCTCTTTTGTTCTGGTTCCCACCCGGGAATACGCCAGCAGGTCCTTTATAAGATGCTGCATGCGCTCCGCCCCATCCACGGCGAAACCGATAAAATCATCCGCATCGCTTCCGAGCTTTCCCCCGTACCTTTTCTTTAAAAGCTGGACGTAGCTGGATACGACCCGTAGAGGCTCCTGCAGGTCGTGGGAGGCCACGTAAGCGAATTGTTCAAGCTCCGAGTTCGACCTTTTCAGGTCGTTTATGGTCTGGTTCAGCTTTTCCTCAACGGTCTTCAGCTCCGTAATATCCACCTGGGTGACAAAATCGGCCGGCCGGCCCTCATATTCGATGGACTTTACGTAAACATCTATCCATTTCATAGTGCCGTCCCCGCTTTTGATCCTGAACTGGTAATTTTTCTGCTGGTCCCCCGGAATGTTTTTCCTTTCCTGACCGCCTTTTATAAGCATCTGGGCGTCATCGGGCTCGACCTTCCCGAAAAAGTCGTCGTAACTCCAGGATTCGATCGTCTCCCTGCTATAGCCGTATATTCCGGCGAAAGCGTCGTTTAGATATTTTACCCTGCCGTCCTGCAGGATCGCGATCCCAAGCAGCGACTGCTCCGAAAGGGACCTGAATTTCTCACCGGATTCCCTTAGCTCGGTCTCATATTTTTTCCTGACGCTGATGTCCTTCATTACCCCCAGCATTTCATAGACTTTCCCGCCGTCGTCTGAGAGGAACACACCCTCGTCTTCCATATATATATATCCGCTTTTTTTTGTCCTGAACCTGTACTCTGCCCTGTATTTTCCGCGTTCCTGCTGGGCGGCCGCAAGCAATTCCATGGCCTGTTCCCTGTCGTCCGGATGTATCATATCCTCCCAGATATCTATGGAGACTTCCCTGTTAAATTCCTCTTCCGTATAGCCGGTTATTTCTTCGATGGCGCCGCTCCAGTGTATGATCCCGTTCCTTATTGTGTATTCATAGACAAGATGCCCGGTCTGGGATATGACGCTCTTATATTTCGTCTCGCTTTCATTTAAAGCCTCTTCCATTTTTCTTCGTTCGGTTATGTCCCTTATCGCGGATATCACGGCTTTCGGCCTGCCGAGAGTGTCTTTGAGCACGGAAGAATACATCTCTCCCGTGAACCTGGTCAAATCGCGCCTTAATGCCGTATATTCCTTCATTGCCGTCGGACCCGCGGAAAAATCAAAAAATTCCCCGAGTTTTTTTACTGCCGACCCCTCATCGACAAAATCCATGATGCTTTTTCCTGTCAGCCTGAAATTTGCGCCGTAGCCGTGCATCGACGCCATCCTGTCGGACGCAAAATTTATCCTGCCTTCCAGATCCGACATTATTACGGCATCCGGCGAGGTAGCCACAAGCGTCCTGTATAGTTCCTCGGATTCCCTGAGGGCCTTTTCGTTGGCCAGCCTCTCGGTTATATCCCTTAATACGGAAAATATCAACTGCTTGCCTCCGGCTTCGAATATCTTCAGCCGGAGTTCACACGTAATTATACGCCCTTTTCCCGTCGTTATCTCTATTATGTCGCTCCCCGTGTCACCCGGCTTTAACGTGGATACCGCCGATCTTATCCTGTCAAGATACGGCTGGCCTATAAAATCGGAAACCTTTTTTTTGGCAAGCTCCCGGCGCGGCGAGTCAAAGGTCCTGCATGCCATTTCATTGAAATCCAGCAGGTAAACCATGGGGATCGGCTGATTTTCCAGCACAAGTTCCATTATTATTATGGCGTCATTGTTGTTATTGAAGAGTTCCCTGTAAAATTTCTCGCTCTCCTCTATTTTTTGCTCGGCAAGTATCCTGGCTTCGTTTTGTAGCTTAAGTTCGTGCTCTGCGCGCCTGTGTTCTATGACATCCGAGACTATATACGCGGCCTCCTGCACAATTGACCTTTTTTCGTCGCCCCAGCCCGTTATATCCTCTTCACCGCCAACGCAGATCAATATGCCTTCACGAACTCCGTTTATGTGGCACAGTGTGGCCAGCGACGGATGGCTTCCCATGCGGCTTATCAGATATTTCACGATCGGCCTTAATATCCCGCGCATGGCGGGCGGCGTCATTGCGTATACCGTGTTTTCGTCGAGCAACGTTTGCCCCTCGAGCTTCATGGCCTCAAAAAGAGCGCGCGAGGTCCTCATGCCTTTCACCGAGCCTCTCGCCGACAATGACTTCCATTCATTAAGGGCAATGACTTCTTTTTCCTTTATGGCGCTGTACACAACCCTGGAGCAGCCCAACGCCGGGCCGAGCCTGTCTACCAGCCCCTGGACGAGGTTGGTCTCCGTTATATTTTTTTCCGCGGCAAGTTTCCATATCTGGGCGCGCAGTTCCTTGTATCTTGACTGCTCTTTTAACTGCCTCTCGGAGTTCCTGCTCCGGGTAATGTCCTGCAACACGGTTATGGTCTTTATGAATTTTCCCGACGAATCCCTCACCGCCGACGAGCTTATCATGACGTCTATTATATCCCCGTTTTTCCTTATCATCTTGTATTCCCCGCCGTAGGAATAGCCGTTGCCTATTATGTCGCCCAGTTTATCCATGGCGTTCTTGAAGGAATCGGGTTCCATTACGCTTTTAAATGTTTTTCCCAGCATTTCTTTCCTGTTTATGCCCAGAAGCTCGGCCGAAGCCCTGTTGTAATCCATTACCCTTCCCTTCGAGTCGACCGAAGCGATGGCCGATGATGCCGTGTCAAGCGTCACCGAATATTTTTCTTCGCTTTCCTTCAGTAATTTTGCGGTTCTTGCCGATTTCGTCATGTCGTTCCCGATAAAAAATGTCGCCGCAACACTCCCGTCCGCGCCGTATATAAAATGCGATTCCCACGAGATCACGCGCGGGCCTCTTTTTTTTACCGGATATTCCGAAGTTTTCATGGAAAACGGTTTTTTCCCGGCCAGGACCGACAACAAATATTCTTTTTTCCAGCCCCCGTTCCCCGCGGGCAGAAGCCTTCCAAATTCATATGTGCCCTTCAGGGCCCTTATGCTTTTCCCGGCCAGGACGGCGGCCCTGATATTGGCATATTCGATCCTTCCCGATGCGGAAAGTATTATTACCGGATTGTTTGAATGTTCGAACAGGCCGGCAAAGGTTCCGTAAGAAATTGCGGTCCCTTTCCCGTTAATGTCGGGCTTTGGCTTGTTTATTTTTTTATTGCCTGTACGGCCTGTTCCCAAGAAGCAGCTCCTGAAGGAATGTTATTTTCAATTCAAGCCGGCGCGAGCTAAATTTAAAACTTTTTACCAGTTCCCGGCGGCTCCGCCGCCGAAATCCCCCGGTTTTTGTCCTGACCTGTCCCCCGCCCGCTGTTTTTCCATGATATCCGTGGAAACCGGCGCCTTTACGGCCAGCCTGATGAAATAGAACGCGGCGGCCGCGAGCGCTAAAATGCCCAAAAGCAGCGGCAGGGATTTTGTCATCCTGCCGGAAAATGAAGCCCTTTCCTGCATGAGGGTCGAAAGCGCCCTTGCGCCCTCATAAATGCCCCTGCCGTAATCGCCGTCCTTAAATTCCGGCAGCATGTGCTTTTTAAC
>Ga0181535_10008004_pt1 | contig 10493 bp, 7 predicted proteins | sample PEATcosm2014_Bin_44_FD_119774 | JGI IMG/M metagenome (GOLD analysis project Ga0181535, IMG submission 119774) | Peatland microbial communities from MTU Mesocosm Facility, Houghton, MI, USA - PEATcosm2014_Bin17_30_metaG | ecosystem: Environmental > Terrestrial > Soil > Wetlands > Peat | place...
ACAAACTTATTGATGAACAGCCGGTCGCTGTCTTCCAGACGCGGCAGCATGCTTGTTCCCTCCACGCGGACCGGCTGGTAGAGGAAGGTAATAATCAGTATCGAAGCCGCCACCGAGACGAAGAGATCGCGCAGCCAAAGCCCGAGGCCTGCGGTGTTTTTTGGCGTGCCTTCAGGAACAGACTCAGTCGCTCCGTTGGGGGGCTCATCGGTGGAGCCCGGGACAGGATTTTCGTAGGGACCTATTTGCATCTCATTTCCAGATTACTATTAATTGCAGCCCAGCCCACCCGGCGGACAAAGAACCTGCACGCGCCGCGGCTTATCAATCGGCTTCGGTTGGTCGGCCACTGGAACCAGGACAGGCGCGGCGCCCGTTCCGCCTGCAGTGGCCAGGTTTTCTTCTTCGAGGATCAGCGGCCGTTGCAAGACCATCTCCACCTGCGTCCCGGACGGAATATCCACGTCGGCGTTGCGCGTGAAAAGCGATACCAGGCCAACCGTTGCCAGTCCGGCGCCGAGTCCGGCGAGCCCTCCGGAAATTGGGTGCCCAACCGATGCTCCTCCGATAGTGCCAACCCCCGCCCCTGTCGGAAGCGCGATCTTGGCCGCTTCGCCCGCGTTGCGTCCCTTATCGCCGTCCTGTTGGATCGTTCCCTCACCGTCATCCTTCACGGTTTGCTTCTTTGCACCCGGCAGGCTGTCGACCATGCCTGGAATCTCGACCACCAACCCGTTTGGAAAGATGATCGAAGTAAAATGCATATCCAGCTGCGCTTTGCCTTTCACGCGGCCAGGGTGTACCACGCGGTCCACAACGCCCTGTACGTAAACTCCTGCTGGAATCATCACCCGGTTTCCGACCACGACCGGAAACGTGGAAGCAAGGTAAACCCCGTCCCCAGCCTTCGCGCTCTTGGTGTTCACGGCACTTCGCAACTGCAGCAGCACCTTGGTGCCGGCCGGAACGGTGTAGGTCTTCTTAACCTGCGCTGTGGGAGTTCCATCGGCAGCGCCGGATGGTCCCGCAACAGTCGTTTCAGCAATTGCCGCTGCGTTCGGCTGACCAGGTGCCTGCGGCGCCTCATTCTGCGCGGCGCACAAATTCGCGCCTGGCGTCCCAAGACTCAAAGCAACCGCCCATGCCCACGTCCTACGCATCAGACGCATCTCTTCCTCCGCACTCACCTGCCCGGCTCCGCTTTTTGATAGACGGGGTCTCTGCCTCCAAGGATAGTCCCAGTCACGGTAAAGAGGAAGAATCAAAGGCCATTTCAACCCAGAGCCCAATTCGCGATAGGATGCAAGTCAGCAATGACTCCGGAAGATCTCAAGCCAGCTCCCGTTCAACCCAACAGGTTCGCGGCGGCATACAAGGTTCTGAGCGACGCAATTGCCGCGCGCGCCTTTCCTGGCTGCGCCTTCGGTATCCTTGCGAGCAACCAGGACGCACACCCCTTGAAATACTGCGACGCAATGGGGAACTTCACCTATCAGGCGGACTCGCCACGCGTCGCCCCGGCAACCGTCTACGACCTGGCAAGCGTAACCAAAGTAGTTGCAACCACGGCCGCTACGATGTTGCTCCAACAACGCGGGCTGCTCCATTTGGATTCCCACCTCGCCGATTTGCTCCCAGAGTTCCTATCGGGTCGCTCTCCCGCGGACGGCGCGCAACAAGTAAAACTGCGCCACCTGCTCGCGCACAGTTCAGGGTTGCCGGGTTATGTGGAATTCTTTCGCACTGCGTCTGATTCGACTGAACTGTTGCAGGTCTGTCTACGCCTTCCTTTGGAGTCGGAAACTGGCACACGCACCGAGTACTCCGACCCCGGCTTCATTCTCCTCGGCAAAGCCCTGGAGACGATCATTCGAGAGCCCTTGCCCTCCTGGGTCCAACGCGAAATCTTCCATCCCCTTGGAATGACTTCCACTCAGTTCTGCCCGCCGCCGGCAGAGCGGATCGGCATTCCCCCAACGGAAGAAGACCACTCATTTCGCAGACGGATCATCCAGGGCGAGGTGCAGGATGAAAATGCCTGGCTTCTCCAGGGCGCTGCCGGTCATGCCGGTCTATTCTCAAATGTTCCAGATCTTCTAACGTTTGCAGGCGAAATCCTCAACGCCCAGTTGAAGAACTTCCCCACAGGGAGCAAAGCCAACCTTTTTCACCCTCGTACTGTCCAACTCTTTGCAGAGAGACAAGGCCCGGAGGGAAGTTCGCGCGCGCTCGGCTGGGATACGCCCTCGGAAAGTTCGTCGTCGGGGCACCACTTTTCTCTTCATTCCATAGGACATTTAGGCTTCAGCGGATGCTCCTTATGGATTGATCTCGAAGTTGGAGTTGCGGTCGTGTTATTAACCAATCGAACCTGGCCAAACCGCGAGAGCCAGCTGATTCGCGAGGTTCGGCCCGCTTTTAACGATGCCATTCGCGAGGCACTTTAAGGCCTTGGCGGTCGTTAGGCTTTTCCGTTTACTTTGCAGCTAAGAATTCTCTCGATACTTGCGCGCTTTGCAGATAGAATCAAAAATTGGGGACAAACGCGATGCTAACCAGCTCGATGATGCAGGAGACGGCCGGCGCCCAGCCAAACGACACCAAGAATGACCAGGCCTCCTTGCTTCAACATCTCACGACTGAGAGCCAGAACGAGGCCTCACAGGGCTTTGACACCAAATCCGCACTGGATATCGCTCGCATCATCAACCACGAGGATGCCAAGATAGCGGCGGCTGTCAAGAAGGCCATTCCTGAGATCGCGCAGGTCATCGATCAGGTGGCGCGAAGCCTTCGCGAGGGCGGACGGCTCATCTATGTCGGCGCTGGGTCAAGCGGACGCATCGCCGCACTCGACTCCTCCGAGTGTCCCCCCACCTACTCTACGGCTCCCGGACAAGTGCAATACATCATGGCCGGCGGCCCCAAAGCTCTAGCTTCCGCCGTCGAGGTCAACGAAGACTCCGAGGAGCTTGGCCAGCGGGATATCGCCCGCCGCCGCCCCACCCGCAAAGATGTCGTTTTAGGAATCTCAGCCTCAGGCCGGACTCCTTATGTTGTTGCAGCGGTGGCCTATGCACGCGCCCGCGGAGCCCATACCGCCGCCGTGACCTGTAACGTCGGGACTCCTCTTTCCGAGGCCGCCGATATCTCGATCGTTGCCGATGTGGGCGCCGAAGTCATCTCTGGCTCAACGCGCATGAAGGCAGGCACAGCCCAGAAGATGATCCTGAACATGATCACCACGGGCGCCATGACACGGCTGGGCTACGTCTACGAAAACCTGATGGTCAACGTGCACATGCAGAACTCCAAGCTGGTGGAGCGCGGAATCCGCATCCTTATGGGAGCCTGCAAGATCGACCGAGCCACCGCTGTGAACACCATCAAGAGCGCCGGCCGCAGCGTGCCGGTCGCGCTGGTCATGCTCAAGGCCAAGGTTGACAAGCCGGAAGCCGTTCGCCGTCTCGCTAAGTCCGATGGCAACGTGCGCCTGGCCATCGAAGACAACGTGCTTGAGCTCTGAGGTTTCCCCGAATCTCTCGAAGTCGGTCAATACCCGCCGGTATGCTCTTGGCCAAGGAAACGAAATGCCTCGGTTATCACGTCTTCCTTTGGACTCAAATGGTTCTTTTTAAAGCGCAAATCTTCGTCTAGGTTGCTAGCCTAGAGCGCGGGTTTATTTGCCCTCGAAAGTGCAAAAAGTCGAGCACGGGCTGTGTACTTAGGCGCACCTAGCGCGTTTTTGAGCCACTTTTGAGTGCACTTTTGCTTTTATTGGGGACTCCTGGCGGTGCTCGGGTCTGGGGTTGAAGCGACCAGCGATCCCAGGATTTCCTCCACCCGCCGCCCCATGGGTTTCGAATGAAAGGATCAACAGAAAAGGCCCCGGTTGAGGGCCTTTTTCTGTTTGGACGTTGGTGCTGTTCAGGAGGATAATTTTAGGGCATTAACTAACTTACTTTTTATAAGCCTGAGGAATCAGAACTGGAGCTAACGATTCAAGCCTGCTGCTTGGCAGTCATTCTGCCGAATGCGCTCCCACTCTTCACGGTTGGGTTCGTCTTTGACCTGGGTGTAGGCGGAGGCGACGAAGCCGGCCTGGACGCATCGATCAGTGAGGGTGCCGGACTTGACGGCGAAATTGTATTCAGCGACTTGATCGTCAACGACTTTGGTGGGAACGGTTTGGGCCCTGGTGCCGGCCGCTGCCGTACCCAGAAAAGTCAACGTGGTATAGCCCACGAGGAAGATACCTACCGCCAGAGAAACTACTCTAAATTTCTTCACTTACTTCTCCTTCAGGACCAGACACTATTGACCGAGAGATAGGCAACCAAGCGCCCATAGCCTGCGAGCGCTTGCCATGCAGACATGACCTTGAGATCTTCAACCCCTGGACGAGCTCAGGAAACAGCGAAAGCAGGGAAAGGTGAAACCTGACTACGATTGGTCGTCTGAAGCGACAGTAGGCCCGTGTCGATTTAGCTTCAATCCCACGAGAGTGGTATGGGTATTGAGCCGGGCTCGTCTGTTTCCCTATCTGCTTTCTTCTTAGTGCCCAACGTGCAGGTGGCAGGCCAATCGGGGCTGGCGGTAATTAGTGATTTCAAAGGCGGGCACAGGGTGCGGATTCTCAAGGAAAGATTCAGGCGGCAAAAAGAACGGGACGCCTAAGCGCCCCGTTTTTTTACATCGATGCCCCCGATTTGTCAGTAGAGGCGGAAGTTGACTTCCACGTTGACGTAGACGGGGACGGGGGTTTTGCCGTCGCGCATGGCGGGCTTGAACTTGTACTTGCGGACGGCTTCCATGGCCTTTTCGTCGAGGCCCATACCGAGGGCGCGGACGATGTGGACGTTTTGCGGATTGCCCTGGGCATCAACGATGAGGCCGACCAGGCAGACGCCCTGATACTTGGCGCGCCGGGCCTCGTCGGAGAATTCGGCTTCCGGCTGGAAAAGTGGAACGGGGGCTGAAACGCGGCCGCCTACCTGGGCGAGGCCGCCGCCGGTGTTCCAACCGGAACCGGGACCATAGCCAATGCCATTTCCCGAACCCAGGCCGCCACCGCCGCCCGAGCCCATGCCTCCACCGGAACCTGTTCCGTTGGAGAGAACGATGTTGACGCCGCTTTTCATGCCGATGTCGGGGAGATTGGGATTGTCAGGGAGTTTGATGTCCTTCTGGACGTCGATCGCCGCTGGCATGGCGATCTTCGGCTTGTCGAAGGTTTGCACCATGGGAGGCACGACAGGGTTCTTCTCGATCTTGGGCAGCTTGCCTTTGCTGGCATTGATAATGCTGTGGTCACCGCCTCCGCCGCCGCCTCCGTTTTTCTGGGCTGCCTTGGCTGCGTTGAAGTCCCCGACGTCGATATCGGTGGAGATCATTGCCGGTTTGTTCACAGTGTCAATGATCTTTTTGCCGACAAAGAAGAGGACGGCGATGAGGATGATGAGGTTGACGGTTGTCGAGATCCCAATGGCCCAGGGATTGGGCTTGACGGCCATGCGGTCCGGCACGTCGATTGGGGTGGAGGTAAGAACCAGCGGGGGCAGCTTGCGGGGAAAGAAAACGTCCTGGATGCTCTCCCACAGGCTCGACCAAATGGGTTTCTCCTCAAAGGTCTTCCCCATGAGAGCATCAACAAGAAGCTGGCTTTGGTCCGGAAGGACCGCAGCGGCTTCGGAGTGCGAATCTGCCTGTGGATACATATCGTCTGCCATGTTTGATGCGGGCTCTTGCGTTTTTGCCTGTCCGACTGCCGTTACGTTGGCGGGGCTCTTCTCGACCAGTCCTATCAAACCATTATGCTTGAACGCCCCCGGAGTTGTCTCGAAACCTAGTGGGGCTTTTTCTGGAGATTCCAGTTCCAGAGATTCGTATTCGGGACGATTCAAGGCTCCCATAAACAATAGACGAAGAGGGTAGGGTGTTTGTTACCCGAAATTTGTTGCTTATCCATTTACACTGATAAATGAACAAGTCCGAACTATTTCAGGGAGTCACGATGCCCGTAGCGCCGGAGTTAAAGGCGACCCTCACCTTGCCGCAAACCGCCTTTCCGATGAAGGCTAATTTGCCCCAGAATGAACCTCTCAGGCTGGCCCGGTGGGCCGAGTTGCGGCTGTATGAAGAGTTACGCAAGGCCGGCAAGGGGCGGCCTCCGTATCTGTTGCATGACGGACCTCCTTATGCGAACGGTCCGATTCACCTGGGGCATGCGCTGAACAAGGGTTTGAAGGACTTTGTGGTGAAGTCGAAGACGATGGCGGGGTTCGACGCGCCATACGTGCCGGGATTCGACTGTCACGGATTGCCGATTGAGATCAAGGTAGACGAGAAGCTGGGGCGCAAGAAGCTGGAGATGCCGGTTCCGGCGGTTCTGGAAGCGTGCCGGGCTTACGCGCAGAAGTACGTTGACCTGCAAACCTCGCAATTTGAGCGCATTGGCTGCCTGGGGCGGTGGGAGACGCCTTACAAGACGATGTCGCGCGACTACGAGGCACGGACGTTGGAGGCATTTTACGGCTTTCTGGAGAAGGGATTCGTTTACCGCGGGTTGAAGCCGGTTTACTGGTGCATCCACGACCGCACAGCGCTGGCCGAGGCCGAGGTTGAGTACGAGATGCACACGAGCCCCTCGGTTTATGTGCGCTACAAGCTGACCTCGGACCCTGCGGCGATTGCGCCGGCGCTGGCTGGGCGTGACGTGTGGACGATCATCTGGACGACGACACCGTGGACGCTGCCGGCGTCGCTGGCGGTGGCGTTCCATCCTGATTTTGAGTATGTGGCGCTGGCTGCGGGAGACGAGGCGGATGCGCCTGTCTATATCGTGGCGGCCGAACTTGCGGAGAAGGTGGCAGCTGCGTGCAGACTCGGCGAGACGACGGAATTGGAACGGTTCAAGGGAGCGGTGCTGGATCGAGTTACGTTTCAGCACCCGTTCCTGGAGCGCAGCGTGTTGGGCGTCTTGGCGAATTACGTGACGGCCGATACGGGCACGGGCGCGGTGCACACGGCGCCTTCGCACGGTGCGGACGACTTCTACACCGGGCAGCGTTACCAACTTGATTCCACATGCCGTGTGGATGCAGGCGGGCATATCCATGTGGATCCCGAGGCATGGCCTTCGTCCACCCCGCCGGCGTTTGAGGGCTTGAAGGTGTTTGCCGCGAATCCGATTATTGTGGCGATGCTGGAAGAGCGCGGAGCGCTGATGGGCGGTGGCCCCTTGGAGCACTCCTACCCTCATTGCTGGCGTTGCCATCACCCGGTGATTTTCAGGGCGACGGAGCAGTGGTTCATCTCTCTTGAGACAGCGGTGAAGCGGGCGGACGGCTCGGAGACGACGTTCCGCCAGTTGTCGATGGAAGAGATCGACAAGGTGGTGTGGGATCCGGGCTGGGGTAAAGAACGGATCACGAACATGATTGCGACGCGGCCAGACTGGTGCATCAGCCGTCAGCGCATCTGGGGCGTTCCGATCGCGGTGTTTCTGTGCGAGGAGTGCAAGAACCCAATTCTCGATTCAGAGCTGAACCGAAAGATTGTGGAGTTGTTTGACCGCGAAGGCGCCGAGGCATGGCACACGACGGATGTTGCGGCGCTGCTCCCGAAGGGGGCGACATGCGCGCATTGCGGCGGCAAAGAGTTCAGAAAAGAGACTGACATTCTGGACGTATGGTTTGACTCGGGGACGAGCTGGTTCGCGGTGTGCGAGTCAGATGCGGAACTGAAGCCAGTGTATGCGGCCTTTGAGGAAGGCAAGGGCGTGGAGTGCCTTTATCTGGAGGGAGGCGACCAGCATCGCGGCTGGTTCCACTCTTCCCTGCTGACGTCAGTGGCGCTGCGCGGGCGCGCGCCTTACTCGCATGTTTCGACCGCGGGTTGGACGCTTGACGAGCAGGGACGCGCGATGTCGAAGTCGCTGGGCAACGGGGTCGATCCGGTGGATATTGCGAATCGCATGGGAGGGGAGATTGTTCGGCTTTGGGTTGCGTCGGTGGACTTTCGCGAAGATATGGCGGCGAGCGAAAACCTGATGCAGCGCTGTGCGGATCTCTATCGCAAGCTTCGCAACACGTTTCGGTTTTTGCTTGGAAACTTGAATGGCTTTGAACCTGGGCGCGACCGGGTTCCGGAGGCAGAGCTGCTGCCTCTCGATCGATACATGCTGGCCCGGACACGCGATCTGACGGAGAAGATTCTGGGTTGGTACGCGGATTTTGAGTTCCACCGCGTCTACCAGGCGGTGAACGAGTTCGCGATTGTGGATTTGAGCGCGTTTTATCTCGACGTGCTGAAGGACCGGATGTACACGTTTGCGCCGACGAGCCACGAGCGGCGCTCAGCACAGACGGTCTTATGGACGATTACCGAGACCCTGGTGAGGCTGGTTGCGCCGATTCTGAGCTTTACGGCGGATGAGGTGTGGGCGTATTTGCCGGCGGTCGAAGGGCGCGAAGCGAGCGTGCATCTGGCACTGTTTCCGAAACCGGAAGAAGTGTTCACAGAAGATCCGGCGAGGCTGCTGGAGGAGTGGAAGCAGTTGTTCGAAGTGCGCGATCTGGCGCTGCGTGCGCTTGAAGAGGCTCGCCAGAACAAGACCATTGGCAAGGGGCTTGAGGCAGAGCTTGCGATCACCGCTTTCGGCGATCAGCTTGCGCTTCTACGGCGCCATGCGGCTGGGCTGAAAGAAGCGATCAATGTATCGGCTGTGAATGTGACGGAAGGCGCGACCCTTGTAGTGACGGTCCTGCCTGCTACCGGGCACAAATGTGCGCGTTGCTGGAACTTTATGCCGGAGGTGGGCGATTACGGGATCTGGCACGATGTTTGCACGCGCTGCCAATCGGCTTTGATGGAAATGGGCATTGCACCGCCTGAACCAGCGGAGGCGAACCAGTGAGTTTTGTCGTGCCTCGGCGCCTTCCATGGCTGCTCGGCTTGTCGGCTCTGATCTTGCTTGCCGACCGGTTGACAAAGATTTGGGTCGGCAGACATGTGCCGATGGGCGGTGCGATACCAATCGTTCCGCGGGTTCTGCGGATCACGCACTGGACCAACGAAGGCGCGGCATTCTCGCTGTTTGCCGACTCGACCTCGCCGCACACGGTGCGCTGGGCGCTGGTTGGATTCACTCTTCTGGCGGTGATTGTGGTTCTTGTTGCTATGGTTCGTCTGGGCAGCCGCTTCACACTGACAACGGTAGCGCTGGCGCTGATCCTGGCAGGGGCGCTGGGCAATGTGCATGACCGGATTGCTTACGGCTCGGTAATCGACTTTATTGAAGTCCACATCTACACCTACCATTGGCCGGACTTCAACGTGGCCGACTCGTCGATTGTGACCGGGGCGTGTCTGTTGATGCTGGATTCGCTGCTGCCAAAGAACAAAGAACAGGGATCAGGGGTCGGGGATCAGGAAAAGGCATCCTGAGGGCCGGCTCCCTTTCATGCGGATAAGGTCCATTGCCTCGTTCGCCGATCTCACTGCAGACGGCTATAATTCGCCGATCCGGTCTAATGGGTTTTGGAGCGCGCGAAATGTCTCAACTCGGTTCCGAGTCGGCCCTTGAAAATGTTGAAGAGCGGGCTGCGGATCACATGTCGCGTCAGCGTTGGGTGATATGCGCGCTGCTGTTTCTGGCCACGGTGATCGCCTACATTGACCGCGGCGTGATCGCATACCTGAAGAACACGTTGGAGAGCGTGATTCCAGGGCTGAATGACGTCAAGTATGGGATGATCACTGCCGCATTTACTGCGGCCTACGCAATCGGAATGGTCGTGGCCGGTGGCCTGACGGACAGGCTGGGTACACGCAGGGCATTCGCTATCGCGATCAGCATGTGGAGCGTGGCGGCCATGCTTCCGGGCGCCGCGTCTTCAGTAATCACATTTGGCGTTGCCATGTTTCTGCTGGGTATTGGCGAAGCTGCGAATTTTCCGGCGTGCATCAAGACGGTTGCCGAGTGGTTTCCCAAGCGGGAGCGCACTCTTGCTACTGGAATCTTCAACTCAGGCGCCAATGTGGGCAATATTGTGGTGCCGCTGGTGGTGCCATTTCTAGTCGCCCTGGTGAGTTGGCGAGGGGCTTTTGTGGTGACCGGGGCCCTGGGCATTGTGTGGCTGGGATTTTGGCTCTTTTACTATCGCCGGCCGGAAGAACACAGAGGCGTTTCGAAGGCTGAACTGGCGCTGATTTTGAGCGACCCTGAGGAGACGGTGAAGCGCGTTCCGTGGAGCCGCGTTCTGCCCTGCAAGGAGACCTGGGCCTTCGCAATCGGGAAGTTTATCACCGATCCCATCTGGTGGTTTTATCTTTTCTGGATACCGGGGTATTTGCAGTCCACATTTCACTTGAACCTGTCTCAGAGCCGGACCCCGGTTATGCTGGCGTATGCCATCTCGATTTTTGGCAGCATTGGTGGGGGCTGGGTCTTCTCAAAGCTGATTGATCAAGGCAAGACCCCCAATGTAGCG
>Ga0181535_10008005_pt1 | contig 10492 bp, 5 predicted proteins | sample PEATcosm2014_Bin_44_FD_119774 | JGI IMG/M metagenome (GOLD analysis project Ga0181535, IMG submission 119774) | Peatland microbial communities from MTU Mesocosm Facility, Houghton, MI, USA - PEATcosm2014_Bin17_30_metaG | ecosystem: Environmental > Terrestrial > Soil > Wetlands > Peat | place...
CATTTGCAGATAATTACCAGCCTTTGGCGCACAATTACTTCATAACCAACCCTCACCCTCCACGCAGGAGAGCAAAGCTGAGAGCTGACAGCTGATAGCTGAAAGCTGCCTTTCTAACTCCTTTGCGCAGAGGACTATACCCGTAACCCTCATCCCAAGAGGACATTACGGCGGCGACCACCTCGCATCCTGTTGCAAAGAGCGAACTTCCGCAAAAAGTCCGGACTTTGGGGGGAGTGGGGGGGTACCTGCCGGCTGCATAAAAGGTGCGGCACTCGGTCCGGAGCAGCCGGCCGCTCAACCCCTCGCCGCTTCCGGCAGTTGCCGCTGCCCCCTACGCCCCATCTGTATCCGGTGAGCGAACCGCTGGCGTCCACCACCCGCTGGCAAGGCGCCAGCACCGAGACGCGGTTCAGCGCGCCCACTCAGCCATGTTCGTCCGGGGCACTTCGTGTTGTTTCAACTTGAATTGAAGAGACGCTAACTGCTCGCCAGAATGGACTTCATTTGGCGCACGGCTTGCGGCATCTGCTCTGCCAGCGTACTGCCAAAGCCGAGAATGAATCCCTGCTGGGGATCATCACGATAGGAGGGGGACAACGGGCAGAGCCATAATCTTTCGCGCGCGGCTTTTGCTGAAATCCGGGTATCGCACAGTCCCTTGGGCAGCGTGACGGCCAGGTGCATCCCGGCGTCAGCTCCGTGTATCTCCAATCCCCAACGTACGGGGAATTCATCCGAGAGGTTTTCAATCAGGGCAGCGCGCCGCTGACTGTAAATCTGACGCATCTTGCGAAGGTGACGCGCAAAGTGTCCCGCGTTGATAAACTCCGTCAACACCTCCTGGTAGAGATAGGGGGGCGAAATATCCATGGCGTGGCGGATCGCGACAAACTTGTCAACCAGGTCACGGGGAATTACAACGTAGCCAAGACGTAGCGAGGGGAACAAAACCTTGCCGAATGTTCCAATGTAGATGACCCTCGAATTTACATCCAGGCTATACATCGATGCGATCGGCTGACCCTCATACCGAAATTCGCAGTCACTGTCGTGTTCAATAATCCATGCGCCTGACTCCTGCGCCCAGTTAAGGAGTTGAATACGGCGGCTGACACTCATCGTCGATCCCAGCGGATACTGGTGGGATGGAGTTACGAAGGCGGCTCGCGCCTTGCGCGATCGTTGCAGCCCCTTGGCTACAAGCAGGCCCTCTTCATTCACCGGAACAGGGACCAGGCGGCAGCCGGCCGCAGCGAGAACCGTGCGTTGCAAGGGGCATCCCGGCTCTTCTACCCAAACCGAATTTCCCGGATCCAGCAGCACTCGCGCCGTGATGTCGAGCGCCTGCTGGGAACCGGATACGATCATCACCTGATCAGCCTCGCACTTGACTCCGCGCGAAGTCCTCAGATAGTCGCGGATGGCTTCGCGGAAGCGCTCCGAACCAAGCGGATTGATGTTATGAATGGCGCTGGCTAGCGGATTTTGGCTGTAACGGCTGACCAGGCTCGACCAGATGGGAAACGGAAACTGGTCGAGAGCCGGTTGGTGAACACCGAATGAGCCCCATTCCCCCGCCATGGGGGGAAAACGGAATGTGGGATACAAGCAATTACGTCGCGCGACCGGGCGATCCCCGGAGACGTTTTGCGTCGAATCGCCCGCCGTTTGGGCCACCGACATCTGCTGCTCGGGCAGGGATCGCGAGACGAACGTTCCTGATCCATCGCGCGTTTCCAGGTAGCCCTCGGCGAGCAGCTGCGCATAGGCGTTCAGCACAGGAAAGCGGGATACGCTTAGATCTCGGGCCAGGTCACGGCTCGACCGAACCCGATCCCCGGGATGCAATTCACCGCGAAGGACCGCGGCACGGTATCCGTCGTATATCTGCTGATGGAGAGGACTCCGTTCCTTCCGATCGACTGCAATCATTGGCAGGACCTGGGCGACGAGTTGTAAAAGTTGTTTTGCTTAGAATGCGTATTCCACATTCTCTCCGCCTCTAACCAGCAATCCGGTTCAAAAAATCAGACAGGCCAAGTGTTCAACTCTGCGCACCGCTCACTGCAGACGGAAAGCTGGATTGCGCGCCGAAATAACACTCGATGGCCTCTACCTTTTCGTCTGTGACCCGGAGATACTCCACGTTCCGGAACGATTTACCGTTCTTGGTCGTGCAAAGATACTTCACAAACGCGTCGTTGCCGTTTCCGATCACCTGCTCCAGTTCGCACCGTTCAATAAAATTGATCTGGATCGCCCAGCACCGCGTTTTGAAAACGCTCTTGCTGATGTGGTCGTCTCCGGCTGCGCTCGAAAAAGTAAAATTGTCGGCAAGCAGGGCATCGAGGGGGCCCCAGTCCTTCTGCTCCCATGCCGCATACCACCTCCGGATGATGTGCTCTTTGGTCGCACCCAGTCCTGTGGCTGCTTGCGCGTTCGCCGCTCCTGGTAAGCTCAACGATCCAGTCAGTGCGCAAGCCCCGGCTCCCAGCAGGCGCCTGCGGGACATTACGATCCTTGCCATGGTCGATTCTCCTTAATTGCAGCAGTTACTTTGCAGCACGAGCATTGGGGAAGCCGTTCGGGGAAGCTCATTCCGCGTCTAGAGCGTAGCGCAATCAAGTTGAAGAGCCGAGCCTAATCCGCCGATCGATTGAGCGATGCGATAAACCGAGGGTTTCGTGCGCCAGACCGTGGGTGCCGCTTCGCCACTTAAGCTAGAATGCTATTCATGAAACGGCAGAATCTCCTGAATTTGCGGTCCTTTTGGCAAATCCAAATCATTGGATGGTGCTGCTTTTATCTTTTCGACCTTATGGAGTCGATTCATTTTGTCTTGACGAAGCGCGTGTCGATCAATGAAGAGCTCGTGCCTATATCTTTTATGTTCCTGGGAAGTTTCGCCTTGCGCCCAATTTGCCGTCGGCTGCTCCGGCAAACGCAATCCTGGATGGCTTTTGAGTTGAAAGCGGCCGCGGCTGCCATGAGCGTGTCCATTCCCGCGGGCTGCGTAGCTTGCCTCGTTTTGCGTTTGTCTAATCCCGTCATGCCCTGGCATGCCGTGGTTGCAACTGTGATGTGGTCCTTTTTCATTCTCTTCATGTGGTGCAGTTTGTACTTCAGCATTAAGCAGTGGCAGCAATCAAGGGAAGAGAAGGAGCGGTTGCTTCGTGCTGAGTCTGAGGTCAGAGAGGCGCGCCTGCTTGCGCTTCGCTATCAATTGAATCCCCATTTCTTGTTCAATTCACTCAATGCCGTCTCCACCCTCGTGCTGGATGGAAACGTGCCCGCGGCCACGCGGATGCTGGCGCAGATCGGAGATCTTCTGCGTACAAGCCTGGAGTCCGAAGTCAAAGCAGAAGTGACGCTTTCTCAGGAACTGGCCTTCTCCGAGGGGTACCTGGCGATCGAACAGACAAGGCTCGGGGAGCGGCTGAAAATCGATATGGAAGTTCCTTTGGAAACCCGGGATGCACTGGTGCCCAGCATGATGCTCCAACCCCTCATTGAGAACGCCGTGCGCTACGGAGTGGCGCCGCTAATCGAAGGTGGGCGGATTGGGATCAAGAGCGCGCTCCATGCCAACAGGTTGCGCATTGTGGTCCGGAACTCAGGACGTCGTGGGGAGGGCGAGCAAGAAAAGAACGGGAATGGAATCGGCCTCCGCAATACAGCGGAGCGCCTGAGGACGCTTTACGGGACAGATTTTGTGTTTTTGCTTGGATGGCCTGAAGCGGGTGGTTGCGAAGTGGTGCTGGAATTGCCGTTACGCCGCGTTCGGCAACTGCAAGAGGCTTCACCGTGCGGGCGCTGATCGTCGACGACGAGCCCTTGGCGCGCCGTGGCGTCGTTCTCAGGCTGCGTAAATTCAACGATGTTGAAATCGTTGGAGAATGCGGAGATGGGCAAACTGCGGTTGAGAGAGTCCTGGAACGATCTCCCGATGTTGTGTTCCTCGATATTCAGATGCCCGGAATGGACGGTTTTGAGGTATTGCGCGCACTGCCGGTTGAGAAGCTGCCAGCCATCATTTTTCTAACAGCGTACGAGCAACATATTTTGCGGGCATTCGATGTTCACGCGCTGCATTACTTATTGAAGCCGGTGGACGACACACGCTTCGCGGTAGCAGTCAATCGAGCTCGAGATCTGGTCGATTCCAAATTGAAGGCCGCCATGACACAGCGGGTCATGAAGATGCTGGACCACGCCGGCGATAGTTATGCATCGCGGTTTACGGTGCAAACCGGGTCCCGCATTCAGATCGTCATGGTGGAGGATGTTGAGTGGATTGGGGCCGCGGGAGACTATGTTGAACTCCACGTCAACGGCCATTCTTTCCTGTTGCGCGAGACAATGGCTTCTCTTGAACAAAGACTCGATCCGGCGCAATTCCTTCGCATACACCGCTCCCGAATCGTACAGTCAAAAGGCATCTTGGAACTACGATCCATAGAGAACCGCGAGTTTACGGTGAAACTCTCGGACGGTTCGGAGCATCGCTCGAGCCGCACCTATGCCGATCGACTTGAGAGCTGGTTGTTATCCGGCAGAAATTGAAAATCGTCGAGCGTTCTTTCTTCGCGTTCGTGGTCTTGCACACTCGCGCTGCCGCAAGCCGAAAACTGGAATCAATCCATTCCCGATGATTTGCCTTCGCTCCGGCTGGACTTCATGGAAAAGGTGCGCCTTCCCGATAGTCTTGGGTGGTGCGCGAGTAGTAAGGCGCATTGTAAATCCGTCGCTCCCATTGCCGTCGCAGACTCCTGAGATCTTTCACCCCCATGCCGGAAGAATGGCGCATGGCCCAGATAGGGCTACTGACCCGGCACCGGCCCCCCAGGCCGTCTAATTGCGAGGTTCGCGACGAAATGCGTCTGCAAGGGGACAAACGGTGTGCTGACAGTTTCGCCGGAAACTTCAGCAGGACGCGGTCGGGAAGATCTCCGTTCGTCCCGCAGGCCGTAGCGCCAGTCGCATGACCGGCTGGAATTGCTTGTCAGGAGCACCCTTGGTAAGTGCTGGGAATAACAGAGGTCATCAGCACCTGCACGTGGCATGACAGTCCACATTCGGCCTGCAGCCGGTGAGCGATGGGAAGCGGCCCAATACCTGCCGTGCCCAAGTCCGTCGGTCACTCGACGATACAGATGACCATGCGATAAACTCATCTAATGCCGGGTGCCAATATGGTCGCCAACAGTGTCGTGGACGCATTCTATACGAGCGCAACGTTGGAGCTATTTCCAACTGACACCAGAACGGACGCCGGCAACTACGAACGTCAATTCACTAGCCGTAAGTAGTTGAAAATAAATCGGAGAGGTGGCAGAGCCCGGTTGAATGCACCTGACTCGAAATCAGGCATAGTCGTAAGGCTATCGGGGGTTCGAATCCCTCCCTCTCCGCCAGAAACCATTCCTGGGCTGTCCATCCGTGTCCAACCCTGTCCACTCCGGTCCAGACTTGCCGAGATGTAATTTCGCATGCATTCTCCTCTTAGGCGCATGTATTTTCGAAAGCGGCCCAGATTTTGGAGATAAATAAGCTTGGCGAGCTCGCTGTACAAGAGTCCCAACCCAGAGAAAAGAATTACTCCATGAGCGATGGGGCCGGCCTATGCCTCTGGGTTACAACCGCAGAAGGCAAGCTCTGGAGATGGGGCTGCAAATCCGACGGCAAGAACAAAATCACGTCCTACAGGAAATACCCCGATATCGGTCTGGCGAAGGCAAAAGAACTCCAGGGGAGGCATCCCGCTCACTCCTGGCAGCCGGCACCGATCCGATGGCTGCAAAGTCGGAAAGAAGAAGGAAATCAATGCCGCGGATAAAAAGCACGAAGCGGCGAAACTTTCATTGAATCGCTCAACGCACACAGTGCGGGTGTGCGGAGACATTTAGAAATCAAGTCGCGATCGCAAAAATGCAAGTTCGACTTAAATTGCAAGCTTCACCGCATGCTGGTCCGCATTCGTAAGTGATGTCGGATCGATAAATGCACTTCTTGATCTGCATAATCTTCTGCCCTCAAGGGCGTGATCCTGCCCGAAAACGAGCAATCTATTCAGTGCGGTTTTAACTGGCCACGCTCTTTATCGCAGTCTGTTTTGGCGTAGATAACGATTACGTCGCGCGAGTGTTTGAAACCAACCCGGGGAATACCGAAGAAGGAATGCCAAATGTCCCGTGAGGTGATGGAGAGGCAAGAGCTGCGTATCATTACTGCAGCAGGTCGCGGCAATATTTGCCCGCGGCATACAAAATATTCTTTCCATTCGAAGGCAGAAATACCCCGGCGTGCCGTAAGCCTTAGCTCAAGATTCCGATGATTGAAACCCGCTTTCGCCCGTCCTTGGGAGGTGACACGATGTTGCCCTCGATCGGTCTCCCATCTACGGTGAGCGCAATCTTGTTTCCTAATCCCTTTCGCTCGATGAGGATTTCATAAACAACTCCGCGAAAGGTCCGCGTTGCGGTAAATCCGGGCCAACTGGCGGGAATTACCGGCGCGATCTCGAGTCCCTCATAAGTAGTGCGTATCCCCAGGATCCACTGCACGACGGCGTAGTAGTTCCACGCCGCCGTGCCAGTGAGCCATGAATTCTTGGCCTCGCCGAATGTGGGCGCGTCGCGGCCCGCAATCATCTGGGCGTAAACGTAGGGCTCGCAACGATGCACATCGCTGATCTCCTCTCGCGCTGAAGGATTGATGCGGCTGTAGTAGTCATGCGCTTCATCTCCGTGCCCCAGACGTATCTCGGCAATCATCACCCAGGGATTGACGTGGCAGAATATGCTCGCGTTCTCTTTGTATCCCGGCGGATAAGATGAAATCTCTCCCAGATTGAGGTAGTACTTTGAATACGCCGGCTGATGCAGAACGATGCCATGTGGCGTAGCCAGATGCTCGCGCGTGGCGGCAAGCGCCCGGGCCGCCTTGCCGTCCTCAAGACCGATGCCGGCCAGTACGCAGAAGCCATTCGATTCGATGAATATTTTTCCTTCCTCGCACTCCTGGGAGCCCACCTTGTTGCCGAAGTCGTCGTAGGCGCGCAGGAACCAATCGCCGTCCCAGCCGTGCTCAAGAACAGCCAGTTCCATCGTCGCCACCTTGTCCAGATAGCTCGCGGATTCTGCGGCCAGACCGCTACGTTTTGCAATCTCGGCCAACTCACGTCCGGCATGCACAAACAGGGCGCCGATGAAGACTGACTCTGCCACCTCGCCATCTTTGTTGGTGGTGGTCTGGAAAGACTGACCCGGCGTCGAGGAGAAGCAGTTCAGATTGAGGCAGTCGTTCCAGTCGGCGCGGCCAATCAGAGGCAGCCCATGCGGTCCCAGCCGCTCCAAGGTATAGGAAAAGCTGCGCAGCAAGTGGTCGTACAACGGCGCCTCGGAGCCGGGCTCGTTGTCGTAGGGCACCGGCTGGTCCAGCAAGCTGCAGTCGCCTGTCTCCTTCAAATAGGCCGAAACGCCGACGATGAGCCAAAGCGGATCGTCGTTGAAACCGCCGCCGATATCGTTGTTGCCACGCTTGGTGAGCGGCTGGTATTGGTGGTAGGCCCCGCCGCTGGCCAGTTGCGTTGCGGCAAGGTCCAGGATGCGCTCACGGGCACGCTCGGGCGCCATGTGCACAAAGCCCAGCAGATCCTGGTTTGAATCCCGGAAGCCGAGGCCCCTGCCAATACCGGATTCGAAAGACGACGCCGAGCGCGACAAGTTGAAGGTTGCCATGCATTGATACGCATTCCAGATATTCACCATTCGATTGGTGTGGATGTCGGGCGTTTCCACCTGGAAGATGCCGAGCAGACTGTCCCAGTGCAGGCGCAGACGCTCGAAGGCCAGATCGGCAGCCTTGCCGTCGAGGTACCTGGCGATCACAGGCTTGACGAGTCTCTTGTTGATGGTCTGCGAGCCGGGTGGATCGAACTTCTGGTCACTTGGGTTCTCCTGGTAACCAAGAACGAAGACGATCTGCTGCGTTTCGCCGGGTGCGAGGTCGAGCGTGACGTGGTGCGCGCCTATCGGTGACCAGCCATGAGCAACGGAATTGGTCAATTGACCAGCTTCGACGGCTGCGGGTTTGTCCCAGCCGCGGTTGGGACCAAGAAACGCCTCGCGTTGTGTGTCAAAACCAGCTCCAGGGCGTGAGCAGGCGAAGAAGGCGAAGTGATTGCGGCGCTCGCGGTACTCAGTCTTGTGATAAATGACGCCATCCTCGATCTCCACCTCGCCGATCGAGAAGTTGCGCTGGAAGTTGGTGGCGTCATCCTGAGCATCCCAAAGACAAAACTCAATGCTCCCGAAGGCTGAAAGGATCGCTCGGGTTGTCCGCTTATTCGTGACTGTCAATTGCCAGATTTCCAAGTTCTCATCGAGCGGCACAAAGTACCGAGTGTGCGCCTCGATGCCCTTGAAGTTGGAGCCGACTACGGTGTATCCCATGCCATGGCGGCACGTGTAGCCCTCCAACTCATTCCGCGTGGGCTGCCAGGACGGAGACCAGAACTCTTTAGATTCGTTGTCGCGCAGGTACACGTAGCGCCCTCCGCAATCCAGGGGCACGCTGTTGTACCGGTACCGCGTCAGTCGGCGCAGGCGGGCATCGCGATAAAACGAGTAGCCTCCGGCGGTGTTCGAAATAAGCCCGAAGTATGCCTGGCAGCCCAGGTAGTTGATCCATGGCAAGGGGGTATCAGGGCGGGTTATCACATATTCGCGATTTATATCGTCAAAGTATCCAAACTTCATGGTGATGCTTCCTTCAAGACATTCCTCTGCAAGAACGATTTTCAGTCGATGACTCTACTCAAACGTTTTTCCAGAGCATTTTAGTTACTAATAACAGTGAACGGCGATTATACTTGATCGCGGCTAGTTCGCGAAAACACTCGCACGATAGGAATGAAATACATGACGGTATGACCGCCTCCATTGTCAGAACTTATCGAAACGTGAGACGATTCTCCGTTTTCCATGCATCTTTGACGTTGACTCTCTGGGGGGCGTCCTTCCCATGGCAATCGACTGTTTTTTGATCTCCGTGGGACCGCTATGTGACTCGGGATTGCCGATGGAAAGCCGCTTGACCCGAAATCGAAAAGACGTTCGACTGGAGGTCATTTGGGCCAAGCCGGGTGTGTCTGGATTGCTTGTTCGCTTCTCGCGGTGTTTCAAATACTACGTCCGCAGGCTAAAGGCAGGCGTTAAGTTTCCTGAGGGGAAAGAGAAACGACCTCATATATAGGGATTGGGAGATCCGATGCAACTTCATGTTTTGGATACCGTTATCATCGTGGCCTATCTGGTCAGCACTGTGCTCATCGGATACTGGGTTTCGCACCGCGCTTCGCAAAGCATGCAGGCCTACTTCCTTGGCGGCAACAAAATGCCCTGGTACGTGCTTGGCATCTCGAATGCATCGGGCATGTTCGACATCAGCGGGACCATGCTGCTGGTCTACTGGATGTTCATCTACGGGTTGAAGAGCGTGTGGATACCCTGGCTCTGGCCCACTTTCAACCAGATATTCCTGATGGTCTACCTCTCCGCATGGTTGCGCCGTTCAAAAGTGATGACCGGCGCGGAGTGGATCAAGACACGTTTTGGCACTGGACGCGGCGCTCAGCTATCTCACTTGATCGTCGTGATCTATGCATTCGTCAGCATCATCGGTTTTTTTACGTATGGATTCAAGGGTATCGGCAAGTTCGCCGCGACGTTTCTGCCCTGGCATCTGTCGCCGAACGAGTATGCGCTGATCCTGATTGCAATTACTGCTTTTTATGTGATCAAGGGGGGCATGATCAGCGTTGTGATCACAGAAGTGATGCAGTTCATCATCCTCTCAATCGCTTCGTTTGCCGTGGGCATTATTGCCATCCTCAAGGTAGCGCCGGATAGTCTGCACAAGATGGTGCCTGTTGGATGGGACCAGCTATTCTTTGGCTGGCGCCTGAACCTGGATTGGTCAAATTTGCTTCCCTCGGCTGGCGGCAAGATCGCTCAGGACGGCTATGGCCTGTTCGGCTTCTTCGTCATGATGCTGTTCTTCAAGGGGGTGTTGGTCAGCGCAGCCGGCCCGGCGCCCAACTATGACATGCAGCGGGTGCTTGCGGCGAAAAGCCCGCGCGAAGCGTCGCTGATGAGCGCCTGGGTCAACATCGTGCTCACCTTTCCCCGTTACATTCTCATCGCCGGCCTCACGGTGCTCGCTGCCACATTTTTCAGCGAAAACATCCGCGCCATGGGCCCCAACATGGACTTTGAACTTGTGCTGCCCTATGCACTCGGCCGTTTCGTGCCGGTCGGCCTGCTGGGCTTCCTGATCGCCGGCTTGCTGGCGGCATTCATGTCGAACTTTGCATCCACGGTGAACGCGGCGCCGCCGTATTTTGTCAACGACATCTATAAGCGATTTATTAACCCTAATGCGAAGCCCAAGACCTATGTCCGGCTCAGTTATCTCAGTTCGTTTGCCG
>Ga0181535_10008006_pt1 | contig 10491 bp, 10 predicted proteins | sample PEATcosm2014_Bin_44_FD_119774 | JGI IMG/M metagenome (GOLD analysis project Ga0181535, IMG submission 119774) | Peatland microbial communities from MTU Mesocosm Facility, Houghton, MI, USA - PEATcosm2014_Bin17_30_metaG | ecosystem: Environmental > Terrestrial > Soil > Wetlands > Peat | place...
GCGCGTGTCGCACTCCTCGGTCAGCATCGACTTAGACTTCACGAGCTGTTTCACGCCGTGGGAGGCGAGGATGTCCAAGACGATCTGGTTGTGCTCGTGTCCGTCGCGAGCCCAGTGCACGTGCACGCCGTTGCGTCGCGCATTTGCTTCGAAGAGCTCGAGGTAGTCCCCGAGGTTCGACAACGTGTGCTCCTTGATCTGCGAGGCCAGGTCGCGCAGCTGCTCCCACTCGGGCACCTCACGGGCTGCCGCGTCGCGGCGCTCGCGAAGCGCCCAGATCCCCTCGTCGAAGAGGTTGTGGAACGACGCTGTCTGGTCTTTATCCTCGAGGAAGGCGAGCGCGTTGCGCGCCTGGTCAACCGGTTTCACGTTCACGCTGCGCCTCCGTTGAGAACCTGGGCGAGGTGGAGGAACTGGAAGTCCTCGCGGTTTCGGTGCGCGCAACCCTGCAGGTGCATCAGGCACGACATGTCCCCCGAGACGATGTAGCGCGCACCGTTGGCGCCGAGCCGCTCGAGCTTGTCGTTGCCCATCGCGGCAGAGACGGCCTCCTCGGTGACCGCGAAGGTGCCGCCGAACCCGCAGCACTCATCGCGGCGCTCATAGTCGAGGATGCTGATGCCCTTGACCTTCTCGAGCAGGCTCCTGGGCTTTGAGAACCAGGCGTCGTTGGGGCGCTCGCTCATCGTCTGCTGGTTCAGGCCGCGGATCGCCGAGCAGCTCACGTGCAGCGCTACCTCGTGCGGGAACTCGGCCCATGGAAACTCCTGCACCTTCAGCACGTCGCACAGGAACTCCGGCAGATCCCACACGTGCTCCGAGACATGCCGGCGCTCGGGCGTGTCCTCGGCGGCCGTGAACTTGTTGCGGATGTGGTGCACGCAACTGCCCGACGGCGCGACGATGTGCTCGTAGCCGGCGAAGTTGCGCACGAACAGCTCCTCGGTTGCCCGCGCCTGTTTGGCTGCGCCACTGTTGGCCATCGGCTGTCCACAGCAGGTCTGATCAAACGGATACTCGACCTCGACGCCCAGCTTCTCGAGCAGCTCGAGCGTGGCCACCCCAACCTCGGGAAAGAACATGTCGACGTAGCAAGGCACCACCAGCGCAACACGCATGCGACTTAACGCCTCCTCGGGTGGGCGGGAGATTCGAGCAATAGCGACGGATCACCACAATCCGAGGCCGGCGAGCGCAGCTCGCGCCAAGGTTGCCGCAAAGAGCGAGCTTTACGCCGCGACACGAGTACCACCAACGACGGCGCGTGCTTGAAGTTCAATGGCTCAGGCCCCATTTCGCCGCGACCGTCAACTGTCCGCATTGAGTGAGACGCCCGCGCGGAGCACGCTGTCCCCCTCTTGGGGATCCTGCGGGAGTTCGAACACAGTGCTGACACGCGCGATCAAGAAGTAGAACCCCGTCAGGATCACGGTCTCGACGATCTGCTGGTCGCTGTAGTGTCGCTGTATGGACTTGAACACGGCGTCGGGGACCGTCGCGCTCGCCGCGACGGCCGCGACGAACGCGAGCAGAGCCTGCTGGGATTCGCTGAAGTCCGGGGAATCCCACTGCCCGACGGCGACAGCCGCTCGCTGGGACGATGTCACTCCGACTGACTGCGAGATCTGCTCGTGCTGTGACACCTCATAGGCCGAATCGAAGCAAGCTCCCGCTGTGAGGATAGACAGCTCACGGTCTGCCGGGGGAAGCGAGCCGGATCCGAACTGCGCGGCTCCGAGTTTGACGACAAGCGTGGCGATCTGCGGCGAGCGCAGCATCATCCGAAACACGTTGACTAGAGCGCCTGTTCTTGCTGCATCTTGCCACTCGGGAGGGAGTGACTCAAGAGGCACATCGGGAATGGCGATACGGGACATGGGGACTCGCTTTATTGGTGTGTGCTCAGACGAGGAGCAAGGCTGGCGTACGCTTCGGGCGCGGGAACCTGTACGTCCAGGTAGCGCACGGGCGCAGACGATTTATTCCACTCGCTATGCGCGACACCAGCGGGAATTACGATCAGTGACTGCGGGTCGCACACCGTGTCCTGACCGGCGATCGCCACGGTCAGCCGACCATCGAGTACGAACATCAGGTGGTCGACATCGAGGACCTGCGGATCTCCGGGTGCCTCGCATTCGGCGAGCTCGACAGTATCGATCCGAGCGCTTCGCACTCCGCTAGCCTCGTCGGCAATCGTCCACCGGGTACTTGCTCCAGCGGAGCTGGACGGGCCAGTACCGATGGCGCGCGTGTAGGGCGCAGCAACAGGCGTCGGCACCTCGTCTACTGAGGTCAGCGCGGTAAGCATCGGTAGGCCGGGTCGTATCCCTGGCACGAAGAATTCCAGGTGATGCTCCTGCGCACCGCTGTTGTTCCAATTGCAGTGCGGCAGGCCCGCTGGAATGAAGATCACGTCACCGGCGCCGGCCTCGTGGACGTCGTTGCCGAGTTGCACGGTCGTGTGTCCCGCCAGGAAGACGTAGAACTGATCACAGGCGTGCAGATGCAATGAGGGTCCGCTCCCGCCTGTCTCGATCCAGCAGCCGATCGCGATCGCGCTCTCCGGGCTGGCCGCAATCACGCCGCGATATCCCGGATACCCGGTGTCGGCGGCTGCGTCGAGTCGTACCTGTCGTACGAAGGTCCTGAGGGGCTTCTCCCGGACCCTCGAACGCCCGCTCGTCCGCGAAGGAATCTCTTTTGTGTCAGTGACGTGTGTGGCCATCATTCCTCGGTGATTGGGTTCGGCGCTGAGCACCGGAGTGGGCGCTGCTGGCGATCTCGGCCGGTGAGCCGCAATCGCCGCCGAGCGAGCCCGGCGGGTTCCGAACCCTCAAAGGAGCTCGATGGGAGATCCGATGTCCCTCGCGCCGTGGCTGCGTGCAGCAAGGCCGTCTATCGGCTGGTGCTTTCAGCTTGCGGCTTCGCCGTGCCTGCGCGCACGCGCAGTTGATTGAGGCGGCTTCGACGTTGTCGGGTCGCGGCAAAAAATCGGTGAGAGCCGACACTTCGGGCATTAGGCTCCGGGTTCGTAAGAACAAAACCTCAGAAGTCAAGCCCGTGCTGCCCGCCCCGTTACTGCGGGCCGACCCCACGATGATGCCCTCCTAACCCTGAACATACCCGATCGTCCAGAGGCACGGTAGTGTCGATTTAGCATCCCCGATGTGCATTGCGCCAGATGCGCGGTGAGCTCCCGGAGCGGTTCCGGGACGCTGCATCAGTCAGGGGGGACCTGGGCGGGGACTCGTGGCGAGCTGCTCGCCGGTTTCGCCGGGCGGTGCGCCCTAGCGATCGGCGGTGCGCGGGCCGCCCGCGTCTACTTCGTTTGCAAACGTCAGTTCTGGCGTTGCGAGGAGGTGATCGGTGAGGGCGCGTACGGCGGTGGCGTCGGTGTCCCGGTGCCAGACAATTTCGAGGTGCACCTGTCTGCGGACGGTGAAGTCGAGTGGACGGCTGATGGTGCCGGCTGGCGGGTAGCGTCCGATGTTGCCGGTCATCATCGCCCAGCCGTGACCGGAGGCGACGTACTGTACGACGGTGGCGGTGCTGTCGTATGGAGGCGCGAGGTGGGGTGCGCTGACGCCGCTGTCAGCGAGCAGTTCGAGAGCGAGGTCGTAGAGGTCGGGGTTGTCGTCGCGGCTGGGCAGGTGGAGGGGCTCTGCGGCTAGCGCCCGCGGGTCGACGATGTCAACGCCAGCGAGAGGATGGCCGGCTGGGAGCAGGGCGTATGCCTGGCGCTCAGCGCGCAACGGCGTGCTGAGCAGCACGTCCGGCACGGGCAGTCGGTGGTCGACAATGAGTGCGAATCCGACGTCGATGCTGCGGTTGAGCACGGCTCCCAGGTGGGTGGTCCAGGGGAGTCTCAACAGGTCGATGCGAACCGGCGGGTCAAGCGCCCGCAACGCCCGGCTGGCGTTGGCGAGGGCGGCGGTGAGCGCGTAGAACTCGGGCGCTCCGACACGCAGCACGCGGGCGCTGCTGCGGGCCTCGGCGTGGGCGGCGGCCTCGAGAGCGTCTGCTGCGACAACCAGGCTGCGGGCCTGCTCGACTAGCTTCGCGCCGGAGGCGGTGAGCGTCGTGCCGCCGCGGCTACGGATGAACAGCGGCGTTCCGACCGCCAGCTCGAGGCGGCGCACAGCGCGGCTCAACGCGGGCTGATCCATCGCCAAGTGGACGGCGGCGCGGTTCAGGCTGCCCTCGTCGGCCACCGCCAAGAACAGCCGCCACTGCGCAAGCTCCACGCTCATGGGCCACAGAAATACCAGAAAGAACACCGCACTCGCGACACTCTCCCCACGTATGTAGCGCAGCACATATCGGGGATGCTGAATCGACACTACCGGCCGCGCGACGGGCGGGTATGCTTAGCCGCAGGAGGGCATCATTGTGAGGTCGGCCCACAGTACGGGGGCGGGCAGCACGGCCTGACTTCCGAAAGTCAGTTTTCGCCGCAGCCCACCCTGAGACGCCTGATTCGGACAGGCCGACCGCAGTTCGCTGGTCGCCCCACACGGGACTGACGTCTCCTCAGCTAGAGGAGCACCGTGATGGTCACGACGGTATCGATAGACGCCACAAGGAGCGCGGCGTCTGTCATGCGCGTACGCACTGTCTCGCCCGCGACGTTGCAGCGGCCGCCGCGCGAACGACCCACGCTGGACATGTCACGGAGCTGGCGGAAGGATCGCGGCAATGAGCGATTCGACCATCTCTGAGTCGTGTTCGCGCCAGGCGCTCGCGTGGCGTGCTGTTCTCGCTCCCTACGCCCGGCCGCAGCTCGGCCGCAGCCTACTTGGCATCGCGACGTCGCTGGTCCCGTACCTGGGGCTGCTGGTGGGGATGTATGTCCTGCTCGGGGTGTCGTACTGGCTCGTTCTGGCCGTGTCGGTGCCTGCCGCCGGGTTTCTAGTCCGCACCTACATCGTTTTTCACGACTGCGCCCACGGCAACTTCCTACCGTCGAGGAAGGCGAACGACTGGCTCGGCACCGCGTGCGGACTGCTCGTGTTCACGCCCTTCTTGCGCTGGCGCCATGAGCACGCAGTCCATCATGCCTCCTCTGGCAACCTCGACCGGCGCGGCGTCGGGGACGTCCCAACCATCACAGTCGCCGAGTATGAAGCGCGGCCGTGGGGTCGCCGCGTCGCCTATCGACTGCTTCGCAACCCGTTCGTGATGTTCGGGCTCGGGCCGATCTGGTTGCTCGTTCTCGCGCCACGTTTCGTATCGCGGAGCGAGCGGCCCCGGATCCGCCACAGCGTCTGGTACACCAACCTTGGGCTCGCAGCGGTGATTGCTGTGCTGTGCTGGATGCTTGGCTGGGAGCGCTTCCTGCTCGTCGAGATACCGAGTCTGCTGCTCGCGGGCTCGATCGGCGTCTCGCTGTTCTACGTCCAGCACCAGTTCGAGGATGCCTACTGGAAGAACTCCGATTCCTGGAGCTACGACGAGGCGGCGCTCAACGGCAGCTCATACCTAAAGCTACCAAGGGTGCTGCAGTTCTTCACCGGCAATATCGGCCTGCACCACGTCCATCATCTCTCGACCCGGATCCCCAACTACAACCTCCAGCGCGCGCACGATGCACACGTCGTCTTGCAGCAAGTACCAACGCTATCGCTGCGGGACGGGGTTAAGTGCGTAGGGCTGAAGCTGTGGGACGAGGAGCGCGGACGATTGGTGACTTTCCGGGAGGCTCGAGCCGGACGGCCACGAACGGTGACGGTTCCGCCCATCGACTCGCCAGCCCCAATTACTAGCGGCGCGCAAAGTCCGTGCCTTCCTCGGCGCTTAACACTTTCACCCTCGGAGAGGATTCGCCTCCGCGGTCGGGCCGAACGCGAGCCGGAGCTACATCCGGTCGGGCACCTCGCGTTCGACGACGGACCGGAGTGGTGATGAACAAGACACCCGGCGCACGATCCGAGGGTGGATCGGCGCCAGCTATGAGACGCGGCCTCCTCGGCAAATTGTTCCGCGCGTTCATGAGATGGACGCTGCCGGTCGCAGTGCTGCTCATCCAGCTGGACCTCGTTGGTCGAGCAACTCGCGCTCGACGGCGAAGCGGGGCGGTGACAGGCGCACGATGGGATGCGACTAACGAGGCGTCCAACACCCGGCCCGCAGTGGCCCAGGCGGCGCCAGCCACAGGGCAAGGCTTTCTCGGCGAACTGTGGGACGCCGTCGCGCCAGGACGAACGTTCGTCCTGGTGATCGCGGTACTGCTGATCGAGCTGGGCTTCGTGTTCTCCTACGTCGGCGCGTTCCACCACCCCACGCCCCACGAGGTGCCGATCGCGCTCGTCGCACCCGCACAGATCTCCGGCCGCCTCGTCGGCGAGCTCAACGCCCTCCACGGCCACCCGCTCCACGCCACCCCGGTAGGCACCGTCACGGCCGGACGGAAGCTCCTACGACACGGATCGACCAGCGGTGTGCTGATCGTCAATCCGGTCGGCAAGACCGACGCGCTGCTCGTCGCCGGTGGAGGCGGCGCGGCAACGGCAACCACCGTCGAGGACGTCATCGCGCAGGTCGAAGCCGCCCAGCACCGCAGCGCAACCATCACCGACGCCGTGCCCGCCCAACCCGGTGACGCCAGGAGCCTGTCCGGCTTCTATCTGGTCATCGGCTGGCTCGTCGGCGGCTACCTCGTCGCCGCGATGCTCAGCATCGCCACACGCGCCCGGCCGGCCACAACCCGCCGCGCGATCATCCGCCTCACCGTCCTCGTCCCCTACGCGATCCTCTCGGGCCTCGGCGGAGCGATCGTCGTCGGCCCCGTCCTCGGCGCGCTCACCGGCCACCTGCTAGCGATTGCCGCGCTCGGAGCGCTGATCGTCTACTGCGCCGCGACCGTCACCATGGCCTTCCAGGTGTTCCTCGGGACGATCGGCGTCGGGCTCACACTGATCCTCTTCGTCATCCTCGGCAACCCCAGCGCCGGCGGCGCCTACCAAGCACCACTACTCCCCGGCTTCTGGCGCGCAATCAGCCCCGCCCTCCCCAACGGCGCCGGCGTCGAGGCGCTCCGACGCATCGTCTACTTCGGCTCCTACAACATCACCGGCAACCTCCTCATCCTCTCCGCCTACATCGTCGTCGCTGCCACCGTCGCTCTCATCGGCACAGCACTTCTCCCCCGCCGTACCAACGCCGGAACACCAACTGAGCCGGACGGTTCGGCGGAGACCGTCAAACCCGGCCTGGCTCAAACAGAGGCCGTCGTCTAGCTCACCGCGGCAGCCATAGCGCTCACCGGAACCACACCCTTCGACCCAGCGCGCCGGCGCCGGAAACCCAGCAAACGCCGTCGTCTAACTAACCACACGAAACCGGTCGGCGCGACCCAACATGCTCCTGCTCCCCCCTGCGGGCGAGATCCAGGTCTCGGCTGGACGGCGAGGACGCTCCCGGCTTGCCCAGCGCGAGCGAGCTTGACCCGGCTACTTATGAGAGCCGTCGGATTTCGACGCCGGCTCGGACTTCATCTGCGGTTTTGCAGGGGAGGACGGGGGTCAGAGCGATGAAGAACGAGAGCACGCGGCCCGCGAGCGAGAGCACGCGGACCGTCTTGGTAGCCCTGGCGACAGACCTCGGGGTCGCGCTCGCGAAGATCGGCGCGGCCGTCCTCACTGGTTCGACCGCTGTGGCCGCCGAGGCCGCGCATTCACTCGCCGATACCGGCAACGACCTGTCTCTCTTCATTGCTCAGCGTCGCAGCAGCCGCCCTCCCGACGATCACCATCCCCTGGGGTACGGGCGGGAAGCCTACTTCTGGGCGCTGATCGCGGCCCTCGGAGTGTTCGTCGCCGGGGCGGCGTTCTCCCTGCGTGAGGGCATCGACGAGCTGATCCACCCCAGCGCCACCTCATCGTTCGCCGTCGCCTATGTCGTGCTGGCGATCTCCACGGCCTTTGATCTGGTGTCATTACGCCAGTCAGCGGGCCAGATGGCCCGCCGCGCGCGCCGTTACGGCCGGGAGTTCTCGGAGGAGTCCAGGGTCACTTCTGAACCCTCGCTGCGGGCGGTGTTCCTCGGTGACGCGGTGTCGATCGCTGGAGACGTGATCGCGTTCGCCGCCGTGGCTCTCAATCAGATCACCGGGTCATCCATACCCCAAGGAGCGGGGGCTGTGCTCATCGCGCTGGTGATCATCCGCACCAGCCTTCGGCTCATCCAACGCAGCCACGACTTCCTCGTCGGCGCATGGGCGGAGGCCGCCGGGGGACCTCAGGGTCGCGATGTTGCCGGCTTCACCCAGCCAATCCGGCCAGCTGAGGCGGAGCAAGCACGCGCCGTTCTCCTCGGGTACCCCGGTGTGACCGCCATTCGCGAACTCCTCATCACGTTCGTCGGCCCAGGCCAGGTATGGGTTATCGCTCGCATCGACATCGACGATGACCTCCGCGGTGATCAGGTCAAGACGCTGGTACGCAACATCGAGTCGGGCCTAGAGCACGCGTCGGAAGACATCTACCGCGTCGACGTCGTGCCGATTGGCGCAGCAAAGGCCCCGCCTTAGCCGCCACGGACGTCCTCGCACAAACATCACCGCAAGACGATCGGCACAGACGACCAGCAGGTCAGGCGGTTCACGATGCGAGCGCCTCCGCATCTTACGAGCCTTCGTTTTGAACGATAGGGTGGCAGAGCCCACCTGGCACCCCACGCTCACGAGTTGCATGCGCTACCAGATCTTCGGACGACGAACCGGGCTTCGCGTCTCCGAGTACGTGCTCGGAACGGCGAACTTTGGCACCGCAGACACCGGCGCCGGCGCTGAGGGCTCGCGACACATCTTCGAGGCGTTCGTCGCAGCCGGCGGCACGACGTTTGACACCTCCAACATCTACCAGGGCGGACAGGCCGAGACCGTGCTCGGTGAGCTCCTCGGCTCCCGCCGCGACGACTTCGTGGTGATTACCAAGTACAGCGGAACGCGGGAACAGGACCCCCGGCCCGGCACGACCGGGAACAGCCGGAAGACCATGATCCGGTCACTGGAGGAGAGCCTGCGCCGGCTGAACACGGACTTTGTGGACGTGTTCATGCCCCACTTTCCCGACGGGGTCACTCCCGTGGAGGAGATCCTGGCCGGGTTCGATGACCTGATCCGCTCTGGCAAGGTCCGGTACGCCGGGCTGTCCAACTTCCCGGCGTGGCGAATCTCCGGCGCCGCCATTCGGGCGGACCTGCGCGGCCTGGCCCCGGTGGTCGGCATCCAGACCGAGTACAGCCTGGCCGAGCGTTCTGCGGAGCGCGAGTTGCTCCCGATGGCGCAGGCCCACGGACTCGGCGTTGTGCTCTACTCCCCGCTGGCCGGCGGCCTGCTCACCGGCAAGTACCGTCAAGGGCAGCAGGGCAGGCTAAGCGCTCGCGGCGATGCGGTCGAGGGGACCATGCAACAGACCGCCGTCGTCGACGCCGTGCTTGAGATCGCCGACGAGACGGGCACCAGCGCGGTCGAGGTTTCTCTGGCCTGGCTGCGCCGTCGGGCCGCGTTGGCCTCGACGGCGCTGATTCCGATCGTCGGGCCGCGCTCCCTGTCTCATCTTGAGGCGTACCTGCGCTCGCTCGACCTCGATCTCGACGAGCAACACTACGACCGTCTAGACGAGATCAGCGCGGTCCGGCTGGGCGTCCCGCACGAGGACGTCGCGGGCGCCCTGAGCGACGGCATCGACGGCGACCGGTCGCTGCTCGATACGCCTCCGGTCGCGGTGATCTGACACGACGGGCCGGGTTCGGTCGGACGCGTAGCTTCCGGGCCATGGATCTCCGGTGGTGTTCGGTCTCAGACCCTCTCGTCGACCCTGCGGCGATGTCCACTCATGCGCGACGCCGGAGATCGAGCCGTCGCTCCGAGCGGCGACGGGGACGGGGATACTCACCGGTTGTTCGTCCGAGCACGTCGCGGCAACGCCGGGGGTCTCGACACCGCCCCGGACACGGGCCCCTGGACCAGAGAACGCCTGCGGAGCCGGTGTAGTGTCGAAGTCGGCTCCTCCGCCCCCTTACAGTTTCCATGCAGCGCAGGTCCGCGAAGGCGGCAAGGGCCAACGGCCACGCCTCGAGTTGGGTCTGAGCCAGCGCAGGCGAAGGACACGCGTACGTGGCGGGGAGGCAGAGGGGCGTCGTGGTTGCGGGCGGCTCGACTCATCCGGTCGGGAGCCCCAGGTGCCGTCGCTCAAAGTCCGAGCGCAGCGCGCCGAGGGCTAGTGATAGGGCCCTCAGTGCCCCGCCGAGGATCTCCTGGATCGCCGCCTGCCAGGCGGGCTCTGTCCGCGGCAAGACCAACTCGCCTGCCGAAGTCAGAGCGAGAAGGGACGAGCCGGTTCGCCGGGTTCGGGCGGCGTTCCATCCAGCCCTCCTTCTCCAGGCGGTCAGCAATCTTGCTCGTCGTTCCGACGCCGATCGCGAAGGCGGAGGCGAGAAACTTCATGAGGGGCAGCCTTCTCGTGGTGGCGTGGGACCGGCTCTAGC
>Ga0181535_10008007_pt1 | contig 10489 bp, 8 predicted proteins | sample PEATcosm2014_Bin_44_FD_119774 | JGI IMG/M metagenome (GOLD analysis project Ga0181535, IMG submission 119774) | Peatland microbial communities from MTU Mesocosm Facility, Houghton, MI, USA - PEATcosm2014_Bin17_30_metaG | ecosystem: Environmental > Terrestrial > Soil > Wetlands > Peat | place...
CTCCCGGGCTGAGATCCGGGGTTGGTTGCGCCGCTTCGCGGCGCAATGGCGGCAAATGTTTATGCTTCCCCAAACTGAATCGCTGGTCGAAGACAACACCGCCTTCGCCCTTGATCTTTACGCCCCCGCTCAGGAATTAATTCAACTCCGTAGGAGTTGAGTCAAAAGCCCCCCCATCCCCCAGTCCGCGCCCGTCCACCAAGTCCATTCAGTCCACCAAGTCCACAGCCCAAAGCTTTCCCATTTCCAACCAGTTTCCCTCCCCCCCCATTGTAGCCGCGCAACCGTCCCCTCCCATTCCTAATCCTAATCTTAATCCTAATCTTAATCCTAATCCCTGTCCCTCAGCTTCCATCTCCTGTTTTCCGCCCCTGTGTCAAGAAAACATACTTGACAAAAATGGGTGTGAAACGCGTAACGCCTTGCAAACACGGTGTATAACTAAGTGAAGAAAAGGGTCACGGTTAGCTCCTCTTTTTCCCCCATTTATGCCATAATCCCCTCCAGACAGAAAAAATGAGCAACAAGTCAAAGACATCCGCCGCCAGAACGGCGCAGCCGGTCCCTGCCGGAGGCCCGCTGTCGGCCGCTTTTTCTTCTCCGATTTCAGCGTTTCAGTTTTTCAGCGTTTCAGCTTTTGCTTCCGTAACACTTGTAACACTTAATAACAGTTACGGCATTTTTCAAAAACATCAGAATAACACCAACACAATTCAGGCTGGAACATCCATATTTACAATTAGTTACAACAAACCAAGTGCTGAATCCGTAACACTCGTAACGTTACCATAACATGTTATTTCGTTTTTTTCTTTTCTTGCTCTGTAACATGTGGACCAATGGCGAACAACAGAAAGCTTCCATGCGCCCCTATTTCCGCTTTCTGTTTTCCAAATTTCTGCTTTTGTTTGTTTTGAACCTTTTCTCGCCTCGCGCATTCCACTGGGCGTATAGATGCCGGTCGTGATTGAACATGAACAACTGCCTGTGCGCGAAGCCCGGACCGGGGACGCGGAGGCTTGGAACGCCTTGTTCAAACGCTATCAACTGCCTCTTTACACCTATGTTTTTGAACTCGTCCATAATGAGCAGACCAGCCTGGATATCGTTCAGGAAAGCTTCATCAACGCCGCCCGCCACATCGGCGCGTTGCGCGAGGACGACAAGTTTGGCTCCTGGCTGTTCGGCATCGCCCACCAGAAATGCGCGCAACAGTGGCGACGCCAGCGCCCGGAAAATATCCCCATTGATGATACGGAAGATTTTCCCGACGCCGCCATCGGCCCGGACGAAACGCTCATCAGCAAGGAGCAGGAGGCTGAATTCATGAAGATCATGCAACAACTTTCCCCGCCGCATCGCGCGGTGTTGCTCCTGCATTTTGTGGAGGATTTTTCCATCGAGGAAATGGCTGCGATCACCGGCGCGCGCTCCGGCACCGTGAAATCCCGGTTGCACTACGCCAAGGACGCGCTTCGCCAATTGCTTGCCGGAGATTCCAAATGAAAACTCCCAGAGAAATCTTGTTGCAGCAACATCAGGCGGTTGAGCCGAAACTCAACGCCATCCGTCAAAACGCCCTGGCCGCGCTAGCCCGCCCCGGCCTGGCCCAATCCTGGCAGGAGTTCCTCTTTTCCCTGCGCTGGCACCTGGCCGGACTAAGCGCGGTTTGGATGGCCGTCCTGGTTTTGAACCTGAGCGCCGCCCCCAATCCCGCCGTCGTCATTGCCAGCGACAAAATTCCGTCGGCGCAAGTGCTGATGGCGGCGATGCTGAAAAACCGGCAGGAATTGATGGAGCTGATTGGGACCCCGGCCACCGGCGGACCTGCCGCCCTGCCGCCGCGCCGGAGCGAAATTCAACCCGTGATTGCGATTGTGTGATTTTATGAATGAAACAACCCAGCCTTCAAAATGCAAGCGCCTCGCGCGGCGCGGACTAATCGCCCTAGCCTGGATAGTGTCAATTATAGCGCTTTGCTACGGCGTCATCGACTGGCGCGCCCGCCATGCTTGGAATGAGTATCGCCAAAACTACGAGGCTCGCGTCGCGCCGCTGGATTTGAAAGCTTACATCCCGAAAGAGATTCCCGATGCCGAGAATTTTGCCGCCACCCCTTTTGTCCTGTCCTGGATTAAAGACTGGCGCAGCACGAACGTCCTGTTCGATCATGATGCCTGGGGGCAGGCCCATAATATGATTTACAATCCGGCGCAACCGCCCGCCGCCCGCGATTTTGAAGATCTCGTGGCGTGGCAGGAGGCTTTTGCGGCCGTCCGTTCCCATGCCCAAAAAACAAAGGATAAATTTCATTCCGACAAACTCGACCTGGCATCCCGCGCCCAGGCGGCAACTGCCATATTGGAAGGCATGAAGGATGACGAAGCCGTTTTCGATGAACTGAATAAGGCCAGCGCCCGGCCTTATGCGCGTTATCCGATTGTCTATTATATGGAGAATCCGTGGGCGATCCTTTTGCCTCACCTCGCCAAAATCAAGCAGACATGCCTGCGCCTGGAAACCAGGGCTTGCGCCGAACTTGCGACGGAGCAAAACGAAAAAGCCCTGGCCGATGTAAGATTGGCGCTTTACACCGCGGACACCGTAAGAACCGAACCGTTTTTTGTTTCCTATATGGTCCGCATTGCCTGTGTGCATATCGCCATTCATCCGATTTGGGAGGGACTTGCCGAGCAACGCTGGACCGATGCCCAGCTTCAGCAGTTGCAGGCCGGCCTGGAGTCTTACGATTTTCTGGCGGATATGCAATTGCCGCTGCACACCGAGCGCGCTTGGGGCGTCTTGACTGCGGATTTGATGAAAAAGAGAGGGCTGGGTTTGCTTGCCTCTTTTTTGGAGGAGATGCATCTCTCCGACACTCACTCCTTCTGGGACAATGAGGCCGTGCTGAATGTGCTGGGCCGAATTCTCCCATCCGGCTGGTATGATCGGGAAAAGCTTAATTATTGCCTGCTTGCTGACTACCAGTATCGGGGAACCGTTGATGAGGTATCAAAAAGAGTTTTCCCCAGCCGGGTTGCCGCAAATGCCTTGAAACTGGCACTTGTGGCAAAAGCAAACCCTCAGACCCCGGATTGGGGATTGGGATCGCCAGCGCAAGGTCCATTGCATGCCATCATCCATCACGAATACTTGGCGGGCATACTGCTGCCCTCGCTGCACAACTTTCCCCGCAACGTGGCCACAATCAAAACGGCCGCCGATGAAGCCGCCATTGCCTGCGCTTTGGAACGATACCGCCTCGCCAACGGCCAATTCCCCGAAAATCTCCGGGCGCTCGTCCCGCGCTTTGCCGCCCATCTGCCCAACGACGTGATTACCGGAGAACCCTATAAATACCGCCGCACCGATGGCGGCCGGTTCGTGCTCTACTCCGTCGGCTGGAATGAAAAAGATGACGGCGGCGTGTCAGGCAAAACCATGTTCGACGAAACTGCCGGCGACTGGGGCTGGACGGAATAAAAGGGCAGGTTTTCTGCTTTGGTTTTTGCTTTCTTCCGGCAGGTCGAGGGTTCAACATCCCCCAGTTATGGCGTCGAATCGTAACGGATCAATTCACCTTTTTCGTTTTGCCGGGGTTAATGTTTTCCTGCATTGGTCCTGGTTCGTGGTCGCTTATTTTCAGATTGGCTACCGTGCCAATCTTCCCAATGGTTACACGAGCTGGCATTGGATGGCGCTCGAATATCTCGCGCTCTTTGCCATTGTGTTGCTGCATGAATTCGGCCACGCCCTGGCTTGCCGGAGCGTGGGGGGGCGGGCCGATCAGATTATCCTCTGGCCGCTCGGCGGCGTCGCGTTCGTCGATCCGCCGCCCCGGCCTGGCGCGACCTTGTGGAGCATCGCCGCCGGCCCGCTGGTCAACGTGGGCCTCATGCCGGTTTTGGTTGTGTTGTGGATGCTGGGCAAAGCGTTGCACTGGCACGAGCTGGACCCGAACCTCTTCAATTTTATCTCGATGCTTTGCCTGATGAACGGCGCTTTGTTCTGTTTCAATATGCTGCCGATTTTTCCGCTGGACGGCGGGCAGATTCTCCAGTCGATCCTCTGGTTCTGGCTGGGGCGGGCGCGCAGTTTGATGGTGACCAGCGCGATCGGGCTTGCGGCCAGCGTGGCTGCGATTGTTCTCCTGCTGGTTTACGCCAGGGGCGAAATATGGCTCCTGATCATGGCGGTGTTTGTGGTGTTCAATTGCTGGCGCGGACTGCAGCAGGCTCGCGCCATGTCGCGCGTGGACACGGCCCCGCGCCGTCTGGAACTGGCCTGCCCCAAGTGCAAAGCCTCGCCCCCGGTGGGAAATTATTGGGGTTGCGGACGCTGTCGCGCGGGGTTTGACATATTTGCCACGCGCGGCGTTTGCCCCAATTGCGGAACGATTTTCAACGAGGTTCGTTGCCAGGAATGCGGTGAGACTTCCCCGCTTTATTCCTTCAACAAAACCGGTTCGTAAAATTGCTTTCCAGCCTGAATTTTTCCGGCAGTATGGTTCCATCACTTTATGAGTAATCTTAAATGCCTGTTTTTCACGGCGACCATTTCATGCGGTTGCGCCTTTCTGGCGCAGGCGGCCCATCCTCCCGTCACTCCGGAAGGCCCGCAAGCGATCCCGCCATACCATTCCATGGACCATTCCACGGATTTGTTTGAGCAGAGAGACGAAGGTTTTGTGCCGCTGTTCGATGGCAAGACTCTGGATGGCTGGACCAATATCCACAAGTCCGGCTCCCCTTACTTTGTCACCAATGGCATGATTGCCTCCCCTGCCGATACGGGGGACGACCTGGTGACGGAGCAGTCCTATTCCGATTTCATTTTGCGCATGGATTTCAAGTTGACTCCCGGCGCCAACAATGGCGTGGGCATTCGCACCCCGCTGGAAAAAAGCAATCTCACCTACACCGGCAACGAAATCCAGATTCTCGACGATGATGATCCCCAATACGAACATCTTGACCCCGGCCAATATTGCGGATCGCTTTACAAAATCTTCGCAGCCAAGCGCGGCGCCCTGAAAAAGGTCGGCAAATGGAACCATTACGACATCACCGTCATCGGCCGCCACGTCAAAATCAAGCTGAACGGCAAGACGATTGTGGATGGACAAATCAATGTGGTGACGGACCCCGGCACCTTGCGCGAGCATCCCGGCATGTTGCGTGATCGCGGCCATATCGCGCTGCTCGGTCATCAAAGTTATGTTGAGTTTCGCAACATCAGCATCAAGGATTTGTCCCCGGGCCGAAGAGAGAAGGCGTTGCCCAAGGGCCTGACCGCGCTGACGGATTCCCCCGGCCATTTCTACGTGGACGATTTGCCAGACAACAAGGCGCCGGAAGGTTTTACGCCGTTGTTCGACGGACGGAATTTATTGGGTTGGAAAGGATTGGTGGCTGATCCGCCGCATCGCGCTGCCATGTCGCCCGAACAATTGGCCGTCGCGCAAGCTGCGGCCGATCAACGGATGCGCGACCATTGGAAGGCCGAAAAGGGCGTGATTGTATTTGACGGCAAGGGCGACAACCTTTGCACGGCGCGCGATTTCGGCGACTTTGAGATGCTGGTCGATTGGAAAATCCCGCCCAAAGGCGACAGCGGCATTTACCTGCGCGGCACGCCGCAGGTGCAAATCTGGGAAACCAACAGCCCCGGCCAATTCGAAATTCCCGACGGCTCCGGCGGATTATGGAATAATAAAAATAATCCGCGCCGCGCCATCAGTTACGCCGATCATCCGGTGGGGGAATGGAATCGTTTCCGCATCCTGATGGTGGGCGGAAAAGTGCATGTCTTTCTGAATAATGAACTGGTGGTCAATGACACGACGCTGGAGAATTATTGGGAACCCGGCAAGCCGATCTACGATCACGGCCAGATCGAGTTGCAAAATCACGGCGGCCCGCTTTGGTTCAAGAATATTTATATTCGCGAAATTCCCCGCCAATCCGAAAAATAGTCCCAGCTTGCTTATATGGCTTCATTGTTGAACCGGCGGCAATTCCTGGTCCATTCGGGCGTCGCTGCCGCCGGATTCTGGCTGGCGGGGCGGTCGTGGGGAAAAATTTCGCCGAACGAAAAGCTGAACCTCGGAATCATCGGCACCGCCAATCGTGCCGGGGATAATCTGCGCCACGTTTCCTCCGAAAACATCGTGGCCCTTTGCGATGTGGACGCGAAACTGCTCGCCGCCGCCTGCCAAAAATATCCGAAGGCCACCGCCTACGGCGACTTTCGAAAAATGCTCGAACGAAGGGACCTCGACGCGATTGTCATCGGCACGCCCGATCATACCCACGCCGTGGCAACGGTGGCGTCGTTGCGCAGCGGACGTCATGTTTATTGTGAAAAGCCGCTGGCTCACACGATTTCCGAGGCGCGCTGCATTGCGGAGACGGCGAAAAAATGCAGGCGCATCACGCAAATGGGCACCCAAATCCATGCCACCATCAATTATCACGAAGTGGTGGAGGCCATTCAAAATGGCGTGATCGGCCCGGTGCGCGAAGTTCATGTCTGGGTTGGCTCGGTTTATACGGCGAAAGGATTGCCGGAGGACAAGCCTGTGATGCCGGAGGGATTGGACTGGGATTTGTGGCTGGGACCGGCGCAACCGCGCCCTTACAGCCCGGAATACGTGCCCAAGCAGTGGCGGCGCTATTGGGCTTTTGGCGGCGGCGTCCTGGCCGACATGGGCTGCCATTACATCGACTTGGCGCATTGGTCCTTGAGGTTGCGTTATCCGCTCTCGGTGGAAACGGAAGGATCGCCCGTCGATGCCGAAGGCACGCCGTCATGGATGATTGCCCGTTATGAATATCCGGCCCGCGCCGGCCAACCGCCTGTCAAACTGACCTGGTATCATGGAGTCAAGGATGGCAAAAACGTTCGCCCGCCCCATTTTGACCGGGGCGAATTGCCGGAGTGGGGCAATGGCGTGTTGTTTGTCGGCGACAAGGGAATGTTGCTGGCGGAATATGGAAAATACATTCTGCTGCCCGAAAAAAATTTCCCCGTGCCGCCCGCCCGCCCGCAACGGCCGGATGATTACGAGGGGAAGCATCATCAGGAATGGATTGCGGCAATAAAAAATGGCGGCGCGACTTCCTGCAATTTCGATTATTCGGGCGCGTTGACCGAAGCGGTTTTGCTCGGCAACGTGGCTTACCGGAGCGGCGCGAAAGTGGACTGGAACCCGGCCAGCCTCAGCGCCGCCGGCAATGCGCGGGCCGAACAGTACATCCGGCACCATTACCGCCGCGGCTGGATAATTTAAGGACTCGGACGGTCAGGCGCGCCAGGCGAGATCGGCGATATGTCCGTTGTCCGGGTGCGTTTTGTCCAGGCAACGCAATTCCAGACGCACGCCGCCGTCGCGCAACGTGGCGTGAACCCAGCCGTTGGCCACCCCTTCGCTAAACACATACGCGGACGTCGGCAGATTAATCAGATGAATGCCGCTCTCGTCCTGCTTCACGCTCCAGTGATGGGTGTGCCCAAAGAAATAAGCTTTGACTTGCCGGCGCGGACGCAAGATGGCAAATAATTCGCTGATGTCTTCCAAACCGTTCCACTCATGGTATGACACAAGCGAGCCGGGTTGATGATGAAGCATGACGACGGCGGGTCGGTCCGTATTCGCATCCAAGGCGTTGGCCAGCCAGGCGCGCTGGGCTTCGCCGAGACAGCCAGGGGTGGTGCGGGTCTTGATCAATGAATCGAGCAGAAACCAATTCGTCCCGCCTTGGCGCACGATGGCGGCCTGCCGGCCCGGCAGTTTGGCCGGAACCGTTTTCGCATCCTGAAAAACAGCCCAAAAACGCTCGCGATCATCATGGTTTCCCATGTTCAAATGAATCGGCAATCCCGCTTCGCGCAACGGCCGGAGCAGACCGAGCGCCGCCCGGTAATCGGCGCTCTCACCGTTGTTGTAGGCCATGTCGCCGTTGACAAAAACAGCACCCGGCTGTTGCGGCAGTGCCAGCACCTCCGCCGCCACCGCCTTTAAATTATTGGTCATGTTCACACCCCGGGACAGTTTCAGCGCGTCGGACGAGATGTGGATATCGGAAAAAAGCGCGATGGCATTTGCGTCCCGCTTGCTGGGTGACGCTGCGTAGCCCGGAATCAAGCTGAGCGCGGCGGCGGCAATTGAGCCGGCCAGAAACCGGCGTCGTGAAATAGGTGGCAGATAAATCGGCATGGCAAAAGTTTATTAAACCCCAAATAATTGTCGAGTGTTCCCAAAATCCCCGTCCGACGCGAGCGGCTCCTTAGGGGGCAGTTCGTGGCATTGCCAAATTTTTTAGTTCTCCCACCACCAGCCACATGGAGGCGGCGGCGAGCAGGACCATGCAACTTCCAATCAGCAAAGCGTCCTGAAAACTGCCTGTGATTTTAACCAGAAATCCCGTCACGACCGGCGCCAGAATGCCGGCTAATGCGCCTGCGGAATTCATGATCCCCGCCAGCGATCCGGCCGCCGATGGCGGGGCGACATCCGTGCATGTCGTCCAGAGAAGCGACGTTGCCGCGGATTCGCATGCCACCGAAAGGGTCAGAATCCACACTGCCATGATGGCGTCGTCCACGTAGCCCGCCACAACGACGGAGGCTGCCATGAGCTGCATCGAAATGATGATGCTTTTACGGGAAACGGTCACGCTCACGCCGCGACGGATGAGCCGGTCGGAAAACCAGCCGGCCAGCGGTTGGGCAATAAATCCCGCCATCCAGGGCAGCGAGGCATACCACCCCATCTTCATGACGGTGAATCCCCGGCCCAGAATCAGGTAAGCCGGGAGCCACGTGACAAACAGGTAGAACAAATAGTCCTGGAAAAATTTGCACAAAACCAATCCCAGAACCGTGCGGTTCCGCAAAAGTTCCAGCCACGGAATCCGGGCGGAGGCGGGTGGGGGAGCGCAATCTTTGGACGGTTCGGCCGTCGTTTTTTCCGCATAGGTAAAATACCAAACAACCACCCAAAGGAGACTGCCCAGCCCGGTGGCATAAAAGGCAAAACGCCAGCCGAAGTGCGCGATCATCCAGGCCATCAGAACCGGCGTGACCGCGAAACCCAGCCGCAACCCGCCCGTGTAACAGCCCACCGCCATGCCGCGTTCATGTGCCTGAAAAGAGCGGTTCACGATTTTGGCATTGACCGGGAAAGTGGCGGACTCGCCCACGCCCACCCCGATGCGCGCCAGGATGACGTGCGAGAAATTGGCGGCCCAACCCGTGCCCGCCGAGCAGACTGACCACACCACCGCCGCCCAGCCCAGTGTTGGTTTCGCGCCGAACTTATCGGCGATTCTACCGGCGGGGATATTCATCAGCAGGTAAAACCAGAAAAAAGCGGAGAGAACGATTCCCATTTTCGTTGCATCGAATCCGAGATCCTTCATCAAGTAAGGAGCGGCGGTGGAAAGGCTGGCGCGATCAATTGCGTTGATAAAAGTGCCACTGGACAAAAGAAAGACCACCCACCAGCGTGACGATATTTTCCGCATTTGATCCGATCAGTTTGAAGGCCCGTTTTTTTTGCCTGGAACGAAATCCCGGGAAAGCTGCCGGGCTTCCGCAATCTGCGCCGGGGTCATGCCGTTCTCAAGAGACGACCGCAATTTTGCCGCCCTTTCACTGGTTTGGGCAGCGGCGAGATCATACCACATGTAAGCTTCAACAACATTCTTGGGAACACCCTCTCCGTCCTCGTAGCATGTGCCAAGTTCCAATTGGGCGGATGCGTTCCCGCTTTCGGCAAGCGGGCGCAACAAGCGGACGGCTTCCACCGCGTTTTTTGGCACGCCGTTTCCCTCGAGATTGGCGGTGGCCAGACAGCGTTGACCATCAGCGTTTCCTTGATCGGCGGCTTTGCGGAACCACTTCACCGCTTCGGCGTAATCCTGCGGGATGCCCTCCCCGTTGGCGTAGCAGATGCCGAGGACGCATTGTGCCTTGGCATCGCCTTGCGCCGCCGCTTTGCGAAACCATTTTACGGCTTCGGCGTGATCTTTGGGGGCGCCTTTTCCACGGTAATAACGCAAGCCCAATTCGTATTGTATGATGGCGCGGCCATTGTCTGCCGCGTCGTGATAGAACCGCGCTGCTTCAGCGTAATTTAGCGGGACGCCGCGCCCCTCGGCGAAGCACTGACCGAGAATATATTGTGCCAGCTTGTCGCCCCGTTCGGCGGCCTTGCGGTACCATTTCGCGGCTTCGGCGTCATCCGGCGGGACACCCTGCCCCTTGGCGTAACACAAACCGAGATCGACTTGCGCCCCCGCGACGCCCTGTTCGGCGGCCCTGCGGTACCACTTCACGGCTTCGGCGTCGTCTTGCGGGATGCCCAGTCCTTTGGCGTAGCACCCGCCGAGAAGGTATTGTGCCAGTGCGTGGTTCTGTTCGGCGGCCCGGTGATACCACTTCACGGCTTCGGCGTAATTTTGCGGAACACTCCGCCCTTTGTCGA
>Ga0181535_10008009_pt1 | contig 10487 bp, 8 predicted proteins | sample PEATcosm2014_Bin_44_FD_119774 | JGI IMG/M metagenome (GOLD analysis project Ga0181535, IMG submission 119774) | Peatland microbial communities from MTU Mesocosm Facility, Houghton, MI, USA - PEATcosm2014_Bin17_30_metaG | ecosystem: Environmental > Terrestrial > Soil > Wetlands > Peat | place...
AGCGCGTCGCGCGCTTCAAAATTGGTTCGATTGCGGCTGGACGCAGGATGGTCTCTGCGGCAGCCTGGGTTCCGGCCACGTCCAGCCCTTGCAGAAGCAGCAAGTGACCTGTGCCTGCAAGATTGGGAAGATTGCTTCGGCTTCCCTGCTTCGCTGCCCAGCATTCTGGCTCATGCCGGCGTCAACCTTATAGAAGGATTCCTCGGCCGCGCATCGCGGATGGGTACCTGATTTACCTCAAGCTATGTGAGGAATTACGCCCGAATCAGTTTCCTTTTCACTCCCAGGAAGTTTCTTGGGGCGTATTAAAAGGTCCACCCCAATATCGCTGACAGTTGAGCCGCTGCTTATCTTCGCGAACATTTCCTTCGCGAAAGACTCTTCGGGCTTCTCAATTTCCATTCGCTCCGTCCCGCGCTCAAGAATCAGACGATCTCCGGAACAAGAGACGACATTCCATAGATTCGGCATGAATCCTCCTTGACGAATCCGCCCACCATTGTACGCTTCAGTCAATCCCCATGACATCCAACGGCTTCAAGGCCTCGCCGCGGCTACTCTGCGCCTTAACAGAAGCGCCTTCACCGCCTTGATGCTGTTTACCGATGAGGAAATGACGGTTTCGCCACAAACCGGAAATTGAGTGGCACAACGCGACAAATTCATTGCCAATTAGTCGGCAGAATCCTTCTTTCGCGCTTTCTGTTGACCGAAAAGTAAAACCGGTTGGTCCACTACACATCGGAACTCGAACACCTCGAAGTGGCACAACTTCGTGAAAGGATCCGGAGTAGCGACTCCGTCCCAAAGCCCTCAATTCATCCGTTTCCGTGTTCATAATTGCTCAGTTATAGAGTTATTTGCGCACATACCATTATTTAAGCGGTAGGTGCGTTGCTTGAAGGAACGAAGGGTGGATGGGCTCATGAAGCTTCTACATTTCGCTTCGTTCCTGATTGCAGGATTCCTCGTTGGAGCCCCAGCAGTCGCCACAGCACAAGACTTGCCTGCGCACCCCCAGCGTCCCGGCCTCTCCGTGTCACGGCCGGAATCCGCACGACGACTTCGTACCCTCACCACAGCTCGTGAAGCCCACGATATCTCTCTTAAAGAAGCAGCGCGCGGCTATCAAGTTCGGATTCGTGGAGTCGTCACGTTTTACGATCCGAACGTCGATCCCAGACACGCAGCACTCTTCGTCCATGATGCAACAGGCAGCATATTCATTGGACTTCCGTCGCGCCCGATCCTCGGTTTGAAACCGGGAACGCGGGTGGAAGTTACCGGTATCAGCGGAACCGGAGACTATGCGCCGTTGATCCGCAATGGGCGCGTGAGAGCAATTGGAAACTCGCACGTTCCAGAGAGCGCTCCACGGCCAACGATGGCCGAACTGTTTGGCGGAAGCATGGATGGGCAGTGGGTTGAAATCGAGGGTATTGTCCATTCGGTGCGTCTCTTGCCCAAGGATGCGAATCTCGAAGTCGCCACAGTGGGCGGTTCGATCACCGCCACCGCTCCCAGGGAAGCGGGAACGAACTACGACTCGTTGGTCGACGCTCGTGTTCAGATCCGAGGGAACGCGGTGCCGGTGTTCAACGGTGGTCGACAAATGGTCGGTTCCCGTGTCCTGTTTTCGTCCCTGCATGAAGTCAAGGTCGTACGACTGCCGCCGGCTGATCCCTACAGGACGCCGGCTATTCCGATCGCCCAATTGCTATGGTTCTCCCCGGGCGTCGTCTTGCGGCACCGCGCTCATATCCGAGGCCGGGTGACTCTCGACTGGCCTGGCCGGATGTTATGCATCCAGGAGTCCCCCAACGGCCTCTGCATGGAGAGCCCACAACTCGATCCGGTGCAGATCGGTCAGCTGGTGGATGTAGTCGGCTTTCCAACAGTCAGCGACTTTAAGCCCACTCTTGAGAATGCGACGTTTCGCGTCGCGGAAGGAAACGCGCCCTTGACCGGTGCATTCGTGTCCATTCAGCAGGCGCTGCGGGGAGAACATGACCGGGAATTAGTTCAGATCGAAGGAGAGTTGATCGGCCAAGACCGCGCGACGGGCGATCTCACGCTTGTTCTGCGTTCCGGCGATTTCGTTTTCTCTGCAATCCTCCCCGAAGAGAACGGTGGCATCGGGATGCTCCCTTGGAAAGAAGGTAGCCTGATCCGGGTGACCGGGATATGCAGTGTGAGAATGGATCCAAAAACCAGCGGTCAGGGATCAGGGTCCGTGCAGCCGGGTTCGGTCAACATCCTGCTCCGCTCAATCGACGACGTCGCCGTACTGCATTCCCCCTCCTGGTGGACAGCCCGCCACACACTCGCCGTCCTCTCCTTCGTGGGAGTCCTTTCATGTGCCTCTTTCGCCTGGATCTTCGTTCTGCGCGGTCGTGTTGAGCAGCAAACTCAGGCAATCCGCCTGAGCGAGGAACGCTTGCGCCACCTCTCGCAGCATGACGTGCTGACCGGTCTGCCCAATCGCTTTCTGCTCAATGACCGGCTCGGCATCGCTCTGAAGCGCGCAGATCGATTTGACCCCGTTTTGGGGGTGTTAATGATTGATCTCGACGGATTCAAAGAAGTCAACGATTCCCTTGGCCACCATGCGGGTGACCTGGTGCTCTGCGAAGTCGCGGCACGCCTTGTATGCTCCGTTCGTGAGATCGACACCATTGCACGTCTCGGAGGGGATGAGTTTATCGTCCTGCTGCCCGACCTGCACCTGGCGGGCGAAGCAGAATTTGTGGCTGGCAAGATTGTGGCTGCAATCTCTGAACCAATCGATGTCGGCGGCACTCGAGTTCAGCTTTCGGCCAGCGTCGGCGTCTGTACCTCTCCAGAACAGGGCAGGGATGCCGAGAGGCTGATGCATTGCGTCGATGCGGCGATGTACCTCGCCAAGGCAACCGGAAGAAACAGATACCAAGTCTATGGCGATGCCAGGCAAATCACCTCGGTCTCGCTCTAAGCACAATTAGCAGCAAAATGGTGTCATCGCTCACCACGCACATCTGGAAGAATTCCCTGATCAGATAAACGCCCCCGGGATCGCGGTACTTTCAATGAACTCTGCGCTGTTGAATATGCCGTCGACTTCCAGTCATGTAAGACCTGGATTGCGTCCCTGCCTCAGATCCCACAGGGCGGCAACGAGCGCATCGATTTCTTCGCATGTGTTGTAGAGCGCGAGTGTCGCGCGCAGCGTGCTCTCGACACCGAAGCGGCGAAGAATGGGCTGGGCACAATGATGGCCGCCACGCACCGCGATTCCCTTGCGGTTCAGATAGTCGCCGATTTCTTCGGTACGGAAACCATCCATAACGAAAGAAAGAACGCCTGCCTTTTCCTTGGCTGTACCGATGATGTGCAATCCAGGAATGCGTTGAAGCGCGTCGGTGGCATACGTTAGCAGGATATGTTCGTGGCGTGCGACATTCGCGATGCCGACGCGGTCAAGATAATCGATTGCCGCACCGAGGCCAACCGCATCGGCTATATTTCCCGTCCCGGCTTCAAAGCGCTGCGGAGGCGGCTGGTAGAGCGTCTTCTCAAAGGTGACATCCTGGATCATGTTGCCGCCGCCTTGCCACGGAGGCATGTTATCCAGCACTTCGGACTTGCCAAAGACGACGCCGATGCCAGTTGGCGCAAATACCTTGTGTCCCGAAAAGACATAGAAGTCGCAGTTGATGGTCTGCACGTCGACGCGCATGTGCGACACAGCTTGCGCGCCATCCACTAACACGCGCGCACCATGACGGTGAGCGGCCTCGACCATCGCATTCACCGGCACGATGGTTCCCAGCGCATTCGAAACATGCGCAATCGAGACGAGACGTGTCTTCGGCCCCAGCAGCTTTTCGTACTCATCGAGCAGCACCTGGCCGGAATTGTCGACCGGCGCAACGCGAAGCCGCGCACCCGTCTCCGCACAGAGCATTTGCCATGGAACGATGTTGGCATGATGTTCCAACCAGGTGATCACGATCTCGTCGTCTTTTTGAATATTGCGGCGTCCCCAGCTCTGCGCGACCAGATTGATCGCCTCGGTTGCTCCGCGGACAAAGACAATCTCGCGCGTGGCCCCGGCATTGAGAAAGCGTCGCGTCTTCTCACGCGCCGACTCGTAGGCGTCGGTGGCGCGCGCCGCTAGCTCATGTGCTGCGCGATGCACATTCGAGTTCTCGTGTTCGTAAAAGTAAGTGACGCGATCAATGACCGACTGCGGCTTCTGCGTCGTGGCCCCGTTGTCGAGCCAGATCAGTGGGCGCCCGTTCACACGCTCGCGCAGAATGGGGAAATCGCGGCGAATCGCCTCTACGTCGAACGAGTAGGACGAGAGGCCAAGATCGCCCAGAGGCTCGGGCTTGCCAGCGTTCGTGATCACGACCGGCACAACATCCACGGGATAGAGCGGACGCTGTTGGGTCGAAGAATCTGAAGATGCCGGAGCGCGCAAGCCAGGCGCGTGAGCCACGGTTCCGAGGAGCTGCGGCGTGTTCAAGTCGAGCGGCGCGGCAAAGGGATTGCTTCTTCCCGGAACCTTTTCTCCTGCCCCCGTCGGCTCCTCCGGCACGCCAACGGCCGGTACGGGGCCGGGAACCGCAGGCGGAATGGAAAAGAGCGGACGCGCTTCTTCAAGGAAAGAGAAAGCCGGAATCGCCGAAGAGTCGATTGCACCAAACGCATTGGGAATTGCCGGGGCAGGCGGCTGCAGTGATTGCGCGAACTGAGAAGGCTGAACATCAGCGATCAATGAATAAGGAATCGCCGCAAATCCCTCGTCGTTGGGAATCGTGCTCCCAAACGCTTGCGAGGGAGTGTTCGGAGCAACCGGTTCTGCCGCAGATTCAGAGTAAAGCGGCCGCGCATCCTCAAGGAATGCAAATGCCGGTGTAGTGGGGGAAGCGGCAACGCCTCCCGGTCCGCTGGCTGGTACCGAAGCGGCCGGCGCAGGAACCGGAGTGCGCACATTGGGCGCGGCTCCTCGGTCCGGAACGGAAACAAATGCAGCCGGCAGCAATTCAGTCACACCTGCCCACAGGCCGGGCACCGCGGGCGCAGTCGGACTGGGCACCGCGGCGTAAGGATTCCCGCCTAAAGCTGAGTTCGGTGGCAACGCCGCAGCAGCAACAGCGGCCACATGCGGCTGGAACGCCTCAGGCAACGCATGGAACATCTCGTTGGCCATGCGCGCAATCTCGGACGAGTCGAGAATGCCGGGACTGCTTCCTTCGCTACCGTGTAAGACCGTTGCCCAGCTTCCTGTTTCTGAAGCCGCGGGCGCAACCTGCGTTGGGTCACTTGTACTCATGGTATTGACCCACATCTACGTCCTCGAGCAGGGCGATTGCATCGTCGGTCAGCACGGACGCGGAGCAATACAGCGAAACCAGGTAGGACGCCAGCGCTCTCTGATCGATCCCCATGAAACGTACCGATAGGCCGGGGCTCTGTTCGCCGGGAAGTCCGGGCTGGAAGAGGCCAACCACGCCTTGCTTCTTTTCACCGACGCGCAGCAACAGGATCTTGGATTTGAGGTCCTTGCTTTTTACGGCGATCTTGTCGGTTGGGACGAGCGGAATTCCGCGCCAGGTCAGAAATGGCGTACCAAACAGGGTCACCATCGGAGGTGGCACTCCGCGTCGCGTACATTCGCGCCCAAAGGCCGCGATGGCGCGCGGGTGAGCGAGAAACAGCGAAGGCTCTTTCCACACCTTGGTCAACAGCTCGTCCAGATCATCTGGAGTCGGCGCGCCCTTGCGCGTCTTGATCTTTTGCGAGGCGGCTACATTATTCAACAGCCCGTAGTCCGCATTGTTGAGCAGTTCGCTTTCCTGCTTTTCCTTCACGCTCTCAATCAGCAGGCGCAACTGCTCGCGAACCTGGTCATACGGATTGCTGAGCAAGTCGGAGACGCGGGTGTGAACATTCAGCACCGCGTTGATGCTGCTCAGTCGGTATTCGCGCGGCGTTTCCTCATAATCGACGAAGGTTGAAGCCAGGGTAGATTCATCTTCATGGCCACAGGTCGATTCAATTGCCTTGGTCTCGTCCACACGATTGCGTCTGAAGGTTCCCGACTCGAGCGGTTTCCAGTCAAGCAGGCGCACCAGCCAACGCGGCGTAATCGCTCCAAACTGCGGTGCGGTCTTGGTGACATTGGCTAATTGAAATGCCGCTTCTTCGCGTAACGAGACTCGGCTTACTTCTTCTGGCACAGACAGCCTCCTTGTGGGGCAGGAACATGCCGATTGTAGCCTGCGGCGATGGGCTCATCCATTGTGCAAATTCGAGTCGATCCCCGGTTCACGGCTCGAAGGAAGCTTGTGGCGAAGCGCACATCGCAACGTCACCGCGCGTTGGCACGATAGAGCCATTGGTTGGGGACAGCGCTCTAATACTTGCGGACGCGTCGATCGACTCGATCGGACCAGGCGTGAATTCCTCCGGTCAGATTCCAAACCTGAGTGAAGCCGGCCTTATGCAGAACCTGCACTGCCTTGGCGCCTCGTGGTCCCATCTTGCAAACCGTCACGATCTTCTGATTCACGTCGAGTTCGTTGATGCGCTGCGACAACTCGGCCAGCGGGATCAACTGGCCGCCGATATTGGAAATCTCGAACTCGGATTCATCGCGCACATCGAGCAGAAAAAGATTTTCGCCGGCATCCAGCCGCCGCTTCAGCTCTTCAACTCGTATCTCAGGAACACCCATTGCTTTGCCCTCACTTCAAACCTGATTGGCGAGCACTCGCCTGGCTGCGCTCGACTCAAATTTGGACCCAAAATAGAAAACCCACCTGCCAGTTCAATTCCTGGCGGTGGGTCCAAAGAGGCGGCTGCTTGTAAGTTACTCTAGCTCAGCCATTTCCTCACGCCAGAAGATACGAGCGCGCAGCACATCTCTGCACAACAACACGCTTCGGTCTTCATGACGGTGAGAATCTTCACCTAATTAATGTAGCATCCTGCCTCTCGGAGGGGCAAGGACCCGAGGCGACGGCATGGCAATGGCCGGGAACTTAAGTTTGCCAACCGCTCGATCTGCAACCGCCGTCGGCAGTTTCTTCACTCGGTGGGGTTCAGCACCACGAAGCCGCCCGAGTGGCTGATATAGATTCTCCGAAAAATCGCTGCGGGCAATAAGCCAGCAGCATCGAATGCAACTGAACGGCGTGACTGAACCACGTCCATGCGTCGGACCATCGTCGTGCCAATCTTTATGGTGACGTTGGGATAGACGATAGTGCCATTCGCACCGCTGCTGGTCGCCATCGATCCACCCCAGGGCTGAGATGAAAGAGAATCGCGGCTGGCTGGGAATAACTCCGGTATCCTGGCGCCGGTATCCAACTGGAGCTGCACCTTCGCTCCGCCTACTTCCATAAACTCTGCAGGGATCAGCAGGCGGTTGGTCGTGGGCGAACCGCGGTACTGGCCGATCGTCTCGAATCGACATCGCTCCCCGGCGGGAGGTGCGTCTCCGAAGCGCAACCAATGCTGCTTGTAGTCGATGAGAATGTCGAAGTTCGAGAGGAAGTCTTCGCCCAGGACACCGCGAATGCCTGGAGCTAGCATTTTCTGCCGTGTCAGCGTATCCACGGCAGCCCCCAGGCCGGATTGCGAAGCTTCGCCTAGCCGCACATCTTCCAACCGCACCAGTGCGTCCTGCCGCACATGCAAAATCCCGGTGAGCGAAACCTCGCCGACGACCGGAGCCTTCAATTGCCGCGCAAGCTCGGGGTCGATCACGGTGCGTGTCGTCCCTGTGTCCAGCAAGAAATCGAAGGGGCCAACGCCATTGATCCTGGTCTGAACGAGAATCAGATATCCGTCGCGGAGCCGGAACTTGACCATGTCGTTGGATTGCGGCACTTGCGCGGCCAATGGGCCGGCAAGAGCAAGCGGAAGCATGAGAAGAAAACGGCGTCCAAGGCGACTACATCGATCCGGGCAACAACATCGAGCAAGCAGGAGGCGGGCCGTTCGCATGGTTCACTTCCCATCGGCAAATCGCTCAAATCTCTTGAGCGCTCACTGCCCCAGGAATTTACGCCGTGTCATGGGACATTGTCTACAGGAAGATATCCAAGCCGGTTACTGTGGATTCTTTGGCATTAAGCGACCTTGCAATCGGTCTTATTGGCGCGCATTGCCGATAAAAAGAACGCGCCCATCCGGCGTAAACACATGCCGAACAGGCGCGATGACCAAAGGTTACTTCTCAAGTTCGATCTTGCGACGGTTCACCCGAACAACCCCAGTAGTATGCGAGATCGGGAAAGCCGCTAAAACTATTGGTTATCGCTGCTCTTGGTTACGTCCTTCACAGCATCGAGAAATGACTTAGACCCTGGGGTGCGGTGAATCCGTCCATTGAACACATCGTCCCAGGTGATGTAGGGGTAAAGATTGTGCGCTTTGGCCTGCTCCTCGAACTCAGCTTTCAGTTCAGCCAGCTTCTCAGGGTTCTGTTTGGCTAAGTCGACTCGCTCCGTATAGTCATCGTTCAGGTTGTAAAGCTCCCAGGCGTTTTCATCGAATGGCTGTTTACTCGCCGCGTTTCCGGTGATAAGGCTGTTGGGGTACGCTAATTCAGCTTTCCACCCGTGATCGTAAATCGACCTTGAACCGAAGATGTAGTAATACTGCACCGTGTGACGGGTAGGCGCTTTGGCATCGTCGATCGAGTATGCCAATGAAGTTCCCTCGATCGGTTGCTGCTTGATTCCCTTGATCTCCTCGGGCGCCTTGACGCCCACAAGATCGAGTGTCGTGGGAAGAATGTCGATGACATGGCTATACTGGGTGCGGATTCCGCCTTTATCCTTGATACCTTTCGGCCAGGAGACGATGAGCGGATTGTGCGTGCCGCCTTCACTGTTCGCATCCTGCTTCCAGTACTTGAATGGAGTGTTCGCGGCCTGTGCCCAGCCAAGCGGATAATTTCCATTGGTGGCAGCGCCCGTGCCGATCTCTCCAATCTTATTCAGGTTGTAGTTAATGTTTTCTTCATAGGTTGCGGGCTTGCGCACAAAGCCCTGATCGACGGTTCCGTTCAAGGTGCCTTCTTTGCTTGCTCCGTTGTCGCCGATCATCACATAGATGAGGGTGTTATCCAGTTGGTGGATTTCTTTCAAGTGATTGATCAGGCGGCCAATTTCAAAATCCGTATAACTCAGATAGCCCGCGTAGACCTCCATGAAGCGCGCATAAAGCTTCTTCTCTTCCGGTGACAACTGATCCCAGGCCTTGATATCCGGGTTGCGATCGGGAAGCTTCGCATCGGCAGGGATAACTCCGAGTTTCTTCTGACGTTCAAAAACCTCCTCGCGATAAACGTCCCAGCCTGCGTCGAATTTGCCCTTGTATTGATCGCTCCAGTATCTATCTACCTGGTGCGGGGCATGAGTGGCGCCGGGCGCGTAGTAGAGGAAGAATGGCTTGTCTGGGGCAGCTTTCTTCTGGCGATCGATATAAAAGATCGCCTTATCGGTGATCTGATCGCTGAGGTGACGCCCATCGGGACGGACGTGTGCCTGATCTTCCACTAAGTCAGGCTTGTATTGGTCGGTTTGCGAACCCAGGAATCCGAAGAAGTGGTCAAAGCCCTTTCCGGTTGGCCAACGATCGAACGGGCCTGCATCGGTCGCGTCTTCATCGGGAGTTACACCGTATTTGCCAACCGCGAATGTGTTGTAACCATCCTGCCGAAGGATCTCTGCAATGGTTCCGGCCGTGGAAGGAACCCTGCCGTCCCAGCCGGGAAATCCAGCGGACATCACAGTGTGCGAAAATCCCGACTCGTGCACGGATGCGCTGTTACGGCCAGTCAGCAGCGCTGCGCGGGTTGGGGCGCAGATGGCGCACGTGTGGAAGTTCGTATAACGCAGACCATTGCTTGCCAGACTGTCGAATGTGGGAGTCGAAATGGGCCCACCGAATGTGCCGGCAGCGCCAAAGCCCACATCGTCGATCAGAATCCAAACTACGTTTGGGGCGCCGGCCGGCGCTTTCGCAGGCTCCGGCCACCATTCTTTTGACTCGGCGAGAGTTCTACCGACGACTCCTTGATACGGCTGCGCCTCTTGCGCATGCAGCGAGAGTCTCGCGCTCGTCGCAAGAATTAACGTCGACGTCAATGCCTTCAGTACGTTCTTCTCTTTCATAAATCTCCTGTTGGTTTCAATCGCTCAGAGATAACTCGGTGACCTGATGCCCAGTGAGTTCGGCAGTCAGTCCGCTGCTTTGCGCGGACTGACTGCAATCAAACCGCTGAGTGTGAAGGATCGTGTTGAGGTAGAGCCGAAACATGCCGGCAACGCTACTTGCTATTGCTGCTCTGGGCCGCCGCCGCTGCCGCTGCCGCTTTTTGCCGGTCAAGATACCACTGGGGCAGATAGGTGTGGTGAACGCCTCCGCTAGCAAAATCGTCGAAGGTGAGGTAAGGGGCGAGATGATGCGCCTTGGCCTGCTCGTCG
>Ga0181535_10008010_pt1 | contig 10486 bp, 8 predicted proteins | sample PEATcosm2014_Bin_44_FD_119774 | JGI IMG/M metagenome (GOLD analysis project Ga0181535, IMG submission 119774) | Peatland microbial communities from MTU Mesocosm Facility, Houghton, MI, USA - PEATcosm2014_Bin17_30_metaG | ecosystem: Environmental > Terrestrial > Soil > Wetlands > Peat | place...
ACTTGCGCGCAATCATTCCAGGCAAGACGGCATGCACACAGCGAAAGACTGCATTCACGTTGAGCGCAATCACGCGATCCCATTCATCGGGATCGCCTTGCACAACGTCGCCAGCGACATAGCCGCCGGCATTGGCGAAGAGAATGTCGATCCGCCCAAAACGCCGTTCGATCGAGCGCAGCGCCGTCTCGACATCGCCTGCGCGCGTCATGTCAATTGCCGCGATCAGCGGTTCGCCGCCGATCTCTTTGGCCAACGCCTTCAGCTTGTCGCCAGACCTCGCGACCAGCGCCAACTTCGCTCCTTCAGCGGCGAAGAGACGCGCCGCCGCGCGGCCGATCCCTGAACTCGCGCCGGTGATGACCATGACCTTGTCGCGAACGGACTGTGGCACGATGGTCTCTTTGGTTCTTGACCGGGATTCCCCAGATGGACGCCCCGGCGAGGCCGAGATTGCGGCCGCTGGCTTCCTGTCGCAAGACAGACCCGTCGCTGTGGGTCGCGGATGGGCCTCGGCGCGCCTCGGCTCCCCGCCGCGGCCCGAATGACCGCCAGGTTTCTATCGTCAAGACGCGCGTAAGCGCCGGAGTCAAGATCCAGCGGCGGATGGTCCTTTGCGCCGGATCGGCCGACGTTGAAGGATTCGCCGCTCGCGCCCCATCCGTTCTGGATTTTCGTCACCGCCTCGCCGATCACGTGATCGGCCTCGACTTCACGGCGATGAACGGCCCTGCGCTCCGCCGACGATCGTCGGTGCGATCGCCGTCCTGATCGGCGCGGCGCTGTTCCCCGCCATGATCTGGACCGAGCGGCTGCGAGCGCAATCGGCGCGTTGCGCCTTGTTTCGAGAACCGAGCCCTCGACGATCGCCGGCCTGCTCGGCGTCACGGCGCGACGGCGGCGTTTCCGTCGGCGGTCTCGTCGTAGGTTTGGGCCGCTCTCACAAAAGCCCGCGCCGCCTGCGACTCGTAGCGCTCCTTGTGACGCAACAGAAAGAAACAGCGGCGCGGCAGGGCCAGCGGCGAAGCGATCAGCGAACCGGCCTTGATCGAGGCGCCGACGACAAGGCGCGACATGATGGCGAGTCCTGCGCCAGCTTCGACTGCGACGCGGATCGCCTCGTTCGAGGGCAGCTCCAGCACGGAATGTCTCTTCGCGACGTCGACGCCGAACGCGGTCAGCGCCGCTTCGAAAGCCGAGCGCGTGCCCGATCCTTTTTCGCGCGCCACCCACGGCGCCGCCGTCAGCCGACCCGCGTCGAGGCCGTCCAAGAGCCCGCGGGCTTTGGGGGCGGCGACGATGACCAATTCGTCCCCGCCGATCGGGCTGACGGCGAGCGCGGGATCGCTGACTTCGCCCTCGGCGAAGGCGAGATCGACGTCTCCGGCGCTCGCCAGCGCCGCGACCTTCTGCGTGTTGCCGATGCGCAGCTTGATCGTCAGGCCGGGGTAAGTGGCGCGAAACTGCGCGATGCGGGGCGGCAGCCAGTAGCTGCCGATGGTTTGGCTGGCGGCGAGGACCAACTCGCCGGTGTTGAGTCCGGCGAGGTCGGCGAGCCTCTGCTCGGCCGTCGCGGCGCGGGCGAGGATCGCTCTCGCCTCGCCGAGGAAGGCGCGGCCGGCGCCGGTCAGCGCGATGCGCCGACCGATGCGGTCGAACAGCTTGACCCCGTGCCGCTCCTCGAGCGCCGCGATCGCCGCGCTGGTCGCCGACTGGGTGAGATTCAACGTCTGGGCCGCACGCGTCATGTGCTCGCATTCGGCGACGCAGACGAATACGCGCAATTGCTCCAGGGTCACCGGCGCCTAGTCCTCAAGGGATCAGACGCACCATTACCAGACTGGCGCCGCAGATGAACAGCGAGGCGAGCAAGCCGAGCGCCAGCGGCCGCAGGCCGCGCGAGCGAATGTGCCGGAGATCGGTGTGAAGACCCATCGCCGCCATCGCCATCGACAGCAGGAAGGTCGCGCCGACGCCGATCGGCGCGGCGATCTGATGGGGAATGGCGACGAGACTGTTGAGCGCGGCCAACGCCAGAAAGCCGATCAGGAACCACGGGAACGGCGGCCGGCGCCGCTCGCCGACGCCGGCGAGGCCGAGCAGCGCGGTCATTTCGCCCAGCGCAATGACGACCGGCGCCATCATCGCGACGCGGGTCAGCTTGGCGATGGTTCCGAATTGCCCGGCGTCGCCGCCGCCCTGGAACGACGCCGCGACGGCCTGGGCGATTTCGTGAATCGACGACCCGGCCCACAGGCCGTAGGCGCGCGGCGACAGATGCAGAAGGTTCTGCGCCAGCGGATAGGCGAACATCGCCAGCGTGCCGAACACGGTGACGCAGGCGACCGCATAGGCGGCGTCCTCGTCGTCGCCGGCCGTCGCGACCTTCGCCGCGAGCACCGCCGAAGCGCCGCAGATCGACGTGCCGACGCCGATCAGCAGCGCCAGCCCGCGCGGAACCCCGAGCGCGCGGCCGATGACAATGGTGAAGCTCAGGGTCCCGAGCAGCGCCGTCGCGATCGTCGCCAGGCCGCCGACGCCAAGCGCAGCGGCCTGGCCCGCCGTGATCTGAAGCCCGAGCAGGATGATCGAGAAACGCAGCACGGCGCGCAGCGAAAAGGCGACGCCCTCGCGCGCGACGAGCGGCGCGCCGACCGAATTGTGCAGCACGACGCCGAGAAGAACCGCCAGGATCATCGGGCTGAGCGTGGCGACGCCAGGCATGAGCCGAAGCGCGAAAGCGAGGCCGGCTATGGCCGCCGTCAGGGCGAGGCCTGGCGCCAGGGCAAGGAGACGGGGAAGGTGGGCGGGCTGGGCGACGCCCACGTCGAGACTGGTCATGAGGCGAATTCCTGGTGAATTCGTCTCTCATCGCCGGACGCGATTAATCGATCCAACGCATTATCATTGTCATTCCAATCGATAAAATCGATTGGTGACGCTTTCGGCTCGTCGGCGGGGATCGGCGGCGGCGCGACCTCGGCGCCGGGCGAAAGCGGCAGCCGATCATAGCGCTCGTCCGTCTCGGCGCCGGTTTCGAGATTGCGCGGGCGCACGATCTTGGCGGCGCGATCGATCGACAGCGCCTCGGTGAGCGCGCGTTCGTCGACGGGAAGAAATCGGTCGGCGAGCTGGAGGCGCCGCCGTCGCAGCGGCGTTGAAACTGGCGCGGCTCGGACTCGAAAATCCAGTCGCCGCCAGACGCGACGGCGCGACGAACCACGATCGCCTGTCGGGCGAGACAATCCGCGCGACGCCGGCGGCGGTCAATGCGATGTCTTGCGCGCCCAAGGACGGCGCGGGCGTTTGGCCGCGCGCCGCCCCGGTCGCAATCAGTCCGTCGTCACCGTCTTCAGTTTGTCGATGCCGAGCATCTTCAGCGCCGCGGACTCGTAGAAGGGCTCGCTCGAGCCCTTGCGCATCTTGCGCAGGAAGTACTTCTCGAAACCCAGCTTGGCCGCGTGCACCCACCGGCCCGACGACGACCAGTTGACGTTGCGCGGCGGAATCTGCGGCTGGGCGACGAAGGCGACGCCGGAATCGCCGAAGTCGGCGAGACAGACGGCGTTCCAAGTGCCCTGGTGGGTCGGCTTCTCGCCGCGCAGCATCTGGCCGATGTTGAGCGCCGTCGCGGTGACCATCGACTCGATCATGAAGCCGGTCTTCGGCACGCCGCACGGCACCGGCGTCGGCCCGACCGGCGCGATCGCGACGCACACGCCGACGCCGAAGACGTTTGGATATTTCGGGTTCTGCTGGTGCTTGTCGACGATGACGAAGCCGCGTGGATTGACGAGGCCGTCAATGCCGCGCAGCGGCGCGACGCCCCGGAAAGCGGGCAGCATCATCGAATAGGCGAAGGGCAGCTCGCGCGTCGCCTTGACCGAGCCGTCGTCGGCGACCTCCTCGATAGTCATCTTGCCCGGCTCGACCTTCTTCACCCGTGCGCTGGTGATCCACTTGATGTGGTGCTCGCGCATTTCGCTCTCGAGCAGACCTTTGGTGTCGCCGACGCCATCGAGGCCGAGGTGGCCGATATAGGGCTCGGCGGTGACGAAGGTCATCGGCGCGCGGTCGCGGATGCGGCGGCGCCTCAGTTCGGTCTCAAGAATGAAGGTGAATTCGTAGGCGGGGCCAAAGCATGAGGCGCCCTGCGCCGCGCCGGTGACGATCGGCCCGGGGTTCTTGCAGAATTCCTCGAAGCTGACGGCCGCCTTGAGCGCGTGGTCGATGTGGCAGATCGACACGGTGTTGGCGTCCGGGCCGAGGCCCTCGACCTCGTCGAAGGCGAGCTCGGGACCGGTGGCGACGACGAGAAAGTCGTAACGGAGCGCCGAACCGTCGGCGAGCTCGAGACGGTTCTCATTGGGAAAGACCTTGACCACCGGAACCGGCTTGAAGCCGATTCCGCGCTTGGCGAGCGTCGGCGCGAGATCGACCTCGACCGACTGGCGGGAGCGCCAGCCGACCGCCACCCACGGGTTCGACGGGACGAAGTGGTAGATCGGGTCCTTGGTGACGACCGTCAGCTTGTCCTGCGGCCGCATCTTGTCCTTCATTTCGTAGGCCATGACGGCGCCGCCAAGTCCGGCGCCCATGATGACGATCTCAGCCACCTTTCGCTCTCCTGCGTTTCCCCGTTTCGCGCGGCCGTGATCGGCCTGTCGTTTATATTAGAATATCATGTTATTCTAATTTGTCGAGAGCCGCGCTCTGCGCCTTTCGGCTTGGACGGCGGCGGCGGCGAGGCGGCGGACCATCCGCGCCCTGCCCCGCCCTGCCCGGAGCGATCATCGACGACGGCGCGCGCGGCGGACCTGCGCGGCCCGACGATCGTCACCGTCGGTACAGTCGTCCTGCTGCGCAAAAGACCGAATTGGCGCGCGCCGGAGCGCGCGGCTCAGCGGCGCCGCGATTTGCCGCCCGGCGCAGGCGCGCAATAGATGCCGTGCAGCGTCTCGAGGACGGCCGAGGCCGCGCCGCCGGCGAGTCGGTAGTAGATCGTTTGCGCTTCTCGACGCGTCTCGACCAGCTTCGAGCGCCTGAGCACCGCCAGATGCTGCGATAGGGCCGATTGGCTGAGGCCGACAATGCGCTGCAGCTCGCCGACCGACTGTTCGCCTTCGACCAGGTTGCACAGCACCAGCAGGCGCGACTTGCCGCTCATCGCGCGCAACAACGCCGCCGCCGATTCGGCGTGAGCGCCGAGTTCTTCCGGATCGATCGCCGGACGCGCGCCGCCCGGAGCGGTTTGCGCTTTCGTGGCGAGGCGCTTGGCGGCCATGGTCGCTCCCGAATCCGCCCGCCGCCGCGGCGGGCGCATATCGAATCCCTGAGCCCTAACTACAAGCAAACGCGCGCAGCCAAAAGCCCGCTCGCGCCAATTAGACGGCTTGCGGCGCGCGCCAACCATTCGGCGACCTCTTCGGCGGCTGCGGCGAGCGCCGGATCGCCGAGCCGCCGCATCGCGGCGCGCGGATCGATCGTCGCCAGTTCGAGGCCTCCTTCCGCGCGCGCCTGGACAATGACGTTGCATCGCGGCGTCGCGCCGATCTTGTCCTCGGCGGCAAGCGCCTCAAGCGCCGGCGGGGGATTGCAGGCGCCGAGAATGCGAGACTTGCGGAATTCGACGCCGAGGCTTTGTTTCAGCGTCGCGGCGATGTCGATGTCGGGCGACACGCCGAAACCCTCGGCATTCAGCGCTTCGATCGCCTTGGCGATCGCCGCGTCGAAGTGGAGCGATACGGAACGCAAGAAGTGGTCGTGCACGATCGGACTTCTCCGCGTTCGGCGCGCTTCACTCGAAGGCGCAGCCGGCGCGGACTCCGAACCGCCGCAAGACGATCGCCGCCGGGCAGAAGCCGGTGAACGACGCCTGCAGCAGATTGACCCCGACGAACGCAGTCAGCAGCAACCAATAGAGGCTGAGCCACAACGACAGCCCAAGGCTGGCTAACACCACCGTCCCCGCGAACGCCATCACCGCCTTGTCGATCGTCATCGCTTCGCCTTTCCCTTGTTTTCGGCCGTTGGCTCGACGCCGCATTCGGGCGCACAATAGAGCTGGTAGAGCAGGTCGATCAGCCTCCTGACGCCCTCGCTTTCCAGCGAATAGTAGATCGTCTGCGACTCGCGCCGCGTCGCGACGATGCGGTCGGCGCGCAGCCGCGCCAGATGCTGCGACAGCGCCGACTGGCTCAGTCCGATCGTCTCGCTCAGCGCCGAGACCGAACGCTCGCCGCGCGACAGTTCGCACAGGATCGTCAGCCGCCGTCGATTGGCGACCGCCTTCAGCAGACCCTCGGCTGCGCCCGCTTGTCGCTCCAGCGCCTCTAAATTCATGCTTGCTAAATTAGATTATTTGAATATATGTGTCAAGCCTCGTCGGAGGGGAGCCCATGCGCCGCCTGCTGCTGATCGCCGCGATCGCCCTGCCCCAGGCCGCAATCGCGGCCGATTCGCTTGTCGTCCACACAATCGAGGTCCAGGACCAGAAGGCGGTCGTCGCCACCGTCGAGCCCGTCCATCAGCTCGTCGCGCGCGCGCGGATCGGCGGCACGATCGTTTCGCTCAAGGCGAAGGAGGGCGAGCGCGCCGAGGCCGGCGCGGAGTTGGCGGCTGTCGCCGACCCCAAGCTCGTGCTGCAGACGCAGGCGCTCGACGCCCGCATTCAGTCGCAGCAGGCGCAACTCGACAAGGCCAAAAGCGACCTCGACCGCGCCAACGAGTTGTTGAGCAAAGGCGCCGCCACCCAGGTCCAGGTCGACGCGGCGCGCACCGCTTTCGACGTCGCCAGCCGCACGCTCGACGCCATGCGCGGCGACCGCAGCGTCATCGCCCAAGAAATGAGCGAGGGCGCGGTGCTGGCGCCGGGCGCCGGCCGCATTCTCTCGGTTCCCGCCTCGGAAGGGCGCGTCGTGATGCCCGGCGAGACCATCGCGACGCTCGCCGAGGACCGCTACATTCTCCGTTTGCAACTGCCCGAGCGCCACGCCCAATTCATCCGCGCCGGCGACAAGGTGCAGATCGGCTCGCGCGGCCTCGCCGAAACGGCCGATGAAACGCGGCGCGAAGGCCGGGTGGTGACCGTCTATCCCGAAATCCAGGGAGGACGCGTGATCGCCGACGTAAAGGTCGATGGGCTCGGCGACTACTTTGTCGGCGAACGCACGCTGGTGTGGGTGTCGGCCGGCGCGCGGCGCGTCATCGTTGTGCCCGCTGGCTTTGTCTTCCGCCGCGCCGGCGTCAATTACGTCAAGACTGCCGATGGGGCTGAGATCGTCGTCCAGCCCGGCGAGCGCCACGACGACGGTGTCGAAATTCTCGCCGGCCTCGCCGACGGCGACGCGCTGGTCGCGCCATGAGCCTCGGCCTCTCCGGCGCGCTGACGCGCGCCTTCATCCGCTCGCCGCTGACCCCTCTGCTGCTGCTGGCGGCGCTCGCCGCCGGCGCGCTCGCCCTCGTCTCGCTGCCGCGCGAGGAGGAGCCGCAGATCAGCGTGCCGATGGTCGACATCGTGGTGACGACCAACGGCTACAAGGCCCAAGACGCGGTCGAGCTCGTCACCCGGCCGCTCGAGGACATCGTCAAGGGCATCGACGGCGTCGAACACGTCTACTCGCAGACGCAGGACGATCAGGTTCTCGTCACCGCGCGCTTTCTGGTCGGCGCCGACCAAGACGTCGCGCTCCTGCGCATCCATGAGAAGATCCGCGCCAACATCGCCGCGCTGCCAAAGGGAATTCCCGAGCCGGTGATCATCGGCCGCGGCATCAACGACGTGGCGATCATCGACCTGACGCTGGCGGCCGACTCCGCCCACGCCGGCCAGTGGAACGACAACGGCCTCTACCAAGTCGCTGACGAGCTGCGCCACGAGCTCGCCAAGGTCGACAACGTCGGCCGCGTCTATATTGTCGGCGGCAGTTCCAGTCAGATTCGCGTCGAACCCGACCCCGAGCGGCTGTCGCTCTATGGCGTCACGCTCACCCAGCTCGTCGACAAACTCACCAACGCCAACCGCTCCTTCGTCGTCGGCGCGTTGCGCGAGGGCGGCCGCACGCTGCCGGTGGTCGCCGGCCAGACTTTGCAAGGCGTGCCCGACATCGGCCTGCTGCTGCTGACCACGCGTGACGGCCGCCCGGTCTACGTCAAGGACGTCGCCAATGTCGTCGTCGGCGCCGCAGAGCCAGATCATCGCGCCTGGACGATGACCAAGCTCGACAATGGCGACCTTCAGCGCCGACCCGCCGTCACGCTGGCGATCGCCAAACGCAAGGGCGCCAACGCCGTCGCAGTGGCGGACGACGCGCTGCACCGCCTCGAAATCGTCAAGGGCCGCATCGTTCCGCCCGGCCTCGAAGTCGCCGTCACGCGCAACTATGGCGCGACCGCGACCGAGAAGGCCAACGAGCTGCTGTTTCATCTTGGCCTCGCTACGCTGTCGATCGTCGTGCTGATCTCTTTGGCGATCGGCTGGCGCGAAGGCATGGTGGTGTTCATCGTCATCCCCACCACCATCCTGCTGACGATGTTCGCCTCGTGGTTGATGGGCTACACAATCAATCGCGTCAGCCTGTTCGCGCTGATCTTCTCGATCGGCATTCTGGTCGACGACGCGATCGTCGTGGTCGAAAACATCTCCCGTCATTGGTCGATGCGCGGCGAGCGTGGCCTGGTCGAGACCGCCGTCGAGGCGGTCGCCGAAGTCGGCAATCCGACCATCGTCGCGACTCTGACCATCGTCGCGGCGCTGCTGCCGATGATGTTCGTCAGCGGCATGATGGGCCCCTACATGAGCCCGATTCCGGCCAACGCGTCGATCGCAATGCTGTTCTCGTTCGGCGTTGCGGTCACCATCACGCCGTGGCTGCTGTTGCGCATCGCCGGCCGCCATGCGGCCGCAAGCGCGCACGACGAGGGCCATACCCACGACATCGGCGCGCTCGGCCGGCTCTATACGAAGATCGCCAGCCCGCTGCTACGCGGCCGGCGTCGCTCGCAAGTCTTCCTCGTCGCCGTCGGTCTCGCCACGCTCGCCGTCTGCGCGCTGTTCGCCACCAAGGACGTGCGCGTCAAGCTGCTGCCGTTCGACAACAAGTCGGAAATTCAGGTCGTGCTCGACATGCCGCAGGGGACGGCGCTGGAGGAGACCGACCGGGCGCTGATGGCCGCTGCCGATCGGCTCAAGACTTTGCCGGAGCTGACCTCGATCCAGGTCTACGCCGGCACGGCGGCGCCGTTCAACTTCAACGGCCTCGTGCGCCAGTATTATCTGCGCGACCAGCCGCAACAGGGCGATCTCGCCGTCAATCTGGTCGACAAGGGGATGCGCAAGCGCGCAAGCCACGCCATCGCCCTCGACATCCGGCGCCGACTCGCCGATCTGCCGCTGCCAACCGGGACGGCTCTCAAGGTGGCCGAGGCGCCGCCCGGCCCGCCGGTTCTTTCCACCGTGCTCGCCGAAGTCTATGGCCCCGACCCGGAGACCCGGCGCGCGATGGCGACCAAGGTGCGGCATGCGTTCCAGGCGGTCGACTTTGTCGTCGACGTCGACGACAGCTTCCCCAAGCCGGCCAAGCGCCTGCGTCTCTCGATCGACCAGCAGGCGCTGGAATTCCACGGCGTCGACGAGCAGGCGGTTTACGACACGATCGACGGCCTGCTCGGCGGCGCGCCGATCGGCTTTTCGCAGCGCGGCGACGGCCTCAAGCCGATCGACATCACCGTCGCCCTGCCGCGCTCGGCGCGCACGCTCGATGAGCGCATCCTGTCGACGCCGCTGCCGGCCGGCGGCACGGTTCGCCAAGGCGCCAACGTCGAACTCGGCGACGTCGTCACGCTGACGCGCGAGCCCGCCTCCTATCCGATCTTCCGCCACAACGGCCGCTTCGCCGAGATGGTGACGGCCGAGGTCGCCGGCCGCTTCGAGGCGCCGATCTACGCCATGCTGGCGATCGAAGACGAGATGGCCAAGATGGATTGGGGCAAGGACGGGCCGCCGGCGATCCGCTATCACGGCCAACCGGAAAACGACGCCGCGCCGACGCTGCTGTGGGACGGCGAGTGGGAAGTCACCTACGTGACCTTCCGCGACATGGGCGCAGCGTTCATGGTGGCGATGCTCGGCATCTATTTGCTGGTCGTCGCGCAGTTCGGTTCGTTCAAGCTGCCGCTGGTCATTCTGACGCCAGTGCCGCTGACGCTGATCGGCATCATGCTCGGGCATTGGCAACTCGGCGCCGCGTTCACCGCGACCTCGATGATCGGCTTCATCGCGCTCGCCGGCATCATCGTGCGCAACTCGATCCTGCTGGTCGATTTCATTCGCCGCCGTCGCGCCGAAGGCGCAGGGCTGCGCGCGGCGCTGATCGACGCCGGCGCGGCGCGGGTCAAGCCGATCGTGCTCACCGCTGCGGCGGCGATGATCGGCTCGGCCTTCATCCTCGCCGACCCGATCTTCCAGGGCCTGGCGATTTCGCTGGTG
>Ga0181535_10008014_pt1 | contig 10478 bp, 8 predicted proteins | sample PEATcosm2014_Bin_44_FD_119774 | JGI IMG/M metagenome (GOLD analysis project Ga0181535, IMG submission 119774) | Peatland microbial communities from MTU Mesocosm Facility, Houghton, MI, USA - PEATcosm2014_Bin17_30_metaG | ecosystem: Environmental > Terrestrial > Soil > Wetlands > Peat | place...
CGGTCCTTTCTCTTCAACTGAACATGCACCCGATGGTAGCTTTGCATGTCCCTACTATGCAGCCATTCCCGTCAACAGAAAAGTGACTAAACAGATACCTCTTTATACGGTCATAGACCTAGTGCCGACTCTAGTGCTTTGACGTTTCTGGTTTTTGACCTCGTACATAGTAGCGTCGGCAGCGTTCAGCAGTGCGTCTCTTGTGGCGCCATCCTCGGGATAAAGAGCAACGCCGATACTGGCTGAACCCTTGATAATATTTCCCTCGATCATATAGGGAGCGTCGAAGCAGCCCTCGAGCCTGGCAACGATCTTGTGCAGGTCGGAACGACCGCGCTGGAGCGAGACCAGAGCGGCGAATTCGTCCCCGCCCAACCGGGCCAGCATATCGCCCCCAAGCAACTGGTTGTTCATTCGCGCCGCAACTTCCTTGAGATAAATGTCTCCCACTTGATGGCCAAAGGTGTCATTGATGGGCTTGAACTTGTCAAGGTCGACATAGATAATTGCGAAAATGCCATTGGGGCCTGCCTCTTCTATTAGAACGTCAAGGCGCTTGTGCAGCGAGAAGCGATTGTAGATATCAGTGAGCTGATCGAACTCCGAACGGCGGCGCAGATCGGCGTAGAGCCGCTGGGTTTCGATGGCCAGCGTGGCCAACCGCGCTCCAATGGAGAGAGATTCAGTTTCATGGGCGGAAGGCGACGTCCTTGGGGCCATTGCGGCAAAGAGCACCCCCAGCGTTGGGCCGGATCGTGAATCAATATTCACACGGACGATGCGTAGTTCGTGCGGCTCAGGCGGACAATTTCCTACCACCGAAACATCGGCGACTTCGCACCAGCATGGAGCGCCGTCCAGGCTAAACGAGGCCAACTCCACGATCTTTTCGAGTATGCGAGGCAGCGGCTGCGCTCGGCTGATGTCCTCGAGAATGTGGCTGCGCTGTCGCTCCAGGACGGCCTCGACCTCGGCGCGAGATGACAAAGCCGAGGCTTGGCGGCGCACCTTGCGTTCCAGGGTCCATCCCCAACCGCCCACTGCGGCCACAACCGCAAGCAGCAGGCCGACCATGAGTATGAGGTTGCGAACATTCATCAGCGAGGGTCTTTTGACCACGACAACATCGTCGGGGGAACGAAGCAAGATATCGAAGGGCACCTCGCCAGCGAATGGTTTGGATTCCCCGAGGATGCAAATGCCAATGACGCGGACCCTTGAGCCCAACTGCACATGGTTCATAGGCGGCAGATTGGAGCCATCAATAGTCGGGTGGTGGTAGATAGCGGAGAAGACTTGGCCATCGGCCGTCAGGACATACTCGTCCTGGGAACTCTCGCGAACCTCCGTTACCAGTTGCCCTTCAATGGAGACCAGGTCGAAGATGTGCTTGCTCCCAGCCAAGTTGCTCACGGCCACCGGCAGGGGAGCAATTGGCGCGTAAACCGGGCTTTCCTGGATTTCGCCGTTTGAAAGGGCCAGGAAACCGTCATGCACGACGGGGAAGCCGGTCGCGTCCACCTCGGCGCCGATCTTTAAGGGACTTTCGACTCGGGTCATGATCCACAGGCTTTGCGCTCCGCTTTGAAGCACGATGGCTGAAGAGGGCTGGTAATATGTAATGGTTCCGTGGACCCGCACTCTCCGACTGAGGTTCTTGACTCGATATTCGGAAAAGATTTCGCCCATCCGTGTGGCCGGTGGAGACCAGGGACCAGCGTCGGTGCGAGTGAGGATCTTTATGTCCGCGGGTGAAGGAACCGCGAGCGCAACTCCGGTTTGTTGCATTTTGCCGTCGAATCGAGCCGAAGCGACGCCAGTGGCCTCGACTTCCGCATCCAGCAGCCCCTTGAGAGCACTCGAATCACGGCTATCGATGTATACATCGATCAGACCTCCATCGGCAAGCACCTCCATAGCGTCGCCCCCCGACACCATATCGGCGCTAAGCACGGTCGCACGGATGGTGACCAGCATCGAATCGCATTGTCCGTGAATCAATTCATCGAAGGTGGCCGCCACGGGCGTGGGCAGTTCGCCGTGGTGGAGCAGGGTAACCCCGTCGGCAATTACGATGGGGCGGAAGCTGTCTTGCGCTTTGCCCCGGACCAGAACGCGATCGCCGGGAATAAGCTTGATCTCCGCATTGGCCCACACATAGATGCCCTCGCCGGCATCTTCGACAAAAAGGGTGGTCTCATTCTCACGCCTGTACGTCACTGTCGCCTCAAAGGCGACGGGCGGCTTATGACTGGCCTCGGCGTTGCTGAGGGCGTGAACAGCGCGCAAAGTGGTCAACGGGGCGTTCCCCGCGGCCCAAGCCGTCGAACCCGCTGCCAGAGCGACCGCAACTGCTGAAATCAGCCTCTTCACCGGATCGAATCCTGTCGAAGTGATGTTCTGCTCACCGTGTATGAGATCATATCGGCAATCCCCAGACGAGTGAGCAGTTTTTTACAAAGAATGAGTCGTGAATCTGCTCGCAACTGTCTGGTATGGAAGCTACTTGCGGAAAAGTGAGCGACCAAGGTCTTGAGTCGCTTGAATACTGAAACGCCTCTCAGCTAAATGCGAGGGGGGAAGGGTGCAAGTCTCAAGAATGAGGCGAATCCACAATGGCCTATATTTCTTTGCGACGGAGACTTGAAGCGCGTACGACGAGATGCGGTTCGATCAATTCGCATTTTGGGCGAGTACTTGACTTCTCGCGCGCCAACTGCAGAGCCATGGTCGCGGCCTTCTTGCCGATCGCGTCGCTGCCCTGATCTACCGAGGAAAGTGGAACACGTAAAAAATCGGAGTAGGACAGGTTACCGCACCCCACCACAGCAATCTCTTCCGGAATGCGCAAGCCCGCTTCCAGAATCGCGCGCATCGCGCCCAGCGCCGATGGATCGTTGAAGCAGAAGATGCCGTCAGGACGTTTCTCGCCGGCCAGCAGACGTTTCGCCGCTTCATATCCGCCCGGCTCGCCGCGATGATCGCCCGAGTTTCCTAGTGACACAAGATAGCCGCTGGCGGCATGCATGCCTGCCTCCTGCAGCGCCTGGCGATAGCCGTCAACGCGGCCCAGCGCGGTACTCACCTCGGGGCCTCGAATATGAGCGATGCGGCGACAGCCTTGCTCGATCAGGTGGCGCGTTGCCAACATGCCCACGCCCTTGTCGTCGACGCCAACGAAGTGAGCGGCAAGCGCCGGGAACTGGCGGTCAAGCAGAATATACGGGATCATCTCCGCCTTGATGCGCCGAAAGCTTTCCAATTTCCGCTGCGACGAAGCAATCACCAGGCAATCGACGCGGCGCGCCAGTAAATGCTCGATTTCGCGCTGCTCCAACTCGGCATCTTCGTCTGAAGATGAGATCAGCAGGCTGTATCCCTTTGCGCGAATCTCCTGCGAGAGTGATTGCGCGATGCTGGCAAAAAACGGGTGCAGCAGGTCTGGAACAAGAAGACCCATTGTCCATGTCTGCCCGGTAATCAGGGCGCGCGCCGACAGATTGGGCTGGTAGTGCATCTCCTTCATCCGCTTGAGAACCCGCTTCCGCGTCGCCTCGCCAATGTCGGGATGATCGCGCAGGACCTTGGAGACGGTGACCACCGAGAGCCCGAGATCCTCGGCAATATCTTTCAGGCGAACAGGCATGGAACAAATACTCCTCAGGCAAGCGGACGCAGACGGCGCCGAGCCGAAAACTCCTGGTCGGTAGGCACTTCAACGTTAACTATCCCAAGAATACCTCACGTCGATTCAGAAAACTTCGTTTTCGTTTGACAATTCGGCCCCCGGAAGCCTAGTCTCGAATTCGTTAAAGTTAACGATAACTAAGCAGGAATTAACCATGGAAGCTTCTCCTCTGCATCCCCATGCGGTCATAGACGCGGTTGATCCAAATCAGGTGCCGCGCCGCCAGCTGGCCGTCGGCACCCAGATGCCGGCCATCGGCCTGGGCACCTTCGGCTCCGATCATATTTCCGCAAAAACCGTCGCTGCGACAGTCTACGATGCGGTACTTTCCGGGTATCGCCACATCGACTGCGCCTCGGTTTATGGCAATGAGAAGGAGATCGGCCAAAGCTTTGCGGAGCTTGTTCGCCGAGGATTTCCGCGCGAGGAGCTTTGGGTTACATCTAAAGTCTGGAACAACCACCACGATGATGTGATCGGCTCCTGCCAGCGCTCGCTTACGGATCTGCAGCTCAAGTACCTCGATCTCTACCTGGTGCACTGGCCGTTTCCAAATCATCATCCGCCGGGCTGCGATGTGAGCGCGCGCAATCCTCATGCGGTGCCGTACATCCACGAGAATTACATGCGAACCTGGCGGCAGATGGAGGAGCTTGTCGATCGCGGCCTGGCGCGGCACATCGGCACTTCAAACATGACCATCCCCAAGATGGAACTGCTGCTGCGCGATGCCCGCATTCGGCCGGTAGTGAACGAGATGGAACTGCATCCACACTTCCAGCAGCTGAAGTTCTTCGCCTATCTAAAGGAGCGCGGCATCGAGCCCATCGGCTATTCGCCGGTTGGTTCTCCGGCCCGGCCTGAGCGCGACCGCACGCCGGAAGATTCCTCGCCGACCGAGGACCCGGTGATCTGCGCGATTGCCGCAAAGCGCGGCGTGCACCCGGCCGTGATTTGCATTCAATGGGCGATCCAGCGAGGCCAGACGCCGATCCCTTTCTCCACCACTCGCCGCAACTATCTGGCCAATCTGCGCGCGGCCATCGGTGAACCGCTTACCGAGGAAGAGATGAAGGCGATTGCCGCCATCGATCGCAACTGCCGCCTCATCAAAGGACAAGTTTTTCTGTGGAAGGACAACCAGAACTGGGAAGATCTGTGGGATGTGGACGGCGTTGTCACACCGGCATAGAGCCAACCTCAACGATTGAATCGATGGAGAGAGCACTCATGAGCAGCACAATGAAGGCAGCCTATCTGCCCGGTAACAGTACAGTGGAGATGCGCACAGTTGAAGTGCCGGCGCCGGGCCATGGCGAGGTACTGTTGCGGATTGAGGCATCCACCATCTGCGGGTCCGATATTCGTTGCATCTTTCACAAACATCTGGGCAAGGGACCTGAAGGTTACCAGGGCGTGATCGCCGGCCACGAGCCAGCCGGACAGATCGTTGAAACCGGACCTGGATGCCGCCGATTCAAGGCGGGCGATCGCGTGGTCGTTTATCACATCTCCGGCTGCGGCGTGTGCAACGACTGTCGTCGCGGTTATATGATCTCCTGCACCAATACAACCTACCGTCGTGCCTACGGCTGGCAACGCGATGGCGGCATGGCCGAATTCATGATCGCCGAAGAAAAAGATCTGATTGCATTGCCCGATACGTTGACCTATGCCGATGGTGCGCAGGTTGCATGCGGATTCGGAACCGTCTACGAGGGCTTGGAAAAGATCGGTATCAACGGCGACCACGATGTATTGATTACCGGCCTCGGCCCCGTGGGACTAGCTGCCGGAGCACTCTGCCGGAAGCTGGGCGCCAATCGCATCATTGGCATTGACGTCGTTCAGGAGCGCATGGATCTGGCATTGAAGCTGGGTCTGTGCGACATCGTCTTGACATCGAGCGACGACAATGTCGCTCAGGTTCGTGACCTCACCAAGGGACAAGGCGTGGAGCGCGCGGTCGATTGTTCGGCAAACGCGCAGGCCCGTGCCACGGCGATTCGTGCCACGCGCAAATGGGGCAAGATGGTGATGATCGGGGAAGGCGGAACGGTCACCTTCAATCCATCACCCGATATCATTCACGACCAGAAGACCATCTATGGATCGTGGGTCACTTCCACCTGGCTGATGGAAGAACTCGTCGAGCGCCTCGTGCGCTGGAACCTGCATCCGGAAGACATTATTACTCACCGCTTTTCGCTCGATGATGCTGCCGAAGCCTATGCCCTGATGGCCTCGGGGCATTGCGGTAAAGTAGCTGTTTGTCCGGGGAAGGAATAACTCCATGGCGCCAGCCTCACTGCAAGCAAACGGCGGCGGCACGGAACGGTCAGCGCCTTTGCTGCCTGACCAGGGGATAACAGCGTTTCTACTCGTTACAGGCCTGTTCTTTCTCTGGGGAATTCCTAACAACCTCAACGATGTTCTAATTCGTCAGTTCATGAAATCGTTCGAACTCAGCCGCGTGCAGGCTGGACTGGTTCAGTCGGCGTTTTACACCGGGTACTTTCTCTTTTCTGTGCCTGCTGCGTTCGTCATGCGGCGGCGAGGCTACAAGTTCGGTCTCATGACGGGATTGCTGCTCTACAGCACAGGCACCTTCCTCTTTCTGCCAGCGGCATTGGCGCGAAGCTATTCCATCTTTCTGTTGGCTCTCTTTGTAATCGCCAGCGGACTTGGCTTTCTCGAGACAGGCGCGAATCCGCTGATCGCGCAGATGGGCGATCCGGAGAGCGCGGTACGCCGGCTAAATTTCTCACAGGCCTTCAATCCGCTGGGCGCCATCAGTGGCGTTCTAATCGGAACTTTCTTCATTTTCTCGGGGATCGAACTAAAACCCACGGAGATTGCGCATATGCGCGCCGCCGGTACTTATAACGCGTATTTGCAGCATGAAACGATGCGCATCATCGCACCTTACATGGTGTTGGGTGCGGTGGTCCTGATATGGGCGCTGTTGATCGCGCGCACTGAATTCCCCGTGGTCGCTAAACAGCAAACCAGCCTTGACGACGATCAAGGCGGAGGATATCGGCAACTGCTGCAGTACCCGCACTTTATATTCTCAGTGCTCACGCTGTTCTGTTATGAGGGCGCGCAAGTCGGTACCTGGAGTTACTTCATCCAGTATGTGCAGGACTACACCCATCAGCCGGAGAAAATTGCAGGATACTTTCTTACCGGATCATTGGTTGGCTTCGGATTAGGCCGTTTCGCGTCCAGCCAGCTCATGCGCACCATTCCAGCACATCGACTGATGGGCCTGTTTGCCGTTATCAATGTGGCGCTGGTCGCGATTGGAATCGCACTGCCCGGTTGGATCGGCTTATGGGCAATCTTGTTGACCAGCTTCTTCATGTCGCTAATGTTTCCGACAATCTTTGCCCTGGGTCTGAATGGGCTGGGCAAAAAAACCAAGTCGGGAGCCTCGATTCTGGTAATGGCCATCATTGGCGGTGCGGTCTTTACCCCGCTGATCGCTTTTGTTTTTCAAGCTTCGCACAGCATGGCTGTCGCCATGTGGATCCCATTGTGCTGTTATCTCGCCGTTTTTCTTTATGCCTTTTGGGGATGCCGTTTAGGGCTCGATACAATCAAGGATGATTGTCGCATCGAGGCGAGTGCATAAGCATTGAAGCATTGAGGTCGACGTGGCCTGCTCATGAAGAATATCTCAAAGCGGCGCTCGTGACGTAAGTGCATTTTGACGTAAACCTTTTAAGGCTCAGGAGGCAAAGAAGGCAATGCTAATTGGAGTTTCACCGATTATCAGTCCCGAACTGCTCAGGATGCTCTGCGAGATGGGGCATGGCGACGAACTCGTTCTGGCGGATTCGAACTTTCCAGGCGTAAGCATGGCGCGGAGACTCGTCAGAGCCGACGGATTATCCATTGCGGATTTGCTTGCTGGCATCGCTCCACTCTTTCCCTTCGACAAGTATGATCAGCCGCTTTTCATGATGCAGGTTGTTACCGGAGATACTCTGGACTCGGCAGTTGAAGCGGACTATATGAACGTCATCCGCAAATACCATCCGCAGATTGTTGCACCACAGCGCATCGAACGTCACGCATTTTATGAACGTGCTCGGAGCGCTTATGCAGTTCTTATGTCAGGTGAAACGCGCATCTACGGAAACCTGATTATTAAAAAAGGGGTAGTCGTCTAAGCAATCTCAGATGAACGTGCTCATGTACGCGTAGAGCGATGCTCTTTGCTGCTCCGCTCGCACACTCGAACCAGCTATCGAAGATCACAGCCGCCTGCTAGTTGACCGTGACTGCCTTCTCGTTGAGCAAAAACGTCGCAGGGAATGCGCGAGAAAGTCTGGTACAAGAGATTGGGCGGCCCAAGCCGGGTCGCACTTTGGCCTCTCCTCACATCGTGCAGAGCACAACTACTACTACGGAGAAGGCCGTTCCATACGGTCGGATGCGAACGGATCATCCTGTAGTAGCGTTGAAGCGTCTGTAACGTACGTGGAGCGAAGAGGATGACATATCTCGATGGAGGGCTTGGCCAACTGGATGTTCAGGACGAGCCCTTACCTCCGGAGGCGGATTAGTCTCGCAAGAGCCAATCCGAAGCTATGAAGAGCCGTATAACGCGAGAGTGTCACGAACGGTTCTGTGAGGGCCTCGCGGTGAGATTCCCCGGGGCTACTCGACCGACCGGGGCGGTTCATTCCCAGTCTTCATGGAATATGCTAGGGAGATCAGGCGATCACGATGGCAATCTAGATCGTCGCGGCCGTGATAGGGCGGTGTTCCTTTGCACCGAGGATCAGGAGCCACAGCATGGCGACGAGCTCAACAAAGAATACCGGCTGCAGGTATTTGAAAAGTACATCATTGTATTGCGGAGCGAGAAACCACGCGCCACTCATGACCACCCAGGCTACACCGTCCAGCAGGAGCCAGTACCCCAGCCAGCGCGGCAGGAAGCGCGACTTCACGACCAGCGATCCAAAGGGCAACAGCCAAAATCCCCAGAACATCTCGTTGACGCCACTCGCCTGTCCATGGATCCGGATCAGGAGCATGCCGATCGTTTCGCGCATGTGGCTTTCGAAAACGACACCACCATCGCCCCGAAAGACGAGGAGTGCGGCCGCGTTGAAGAGCACGCTTGCCAGGCTGAACGCAGACGAAACCAGCACCAGGGCGACCAGTTGCCGCGCGCGGTGGCGGTCCACATTTTCAAAAAGGCGGTAGAGAGCCAGGCTCAGGCCGACGAAGATTACCGTGCCGACCGTCTCAGCCAGCATGCCCCAACGGAAAAGCGTCTCGTGACCGAGGACGAGGGCCGCAGTGCCGCCAGCGTCGTTGTGCACGATCGTGTGCGAAGGGACATAGAGCAGGTAGAACGGTCCGAGGGAGAAGCATAGGTACCACAGGCCTGCGATGCGGGCAGTCTTCTTCAGCGGCGTCATTCGGACCTCCGGGTGTTGGAGACAGAGTACGCGAAATGGGCGTGAAAAGTTCGCCGGAAGTGCAGGGCGGACAGCGAAGGTTCGTCAAAATGACGAATCGGCGACCCACCGCCCGGAGCAGCGCTTTCGTTCCCGAGCCGCGTTCCAGCGCAATGCATGCGTGGTAAAAGCTGCAGTTACGAGTGGATCTGCGCAATACGGAAGTGACGCAGGCCACTCAGACCCCTCAAACCCAGTTAAAATGTCCTCCAGATGTTTAAGGAGCGGAACGTGAGCCCAACCCACACTCTCGATTCCCGTGTTGATGCCTACATCGCGAAGTCCAGAGTCTTCGCACAGCCGATACTCATCCGGATCCGCGAAATGGTCCATAAGGCATGTCCCTCAGTTGTCGAAACCATGAAGTGGAGCCGCCCCTTCTTTGAATACAAGGGCGTCATCCTCGCGAACATGTCTGCCTTCAACGAACACTGCAGCTTTGGATTCTGGGGCCGAGAAATCGGCGCAGTTCTGCGCGAAGCAAAGGTCCTGCGATCTGAAGCTATGGGCTCGCTTGGACGCCTCGTTCGCGTTGAAGATCTGCCTGCCGAGAAGCAGATGCTCAGCCTACTTCGACAGGCCGTAACCTTCATCGACTCCGGCCAATACACAAGCCCCATCGCCGCGCGACAAAAAGTCGTCAAGGCTCCTGCAACCGCAACCGAGGCGCCTCCTGAATTCACTAGGGCACTCAAGGCCAACAAGAAGGCGTCTGCAGCCTTCGCCGCATTCAGTCCCAGTTGCAAACGAGAATACGTCGAGTGGATCGCCGATGCCAAGCGTACCGAAACCCGTGATAAACGCATCGCCCTAGCAATTGATTGGATCAGCGAAGAGAAACAGCGGAACTGGAAATATCAGAACCGATAGCGCTTGATCCCCGAGAACATCCCTCTTGGGAGCGGCGTCTGCTGAGTTTTCGAGTCCCGGGCGAACGACCGGCAAATCGGAGAGCGCCGGGTTAAACCGGCATGTTGTAGGGGGTGTGAATCCTCTGCAGGAAAGGAAGTAGCGAATCCATCCTGACCTCCAGTCTTGCAGGTGTCATCGTGAGATGGCGCTTGAAGCGTAGAACGGAGGCATTGGTGGGCCGGGCTATTGAGCTTCGAAAAGCCGGAAGAACAGGATGCCGACTCCCTTCCGAGTAGGAGGAAGGCAATACGGCAGCCGCGACATTCGCGAGTGGCTGGGGGAAGTTCTCCGCCACCTCCACGAACTGCCGACGACCGTGCGCGAGGCAGTTAGCCAACAGGATCTCTACGCCCGCAGGCAACTTCGGAACATTGCGCGACAGCGCATCGCACATTTGA
>Ga0181535_10008015_pt1 | contig 10477 bp, 10 predicted proteins | sample PEATcosm2014_Bin_44_FD_119774 | JGI IMG/M metagenome (GOLD analysis project Ga0181535, IMG submission 119774) | Peatland microbial communities from MTU Mesocosm Facility, Houghton, MI, USA - PEATcosm2014_Bin17_30_metaG | ecosystem: Environmental > Terrestrial > Soil > Wetlands > Peat | place...
AAGAGCTGGGTTCGGATTACTATACGCTGACGTATCAGCCACACGGAGGCGATGACGACGGGCGGTTCCGGCGCATCCGGGTGACGATGCGTGATCCGAACCTGCGCGCGGTGACGCGGGACGGCTACTATGCGGCGGACAAGAATGCGCCGCTGGATGCGCGGATGGAGGCGATGCACCGGCTGGCGGAAGCGGAGCGGACCCCAGTGACTTTCGCTACGCTGCCGGTGGCGGTGAGCAACATCGTCCGGCATCCGGATGCCGAGTCCGCCGATTTTACCGTGCGGCTACCGGCCGGCAGCCTGACGTGGAGCGCCGGTCCCGACGGCAACAGCACGACCAACCTGATGGTGGCGACGGCCGGGCTGAACGGCGACAGGGCGATTCTGAGCGCGAAGGTGGCGCAGTTGACGGCAGCGACGCGCACCCAGGACACGCAGCATCTGGAAGGGCGGACGATCGCTTTCCGGCTTACGGTTCGGGTGCCGAAGAAGGCGCAGTTCGTTCGCGTGGCGATAGAAACCGAGGGGGGCGGGAAGGTGGGAACGGCGGAGTTGAACCGCGGGGAGATCGATGCCGCGCCGCTATCTTAGGCGGGGCGCCACGGCACAGAGCACAGAGCACAGAGCACAGGGCACAGAGCAAAGAGGGAGGGGTTCTGCGTTCGGTCCCCCGGCTGCCGATTTCTGGCAGGTGTGGTGCACCCGCTGATCGCTGATTTGTTTCGAAGTTGTCGCCCGCTCACGGGTCTAATGACGAAGGACGGTCGTCTTGAGGACAGCGTGGATCGAGTGAGTACCGCGAGACGGAACGGCGTCAAAAACGAGGGACAGTTATGAGAAATGGGTTGGCGTTGCTGTGCGGGATTTTTCTGCTGACTGGGTTTTCGGGTGTGCGGGTCATGGCACAACAGGGGAACGCGCAGCCGCCGACGTTTCAGGTGACGTCGAAGCTGGTTTTTCTTGATGTGACGGTAGTGGATAAGAAGGGGCGGCCGGTGGTGACGGGGCTGACCCAGGACGATTTCACGATTATGGAGAACAAGCAGCCGCAGGCGATCTTCTCGTTTGAAGCGCCGGAGGCGCACACGCTGAAGACGAGGCCGGGCGGGGAAAATCCGAACGGCGAGGCTCCGGTAACGATTTTGGTGCTGGATCAGCTGGATTCGAGCTTTGAGGATTTCGCGTTCCTCCGGTGGGAGGTGCGGCGGTATCTGGAGGCGCAGCCAGCGACGCTGCGTTCGCCGGCGGAGCTGATGGTGGTGGGGAACCAGTCGCTGGAACTGGTGCAGAGTTACACGCGCAGCAGGAGCGATCTGCTGGATGCGTTGCAGCATGTTCCGACGGCGCTGCCGTACAAGCAGATGAGTCCATCGTTCTGGGCGGAGCGGTTTGTGCAGTCGATCGACGCTCTGCAGGAGATTGCGCTGGAGAACCAGGGGGTGCCGGGGCGGAAGAACATTGTGTGGCTGGGGCATGGGGGTCCGGCGGTGAACACGATGGGATGGCCGCAGGTGTGGATCGACAAGGTGAATGAGTTTGTTCACTCCACGACGAACATGCTGGTGGATGCGAGGGCGACGCTGTTTGTGCTTTATCCAGGGTTGAAGGTGCAAGCGCCGGCGACGCAGATGAGCGCCCTGGATGCGAGTGTGCATTTGGGCGACGGCGATCCGTTCGCGGGCGATGTGAATTTTGGGGTGTTCGTCGATGAGACGGGGGGAAAGCTGTTCTACAACCGGAACGATGTGGATGAGGAGATGCGGGATGCGGAGCGGATGGGGTCGGAGTATTACACACTGACGTATCAGCCGCACAACAGCGACGATAACGGGCGGTTCGAGCGGATTCGGGTGACACTGCGGGATCCGAATCTGCGGGCGGTGACGAAGGCGGGATATTTTGCGCCGGATGCGAAATCGAAGATCGACCCGCGGCAGAGGTTCATGTACAACCTGTCCACGGCGGTGCGGTCGTCGGTTCCGTTCGATGCATTGGGCGTGAGTGTCGGCGGGGTGGTGCGGCACTCGGATTCGCAGACGGCGGAGTTCCTGGTGATCGTCGAGCCGAAGAATCTGGGATGGCAAGCGGGGGATGAGGGCCGGGATACCGCAGAGCTGGTGCTGGCGGCAGCGAGCCTGAACGGGCGGAGAGATATCCTTGCGTCGAAGATGCAAACCTGGAACGTGGCGGAGACGAAGAAGGCGGAGGACGCGGGAAATCTGATTCCGCTGAAGGTTACGCTGCGTTTGCCGAAGCGGACGCAAACCGTGCGCGTGGTGATCGAGACACAGGAGGGCGGGCGGATGGGTACGGCGGAGGTGGCGCGGAAAACGATCGACGCTGCGCCGGAAGCGCCGACTCCGCAGCCGCACCTGAGTCCGCAGCAGGGGAATGCCGGCGGAGCGGGGGCGCCGGCGAAGTAGTGGAAAGGGGGGATTAGGGCGAGGGTATGAAGCTTTTCTTCAGACGCCGGCCTGGGTCATCATTTCTTTGATGCTGGCGCGCCAGCGTTGCAGCTCGGTTCGGTCGCCCAGCTTGAGTTGCTGCGCGGCTTCCTGCAGCGTGATGCGGCGGGAGTAGAGCTCGTCGGTGACGCGGTCAGCGAGGTCGGGGAGGAAGAGGGTTTTGCCGCCGCGCTGCTGGATGGTTTCCGGCATGGAGCTGGACTGGTAGAGCTCGAATTTGTTGGGGTCGCCAAAGTAGCCGTTGCGGACGACGTGGACGACGGTGCCGGGCATGGCTTCGAGATAGGTATTGAGGAGCTCGAGGGAGTCGCGCTGACGGTTGATGACCCAAAGGGTGATGAGGGGGCGGGCGAGTTCCTTGAGCGACTCCAGCAGGATGGTGCCGTGGATGCGGACCGCATCGTTGTTGCGGGCGGGCGTGTTGACGACGACGGCTTTGAAGGGGTTGGCGTCGCAGGTGTTGACGAGATTGATCCAGCCGTCGATTTCGTCGAGGCTCGAGACTTCGCCTTCGACATTGCGGCGGTAGGACTTCCAGACGTCGGGGTTGGTGGTGTCGGCTTCGAGGAGCCGGACGTAGCGGTGTTCGGCGGTGAAGTAGTCGAGCACCGCCATGGCGGTGAGGGATTTGCCAACACCCCCTTTGCTGCCGCTGACGAAAACAATGGGTTGATTCATGAAAAAGTCCCTGCAACGGAAGATTTGGAGGATGAATGTTTTTGGGGAAGCCCCCAGCCCTTCGAGAGTACACGGGAGGGGCGGAAGGGGCAACGGGAAAGGCAGCCTGCAGCTATAAGCTGGAAGCTGGAAGCAGGAAGCTGGAGGCGGGAAGCTGGAGGCGGGAAGCTGATAGCTGGTAGCAGGAAGCTCGCCCGATTTACGCGAAGCCGCCGCCGACGAAGTGAACGATTTCGAATTTGTCATCTTCGGCGATGGCGGTGGCGGGCCAGGCGGGGCGAGAGACGATGGCGCCGTTGTGCTCGACAGCCATGCGGTCGGCCTTGAGAGCGAGGGCGGCGAGCAGATCCTGGAGGGTTGCGCCGGCGGTGAGCTGGGGAAAGCGGCGCGGCTGGCCGTTGATGACGAGGTTCATACAGGTTACAGGTTACAGGGGAGAGGTTGCAGGTGACAGGGAAGCGAAGGGCGTTCGGCGTTCCCAAAGGTCCGGGATGAGCGGCTCAACGGAGGATGTGCCAGAGGAGCCAGCCGGCGCTGCCGATGATGAGGAGGGCGGACTGGATGACGAGCGCATAGCCGAGTCCGCGAAACGCGCCGAGGTTGATTTCTGGTTCGTCGTCGGGACCGGCGCCGGAGCGGGTGCGAGAAGAGCCTGCCCAGGGCTCAAAGGTGAGGTCGGGAAGATCGATCAGCGATTCGAAGGAACGCGCGGCCATAGAAAATCCCCCTTGTAAAAATGCTATCGACTGGGGGCGGCACGTACATTATTTGATGCGGAGAAAACGCAGGGAGTGTTCCGTAACAGGACGGCAAACGGGGCTGGGTCAAAACGGGAAAACGCGGTGCGGGCGTGGTCGGCGGGTCAGGCCGTAAACTTGGTGGTTTGGGGGGGGAACGCCAGGGGACCTCTGATTTAGCGGCGAAACCATGCTCAGGGCTAAAGTCCGATTCACGTTGCGGTTTTATCGGCACGGCTGGAAGCCGTGCCCCTTTAAGACGAGAGTTGATGAGAGGTTCCTAACTCAGCCTCTACGGGACGGGCATCAGGAGAGCGAGGGGTTATGACAAAGATCTATGCGATTCGCACAGGGTTGGTGAAGGTGCGCAGGGCGCAACGGGAGTCGAGGGGCAGGGGGCTGGCTCGCACGCTGAATATGCTGCTGGACAAGGAGTGGACGGAGTGGCTGCCGATCTACGCGTGGGCGATCGAGCACGAGGAGGGCATCATCGTGGTCGATACGGGAGAAACGTCGCGGGTGCACGAGCGCGGATACCATCCGTCATGGCATCCGTTCTATCGGCGAGCGGTGCAGTTCTCGGTTCATCCCGAGGAAGAACTGGGCCCGCAGCTGCGCGCTCTGGGAATTGCTGCCAGAGATGTGCGGCATGTTGTGCTCACGCATCTGCACACCGATCATGCGGGAGGATTGGCGCACGTGACGGGCGCGAGGATATGGGTTGCGGAGGGGGAGATGCAGCGAGCGGGGGGTTGGGGCGGGAGGGTAGGTGGATATTTGCCGCACCGGTGGCCGAAGTGGTGGGATCCCGAGTTGTTGCGCTTTGAGGAGCGGCCGCTGGGGCCTTTCCAGCGAAGCGTGCCAGTGACGAAATGCGGCGATGTGGTGGCGGTTGAGACGCCGGGACACACGCCGCATCATGTGTCGGTGGTGGTGCAGGGGGCAGTGTCGTATTTTCTGGCGGGCGATACGAGCTATAACCTGGGGCTGCTGATGGCGGGCAAGGTGGACGGGGTGAGCCCGGACGAGGCTGTTTCGCGGGGCACGCTGGCGCGCATCATGAGGCTTGCGCAAGAGCGGCCGCTGGTGTATTTGCCGTCGCACGATCCGGAGAGCGAAGCCCGGCTGGCGGCGAATGCTGTGCTGGTGGCGGATAAAGGTACGGTTGCGCACGCGCAATAAGGCAGGCCGGGGGGATTTGCGCTCGGTCAAAGGATGGAGAGAAATGCCGACCCGGGAGCGGTTGTGAGGGGTTGAGCGGTTCAGGGATAATGGGCGGGCGATTGCGGTCCCCAGGATTCCTGTTTGGCACAGACGAACATCGACAAGAGGACGGGCGCGGTGCGCTCGGCGGAGAACCGGCTCGCGTATCCGGGCTGGCGCGTGGCGGTGGTGTGCCACATCGGCGTACTGACGGGGTTCGCGACAGTTTTCATTTACAGCTTCAGCTTTATGGTGAAGCCGCTGGGGCAGGCGTTCGGGTGGGATCGGGAGCAGATCGCGCGCGCGTTCAGCCTGGCGGCGATTTCTGTGGCGATTTTTTCGCCGTTCATCGGAAAGCTGTTCGACCGATTCGATCCGCGCAAGCTGATCGCGGGTTTCATGACGGCGTTTGGGCTGGGGATGGGGGCGATGGGATTTCTGACGCCGCATCTTTGGCAGCTGTACGCGAACGCGGTGCTGATCGGAATTGCAGGGACGGGTACGTATCAGCTGGGGTATGCGCGGGTGATCGCCGCGTGGTTTGAGCGGCGGCTGGGCGCGGCGCTGTCGATTGTGGTGGCGGGATCGGGGGTGGGGTCGTTCGTGGTGCCGCCGCTGGTGGCGCATCTGTTGGTAACGGTCGGATGGCGGAAGACGTATTTCGGGCTGGCGGTGCTGCCGCTGCTGATCGGGATGCCGCTGACGTTGCTGTTTGCGCGGTCGCCGAAGGCTGGGTCGGTGCATGAATCGAAGCAGGCGATGCGGGGCGAGGCGGCGGAGGGTCTGACGTGGCAGCGGGCGCTGGGGTCGGTGAGTTTTTGGTTGCTGGCGCTGGGGGTGGTGGCGCTTTCACTGAGCGAAAACGGGGCGGTGGCGCATCTGGCGCCGATGCTGAGCGATCATGGACTGAAGGCGGGAGAGGTTGCTTTCACGGCGTCACTGCTGGGGATCTCGAGCGTGACGGGACGGTTTGTGCTGGGGTGGCTGCTGGATATTGTGAAGGGGTCGCACATTGCTGTGGCGTCGCTGCTGGCGGCGGGTGCGGGGATGCTGCTGCTGGCGCATGCGCGGACGTTTGGCGCGGCGGCTCCGGCGGCTTTTGTTGCGGGGCTGGGTGGCGGATGCGAGCTGGATCTGATTCCTTATATGTTGCGGCGGTATTTTGGGCTGCGGGCATTCTCCACTTTATACGGACTTGTCTACAGTACTTTTGCCGTGGCAGGTGCGTTTGCGCCGCTGGTGCTGGGACATATCTACGACAAGACCGGATCGTATACGGGGATTATGAATGCGTTTTGCGCGGTGACGCTGGTGGCTTCGGTGGCGATGCTGGCTCTGCCGGCGTATCGATATGCGGCGCACTCGGCTGGGGCGAGCGAAGGTTTGAACGAAGAGCCGCTGGCCGCGACTGGATGAGACAAAAAGGAGGAGACGATGGCACATATCGCACTGGAAGAGGGATTACCGGGAATCACAGGCGGGTTTGCGTTTCGGCCGGAGACGGCGAAACCGATGCGGGAACTGGCGGAGATTTTGCTGCGCGGCGAGAACACGCTGACGAGCGCGGAGCGGGAAGCGATTGCGGCGGTGGTGTCGAACGGGAACGAGTGCCGGTTCTGCCAGCTGTCGCATAGCGCGGCTGCGGCGGAGCATCGCGGAGGACGCGAGGCGGACTACGCGTGGATTGAGGCGGTGAAGGCGAATCCGGAGAGCGCGGATATTTCGCCGAAGCTGCGGGCGCTGATCGCGATTGCGAAAAAGGTGCGCGAGGGCGGGAAGAATGTAACAGCGGCTGATATTAATCTGGTGCGCGAGCGCGGCGCGACGGACATGGAGATCCATGACACGGTGCTGATCGCGGCGGCGTTTTCGATGTACAACCGCTATGTGGATGGTTTGGCGACTTGGCAGCCGGAGGAGATGGCGGCGTACAGGCCGATGGGCCAGCGCATGGCGCACGAGGGGTATGCTCGGCGGGCTGCTGAGCCAGTGGGAGCGGGTAGCTCGTAGCCTGGAGCTTGGAGCCTGGAGCTGGGAGCCGGTGTGTCGCCTTCCTGGCTACTGTGGGGATGCTGCCGGAGTTGTGGCGGCGGGCTGGCGCTCGAAGGTGAAGTTGCAGGGGCGGCTTTCGATGCCGAGGCCGGTGTCGCGGGTGCCGGTGCCCTTGTCTCCATCGAAGTGGGCTTTGACGGTGTAGTGGTAATCCTCGCCCTTGTGCGCGAAGATGCCGTGGGCGTTGGCGCGGTTGGCGAGGATGCCGTTGACGTCGAGCTTCGCGTTTCCGTCAGCGCCGATTGTGCCCGTGATGATCTCGTAGCCTGGCTGGTCGGGGGTACCTTTGTCCCCTTTCAGACTATTGCCGTCGATGGTGGTGGGGATTTTGCGGATGAGCTCCTCCATCTTGCCCTGGGCGGGGCAGTCCTGCGTGGTGAGCCACTGGCCATCGAATTTTTCAGCGGCGATGGAGGTGGCGGGGAGGATGGCGAGGGCGCAGGCGAGGGTGGCGAACAGCACAACGGGGAAGCGCATGGATGGCATCGCGAGTCTCCTGGGGCTGGCAAAGTTCAGGGGCCGGGCGGGGATTTCTTTTTAGCAGGGAGGGGTGGGGGTTGTAAACGGACGTCGGGCAACCTTTGCTGGAATCGTTGCCCCGGGACCGATCCGTGCTAAAGTAACAGTAGGTAACACCTTTTAACATTATGTCTCAGTCAGCCACGACCAGCGTGAAGCTCGATGCGACGACGAAAGAACGAGTGCGGCGCCTTGCGGCATCGCGCCGCCGCACGGCGCACTGGATTATGCGCGAGGCTGTGGAGCAGTATGTGGAGCGCGAGGAGAAGCGCGAACAGCTGCGTCAGGATGCGCTTGCCGCCTGGGAGCATTATGAAACGACCGGCCTGCACGTGAGCGGCGCCAAGGCCGATGCCTGGCTGAAGAAGCTGGAAGCCGGCAAGCGGGCTGCGCCCCCCAAATGCCACAAGTAAGGTGGTCGCAGGCGGCGTTGCGAGACGTGGCTCGCCTGAACGATTTCCTCGCTTCGAAAAGCCCTGATGCCGCACGCCGCGCGATACAAACCATTCGGCGCGGGATGAAGGCTCTTACGACACATCCTGAGATTGGCCGGCCCGTACAGGGAATGCTGCCGGAATTCCGCGAATGGGTCATCGATTTTGGCCATGGAGCTTACGTCGCCCTTTATCACTTCGACGGGAAGCAGGTTGCAGTGCTCGCCGTTCGTCATGGGCGGGAAGCCGGCTATTGATGCTTTTGAAGTCGGCCAGTTCGCTGGCTCCTCGATGGCTCGGCGTTGATCCAGAAGCGGCCACCGGGCTCAGTCGAGTGCAGGTTCTTCCCTTCCGCTTGAACCAGTTCATCAAAAGTCATTCCCGACCAGCGCTCCACTTCAGAGTTGAGCACGTTTTGTCACTCCGCACGCCAGTTCATTCGTTACCCGCGGTCTGAGAACGACCTTCGCCGATCACGCGAGGTCGCTCAGTGGACAACGCCCATGTTGTCGGCGGGCCAGTAGATGAAGGTGGCTTTGCCGTAGATGAGGTCGCGATCGACGGGGCCGAAGTCGCGGGAGTCGGAGGAGATGGAGCGGTGGTCGCCCATGACGAAGTACTCCCCGGCGGGGACGATCATCTCGGGCATGGAGCGGGTGTCGCGGTAGCGGCGCGGGACCCAGGGCTCTTCGGTAGGCTCACCGTCGATCCAGACGCGGCCCTGGTCGATGAAGATGGAGTCGCCGGGGAGGGCGATGACGCGCTTGATGTAGCTTTTTTCCGGATCGCGCGGGTAGTGGAAGACGACGACGTCGCCGCGGGAGATTTTTTCGAAGTGGAAGAAGAGCTTGTCGATGAAGAGGCGGTCCTGATCCCGCAGTTCGGGCTGCATGCTGGTGCCTTCGACGCGGACCGGCTGGTAGAGCACGGTGACCATGACGAAAGAGGCGATGACGGAGATGCCGATGTCGCGCGCCCAGACGCGGAGGCCGGGATGGCGGAGGCGGGGAAGGAAACGGAGACGGGGATGGAGCACGGGCTGGGGTTCCTCGTTCAATCTACTCTACGAAATTTCTGAGGATTCTGTTTCCGGAAATCGGGAAAAAGAGTGCGGCGCTTTTGGGAGGCTCTGGTTAAGCTACGCGATTCGTCCCTCGTGGGCTGAAGCCCGATCTGATTTGTGTTTTTGTTTCGGCGCGGGTGAGGTCGTGCTTTCGGACAGCAAGGAGCAAACAGCAGCTTTTTTGGCGTGGAATCGTCGCGGCTGAAGAGCCTGCCGAAAAAGCTGCGAAGCAGACTCAGGGCGGAGCTTTTCCTGGATTGGCACAGGAGGGTACTTCAGGGATGAATCCATCGGCGAATGTGTTGATTTTCCGGTGGGAAGGGCTTTCGCTGCTTGCTGTGGGTTAACCTGGCCTTCGCTGGGATAGGTGTTTTTTCGCAAGCGGTGAAGTTCCGGGCACTCAAGACCTGGGCTCAATCAGAGTTTTGTTAGTTGCAACCTAGGCTGCCGGTTGGGCAGAGGATGCGCTCGCGGCCGGGTTTGGGCAGGGGCTGCTGCTGGCTCGACGCGGGGACGAGGCTGGTGGGTCCGTTCACGTTCGCTTCCTGGACCTGCAGGGGGCGCTGGAGCACCATTTCGACCTGGGTGCCGGAGGGAATGTTGACGTCGGCGCCGCGCGTGAAGAGGGCGACGATGCCGGCAGCGGCGAGTCCCGCGCCCGCGCCTTCGAGTCCGCCGGCGAGAGGATGGCCGCCTTCGAGGCCGCCGATGGAGCCGATGGTAGCTCCGGTGGGAACTGCGATTTTGGCGGTCTCGCCAGCGTTGTGCGCCTTGTTGCTGCCGCCATCCTGCTGAATGGTGCCTTCGTCGCCGTTGACCTTCTGATGTTCGGCGCCGGGCATGCTGTTGACGACGCCGGGAATTTCAACAACCGAGCCGTTGGGAAAAATCATGGAGGTGAAGTGCATGTTGAGCTGCGCTTTTTGTGCGCCCATACCACGACCGGGGCGAACGACGCTGTCGACGATGCCCTGGACATAGACGCCGGAGGGAATGACGACGCGATTGCCAACGACGACGGGGAAGGTGGAGTAGAGATAGACTCCGTCTCCGGGATGGGCGCTTTTGGTGTTGACGGCGCTGCGGGTTTCGAGGAGAACTTTGGTTCCGGCGGGGACGAGGATGATGTGCGGCGCGGGTGCGGCCACCGCGGGGGACTCGGGTGTGGATGCGGGGGGCGTTGCGGGGGCGGTTTGGGTTGGCGCGGGCGCGGCTTGAGGCGTGGGAGGTGCGGCGGGCGCGGGGGTGGGTGGTTCCTGCGCGGCGGCGGCGAGGGTTCCGGCAAGGAGGAACGCGGTTAAGGCAACGCGGGAACTGGTCATCG
>Ga0181535_10008017_pt1 | contig 10476 bp, 7 predicted proteins | sample PEATcosm2014_Bin_44_FD_119774 | JGI IMG/M metagenome (GOLD analysis project Ga0181535, IMG submission 119774) | Peatland microbial communities from MTU Mesocosm Facility, Houghton, MI, USA - PEATcosm2014_Bin17_30_metaG | ecosystem: Environmental > Terrestrial > Soil > Wetlands > Peat | place...
CGCCGCATCGCCGTCGTCACCACCTCGCGCGCGGACTACAGCCACCTCTACTGGCCGCTTAAGCTGCTTTCCGAGCATCCCGACGTTGATCTTCGCCTGATCGCGATGGCATCGCACTTTTCGCCGGAGTTTGGCTCGACCATCGGCGAAATTGAGAAGGATGGATTCGCCATCGCCGCGCGGATCGAGTCCCTCCTCAGCTCCGACACTGACGTCGGTATGGCGAAGAGCATCGGCGTCGCCGTCCTCTCGCTTGCCGACACGCTGGGTGCGATGCGCCCCGACCTGTTGCTGCTGATCGCCGATCGTTACGAGATGCTCGCGCCAGCGTCGGTCGCGTTGTCGCTCCGTATCCCCATCGCGCACATCGAAGGTGGCGAGATCAGCGAGGGCGCCATTGACGACGCGGTGCGCAACGCACTCACAAAGTTGAGCCATATCCATTTCACATCGACGGAGAATGCGCGCCGGCGGGTCATCGCCATGGGTGAAGAACCCTGGCGCGTGCATCGTGCCGGTGCGCCATCGCTCGACCATTTGCGGCGCAGCCGTCTGCTCTCGCGCGGGGAAGTTGAAGCGACGTGCGGTCTCGATCTGCGTGTTCCGGCGTTGCTGGTTGTGTATCATCCCGTCACGCTTGAATCCGACACGACGTGCGAGGCGGACGCGCTTTTTTCCGCGCTGGGCCAGATTTCCGGGTTGGGGACCACGCAAATCCTTTTCTGCTATCCGAACGCCGATGCTGGCAGCCGTTTGCTTATCGAGCGCACGCGCGAATTTCTTGCAAGCCAGGCTTCCGCGAGGCTCTTCGTGAATCTCGCTGCGGTGACCTACTGGAGCCTGCTGCGGTGTGTTGACGTGATGGTCGGCAATTCGTCGAGCGGGATCATGGAGAGTGCATCGTTCGCGCTGCCTACCGTCAACGTTGGCTTCCGGCAGAAAGGCCGAGAGCGTGCACGCAATGTTCTTGATGCCGAACCTGATGCCGAGTCCATCCTTGCACGCATCGCCGAGGCTCGCGGCGCTGTTTTTCGCGCGTCTCTCGAAGGGACGACCAATCCCTACGGCGACGGCCACGGGGCGGAACGCATTGTTCAGGTGCTGACTACCTGTCCGCTGGGGAAGGACCTGCTCATCAAGCGAGCTATGCCTGTGCGCAGCGAGTTCACTTCGTGATCGAGCCGGACATCCCCCTCTCCGCGCCCGACATTACCGAGGCTGACATCGAAGCGGTTGTGTCGGTCCTGCGGACACCCCGCCTCAGCCTGGGGCCGAAGCTGGCGGAGTTCGAGGCTGCAATGGCAGCGTACGTGGGTGGACACGCCGTCGGCGTCAGTTCAGGAACCGCGGGGTTGCATCTCGCGCTGCTCGCGCTCGGCATCGGCAAGGGGGACGAGGTCATCGTTCCCTCCTTCACCTTCATCGCTGTAGCGAATGCGGTCCGCTATGTTGGCGCGCAGCCGGTCTTCGCGGACATCGACGAAGAGACGCTCAATCTCGATCCGGCCGGCGTCGCAGCCACCATCACCCCGCGCACGCGCGCACTCATCGTCGTCCACACTTTCGGTCGCCCGGCAGATATTCCGGCGCTTCTCGATCTGGCTCGTCGCCATAACCTGCTCATCATCGAAGATGCCTGCGAAGCCATCGGTGCGGACATCGCTGGTCGCCGTGTGGGGACCTTCGGCGATGCGGGCATTTTTGCTTTCTATCCGAACAAGCAGATCACCACCGGCGAAGGTGGGATGGTGGTCACCGAGGACGCCGCGGTATCGCGCCGCATCGCCGCTTTACGTAACCATGGCCGTTACGATTCCGAACGCCGCCACTCTCCCCTGTCGGGGGAATCGTGGTTCGAGCATGCGGAAGTCGGGTTTAACTACAGGCTCTCGGAAATGCATTGCGCTTTGGGCATGGCGCAACTTAGCCGCATCGATTCCGTCCTTGCACGCCGCGAAATCCTCGCTCGCCGATATTGCGATCGGCTCCGCCACAACCCGGAACTGCGGCTTCCTGCCGTTGACATCCCCGATCGGCGGCTTAGCTGGTTTGTTTTCGTCATACGACTCGCGGCATCGTTTACAACGGCCGATCGTGATTGGATAATGGGAGAACTCGCTGCGTCCGGCATCGCCACGGGCCGCTATTTTGCGCCGATTCATTTGCAGCCCGCCTACGCTGCCTGGCGCGACATTGCTCAGGTGCCGGTTACCGAATCCGTCAGCGCCCGCACGCTGGCGTTGCCCTTCTTCAACCGCATCGCGGATGATCAGATCGACCGCGTTTGCGCCGCGCTGGAGCGCGCCTTGCGTTCCAGGATCTATTCTGCGAACCTGCGTCGTCATCCCCAAAACGAGTGATCGCCATTTGATGGGCAAATGCTAGGATGAGGCCATGGCCGCCAGCCGGAAGACAGCTGCGAAGAAGCGCGGAGCCGCTCAGAAAATCCCACGCTGGTCCGGCACACCTCGAGATCTTGTCGTGCTCACCGGGTTGTCCGGTTCGGGCAAGGCTTCGGCGCTGAAGGCGTTTGAGGATCTCGGGTTCTACGCCGTGGACAACATGCCTGTGATGCTGATGCCTCCGTTCGCGGAGCTGGTGGCGCATTCGCGGGACATTCGGCGCGCGGCTCTGGTGGTCGACGTTCGCGAAGGCCAAAGTCTGGAAAAATTCCCGGCGATTCTACGCGAGATACGTCGGACGCTGCCGACTACGGTGCTGTTCCTCGAGGCCTCTAACGCCGCATTGCTGGCACGCTACTCCGAGACGCGCCGCCCGCACCCGCTCGGTCGCGCGGAACGCGTCGGCCGCGCGCTGCAGGAGGAGAGAAAGCTGCTCGAACCTATCCGCAACGTGGCCGACGTCGTTATCGACACGACCAAATTCAACGTGCATGAACTGCGCGCCTACATCCAGAACAAATTCGTTCGCGAGAACGACGGCAAGAACATGCTCATCTCTTCGGTGAGCTTCGGCTACAAGCATGGAGTTCCGCTCGACGCCGATTTGGTGTTCGACGTACGCTTCCTGCCCAACCCGCACTTCGTTCCGGAGTTTCGGAACCTGACCGGCAAGGACCCGAAGGTCGAGAACTACATCATCGGCTTTCCTCAGACGCGGGAGTTTCTGGATCGCGTCACGGACATGCTGATCTTTCTGTTGCCGCACTATATCAACGAGGGGAAGAGTTATCTGACGCTGGCCTTTGGCTGCACAGGCGGACAGCACCGGTCGGTGATGATTGCCGAAGAGATTGCGCGGCGCCTGGCCCGTCACGGGTTCGGCGTCAAAGTGGCGCATCGCGACATGCCGAGGTAGGAACCGCGTTCAGCGTTCAGAAAAGCCAATCGTCAGCCGACGTGCTGCGAGATAGACAGCACGTTGCCGTCGGGATCTTTGAACCAGGCAACCTTGTCTCCGTTGGGGAACGTGCAGACGCCGTTCGCATCCTGGCCCATGTTGGGATAGCGCTCGAAGCTTAAGCCGCGTCGCTCCAACTGCTTCAGCGTCGACCGGATATCGCGCGCCTCCCAACCCAGTACCGTGCCCTGGGCCGGCGTAAAGCTCTTCGCCTTGTTGATCCGCAGCATCACTCCGTTCATGTCGAAGACCAGCGCGAACCCATCGTCGCGCAGGTACGTGAGGCCCAGCTTGTCGCGATAGAACGCGATGGCGGCCTCCGGATTCCGGGTCGTCAGAAATGTCACCACGCTGTCCATAGAAACCCTCCGCGATGGCATCGTACACGGTTCCGATTCTTGGGCAAGAAAGGAGGTGCGGCGATCGCCGGAGTTTCGTCCCCGCTTTTCCTCACGGAAGCGCGGCGATCCTCGGCGACCGGTTCTTGTCGGCCGACCTAAAATAGAGGCAGGACCCATGGCGGAATTCACTCACCTGCATCTACACACGGATTACTCGCTGCTCGACGGGGCGTGCGATGTCGAGAAACTCGTCAAGCGCGTCGCCGAGATCGGCCAGAAGTCCGTCGCGATCACCGACCACGGCAACATTTATGGGGCCGTGCATTTCTTCGAAGCGGCGAAAAAGCACAACGTCCATCCGATCCTGGGATGTGAGCTGTACATCTGCAAGAAGGACGACCATCGCGAGGATCCGCAGGGCGACGACTACAACCATCTGCTGGTTCTGGCAGAGAACGAAGAGGGCTATCGGAACCTGGTCCGCATCACATCGGAGGCTTCGCTGCACGGCTTTTATCGCAAGCCGCGCGTGAGCAAGAAGTACCTTGCCGAACATGCAAAGGGCTTAATCGGATTCTCCGGGTGTCTGGCGGGCGAGCTTTGCGAAAGCCTGATGGCGGGCAAGTACGATGCCGCGCGCGCCGCGGCCAGCCAGTATCAGGACATCTTTGGCCGGGGCAACTTTTTTCTGGAGATTCAGGACCAGGGGCTCGAACTCGAAAAGAAGATTCAGGCCGATCTCTTCCGCCTTGAGAAGGAACTCGATATCCCGCTGGTGGCTACCAATGACAGCCACTATCTCTGCGAAGACGATTCCCATGCGCATGAGGTACTGCTCTGCGTGCAGACGCTGGCTTCCATCAACGACCCGAAGCGTTTCAAGTTCGACTCGGACCAGTTCTACGTCAAATCCGCGGCGGAGATGGAACGGCTGTTCAAACATGCACCGGAGGTGGTGAGCCGCACCATGCATTTTGCCGAGCGCTGCCATCTGAAGCTGCACCAGGTCGATAATCCGTTTCCGGAGTTTGCGGTCCCGGCGGGACATACGATCGACAGCTATTTTGAGGATGTTTGCCGGAAGGGGCTGAAGAAGCGTATCGATACGTCGGTCCGGGTCCTCGAAGAGCGCGGGGTCCTGCGCACGCCCATCCATGAATACGAATCGCGGCTGAACTTTGAGATCGGCATCATCAAGCAGATGCAGTACTCGGGGTACTTCCTGATCGTGTGGGACTTCATCAAATACGCGCGCGATCATGGGATTCCGGTGGGGCCAGGGCGCGGATCGGCGACGGGCTCGCTGGTCGCGTATGCGATGGAGATCACGAACATCGATCCGATGCAGAATGTGTTGTTGTTCGAGCGCTTCCTGAATCCGGAGCGGGTGACGATGCCGGATATCGACGTGGACTTCTGCCAGAACCGGCGCGGCGAAGTGATCGAATATGTGACGCGGAAATATGGGCGCGAGCAGGTGGCGCAGATCATCACGTTCAACACGATGGCGGCAAAGGCGGCGATCAAGGATGTGGGGCGCGCTCTGGACATGCCGTACGGGGACGTGGATCGAATTGCGAAGCTGGTGCCAGCGACGATCGGCGTCACCATCGATCAGGCGCTGAAGGATTCGCCGCCGCTACAGGAGGCGTACAACGGGACGCCCCAGATCAAGGAGCTGATCGACACGGCGAAGAAGCTGGAGGGGCTGGTGCGCGGAGCGGGGGTACACGCTTCGGCAGTGGTGATCGCGCCGCGGCCGCTGACCGAGCTCGTTCCCCTCAACAGAACCAAGAACGACGAAATCGTGACCGCCTACGACATGAAAGCGGTCGAAAAAATGGGCCTGCTCAAGATGGATTTCCTGGGCCTGGCCACGCTCACGGTCATCACCGACTGCGTGAAGCTGATCGAGCAGACCCGCGGCGAGAAGGTAGACATCGACATGGTTCCGCTGGACGATCCGGAGACGATGAAACGGGTGTTCCACACCGCGCTTACGTCGGGGATTTTCCAGTTTGAATCCCCTGGGATGCGGGACATTTTGCGGCGGTACAAGCCGGACACGGTGGAAGATCTTACGGCGCTGAATGCGCTGTATCGTCCCGGCCCGATGGACATGATCGACGACTTCATCGAGCGCAAGTGGGGGCGGCGGAAAGTCGAGTTTCTGGTGCCGGAGCTCGAGGGCATTCTGAAGGATTCATACGGAGTGATCGTCTACCAGGAACAGGTGATGCGGATCGCCAATGTGCTCGCCAGTTATTCGCTCGGCGAAGCGGATCTGTTGCGCCGGGCGATGGGAAAAAAGAATGCCGCAGCCATGGCCGAGCAGCGCGACCGGTTTATCAGTGGCGCGGCTGCGCTGGGACATCCGCGAGCTGCGGTCAACGAAATCTTCGATCGAATGGAGAAGTTCTCCGGCTACGGGTTCAACAAGTCCCACTCAGCGGCGTACGCGCTGGTTGCATACCAAACGGCGTATTTGAAGACGCACTATCCGGTCGAGTTTATGTCGGCGCTGCTGACGTCGGAGATATCGAAGCCGGAAAACGTGGTGAAGTACATCAAAGAGTGCCGCGAGATGGAGATCTCCGTCGAGGCGCCCGATGTGCGCTATTCCGATGCGGACTTCACCCCGCACGGCGACGCGATCCGCTTCGGTCTGACGGCGATCAAGAATGTGGGCCGGAACGCTATCGACTCGATTCTGTCTATACGCGCGGCGCTCGCCTCAGAAGGGAAGAGCTTCGCTTCCTTCCAGGAATTCTGCGAGAAGATCGACCTGCGTCTGCTGAACAAGCGGGTGATCGAGTCGCTGATCAAAGCGGGGGCGCTGGATTCTTTCGGGGGCCGCGCGCAGCTGCTCGCCGCCGTCGACAAGACGATGGAGCGCGCGCAAAAGGCCCAGCGCGACCTTGAAGCCGGACAGGGCGGTCTTTTTGGAATCTTCAATGCGCCTGCCGCGGATGCTAAGAATGACGATCTGCCCAACGTGCCGGACATGGACGAGAGCCAGCGGCTGGCAGCGGAGAAAGAAGTCCTGGGGTTCTTCGTCTCCGGTCATCCGCTGGACAAATATGCGGAGAAGCTGCGCAATCTCCCGGGTGTCGTTGATGTCGCCACCGCGCTGGAAATGAAGCCGTCCACCTCCAGCGTCCGGCGGGGGCAGGCCCCCGAGAACGAAATTGGCATCGCCGGGGTCATTCTTGGCCTCAAAGTCGCGAAGTCGAAGCGCTCCGGTGAACTCTACGCGACCGGCGCCCTCGAAGATGCAAGCGGAAAAATCGACTTTGTTTGTTTCCCCAGGGACTACGAGCGTCTGGCGCAGTCTCTGCGCATCGAGGTGCCGGTGCTGGTGCGCGGCCAACTCAACAAGGACGACGAAGAGGCTGCGACCAAGCTGTATGTCTCCTCCATCCAGGCGCTCGAAGACGTGAAGGTCCGCCTGCCCACCAACATTCGCATCCGCATTCCGCTCGATCGCGTCAGCGAAACGACGCTGGTCGAGCTGCACGACTTGGTGGTTTCTGCGCCGGGGCCGGCGCGGCTGATGCTCAACGTCGAGGAGCGCGGCCAATACTGCGTCGTCATGGAGCCCGAAGGGATCACTGTTGCCGCCGACCGCGCCTTCATCGACAAAGCCGAGCTTCTGCTGGGGCGCGGGATGGTGCAGGCTGTCGAATAGCTTCTCAGCTCTTCGCTGGATAGTTACAAAGCGCAGAGATCGAACACTCGCGGCATAGAGGTCCATTGGTCCGGCATACCTCCTTGCCGTGCTGTCTCAACAGCAGGTGAGCTTCCCCTGCTTTCGCGGGATTCGCGGGGATTTCCGGAGCGATTGCATCTTGCACGGATTTGTACATTCGGCCGTAGTTTCTTAAATGCTCGCGTCCGTAGCCTACGCGAGTGAGAACGCGCAGAGCGTTCGATTCCAGTGGGAGGCCCGGTGCGGCGCCGCAGAACATCAGGATTTTCTCAGCTCCCGGGTCACCAATATTGGGGAATTGTTTGAGGGCCTTCTTAGCCTGCGTGTAGGGCTGCGTGAGTATGCATTCCAAATCGCCGCCAAACTGATCCCGGCAAATCCTCGCGATCTCGAGCCAGCGAAATACACGGACCTCGGGGCGCATGCCGCCTCTGGTTGCCCAAGATAAGAGAACGTCGCGATCGGCAGCCAGGACTGCCTGGGGAGAGAGTCCCACCTGTTTGCGCAGACCCTCGAATACTTCTCGCCGTCGATCGTCCGACATGAGATAGGCGGCGTTCTCCCACAACACCAGTTCGAACGGACCCTTTGCCGGAGGTAGTGCGGGAGGCCCATATTGGCGTCGCAGAAAAGAGAGGATACTTTTCAATTTCGCCACGGTTCGATCCTCGCTGGCGAGCCTGACTCTATCACACTTCGCGGCGGTGTCAGCGGCCAGGGCGACTTCCGGTCCAGCAAGCGATTCGGTGCGATCGGGACCTCTCGCGCGGACGGTCCGGGTTCCGGCATCTACAATGCGGAGAGCCCATGCCTGACGCCCTGATCGAATTTCCGGCGCACGCTCCGCATCGCCGTTGGCGCATCGCGGTCCTGCTCGGCATCGGCGTTCTGGTGAATTTCTTCGATCGCGTCAACATCTCGGTCGCCTACGACGCGCTGCGCATTCAATGGGGCATCACCGCCGTTACCTTTGGCTATCTTGCGAGCGCTTACAACTGGAGCTATGCGGCGCTGCAGCTTCCCGTCGGCATCATGCTGGATCGCTGGGGCGTGCGACGCATTGGCCGCGTCGCGACGTTTCTGTGGAGCGCGGCATCGTTCGCGTCCGGTCTTGCCACCGGCATCTACAGCTTCTTTGCGGCGCGGCTTCTGCTTGGGGTTGGCGAGGCGCCGACCTTTCCGGCGAATGCCAAAGCGGTTGGCTACTGGTTTCCGGAGCGCGAACGCAGCTTCGCGACGTCGATCAATGATGCGGCCGCAAAATTTGCGTCGGCCATCGGCGTCCCGATCCTGGGCCTTCTTGTGTTCCGGCTCGGGTGGCGATGGAGCTTCATTTTTACCGGCTTCGTCAGCTTTCTCTACTTTGTTTTGTTTTGGGGCGTGTATCGCAATCCCAGCGAGGACCCGCGGCTCAGTCCTGCTGAGCGCCAGTTGCTGGTCGATGGCAAGGCACAGCCGGAATCTGCGACAGCAAGACACAAGCATGGCGCGCCTTTGTTTTATCTTTTGCGCCAGCCCCAGGTCATCGGCGCCACCATCGGTTTTGCCGCCTACAACTACGTTTTTTATCTGGTCCTCACGTGGTTGCCTAATTACCTCTCAATGAGCCTCCACGTCGATCTGCTCCACTCGGCGCTCGATACCAGCATTCCGTGGCTGGTAGCAACCTTCACTGACCTCGTCATCGGGGGCTGGATGGTGGACGCGCTGGTCCGTCGCGGCGCGCGGCCTTGGCTGGTGCGGCAGTCAGTGCTGGTCGGCGGCCTCGCTTTTGGCATGGGGATTTATGGAGCACGATTCGCACATACGCCCACCGTCGCTGTTGTGTGGATCAGCCTGTGCATGGCGGGGCTTGGCGCGATGGCGCCCGTCGGATGGTCGATCCCCTCGCTCATCGCGCCGCGCGAGAGCGTGGGCCGCGTCGGGGGCATCATGAACTTCGCGACCCAAATTGCGGCGATCTCCGCGCCCGTGATCACTGGCTACTTCGCCAGGGCTCACAACTTTGGCGGGTCTTTTGCCCTCGCCGCTGTCGTGCTGGCGATCGGCATCGCCGGATACATCCTGGGCCTGGGCAAACTGCGCGTCATCCCGGAGCCGGCCTGACCGTGTCTGCGACCTTGCGCGAAATATCCTTGACAGTTGTTCCTGCTAAGAATATGACTATAGTCAAACATGACTACGGTCACAAATCGCCGTGAACGGAAGAAGCTTACCGCCCGGGCACAAATTATGAGCGCTGCCATCGGGCTTTTTTCCCGCCATGGCATCGCGGCCGTCACCGCCGATCAGATCGCCGAGGCCGCAGATGTGGGCAAGGGCACGATCTATAACTACTTTCATACAAAGGAAGACATCGTCGTCGCGTTCATGGCCGATCTGGAGGCACGTCTGGCGCCCGATATCGCGCGCTTCCTCGCCCGCCGCCAGCCGCTGGGTCGCATCCTCGCCGATTTCATCCTCCATCAGTTCCGCCTCAAAGAGCCGTGGCATCCCTTCGTGCGCGTCTTCCTTGCGCAGATGTTTCTCGACACCGCGAACTTCTTTCCGTACATGATTCAAATGCAGCAGAGCATCGATCCTCCTATGGAGAAGCTCTTCTCCGGCCTACGCGACCGTAGCCTCGTCCGCAAGGACATCGATATCCCACAGCTAATCCTGAGTTTCAAAACCATGCACCTTGGCCTCACTGCCCTGTGGGCCGTCGAGGGCCCGCCATTTCGCGGCACCATCGCCACTGTGCGCCACCAAATGAAGTTGTTCGCCGAAGGAATCGGAGAAAGATCATGCGACTCACTGCCATCGCTCTCGCCGTCGTCTGCACTTCCACTCTTGCCGCTGGCCAAACGCCGGAGCCTGCGGCGAACCCGCTCGTCCGCCACTATTCCGAAAACGAGGCCCTCACCTATCGCATGACAGGGATGAACGACGACTGGCACTACAGCGTGCAGGCCGACGGCGGGGTGAAGAAGAATGCTGACGGAATCTGGGTGGAGGAATTTCGCTGGTCCAATATGACCTCCAACGGTCAGCCGGTTGCGCTCACGCCCGCGTCTGTTGCGTTCC
>Ga0181535_10008021_pt1 | contig 10473 bp, 10 predicted proteins | sample PEATcosm2014_Bin_44_FD_119774 | JGI IMG/M metagenome (GOLD analysis project Ga0181535, IMG submission 119774) | Peatland microbial communities from MTU Mesocosm Facility, Houghton, MI, USA - PEATcosm2014_Bin17_30_metaG | ecosystem: Environmental > Terrestrial > Soil > Wetlands > Peat | place...
GGATCGAGGATTTCAAGCTCGGCAGTCTTCTGCTCGGGAGGCATCACGATTACAACGCCAGCGTTACCGGCTGGCGCGACGAGCACCCCGAGATTTGGGACCAGGAAAAGGGTGAAGCGGGCGTGGGCCCCCTGAACCCCTGCCGAATCCTGCACGCCGACCATCGGAGGTACGCGGCGTTTCCCGCGGGAATTCCTCCGGACACGCCTTTTCCCCATTTTTTTGCCCAGCAATGGGGAGCAGTTTCAAAGGCCGTCGGGTTCGATGCCCTCGTTCTGCGCGATGGAATGTGGGGACAAGTCGAGTACCTCAAGGTCGGCCACTTCGGCGAGCGCGCCGCGGCGGATCCCCAGGAGATGGAACGTTGGCACCAAACCATTGCTACCCTGGTTCGCGAAACCAAGCAGGCCAATCCCCATTGCCTGATGATGGGATATTCGAACGCCGTGTCTCCCGTGTCTGAGTGGCGAATTGACGGCTTCGATCTCGAACGCATCGCCAAAGAAGGATATCTCGACGTTTGGATTGACCAATCTTGGGGCGGGGCTTGGAATGAGTACTGGAACAGCCATCTGATTGGCTACTCCTTCCAATTGGCGAATATTCTCGGGCACGCCGCTCAGCTTGCGGACACTCCCACACGCCACTACGTGCTTGTGGACACGTGGGACGCTTACGAGCCCTGGGACACGCTGCATACCGTGCCCGAGAAGATGCGCTGGGAAATCTGGGCCTTCCTCCACGCCGCCGTCAAAATGCCGAAGGGGGAAAAGGTTCCGCGGGGTATCTACCTGTCGTGGGCCAATCACGGTCGGGACCTGTGGTCACCCGAAGACGTGAAATACCTCGCCACCAATGTCGATGCCGCCACGGCCGATGCTCTCGCGACCCAGGAGACGCTCGGACCCACCCTGGTCTACAACCGCCGTTTTGTTGGCTGGCTTCAGGCTACGCACCCGGATTGGCTGATCAAGGAGTTCTTCGAGGACCATGCGGGGATGCTGATGAAGTGGCAGGTGCCCATCCTCTCGATCACTCGCCCGGAGTGGCTGCCGTCCGTGCATTCGGATTTGCTGGTGTTTCAATCCCCGGCACAACTCGAACCCGGGACCGTGCGAGAAATTCGCCGCCGCGAACGCGCGGGCGAGCCCATGGCTTTCGTTGGGGATCCGACTTGGGGCATTGATCCTCAGTTGAGCGGAATCTTGCGGCCGCCTTGCAAAACTCTCGATCAGGAGAGATCTCTTCAGTCGGCACACCTTGAATCCGCGATCCCCGGGCTGACCGATGGGCTCGCCAAGAGCTTCAACGTGTGGCAAGGCCACTATGCGCTTGCAGCGAAACCCCGCGTCGAGACGGTCTATGCCATGGGCGCGTGCCCTGACCTGGTGCTTGCCGATTCGCCGAATCAGCATTGGCTCTATTGGAATCCGCCGTTTTTCTCACCCCAGGAAAACGCCAATGACGGCGCCGCGACAATGTCGGCGGTCATTGCTGATCCTGAGCCCTATGTGCTAACGGCGCGGGCCTTCCAAAGGTTGTTGCACGAAGCCGGCAAATCTCCCTTTGATGCGTCGCAGCCCGTGACCGTCCCTTATGAGATTCATTACTGGCGGCGGACCGATGGAAAACTGGTGTTCATGCTCGGTAATCTGGAGCGCGACCTTCCGGGCGACGCCGCCGTGCCCAAAAGCCTTCACCTGATAATTCCGGCGAGCATGATGCACGCTTCAGGCAAAGAAGGACATTTTCGCGATGTGACGGGTTCCGGGATCGTTAAGACCACCCAGGCGCCTGACGGGCGGTGGCAAGTGCAATTGGATGTCGGCGTCAGCGGGTCCGGGGTGTGGGTTTTCGAAGATTAGCTACTCGTTTTGAAGGAAATGAACTATCTGCCACGCGTATGCGTATTATGGACTGAAGCGAGAGAATGGGCGCGTCCATGCTCCCTATACCCTCCGAGGAGAAAAGATATGCGCACGATTATCAAAGCAGGATGCATTCTGGGATTGTTGGTGGTAGTTACACCCTTGGCTGCGCCCAAAGCCGCACCCGAAGCCGAGCCGGGCTCCATTGTGATCGTCTTTAAAGACGGCCATCAGCAGAATTACCGCTTGGCCGATATTGCCCGGATCGAGTTTACTCCCCCCGCGCAGAGGGTATCAGAGAGGGTACCGTCTAGCTCCGCTCGTTTTCTCGGTCAGTGGAAAGTGGGCGACGGCGTAGGGGGGACGTTCATCATTACGCTGAAGCCCGATGGCGTGGCCCGCAAGACCCTGGGGTCAGAAGGCGGCATGTGGACCGCCGTAAACGGCGAGGCCCACATCGCCTGGGACGATGGGTGGCACGATTATCTCCGCAAGGTCGATGGCAAGTACCAAAAGGCGGCCTTCCGGCCCGGCGCGGATCTTACCGGCTCGCCCGATCATGTTGCCGAGGCCTCTTATATCGAAGCCCACTGATATTCCTCGCGCTGCGGCAAAGAGCAGCCGCGGCCCGGACCTTTCGTCCGGGTCGGCCCACGGAAGCGACCTGGTTCCACTAAGGTTTGCAGAGTATCGTGACGATGCCGTCCGTAGTGCGGGCATCTTGCCCGCTGTCTCGGGAGCGTCCCGCTCCCGTCGGCGCGCGGGCAGGATGCCCACGCCCCAGCGGGCGAGACGCCCGCGCTACTAAAAGAACTCGTCACTCTATTTTGCAGCCCTCAGTAGTTTTGCTGCTACCCAGGGACAATTTCAGACAACTAGCCCGTAGCGGAGGGTGATTCCCCTGACTTGAGGGTAGTGGTACAGTTTGAAACTATGGGGCAGGCTGAATGCCTTGCAAGTGGGATAGGAATTCCTCAAGGAGTACTTTGCTTATCTCGGAATCGGGCACCACATTCCTCTGCACTAAAAATAGCCCGTCGGCGTAAACATCTATTCTGAACAGCCGCTCTTGGGAGTTGCTGTAAGGTTGTCTACATTTAAGTAAGTGGGCGTTCGGAACAATTTCGATTTCCAGTGCAGCAGGTCTGCCCGATTCCGCAGGGGGCGCGTTTATTCGGAGCCGAGAAGCACCAAGCGGCTCAACCCGCAACGCTTGCTCAGTGTTGTTGAGAAGCCGATTGTATTTCTCAATTGCAGCAATTACTTCCTCTCGTAACAGCTCCCAGAAGCCTTCGAGGAGAGCACCAAACTTGACGTTTTCGATTTGCACTTGCTGATTCTCTGCAGTTTTCGCCTGATCAAGCTCCTTGCGCCTGTTTACCATACTAGAAATCCACTCATCGCCCATGGGGTTTCTCCAATTCCCCTGAATATGAAGTGTGCTCCCTGGGCATGATGTTACCACGTCAGTCCGCCAGATTTCTAATGTTAACGCATGGAAGATGTACTCCTGTTTTCACCCGGTATGTTTCCGGTACGGGCCGAGCGGCCCATTCAACCCGTCTTTACCTCGCTCCTGTTTTTGGCGATAATTAGCATTGCCATGTCCAAACAACAATTCCAGACGGAAGTAAGCCAACTCCTCCACCTCATCGTCCATTCGCTCTATTCGCACTCGGAGATATTCCTCCGCGAGATCATCTCGAACTCCTCCGACGCGCTCGATAAGCTCCGTTACCTCACCCTGGTCGACGAGAAGTACAAGGTTCTCGCCGGCAGCGGCATCGACGCTCCGCGCATTGACCTCGAGCTCGATGAAGAGAAAAAGACCCTCACCGTCTCCGACACGGGCATTGGCATGAACGAGGAGGACCTCGTCTCTCACCTCGGCACCATCGCCCGCTCCGGCACCAAGAATTTCCTTGCCCAGCTCTCCGGCGACGCCCGCAAGGACTCCCACCTGATCGGCCAGTTCGGCGTGGGTTTCTACTCCGTTTTCATGGTCGCCGACAAGGTCGAGGTCATCTCGCGGAAGGCGGGTGAAGACAAAACCTGGAAGTGGACCTCCGATGGCAAAGCCGACTTCGACATCGAAGAGATCTCCGGCGAGGCCGCGCGCAAGAGCGCCGGAACTACCGTCATCGTCCACTTCAACAAGGACGGCGAGCAGTACGCGAGTAGCTGGCGTCTCGAGGGAATCGTCAAGAAGTACTCCAACCATATCGCCTTTCCCATCTTCCTCACGTACGACAAGAGCGAGTGGAACGCGGAGAAGAAGGAGTCCACTAAGACCCGCGTCACCGAGCAGGTCAATGCCGCGAGCGCCATGTGGCAGCGCCTGAAGTCCGAGCTCAAGGACGAGGACTACAAGGAGTTCTACAAGGCCATCACCGGCGACTCGGAGGATCCGCTCTTCTGGTTCCACACCCGCGCCGAAGGCACGCTCGAGTACACCACCCTCTTCTATATCCCGGCGAAAGCCCCCTTGGACCTCTACCAGGCCGAATACAAGGGCGGCGTCAAGCTTTACGTTCGGCGCGTCTTCATCATGGACGACTCCCGGGAGCTTCTGCCGCAGTATCTGCGCTTCGTGCGCGGCATCATCGACTCCGAAGACCTACCGCTTAACGTTTCCCGTGAGATCCTCCAGCAAAACAAGATCCTCACCAGCATCAAGACCGCCAGCGTGAAGAAGATCCTCTCCGAGCTGAAGAACATCGCCGAGAACGATCCCGAGAAGTACGCGAAATTTATCGCCGAGTATAACCGCCCGCTCAAGGAAGGCCTCTTCGGCGACTTCGCGAACCGCGAGACGCTGCTCGACCTAATCCGAGTCAAGTCGACCAAGGTCGAAGGCCTGACCTCGCTCGCCGCGGCCAAGTCTCGTATGCAGTCCGACCAGAAGGCGCTCTACTACATTACGGGCGGCCCCGAAAGTATGCTGCGCAAGTCGCCCCTGCTCGAGATTTACAAGAAGAAGGAAATCGAAGTCCTCATTCTCGATGATGATATCGATGAGATTGTCTTCTCCTCCGTACCGACGTATGGCGACATCGAACTGAAGGCCGTGAACAAGTCCACTACGGGTGACGACCTCAAGAACGAGTCCACGCCGCAGAAGACCGAGGAGCTGAAGCCGCTGCTCGAGAAGATCAAGGCCACGCTCGGCGACGCCGTCAAGGAGGTGCGTGCCTCATCGCGCCTTGCCGACAGCCCGTCCGTGATCGTCTCCGACGAAGACGAGCCCTCAGCCCGCATGCGCCATATGATGCGAGCCATGGGCCAGAAGGAAATGCCGGAGGCCATCCCCACACTCGAGATCAACCCCGACCACGAGATCATCAAGAAGCTCCTGGCCGACCCCAGCAACGCCAAGGTGGAAGACGCCGCATGGCTGCTCTTCGACCAGGCTCTGCTGCTCGAGGGCGTGCCGCTGAAAGACCCCGCCACCTTCGTCCAGCGCCTCAACCGTGTGCTGAACCAGGCCATCTAAACCGATACAAGGATGTTGCAAACCCTAACGCCCCATACCCTCGTGACGCGGAACGTCAAGGACTTCGCCGGCCTCGGCCTCGTTCTTCTCAACCCCTGGGGCGACGAGGAGTGAATCTTCAGGCTGCGGCGCTGCCGCCAAACGAAAAGCGTTGGGTTTGTAGCCGCGGTCAGTGCTTTTCCGTGGGTCTTTCTTCTTCGCCCATCACGAGAGCCCACAGTCAGAATTGCACTGGCTGTGGCTACCTGGTGGCTACCTGCTACCTGCTCGCCACTCTTCACTCATCTCTCGTCACTGCTTTTACGCCCTGCCGTGTCTTCTTGACGTGTGAAAGGCTACAGGCTACAATTCGCTTGGTGAGAATACGGAACTTTGTCCACAAGGGCCTGAAAAAGCTCTACGAGGAAGATAGCTCGAAAGGGGTGTCCCCCGATACGGTGGAAAAGCTCCGCAAGATGCTGGCATTTCTCGATGACATGCAAGACCCCGAGGAATTGCATTCGCTCCCGAGCTGGAAAGTTCACACGCTGACCGGCGACCGCAAGGGAACCTGGAGCCTGAGCGTCACCCGCAACCGGCGTTTGACGTTTTGCGTCGACAGAGCGGAGCGCGAAATCTACGACGTGAATTTGGAAGACTATCACTAGAACGGAGGAAGAAAACGCCATGGCCATGAAGAACCCGCCCCATCCGGGAGATTTCATTCGAACGGAGATTATCGCGCCCGCGGGCCTGACCGTGACCGCGGCCGCCGCGGCGCTTCAGGTTTCCCGGCCCACCTTGTCGAGCCTGCTCAACGGCAAGGCTAACCTTTCCGGAAACATGGCGCTGCGCATTGAAAAAGCCTTTGGCGTGAAAATGGACACGCTCCTGCGCATGCAAGCCTCCTACGACATCGCCCAGACCCGCATGCGCGAAAACCAAATCCATGTCCGGCGCATTCATCCCCTCGCCGAAATTCCCGCCTGAGATTGTAGCCACGGTCAATGCTGTCTTGACCGTGGGTCTTTCTTCTTCGCAAATCACGAGAGCCCACAGTCAGGAACTCGCTGAGTGTGGCTACCTGCTACCCGCTATTGCCTTCTTGATATTGTCAGGCACGGGCGATACGCTGAAGACTCAACGGAGGGAACATGTCCTTCATTGGCATCGACCTCGGCACGACATTCATCAAGGGAGCCATTCTCGACCCTGAAACACGCGAGCTTCGGCATGTCCGCCGAACACCCTTTCCCGCCCAACTCGAAAAAACTGCCCCGCTGGCCTGCGAGTTTGATCCGGAGGAAATTCTGAACGCTGTACGCACTCTGCTTTCCGAGCTTACCGCCCACGTGGCAGATTGCGAAGGCGTGGTGATGTGCGCGCAGATGCACGGCATGGTCTTGATGAACAGCCAGGGCGAGGCGGTGTCCAACTGCGTTACGTGGCGAGATCAACGGGTGGTCATGCCGCATCCCTCCGGCGGCGGCTCCTATTACCAGGTCCTCAACAAGGCGATAAAGCCCCAGCACGTGAGGCAGCTTGGAAATGAGTTGGATCCCGGCAGGCCCCTCAGCTACCTCTACTGGTTTGCTGAGCAAGGCAAGTTAAGCCCCGGACTCACACCTGTTTCTTTGCCCGACTTCGTGCTCTCGGCACTTTCGCATTGCGAACCGGGCGTTGAATTGACCAATGCCGGCGCCTACGGTGCACTGAACCTGGAGACGCTTGACTGGCATGAGGAAGTGATCGAAGCGCTTCGACTCGACCGTCTCCATTGGCCGAAAATTCGGCCGATCGGCGAAATTCTGGGAAACCTCACTGTACACGGCAAGCGAGTCCCCTGCTTTACTCCCGTGGGTGATTACCAATGCGCTTTGGTGGGGGCGCTCTTCGGCCGGGAAGAGGTTTCACTGAATATCGCCACCGGTTCACAAGTCAGCCGCATGACGGAGACCCTCTCCTTGGGCGATTACCAGACCCGGCCATTCTTCGACGGAAAATTCCTCAACACCTTCACTTCACCGCCCGGAGGCCGAGCGTTGAATGTCATTGTCGACCTGTTGTGTGAGCTTCCCCGCGCACAAGGCGTGAACTTGAAAGATCCGTGGGAGTCGTTTATCGCCGCCGCGGAGGATGTCGACGACACGGATTTGGAAGTAAATTTGAATTTCTTCCCCACCCCGCGAGGCGATCGCGGGCGAATCTCAAACATCCGCCAGGATAATCTGACCATGGGCCACCTGTTCCGCGCCGCCTTCCACAACATGGCCGAGAGTTTCTACGATTGCGCGATAAGCCTTGACCCTTCGGAGTCGTGGAAAGATCTGCTGTTTTCAGGCGGCCTTGCCTCGAAACTCGAGATTCTGCGCCGCACGATAGCAGAAAGATTCGACGCACCCTACCGCCTTCCCCCCAATCCGGAGGACACGCTTTTCGGCCTCTTGATTCTCGCCATGGTGTTCAGCGGCAGAGCTCGATCCGTTGAGGAAGTTGTCCGCAGATTCGGGCAATAACGAGTCAATTGAATGGGGAGCCGTTAGGAGTCTGCGATTGTGGATGAAGCGCCATTGTCTCCGCACCTCGCGAGGTCACAGCCTCCCAGCTTTAAGTCGGCGAGTAGGCGAAGTGACACAGCCACTCCTGGCTGTGTCCGGAACGCCCAGGCAGGAGTGCCTGTGCCCCCCAGAGGAAAAGCGGGGTGCAGCGATAGGTCTTGGTGGTGAGGAATTGGAGTACTCCGGGACTGTAAACAGGGTAAACGCGGTCGTAGAAAGGTGGGGCGCTGGAGAGTATACTCTCGCGATATGGGTCCGAAGAGAACGTCCCTACGGGAGATCGCAGACGCCAAAAGACGGGCGTCTACGCCAGCCGACGCATCCGACGGTGGCAATGGCGGACTGGAGCTGTCATCCGCGCGCCTCCACCGCCGCAAACGACTCTTTTTGGTAGGGGTGGCAATCGCCTTTTCGGTGGCAATCATTATAGTCGCGGTCTGCCCGATAACCACGCTCGAGACTCCGCGATGGGACGTATGGGTGGTCGATGAAAAAGGACAGCCGCTCGCGGGAATGACGGTCAGGATCGTCTATCGAAATTACTAGGCAGAATTCGCCGACGACGAGCAAGATTTGCACACGGATGCCGCCGGACACGTGGTATTTCCCGCCAGGACGATCACGGCCACGGGGCTGATTCGCTTGTTGGCGACGCTAGACTCGGCTGAAGCGGGAGTCCACGCGAGCTTTGGCCTTCACGTGCATGTGCTCGCTTTCGGCGAAGGTCGTGACGAATCTGCAGAATCCCCGGCCTATGTAACCGATTGGACCGGCAAACCTGATCACATGGAGTCTCGCATTATTCTGAAGCCGTGGGACGGAGGGTAGGGCATTTTTTGAAACCGCGTCGGTGTGTCAGGGGGCAGGGCGCGGAGCGGCAATCGATACGCAGGCTGGGGGGAAGAAGGCGAAACCGGGTTATTGGGGAAGGGCCGCGGATCTACAGAACAGGTCCGCGCTACGCTCGCTTTCAGCCGTTGGGAGTCTGCAATTGTCGTGGATGAAGCGCGCAGCATGTTGCTTTCTTCTAGTCCCTCAATGTCCCCTATGGTAATCTGACCGGAATGGGCAACTCTCTTGACACAGCGCTGGACGGTCTCCTGGACCCCTTGAGCCGTTGCCTCGACGCCGAGTCGGCGCGGCGAGTGACGGAGTTGCGGATTGACCCTTCCGTGCAGTCGCGCATCGATGCCCTCGCCGAACGCGCCAATAACGGTGTACTCGGTGACGAGGAACGGGCAGAGTATGAAGCCTACGTCAACGCCAGCGATTTCATCGCGATCCTAAAGCTCAAGGCTCGCCGGCGCACAATCGCCCATCCGCCCCGCCACCAATCTTAGGTGCCTTTTTTCGGTGATAGAATCAACGGCATGTTCAATCAAGCTACGGCATTGCTCGTTGCCCTTGCCGCGATGATTGGCAGCGCAGCAGCACAAACCACTGTAGTAGGCGTGTTAGAGGATGTGCCGGGTACTTATGCCGGGGGAAGAGACCGTCGCGCCGTTAGGGTTGTTTTTGAGAAGCTCGGTCGCGAGTGGCTGCCATTCCCTGGCAACTGCCAAGATGAGCGCTGCCTCTCGACCGTGAGTTCTGAATACCCACACGAGATTATATGGACCGTCGGTTTCGACGGTAAGAACCTGGGTCAGGTAACCGCACGGACTCCGAGAGAATTTAGGTTTTATTCGGAGGTCGGCCTTCAGGTCGTCACAAGCCAGGGCCTCGTCCCGACGGTCGGTCAAAAGTCGGAAAAATATGGGGGATATACGGGCGCCTCAGTGTTCCGACCGTTGGTGACCAACTCGCACCCGTATTTCAATGATCCTGAAACGTGGAAGCCGTCGCGATTATCGGCTGACTTGATTCGTATTCTACGTCAACAGTTTCGGAGACAGTTCCCGAAGTTCTGCAAGCTTGGCGATGGTGAGACGAACCTCGAGCCATTTTCATACGGTGACAACAGCATTGAGACGTTAGACGCGTATGAGTCGAAGAAAGGCTGGACCGTAGCCCGACTTCACCTCGGAGGCGCAATCGACTGCAGCGATACCGAGGCGGGGTTCCAGATTGACGACAAGTGGTTTGTGGTTGACCCCAGACAATCCGTCCGGTATCTCGACGCGGGGATGTGGTTGGTGGACGCAGGCGATTACGACAACGATGGCCAGTCTGAGGTCATCTTTTCGATCGATCGTGAAAACCGAGGAGGATACGAGCTGTTTTACAACGACTTTACGAAGCGTGCGACGTTTCAGTTCGCCTATCACTGACCGCAGTGACCATCCGAAACGCTCAAGGCCGAGCAATTACATGGGCATGGCCGATGCGAAGCAGCCTAGCGGGTAGCCACCGTCAACGCTTTTATGACCGTGGGCTTTTCTCATGCCTGCCACAATTGACCGGATGATCTTCACCAAAGGAAGAACCCACAGTCAGAACTGCACTGACTGTGGCTACCTGCTCTTAGCCCTCGCCACTGTTCTTCTAACTGCAGTTGAAAAGCCGCGCACCTCACACGGCAGCGGTCTGATGCGCTACGCTTGGTTTCACGACGTGGGTGAGGTAGACTGAGGCA
>Ga0181535_10008022_pt1 | contig 10473 bp, 7 predicted proteins | sample PEATcosm2014_Bin_44_FD_119774 | JGI IMG/M metagenome (GOLD analysis project Ga0181535, IMG submission 119774) | Peatland microbial communities from MTU Mesocosm Facility, Houghton, MI, USA - PEATcosm2014_Bin17_30_metaG | ecosystem: Environmental > Terrestrial > Soil > Wetlands > Peat | place...
CGGCCCCGGCATCATCGACTGGTGGCCGGCAAACGATAACACCGACGACATCATCGGCACCAACAACGGGACGATACCGTATAATGATGTCACTTATGATGCGGGCGAAGTGGACCGGGCCTTCACTTTCAGCGGTGTCGGCCACAGTCCCAATCTATACGACGGCAACGAGGTTGATTTTGGCACCAACGTCGGCAATTTCGGCACCAACAATTTCACGGTTGATTTTTGGATCAAACAGCCACCCTCTGTGGTCAATGAACAAGCCCTTCTGGAAAAGAAGGATCAATGCGGTTCTCCCTACGACGCCTGTTGGGAGATTGAGATTGGAGGCGGCCCTGCGGTTGGCTGGGCGAATGTTCCGCCCGGTCACTTGAAAGCCCTTATGTTTAGTGATGGCTTTGCTCCCGGCACCTTTCAAAACATCGTTGCCAACACTCCAATTAACGACGGGGTTTTCCATCACGTCGCTTTAGTCCGGAATGGTTTGAAGCTTTCCTTTTATATTGACGGCATTCTGGATAGCGCCAATACCTCCGCCTCAATAATAGCAAATATAAACAACCTCTCCACTTTCAGGGCGGGCCAAAACAAATGTGTCGCCCCCGGAGTGGGATCTCCTGACAACTCCCAACCCTTTGAGGGCGACCTGGATGAAATGGACTTGTTTGATCGCGCCCTTTCCCCCGCGGAAGTTTACGCCATCTACCACGCCGGCAGCCTGGGCAAATACAGCACCAATTCCGTTCTGCCCAACTTCGACCTGACGGTGGACGGCATCACGACCAACAACATCGTTCTGACCAACGCCGCCGGGGGCTGGCAGCTTTTCACCAACACCTTCGTCCCCACCAATGCGCAAGTCACCGTCGAATTTTCCGGCAATCCGTTGAGCGTCCTGCTGGACGACATCCAGATCGTTCAACTGCCCACCACCAACTACAACAACTATTATCAGCCGGAAGAACCGCTCACCCCGTTTATCGGCCAAAATCCGTTGGGCTGCTGGACCCTCGATATCTGGGACACCCGCAACGATGCTCCCGCCACCCATAACGGCACCCTGCTCAGTTGGACCATGCAGGCGACCACCTCCTCGACCAACGCCACGCTCATCGTGCTCACCAATCGCGTCGCGGTGACCAATGCCGTGACCAACGGCAACATGACTTATTTCGCCGTGGATGTCCCGCCGTACGTCAGCTTTGCCACCAATACGTTGACCGTGAACAGCGGCGGTCCATTGGCTTTATATTTTGACCAGGACGCCCTGCCCACCGGCGGATTGCCCGGGGACGTGCTTTTGCAGGGGGGAGTTTCCGCTCCCTCCGTCACCACCAACGTCATCAGCGCCCAAGGCGCGCCCCCGCCCCTGCTACCCGGCCAGCGCTATTTTCTGGGCGTGTTGAACGCAAGCGGCGCCAACGCCAATTTCACCATCGAGGTGGTTTTCAACGGCACAACCAACCTCATCGTCCCGCTGACCAATGCCGTCGCTTTGACCAATAGCATTGGCACAAACACCATCGGCACCAACGGTCCCCAATATTATTCGTTCCTCGTTCCCACCAATGCGGCCATGGTCACATTCCAGGTGCTCAACCCGGCCGGCGGCGAAGTGGACTTGTATGCGAATCAGGGGATGCCCCTGCCCAGCCCGACGGACTTTGATTATGACAGTCAAAACGCGGGCAACAGCGACCAATTCATCGTCGTCACCACCAATTCCGCGCCGGTGCCATTGCCGGTCTTTTCAACCAACGATGTGGCGCCCACTTCCAATACATGGTATCTCGCCACCTGCAATCCGGCGGGCAAAACCAATATAAATTATGAAATCATCGCCACCGTGGTAACCAACGGCCAGATGACCCTCATAAAGCTGACCAACGGCATGCCTTACACAAACATAGCCACTCCGGGTTATCCCGCCAACATGCTGTATTATTATAACGAAACCAACAGTTCGGCCGGCATCCGATTCACGGTGACGAATACCACTAATGCGGGCAATGTGGAATTGCTGGCCGGCTGGGACGTTTTCCCGACGCCGGAAGACTTTTATTCCGGCAGCTTTAATCCGGGCACTAATGCCCAACTCGTGCAGATCGGCACCAATTCGGCCCTGACCAACCTCAACGGCACCTGGTATCTCGCGGTGCCCAACACGTCCAACACCAACGTGTCTTACGCCATTGAAGCGTTGAATGTCCCTGGCACGGTGACTAACGCGCCGCTGATTCTTGCCGCCGTCATTGCCGAACCCTCAGGCGGTTTCACCTTGAATTGGGCGGCCGTTCCGGGCGCGATGTATGAAATTGAGATGTCAACCAATTTACCTCTGTGGACGTTCATGACCAACGTGACGCCAACGACGACAAACGGCAACTACACGGACCCGACGCCGATGCAAACCCAGGCGGCCCGCCTCTATCGTCTGCTGAAAGTGGGCAGCCCTGCCACTGCGACCAACGCGCCGCTGGTGAACACAGCCGCCGTCTCCCAGTCCACGGGCAGCTTCTCCATGTCTTGGGCGGCAACTCCGGGAAAAATGTACCAGATTGAGATTTCCACCAATCTGCTCCAGTGGTTCACCGTGACAAATTTGATCCCGCAAACGACAAACGGAGCCTTTACGGACACCACGTCCGCAACCAACCAGACATCTCGATTCTATCGTTTGCAGGAAGAATGACGGTCGAAAAAATACCACGGCATTTGTTCGCTGAGCTTCCCCCAATTGGGGGCGCCCTCCGAAGTTGGGTGTGGATGCGGGTCTGACTCCTTCACTATCGAGTCCCAAACGGTACGTTTCCATAAAGCGCTACAACTTCGGAAATTTCTCTTGAGTAGAATCACCAAGTGGCCTAGCCTCCGCCCACAACTTATGATGCAGCTTACTCAATTCCGAAATAAAGTAAAGACGCACGGACTGGCGCTGGCCCTGCTCTACTCTGCGAAATATGCCATCGATCCCTTTTGGAGAAAATACTGGCTGGCCGGAATCAGAAAGTCCTATTCGCAGAGCTGCGAGGATGTTGTCATTGACCGGATCTTGGGAAACAAAAAAACGGCAATTATCTCGACATCGGCGCATTCGACCCGCACGAATTGAGCAACACCAAGAGGTTTTATGACCGTGGCTGGAGGGGCTGCAACGTCGAGCCGGAACCCACCCGTCACGAACTCTTCATGAAGGAAAGGCCCGGGGATATTAATCTGAACATGGGCGTCTCCGACTCCGAAGGCCGGCTGTTTTTTTACGACATGGTGCCCGCCGCCATGTCCACTTTTTCCGAAGAACGCGCCAAGGAACTGGTAAAAATGGGAGGCAAGTTGAAAAAAGAGATCGAGGTTCCCGTGACAACGATGCGGGAGATTTTTAACAAATGGTTCAAGGGCGAAACTGTGGATTTTTGCACGGTCGATACTGAGGGGATGGACTTGAAAGTCTTGAAAAGCAACGACTGGACGAAATACAGACCGAGAGTGCTATGCGTGGAAGCGGTCGTGGTCGCAGGATCTGCTGCCGACGTCAAAGAAGAAGAAACCGTGGCCAATTTCCTGTCCACTGTAGGCTACAAGAAAGCCGCGATAACCAAAATCTTCGGCAACCAGCTTAATGCAATTTACGTCCCGAAATCGTAGTTCGCCGCAGCCGGTCCGGGCTACTTTTAAGCGTCGCCGCCGGCTTCCGACCGCTTTAGATTGTCCGACAGGAGCTGGGTCACGTCCTTGAATTTCTGCACGTTTTCGGGATGGATGGCGATCAATGTTTCGTGCGCTTCAAGGCAGTTTTGGGTCAACTCCGCCTGGGTGCTGCCTGACGTCTGAGGCAACGGCTCAAACAGGCCGGACACCGGCGGCGAACCATGCTTGACCGAGAACAAATCCACCACCCCGAGATTTTCCAACGTCTCCGCGATACGGGAATTGGGGTTGAACAGTTCCAGCGGCGCGCCGACCTGCACATTTTCGCCGCCGGAAAATTTCAGTCCGATCCCGGACAGAACTCCCAGGAACGTGCTGTCCATGGTCAGGCAATCCTGCAACTCGAAAATGAAATGGTTATAACCCTTTGTCCAAAATTCGCCGATCAACTTCTTGAGGTCCATGCTCAAGGTGAAATCCGCCCGGCCGTTGATCTTGATGCAAACAGTCGTGGCAAACACGGCGACCATTAATTTTGCGGGAGATGGGTTCATGCGGCAAATGGCAAAATTGAAACAGGATTCATGCAGCCCGCGCCCGTCTTGGTTCGCCCGAAGCCGCATCTGCCGGCCGGCTGACAATTTGAATCAGGGTTTGCTGCAGCACAACGGACGTGTCCAGGCTGCGCGAAATTAGTTTTTGGTTGCATTGCAAAAGTAGATCCATCGCGGCGATCAATTCGTCCTGGGTGTAATTGCCGGACTGCGGCAGCGCCCGGAACAAAATGTAAGGGTTCATCGACAGCGGATTAAGTTTTTTGTCGTCAGGCAAGGCATCAACCGGAACCCGGGCCAACTGCGTTTTAAAACGGTTGAAGTCCGATTCCCGTTTCAGCCAGCCATGCGCCAGCATCTCCCGCAGAAATATCAGGACGCGCACTTTGCTGACCAGACCGTAAAGCAGCCCGATTTCGCTCCGTTGCGGATCCCGGCGAATCTCCCATAATTCCTGGTCCAGACAGGCCAGCAAGCGGGCCAGTTGCCGGTCCCCCAGCGCATCCCCCAGCGCAAACGCGCGCGCCTGCTTGTTGCGGGTCGTGATCACCTCCACGTCCTCAACCCCGATGCGCGAGCGCGGCGCAACGTAGAGGGCAAGTTTTTCAATCTCACTGTCAAGCATCCGTGCGTTCGGGCCGACCTGGCTGACCAGCAACGCCAGCGCCTCGCCGGATATTTCCAGCTTCAATTCGCGCAAGGCGCGCGCCGCCCAGGCTTGCGCCTGCTCCGCCCAGTCGCGGCTCTCCGACCAGCCGGCAAAAGTCTCCACCGAACCGATCTTTTCCAGGGTCTTGTAAAACGTCTTGCGCTTGTCCACTTTCCCCGCGCTGATGAGCAGCCGGACATTTTGCCACGCAAACCCCTTCAATTCCTGGGCCAGACCGGTCAGATTTTCCGTCACTGCCTGGGCTGAAGCGGCGCGCTCCTCGCCCAGAAAATTACAGTCCCGCAGCCAGATCACCTTGCCCGTGCCGAAAAAGGGAAGTGTCTGCAAAGCCGCACGCAACTTGCCCAGGCACTTCAACGTCTCGCCCGCGTTGCCCGCGCTGGCATCCACAATCTCGTGATCCATCCCTCCCAGTTCCTCGCACCACTTTTGGAAAACCTCGCGCGCCCTCTGCTTGACGCCGAACTCCTCGTCACCACAGACGAGGAGGACGGGAGCTTTGGCGATGGCGGCGGTCGGCATGAAAATCAGTTATTCCTGTTCGCCGGTTTCACCCGGATTTTCGTTGATGCGGTCGAGCACTTCGGTCATGTCATCGACTTGTTCAAACAAAGACGCGGAAACATAGATCGGCCGTTTTTGCGCCGTGGCCAAAGCAAGACAATCACTGGGACGCGCGTCAATCTCGACGATCTTCCGCCCCAATTCATTTTCCTGCTGCAATATCAGCCGCGCATAATACGTCGAATCCTTCAAATCCGTGATGACAACCCGCTCTATGGTCACGTTCAAGCCATTCAGGATGCTGTTGATCAAGTCATGGGTCAAAGGACGTTCCTTTGGGGTATCCCTCAGAAACATGCCGATGATGGCGCCCATGGAATGTTCCACATGAATGACAAAAATTTTCTGCGCATTGCCGACGAACACCGCGCAACCGCTGGGAGCCGGAAGGATTCCGCGGATTTCGACGGGCAAAACGTCGTTCTTCATCCAGTAAATCTAAACGTTTACCCTCAAAAGACAAGCCGAGTTTAGGACGTCCCGGACATTCCGGCATCGCCTCCCCGCCCGGCAAAAGCGTTCACACTTCCAAACGGTCACCCGGACGGGCCATGAGGGCATATAAGACCGGCATGAGAAAGACGCTGATCAGGATGCGGGTGAAAAGGCCGCTGACAATGACCAGGGCAAAAGGCCGCTGGGAATCCGTACCCACGCCCGTGGCCAGGGCCGCCGGCAACAAGCCGAGCGCGGCGACCAGCGCCGTCATCGTTATGGGCCGGAGCCGCAGGATCGCCCCTTCGCGCACGGCCCGGGTAATATCCATGCCGCGCCGCCGCAATTGATTGACGTAAGAAATATAAACAACCGCCGTCTGCACCGAAACGCCGAACAAGGCCAGAAAACCGATTCCCGAAGAAACCGAGAATGGCGTGTGAGTCAGCCAGAGCGCGGCCAGGCCGCCCGCCGGCGCGGAAAGCAATACTCCCAGAATGGTAATCAGGGGGAATTTCAAATTACTGTAAAGGGCAAAGAGCAAAAGAAAGATCACCATCAACGTCAGGGGCAAAATAATGCGGAGTTGCTGGCGCGAGTTGGTGTATTCGGTATATTCGCCGCCCCAATCCAGCCGATACCCCTCCGGCAGCGCCACCTTCGACTTGACTTGATTTCTGGCGTCATCAACCGCCCCGGCAAGGTCGCGTCCCTCCACTGAAAACTGGACGCCGATGTAGCGGGAATTGCTTTCGCGGTAAATAAACGAGGCGCCGCTCTCAACCTTGATGGCGGCGAATTCTTTCAGCGGGATTTGCTGGCCGTCCGGCGTGGAGACGAGAATGTTGCCGATGGCTTCCGGGGTGTTCCGATAGGCTTCATCCAAACGCACCACCAAGTCAAATTGCTTTTCCCCCTGGACAACTTGCGTGGCGGCGGCCCCGCCGACTGCAGCTTCAATCAAACCATTGATGTCGGCAACATTGATGCCGTAGCGGGCAATTTTGGCGCGGTCGATATTGATCGTCAGACTGGGCTGGCCCAACTCCTGGACCAAGGTCACATCTTTAATGCCGCGCACTTGTTCAACAACCTTCTTGATGACCTTGCCCTTGCTCTCCAGTGTTTGCAGATCGGGGCCGAAAATCTTTACGGCGAGGGCGCTTTTCAGGCCGGTTTCCGCTTCGTCCACGGCATCCTCGGCGGGCTGCGTGTAGTTGAATATGACGCCCGGAAAGGCCGACAACTTGTTATTGATAGCCTCAATCAGTCTGGCTTTGCTTCGGTATTCGCCGGTCCACTCCGCGTAAGGCTTGAGGCCAACGTAAAACTCCACATTAAAAAAACCGGTGGGATCAGTCCCGTCGTCCGGACGGCCCAACTCCGAAGCCACCGTCGTTACCTGCGGGAAGGAACGGAGAACCTGCCTGATTTGCGGCGACAGCCTGGCTGCCTCCTCAAAGGAAATGGTGTAAGGCATGGTCGCCCGGACCCACAAGGCGCCTTCATCCAGTTGCGGCATGAATTCCGCCCCGATCACCGGTATCAACAACAAGGACGCGCCCAACACAACAAACGAAGAGAATGTGGTCAGCCACGGATGAGCCAGACAGGCATCCAACCCCACAGTGTAGATGGATTTGATTTTCTCAAAAATCACATTGCGGCGTTCCCGAACCCCTTTTCGAAACATCCAGGAACACAATACCGGCAACAGAATCAGCGTGATCAGCAACGATCCAATCAGCGCGAAAATCATTGTGTCGGCCATGGGTTTAAAGAGCTTGCCCGATGGTCCTGAGAGAACGTAAATGGGCAGAAAACCCGCGACGATGACCGCCACCGCGTAAAAAACAGGCCGGTCCACTTCCGCAGCCGCATCCATGATGACTTCCTTGATGGCGAGAGGTTTTCCCTCCCCCGAACGGGCGGCAATTTGACGAAAAATATTCTCAACCATCACCACCGCCCCATCCACCAGAATGCCGAAGTCCACCGCGCCGATGGAAAGCAAATTGGCCGAGACATTTTTGAGGTCCAGACAAATGAACGCGAACAAGAGCGACAGCGGAATGGCCGTCGCCACAATCAGGCCGGCGCGAAAATCGTAGAGGAAGAAGATCAGGATGACCACGACCAGAAACATGCCGCGCAACAAATTTTTCTCGACCGTCTGCGTTGTCAACTGAATCAAATCGCTGCGGTCATAGAACGGATGAACCTGAACATCTTTGGGCAGGATTTTTTCGTTCAGTTCACGGGTTTTCGCCTCGACCCGTTTCAGGACGCTTTGGGTCTTTTCGCCCGTGCGCATGAGGATGACGCCTTCGACCTCGTCATCCTGGTCCAGATAACCGAACTGGCCCAGGCGCGGCGCGTTGCCGAGCACAACTCGGCCCACGTCCCTGACCAAAACCGGCACGCCGTTATGTACGGCCAATACGACGTTGCCAATGTCCTCCACCGTGCTCAAACGGCCCAACCCCCGCACATAATAAAACTGGCCGCCTTGGGGATAAAACCCGCCGCCCGCGTTCCCGTTGTTGGCCGACAGCGAAGCGACCACGGAGGGAACCGTCAATCCCACACCGGCGATTTTGGCCGGATCCAGCAGCACATGGTATTGCATGGTCTTGCCGCCGAATCCCGAATCGTCCGCCACGCCGGCCACAGCTTTGTATTGTGGTTCCAGAATCCAATCTTCGATGGTTTTCAGTTCCATCGGCGAACGGTCAGGACTTTGGATGACATAACGGTAAATCAGACCGGAGGGTGAGAAGAGCGGAGCGACAGACGGGGTCAGCCCCGCCGGCAGAGTGAGATCGGCGATTCGCTGGTAAACTTGCTGGCGCGCAAAATAATTGTCCGTGTTGTCGGAAAAGGTGAGGATAACGTCCGACAAACCGTAAAGCGAGATGGAGCGGACGACGGCCATTTGCGGCAGGCCGTTCATTCCAATTTCGATTGGCACGGTCACCAATCGTTCCACTTCCTCCGCGGCGCGTCCCGGCCACTGCGTGATGATTTCGACCATCGGCGGCGACAAATCCGGATAGGCGTCAACCGGCAACCGGTTCAGGGAAAAGCAACCGCCGGCAATCAGCAGAGCGGTCATGAAAGCAACCAGAAACCGTTGGCGCAGAGAGGAAGCGACCATGCGGTTGATGATCGAAGATGTCCGCGGCGGCGGGTCTGGCAATGGCAACGTATCGTTCATTGGTTTTGCAAAAATTGAATAAAGAGACCGCCATCGACGATGATGCTCTCGCCTTCCTTGAGACCGGACGTGATTTCATAATCAGGGCCGACGCGCGATCCCAAGCTGACACGCCGCCGCTCGAAAGAGCCATCCGGCGCGCTCAGATAAACGAAGGGCAGATTCTCATCGTTGCGTAGAACCGCCGAAACCGGCGCGAGCAACCCCGCGCTCTCATGCGAGGACTGGATCGCCACCTGGACATACATTTGCTTCTTGAGAATGTTATCAGCATTTTTTGTCAGCACCCGAACCCCGATGGCGTGTGTGGCCGGATCAATGATTGCCGCAATGTTATCGACCGTGCCGGGATAGCTCTCCAGCGAAGCGGCTGTGCTGACTTTGGCTGAGTCGCCGACCCGCACGTCGGAAAGGTCGGATTCAAAAATGTTGGCCATGACCCAAACCCGGGACATGTCCGCCACTGTAAAACACGCTGTGGACCCAGCCTGCAAAAGCTGGCCCGGCGTGATGAGTTTCTCCACGACCGTCCCGGTGATGGGCGAACGAATCATGGCCTGGCCCTGGCTCACGGGTTGATTCTTCTCCACCTCTTCAACGGTCTTGTCGTCCACCCCCAAGGAACGAATCTGTGACAACGCGGCGTCGCGATCCGCTTCCGCATTATTGGCATCTGCCTGGGCCTGCTCAAGATCACGGCGGGCAATGGCGTCGCCCTTGAAGAGCTGTTCGTCAACATCAGCAATGTGCCGGGCATTTCTGGCCGTGGTCAGGGCTTTGCGATAACCACTGATGGCGGCGGCGAAGTCGGGCGAGCAAATCATGGCCAGGGGCTGACCGACTTTAACTTCATCGCCGAGCGACACGAGCAATTTGGTAACCGGCCCGGAAAAAGCCGCAAGCACGGTCGTCGCCTGATCGTTGTCAAAGCCGACGGTCCCGGTTGTTTCAATCGTCTTGTGAAAGGTGGAGCGCCGGATGTTTTGCGTGTGAATCTTCTCCCGCTGCGTGGCGGTCAAAGTCACATTGCTGGCCGTGGTCGCGGCGTCCGCCGATCCGGCTGGCTCGGGTTGCCGCGAGCAACCGTTGATAATAACGGCGCAGGCCACGGCAAGAATGATTGGGTAAAATTTATTTTTCATGGGAATCTCCGGCAGGGGTCGGCGGAATTGGGGATCCCAAGGCTCGTTCCAAGTCGGCCAGCGCGTCGTTGACCGCGCCCAGGGCGTCTGTGTACTGGCTTTGGGCATCCACCAGGGTGCTTTTGGCGCTGAGCAAATCAAGCGCGGACGACCCGCCAAGGTTGTAGCTGTTGAAAGTGGTTTTAAAAACTTCGAGTGCTTCAGGCAGCAATTGGTCGCGCAGATAAACGGCCTGCCGCC
>Ga0181535_10008023_pt1 | contig 10472 bp, 7 predicted proteins | sample PEATcosm2014_Bin_44_FD_119774 | JGI IMG/M metagenome (GOLD analysis project Ga0181535, IMG submission 119774) | Peatland microbial communities from MTU Mesocosm Facility, Houghton, MI, USA - PEATcosm2014_Bin17_30_metaG | ecosystem: Environmental > Terrestrial > Soil > Wetlands > Peat | place...
ATCCTCTGCGCCGAGTGAGGCGCCGGTTTCCTCCAGGAACTGACCAATATAGGAACGCAGGTCAACAACGCTTGTAGGCTCGCGGCCACTTGCCGTCCCGGCTTCGAGAAAGACGCGACCGGCGACTTCACCCGGTCCACCAAAACGCTGCGCATAGGAGAAGCGGTCGTTGCGACCGAATCCGCCAATGGTCTGGCTCTCTTTCTCGACAAACGCAAGCGCCGGGTATGCTCCGACAGCATCACGGAGTTTCTTGAGTTCACGATCTATGCCGTTCTTTCCCAGTGCGGGTTTGAACGCGAGCGGATCGAGGAAGATGTCTATATCCTCTGAAAATCTCTGAATCAGGTTCCAACCTTTCGACAGGCTCGTGCCACCTTTGAAAATGACTTTGTCGCCAGCGGTGACGGAGATGATCCGCAGCGCCTCTGTGACGTAGTAATCCTTCTCGATGACTGCGGGGCGCAATCCGCGCCCGCGAAAATGCTCCGCCGCGCGAAGTATCGCCTGTTCGAAGTCGGGATGTTCGTACAACTTCATTTCACTCCTCCAGTGGTGTTTCCGTCCCGCTCGGATTCAGTTTTCCCGGTCTTGCCGAGGTTCTGTTTCTCGTCCATGATTCCCTTGGCCTGCCAGTGCTTCGCGCTTGGCAGGCCGGTCAGAAGCCCAAAGTCGAACTTGGAAAACGGATTCAAAGAAGCCCGTAGACGCTGCGTCATATCAGCCGGTTTGCCGATCTGTTCTCCGATAGCTCCCAAAATGGCGCGCACCCTTGGGGGTTCAGAGTCCACCACTTTGAAAAGACGCTCAAAGCGGCCACTTTCAGAGAGCAGCGCTACAGCACGGTCGACGGTTTCTGACGGCGGCAGTTCGCTGTTTTTTCCGCCCCGTCTCAGGAAGTCAAGCAGAGCGGCATCGACCTCGGACAACCTGGCCCATGCCTCCGGCCGCCTAGTGTGAACCACGGTCTCGCTGCCAATGAGTTTCCGGGGGAGGCTGAGCGCGCTGGTAGAGACCTCACCGCGCCGTGCGGTCTGCGTGGTGAAGCCGAGAAGATTGGCGGCGGCGATACCGGCTGGATAGACCGTGTTGCGGCGGGACGCGAGTTCTTGGATGGCAGTTGGACTGGGCAAACTCTTCCCGAACGCCGTTTGCCGGGCACTATAGTAGACGCCTTTACTGAGGCGTTCGAGAGTCCCTTCGCGCGTGAGGCGTGACAGCGATTGTGCGACCGCCGAAAACGGCAGGTCGCAGAAATCTTCAAGCCGCCATAGGCGTTCGCCCGCGCATCCGATTCGGCGGCGGACAAGACCCATGATAGGGCTCGATTCTGTTGGCTGTTTTGATCGCATTCTCACGGTGTCAGTATCCTTCAACGGTATCGCGATGTCAAGTTTTCTTGCAATAAAACTTGACATAACCACTCTCATTTTCCTAAATGCTCCGCAAAGTTCCGCAGGGATGGTTTTAGAGCCTGCGGACACCTGCGCAGCAGTTAAGCTGTTCGTTGCAGTTGCTGGGATTTATACCAATGCATTCAGATTCTCAGCGATTCGTTAGTGTTGCGAGTTGGGCCACGGCTTTCACGGCGAAAATACGGGTTCGAATCCAATCTGGCCAATCAAATCAATAGCTTAGATTCTATCTCTATCCCAAATACGTCAAGTGTACGTCTTAGAGCCTTTCAGTAAACCACCCTGAACCAGACGGCAACTGGCGAACTTCGACATTCTCGTACCGGGGTTTTGATCTCGTGGCGGAGATTTTAGCGTCTTCGGTTGCGCGGGCACTCAGAGAGCATCGGCGAACGCTTCGAGCGGGACCGTGTGGCGATGTTGCCACTACCGGCGACGCTCTACGAAGCCTGCGAGAAGATAACTGGGCGAGTCAGCTCGCTTTCGCTTGTTCGCTATCGCGTCAACGACTACTCGGTTCCGAACGAGTACGGACGCAGATTCTAGTGATGCCCAGGACTACTTTGGATAGGACTCAAATCTGCGGGGAGGCTCCCGATGATCCCGAAGAAATCCTTTTGATACATGCGGAGTGTTATGCTTACTCGGATAATCCATCATGGATTGGAAGTGGGCCAGACCGAATCGACCCGAGGTCGCCCACCATTTTCAATTGCGACGATGAGGGATCTGAATGCTTGTTGAACCGATCACATTGAGCGGGCTCCATTGGCCGCGGGGTGCGTCGGCGCGCATTTGGTTTTGCCAGCCACGAGTTGAACTTTCCCCATTGGCGCCATTTCGGCCCACCAACGCGGCGGATTCCCTTGAGCTTCTAAGGGAAGTCTTGAATCGGGATGCACAGATGGGAGCGCCCGTGGATGGCGCGCCATCGATAGTGCTTCTGCCTGAGCTGAGCATTGGTCATGCTGATGTCGTCACGGTGCAAGGCCTCATCGCCACAGCGCGAACTAATACTTTGGTCATTTGTGGAATTGGTCACATGGACGCCAAAAATGTGGATTCAATTGAGGCGAGTGTGAATCTGTGCGGAAAGCCGATCGCAGGCCGTTACGCGAATTGCGCCCTCATTGGCTGCGGTGGAAGCAACCAAGTCTACCTACAGCCAAAGGTCGTTGCTTCGAAAGAAGAACTTGATTGCCACTGGCCCGGCAAGGTTGTTCGGTATTTCGTCGGAGGTTTCTTCCAGTTCGTCGTGGTTATCTGTTCAGAAATGCTGGACAGAGCGCAAGCGAAAACGACGATTCGAGAGGTTCTCGACAAGCTCGCGGAGAACGGTCGGCAGTTGAGCGCAGTTTTCTGGCTCCAACATAACCCGAAGCCTCGATCAGCCGACTTCTCGCAGAGCTTGGAGGAACTCACGCATCTCGATCGGCCAACGATATTTGTAGCTGGATCGAGAAGTCAAAGCCCACCTCGCTTTGAGAATTTTGCCGTTTCGGGAGCACTCTTCAAGAAATCTGTCCTCCCGACCCACTTCGATACTCTCACTCGGACGTTTCACTATGTCGAGCCAGTTTCCGACTCGGTCGATCTATCGAGGGTCGTGCTCCTTCGTTACGACGTCGACGTAAATCTCGTCGAGACGACATTGGCAACCGCGATTGAAGTTAATGACAGGACTCCACGCTCTCAACTGTTCAGTTCAGTTACTCCAATGAAAATGGAGAACAGTTCCCTAACCTACAGCGGCGACAACACGCATCTCACGGAAATCGTCGGCCGTGCAAAAGATACAGCTATTGCGACGGAAAATACTCATACCACCCAAATCCGCGCACTTGCAGATGAGCTCGCTGCGTTGGGTACTACGAGATTTCAGGATTTCCTAGACCGAGCCATTGTCCCTAGGCCTGGCGATGCAAATCATCGGCATGCCGCCAGACAGCAGCATCCGGGTGGTGACTGCTCTTGCACTTGTTGGGAGCATCGAAAATGTATCGATACTCTTTGTGACGTTGGAGCCGCAGTTGAGCCCCTCGCACACCTGCTACTTGCGTTGAGTTGGGTTGCCGCACAAGGTTTAGATGTCAATCTGGTCTCGACACCCGGATTGTCGGAGAATATTCGTGTTTCAGGGACGTTTGGTGAAGTTAAGTTGTGTATCGTCTATCCGTTCAATTTTGACGCAGAACAGACGGAGGAAGCCATTCGCGGCGGTTTGAGGCCGAAAACCGGAGAACCCGGTTACATCATTCTTGGAACTTCCGGCAGAGCAGGGCGCCCGCGTCTCGCGACAATCTCTCAAGCCATTGCCAGACCTGTTGCTCCCCTCCAAGCAGCGAATGCAGCTGAACCTGTACTGAAAGCCATCTACTATGATGAGCTGACTGCATCGGGCGGGGACAACTTGGCCCAACTATTTCAGCAGAAATTTGGCTAAATCGCAGGGAGAATCTGTGTTATTTCTACTCGGCAGTGGTCTGAAACCTCACGAAGAGCAATACAGTCGTACTCTTGAGAGTGCGGGGCATCGCTTTGTCGCTGGAGATTCGGAGCCGATTCAACCGTATGGCGCAGTGGCAGGTCTGGTCAACGCAGAAGAAGCTCCAGATCAACTTCGAAAGTGGCGGCAACGATTTGAGCGAGTTCACCCAGTTCTCATCGGTCCTCCAACAGCTTTCAACGATTCGGAAGATTTGATGTTTGCTGCTGCTCCAACTCTGTCCCCGACGGCTGACGCGGCTGAACTCCTTCAGATTATGACACTCCTCTCGCGTTCCGATGGCTGGCTGCTTGAACAGCTTTCAAAACTCGATCGCAACGCAAAGCAACTTATTGGGGATGATTTTTGTGAGTGGGTTAGGTCGCGTCCTGGTATCATCGGGATTATTCGGCTAGCCCGCATCACACCCAATCGGCAGTCCGACAGCATTCTGCGTCGTTTAATTGAGCACGCGTATACTCTCCTTGACGGACTCTCGTCGGAAGAACTCTCAGTCCAAGATGTCTGGAATGTGACCTTGCTGATTGCTGTCCCAATTCGGCAATCCGAGATTGATCGCGCTTCACCTGTCGCCAAATCGCTTGAAACAGTCGGACGAGACCTGAAAGGGTCAAGAAAATTGATTCTTTGGTCTGATCGCGCAGTCAGCGACTACTTTGGACCTCTCGGCGAAGGAACTGAACTATGGCGGTTGTCGAGCGATGATCCGCTTCGTCAGACTCTGGAGACGGTTGCAGCCAACTCTGCGGAACGGGAGGCCCTTGAAATCCTTTTCAAGAGCCGCTTATCTCAAGAAGACTTTGAGGAATTGCTAAAAGCACTGAGCAGCCACAATGATTAAGACTCTTACGATCGCCGGGTTCCGTGGAATTTCAGAAGAAATTCCATTTACGCTTGGCGCGATTACGCTACTCTCCGGACGAAACGGGCTTGGAAAGACAACGCTATTCGATGCTATCGACTGGTGCTTATTTGGGGCCTCATGGCGTCTCGGGTCTGATAAGGAATCAATTCGTAATATTTATCACCAGCACCTGAATCCAGTTGTACGCATGGAAATGCTCGTGGACGGGAAATCGCTACTTATTGAGCGCACGGCCGCCTCAGCCTTTCTAAATGGTTCAAGGATTACCGATCGGAACCTCGTTGAAGCGTTGATGATCGACCCGGAGAGCATTGCCCCATACACCAGAGATGTCGAGAGTAGGCTTCGGCGCATAGTCTACTTATCGCAAGAAGACATCAGAGCCCTCGTTCACCCAGATAATGCGGCAGAGCGAGTATCGCTTTACCAAGCCCTGCTCGGCGTGCCAAATGCCTCAGTAGTGCAATCAGGAGTACGCCGTATCGGCGATCGTTTTCGACAGCGCGAGCAAGAGATGCGCCTACATCTAAGTCAGCTCCGCTTGAAAAGAGACGAACTTAATGCTGATTTGGTGAACACTGCGAACGAAACGATCGATTCCGCGCGAGTGATCTCGGAGGCTTCAAGAACGCTGAATGTGCCGTCTTCGCAAGGTGTAGAGGAACTTGCACAAAGAAGCCGTCAGGAAATTGATAAGCTCTCTGCTGAATCCATCCAGTTGGACGAAGCTTTATCAGCAATCACAGTATTTCGAAACAGACGTAAGTCGGGTGCCGCCTTGGGTGAGCAACTCTCACAACAGATCCAGGCATGCGCATCTGAGCAGGCCACTGCAGCTGCGTCAGATGAAAAGGCTCTACTGGACTTGGCTGCGGCGCGACAAGCCAGCGAGGAAAGCAATCGGGCTTTAGATGTGGCGCTTATGCTTCAAGAGTCTCTGCTTGAACGCGTTGCGGCTCAACGAAGAATCGATGAACTGAGCATTGAGCAAGAAGAAGCGAAGACAGCCGTACGTACCTCGGAAGGGGCTGTTCTACAACTGCGGACGGATCTTGAACGCTTTCGGGGCGCATCGGATGCCGCGCTCAACCGGCGGCACGACGCTGTAGCTAAGAGATCGGAGCTGGAAGCTGCACGTGATCGGATGCAGACGCTGCGCGAACGAAGGGGTGAGGAAGCAGAGCTTTTGCTCAGGGTGGAGTCGCATACTGGGGCAATCAACGAACAATTACTTGAAAGAGAGCGAGTGAAGCTGCAGCTTGAAGAAGCACGAGAAGAGTTGAACCGTCGACGGGAAGAATTTGAATCCTTGAAAGAGAGGGCTTCAAGTTCCAATGAGCTTGAGTCGCTTCTTCGCCATGCGGTGACTTTATTACCGCCTGACCTGAGTCAATGTCCATTGTGCGGCAGTTCATTTGGATCACGACAGGAACTTATTCTGCATATCTCACGAGTTCGAGAAGAGAATACGCTTTCATCTAACGCGCTCAGTCAGGCCCAGACGGCGTTACGCGCACAGCAAGGAATTGTTGAGGAGTTTGAAACTGTGGTCCGGAAAGTGGGTGCAGAACTTGTGCAGATGGAAAAAGAGAAAGGCCAACTCTATATCAGTCTTCAGCGGGTACGAGAAATGATTTCGACGATTCCAACACAGATCGAGGCACCTGCAGAAAGTGATCTTGAGGGCCTTGATGCGGAGCTTAAATCAATTGATGAAGGACTAAGGACACTGAGTAACCAAATCGACGACAGCTCGACTCGTCTTCATGTGGCCCAGGATGAATTGTCGAGAGCATTTGCGCGGCAGGAGGCAGCGACGCAGAGGCTAGACGCGGCACGTCAGCGTGGTACCAGTCAGGTGCCGACGGACTTGGAACAGCAGGTGACGAACGCTGCAGGAGCCGTGAATGCAGCTCGTATCGCCGCCATGGACGCCGTGGATGCAGAAAAAGTCGCTGCTCAACTTCGATCTACCAAACAACTTTCACTGCAGTCGCTCAATCGTCGCTTGGCTGATTTGCGTTCTGAACTTAGTGCTGTGCGTGAACGAAGCGATGCCGAGACATCATCACTGCGACAACAGCTTGCAGAGCAGCTTCAAGGAGTGCTGTCGATTGACGAAGCCGCTGGACGGATTCAAGAGCGACGAACAAAGGTATCGGATCGCCTAGTCGAGATGAGGCGCATTTGGTCAGAGCTCGTTGTAGCCGGGACTGAAGAACGATCCAAGTCTATTCGTATTCAGAGCGATGCAGTTGAACGGGAATTGGTCTTGACGCAGCGCAGTCTTGACGATTTGCTAGGCGCGCAAACACGTTTTGCGAAGATCGCCGATGAGCTTCAAAAGACTGCAGAGTCAGAAGCAGCAGGCGCGCTTCGGCATCAACGACAGGCTATTCAGCAATGCTTCGCCGCGATCTATCCTCATGGGCATCTCAATGAGATAGTCATGAGCGACGATCCGCTCGGTGAAGTCCTCGTTACCGACAAGCTGCTTGCCAAGGGATTCGAGCCGACCACCTATCTTTCCACCGGGCAATCTAATGTTTTAGCTCTTTCGGTTTTTCTTGGCATTGCGCTCCGCCAACGGCTCCTTAGAGTCGGAATTGTATGTTTGGACGAACCAGTTCAACACCTAGACGACCTCCACTTTCTTGGGTTTGTGAGTTTACTGAAGAGGGTTGGTCTTGCAAGACAAGTAGTGATGTCCACGGCGGATGCAAATGTTGCGGAAATTATCACCCGTCAAATGCAAAGTTCTTGGGCGGAACATCCATCTGATTTCGCAAGGTACGACTGGTATTCCTTCGACCCGAAAACCGGCCCAAGCGTTAGCGTATGGAGCAGTGTTAGACGGGCTGTCGCTTAGTGCCTCCTGGAGTCGTAGATGTCATCTTTGGCCGCCGGTCCTATATATGACATGCCAAAGTCGAATGGTACCCGTTTTGCGGGTCAGCTCCCCACAGGTCGACCCGCTTCCCACTGGTTGAAAAATTGGTAGCATTTTGGTAGCAAATACCGCCGATTGGGCCGGTTTTGCCGGTTTTGCCGTCTCATAAGTCTCATTAGGTCAATAATATGGGCTTTTACCCACAACATGGCATGGAAGAGGTCGTCGGTTCGATCCCGACCAGGTCCACCAATAAGCCATTAAAAATCAGTAACTTGTTCCTCTATACCCCCATCGGGTATTCGGCTCTTTTGGTGTCAATTGGTGTCAATTTTGCGTTTTTGCGCACAGGCTCGCGCTGCTTTTTCGCGCGCAGATTCGCCGCGATTTTGCGCGTTTCCACCACTGCCGTGCTGGGCTTCCGAAGCTCACCGTGAATCGAGTCGACCATATCAGCGACGCTCGCCGGAATGACCTGCTGGTATACATCGGTGGTCGTTGCGACGCGGGAATGCCGCATCATGCCCTGCGTGGCCTTCGCATGCCCCTTGGTCTGGCTCAACGTCGCGATTGTGCGGCGGATGATCTGAAATGTCAGGTTCGGCAGATTCAGAGTATCGGCCAGCTGCTTCAGAACGCGCTTGCGGTAGTTGCCCGTATCAAGAAAGCCTCCGTCCTTGTTCGGAAAGATGAAGGCGTCCGGAAGCGAATCCGGACACTTTGCTTTCCAGGCAAGGAGATCAGAGACCAGCACCGGTGGAAGGTGAACCGGCGCGAGACTCTTGCGGGTCTTCCCGAAGGGACGGATCTTGCCCTTGTATACCGTCTCCAGCAGGACCAGCCGGGAGTTCCCGGGCTCGAAGCACTTCCACCGCAGCGCGAACAGCTCGCTCGGTCGAAGCGCATCCGTCATGTCCAACTCGACAAGAATGCGATCGCTTTCATCGAGCAGTTCGAGTGCCATGCGCAGCTGATCCCAGGTGAGCGTCGTCGTATCCGTTTCACGCAGGTTCTTCGGAACCTTCACCCGCGCCGACGGATTCTTGGACAGAAAGTCCTGGTCCACCGCCTCTTCGAAAATGTCGCGCAGGTACGCGCGGATCTGAAGAACGGTATCCTTCGAGCAAGTCTCTGCAAGCTTGTTGACGTGCATCTGCAGGGTGAAGCGGTCAAAATTGACGAGCGGCAACTCGCCCAGATCGTCGATGAGGTTGGTTTGGATCAGAGACGTCTTGTTCTTGGCCGTTTCCTCCCTCCAGTCGCCCTCCTTGAGCGGCAAATACCGGTTCCGCACGAACCACCCGAAGGTGACGGATCCGTCGTTCATGACTTGACCGTTTGTTCTAAACCATCCCTTTCTTTTGGCAATCTCACGGGCCAGCTTCTCCCGGGCTTCGGTCTTGGTCATCCCAGACTTTGTCCCAAGAATGATTGGCTTGCGGTCGTAGACCATCTGCCCGGTCACCGGATCCTTCTGTCGAATGCGCGGATAGCCGTACCACTTCTTTCCGCGCAGGGTTAAAGAGCCCATTCCGTACGTTGACTTACCCATTCATTCCTCAGTTTCTGTGGCGGGAACAATTGGGCCTGTCGCAATTCTAGCGGCGTTTCCGTCGTCTGGTGGACAGGCGTTCTCTCTCGTCGATGAATTCGGCGATCTTGCTGCGCTTAAAGCGCAAAGCTCCGTCTGAGAGCCAGATTGCGGGCAAAAACGGCGCCCGCCGGCTGGCGTGATCCCAGACCCAGTCTTCCGTGACTTTCAGCCATTCCGCTACGTCTTTGGCATCGAGCAGAACATCCGCGGGATCCGTCCGGCCGCATGGAGGCAGAGGTTGATACCCTGCCGCGCGGTCGCCGGTAACGCCGGCGGAATCTTGCAAATCAACGCCCATATTTAAACGTTATGAGCGCCATAAAATTTCCGATAGATGTGAGGGAACAATTCTGAACGGTCCATCGGAAAAACTTTAGATAGTTTCTTTTTTTGGTTACTAGCCCCTCGAAAACTCCAAGAGATAGAGCCTCTCGCGAGGGTGAGGGCGCTTAGACTACACCACCTATTGCCCGATATTGCTCGTCGGTCAGGCGGAGCCAGATGCCACCTCTGCCGATCTGCAGGTCCAGATCAAACCCGTCGCGATCCCACTTGTCGAGCAGGCCATTGCCACGCCTGGCCATCTCCCGTACTTTGTCCGCGTGCTTAAAGGTGAACTCCACTTGGAAGCCTTTTCCAGGCCTCGGGCCAGAAACGGCAATGCCATCCATAGCATTCACGAAAGTTCATCTGCACAAGTCGGCTTCCGATGCAGAAAGTAAGAATACGTCCGGCCCCCAGTTTTTATGCTAGTTCTAGCGAGTTCATCTGTTCCTGGAGACTTAATTCTGCCGATCTGCCCGGCCGACAGAGTTCACGCGACCTGACTCCCTGGGCATTCGGAGGCGCCTTCCTGGTTGGTGCCCGACAGCCAACAACTCGGGTGTTTTGCCCGGCGGACATGTCTGGGGCGATGAGGTTGTCTAGGTACTCCGCGAGAATAGCCTCAATGCCATCGCGTGCCCCAGTGAACGGCGCAGAGGCAGTTGAGTCGCTCGACTGAGGTGCAGCCTACTTGACGCCCAGGGAGCGACTATTCCGCAATCGTCGATTCGCAACGTCGATGGAATAAACCTCCGCGTTGAAGCGCGGGCCGGCCCATCCGCGCATGTGCTCGAACTCCTCGTGAGTCGGGTCAAGCAGGATTTCAAGCAGATCGGCGTAGCCGCCGGTTCCGCCGCAGTCTTCCGGTGGGCAGCTCC
>Ga0181535_10008024_pt1 | contig 10472 bp, 6 predicted proteins | sample PEATcosm2014_Bin_44_FD_119774 | JGI IMG/M metagenome (GOLD analysis project Ga0181535, IMG submission 119774) | Peatland microbial communities from MTU Mesocosm Facility, Houghton, MI, USA - PEATcosm2014_Bin17_30_metaG | ecosystem: Environmental > Terrestrial > Soil > Wetlands > Peat | place...
ACCAGCGGCCTCTCGCTCCAGGACGTACACATACCCGCAGCCAATCTGCTGCCCGGCGCAACCAGCCTCAAGTGCGCGCTGATGTGCCTCAATCAGGCCCGCTACGGCATCGGTTGGGGAGCCATCGGCGCGGCCATGGACTGCTACTCCACCGCCCTGCAATATGCCAAATTCCGCAAGCAATTTCGCGGAGAGCCCATTGCCAGCCATCAGATCGTCCAGGAGAAGCTGGTCTGGATGGCCAATGAGATAGCCAAAGCCCAGTTGCTCTCGCTCCACGTCGGCCGGATGAAAGATGCCGGGACCGTAAGCCACGAACACATCTCTCTAGCCAAGCGCAACAACGTCTGGATGGCTCTCGAATGCGCTCGCAAATCGCGCGACATCCTCGGCGCAAATGGAATCACCGACGACTACGCCATCATGCGCCACATGATGAACCTGGAATCGGTAATCACCTACGAGGGAACGCACGACATCCACACGCTGATCCTCGGCCAAAACATCACCGGAATCGCGGCGTTCTGAGGCTTGTCTTGAATCGGGCCGGGCACAGTTCTCCGCTAGACCGTCACGGTAAAGCTGTCTTCAGTCCGCGTAACGGCATTGTAGAGCGTGTCCCGCTCCACCGGAACCCGCCCCGCCTCTGTGATGAGACGGCAGAGTTCCTTGCGCGTCATCCCCTGCGGTGTGGTGGCACCGGCGTCGTGGTAGATCTTCTCCTCGACGACCGTGCCATCCAGATCGTCGGCTCCAAAACGAAGCGCAATCTGCGCGATTTTTGCCGTCATCATCTGCCAATAGGCCTTGATGTGCGGAAAGTTATCCAGCAGCAGACGGCTGACCGCAACCTGGCGAATGTCGGTCAGCCCGGTGGTCGCCGGCAGATGGTCGAGCGCAGTGTTCTCCGGATGAAAAGCCAGCGGAATAAAGGTTTGAAAACCGCCGGTCTCGTCTTGCAGAGCGCGCAGCTTCAGCAGGTGATCCACGCGGTCTTCGTCGTTCTCAATGTGGCCATACAACATGGTCGCGTTGGACTTGAAGCCCAGCTTGTGAGCCAGCCGCGCCGTCGTGAGCCATTCCTCGCCGTCAATCTTGTGATCGCAAATGATCGACCGCACTCGTTCGGAGAAGATTTCAGCTCCGCCGCCGGGCATTGAGTCCACGCCGGCCTCGCGTAGCTTGATGAGCGTCTGCTCGATGGTGAGCTTGGCCCGCCGCGCAAAGAATGCCACCTCGACCATCGTGAAAGCCTTGATGTGCACCTTGGGGAATCGCTGCTTGAGGCCGCGCACCAGATCGAGAAAGTACTCGAGCGGCAGATCCGGGTGCAAGCCCCCGACGATGTGAAACTCCGTCACCGCCTCAGAGTAGCCCGAGGCTGCCGTCTGCCACGCCTCTTCCAAAGCCATCGTGTAGCCGGCCGGATCGCCCTTCTTGCGTCCGAAGGCACAAAGCTTGCAAGCCGCAACACAGACATTGGTTGGGTTGATGTGCCGGTTGACGTTGAAGTAGGTCACGTCGCCATGCAGACGCTCGCGCACATGGTTGGCCAACCATCCAACGGCGAGCACATCCGGCGAACCATAGAGCGCAAGCCCCTCGTTGAAGTCCAGCCGTTCGCCAGTCAAGACCTTCGCGGCAATCGGCTCAAGCCGTATGTCGTAGCTTCGAAATTTCGCTAGCGGTTGGGAAGCCGCAATCTCGCTCTGCATAGTCCTATGATACAGAAACCGATTCTCTCACCGCCAAGGACCGTTCCCTATTCTCTAGTCCCTGTTCTCGTCACTTCCGCCCGGCATTCACAGCGACCGTGGCTTCCTGCGGCTCAATGAGCACTCCGTCATAGAGCGAGGCCGCGAGCAGCCTGCCTCCCGCTGCCCGCACACGGTTGATGCGGTAACCGGTCTGAGACCAGGTCCAGGAGAGCGACTTAGGATTGATCGCAAAGACCTGATCGCTCAACTGCGAACTCACCAGGATCTTGTCCATAGTGGCGTCATAGGTCAGGTCATCCACGTCATTCAAGGGAAAGCGGTTGACCCACAGCCAAGTGCGGCCCAGATCGCGTGTGAAATAGACTCCCTCTCTCGCGCCCAGCCACAGCGTTCCATCCGCGGAAAAAGCGACGCAGTGAATCCTAGTGAGCATGGCCGGAATGCCGACGGGCATCCAGCTTTGGCCCGCGTCTCTTGAGAGAACGGCTCCGTCTTGCCGGACTGCGGCCAGCAGTGCGCCGTGCGCGGCAACAGAGAGATACTGCACCGAGCCCATCACAGGGCCGCCCTGCCAACTGGCGCCCTTGTCGTTGCTGCTGAACAGGCCCGCCGTCGTCGATGCCAGCCATGCGTTCCCAGAGAGATCGAGCCCATAGACGCGACCGGTGATCTCGCGCGTTTGATCCTTGATTTGCTTTTCCACGTTTACGCGCTTCCCATAATGCGTTTCAATCTCGGACTTGACCAGCGTGTTTTGAATCGTGCTGCGGGGGGCCCAGACTGCCGCTGCTGCTTTTTTGCTTGCTTCCGGAGGATCGGCCACTTCCGGCGAATCAAGCGTCCCCTCATCCAGTGCAAAGATGCCCCGATTGGTTCCAGCCAGGATCGTTCCATCGGGCGATTCGGCCAAGGCAAAGACATCGCGTCCGTCAAGGCCATCTGAGACCTGCTCCCATCGCGCGCCGCCGTTGTTCGAAACGAAGACGCCGCCATAGTTCTTGTCGTTCACCACTCCCGCGAAAATACGCCCAGGACTTCCGCTAGCCGGGCCGCGGCCCTCCACCAGCAACGCCTCCACCCTGCGCTCCGAGAAGCCTTCATTCGAGAGCGCAAAGCTGGCTGCCGCATCCTGGCTCAACAGAACGCCGCCGCGGTCAGCGGCCACAAGCACATGCTTCGAGTCCTGCGGATCGACAAACACATCGTTGACGATCACCTCCGGGCCGGTCATCGGCTGGAAGCTCTTGCCTCCGTTCACGCTTTTGTAGAGCCCTTCGGTAGTTCCGGCATAGACAACGTTGAGATTCGCCGGATCCTGTTTCAGCACTCGCGTCCTGCGCGCTGTCGATGGAATTCCCTGAATCTTCTTGAAGAGCTCGGCTCCGTTCTCGCTCTTATAGATCCCCGTGCATGCGCTGGCAAAGACAATCTTCGGGTGCTCCGGATCGACAATGATCGAAAAGACGTCGGAATCGTCGATGACGCCTTTCTTGATGTTTTGCCAATTCTTTCCGCCGTCCGTCGTCTTCCATGGCAGATGCCAGGTGCCCGCGTAGATCACATTGGGATCGGTGGGATCGATCGCCAGCGATTCCACCTCGTGAATCTCCTTGCTCTCCGGTGGGCTGATCAGCGTCCATGTAGAGCCGCCGTCGCTGCTCCGGAATACCCCTTCAAGAGTTCCCGCAACCAGGATTCTGGCGTCCGAGGGCGCCTGCGCCAGAGCGCGAATCGACTGGCCGCTCAGCCCTGCAACAACGCTCCAGTTCCGCCCTCCGTTGCGGCTCACCCATAGCCCGCCGCCGGGTTGATCCAGCTTCCACGCGGCTACAAAGAGGGTTGCCGGATCCGCCCGATCCACAATGATATGGTCCAGGATCAGGTCGTCGGACGAATCCAGCTTTGATAGCCGGTTCCAGGACGCGCCTCCGTCCAGAGACTCGTAGAGCCAACTATTCGTTGCGCCAAGATATAGATGCTGGGGCTGGCCAGGAACGACGGCGAACGAACGTGCGTCGCCGCCTGCCGGGCCAATAGCACTCCAAAGAGGCTGTTCTGCTCGGCCGGGAAGCGCGAGTAAAATCAGCATCGGCAGAAAAACCTGCGCAAATTGCCTCAACTGGGCGGAGAGATCGAGCCAATTACGCAAGCGATTCATACAGAAGACAGACTCCCTGAACTTAAATTGATGCTCCGGCAAGGGTATAAAACGGAAAAGGTTGGCCGGCGAGCCGGTCAACCTCAACGGACTGCACAAGGGCTCCCTCAACCGGGCTCCGTCTGGCCGCTCAATGCGCTGTCAGGGCCGGACAGTGGATTGAGCCGCTGGAGCTATCGGTGAATGAGCGCCTACACTCATTCACCGCACATATCATCCGAATTGAGGAAGTGCGCGCCCACTTTTATGACTCCACTATTAACCGTACCATAGGCAATCGAGCGAAAAGATAGATAGATTCAGTATCTTGCCCATTGGGCGCTCTCAGAATGCCTTGCGGTACGCAGCCGGAAAGTTGCCCGGAAGAAGCCGCCGAGCCAGAATCGTCTACGTCAGGTTCAGAGTCTTCACGAGGCTGCGCGGTTCGCGTTGAATCTTCTCTTGGAGAAGCGTAATTGCATAGATAAGCTGCTCTGGGCGCGGCGGGCATCCCGGCACATAAACGTCCACGGGAATCACCTGATTCACGCCTTGCAGCAACGCATAGTTATTGAAGACTCCGCCCGACGTGGCGCAGGCGCCCATCGAGATCACCCACTTCGGTTCGGGCATCTGATCGTAAAGCCGGCGAATCACCGGAGCCATCTTTTGCGAGACCCGCCCGGCAACCACCATCAGATCGCTCTGCCGCGGCGAAGGACGAAAGACCTCGGCGCCGAAGCGCGCAACGTCGTAGCGCGATGCTCCCATCGACATCATCTCGATAGCGCAGCACGCAAGACCGAATGTCATCGGCCACACCGAGTTCTTCCTGATCCAGTTGACCGCGAAGTCCAGCGAAGTCAGCAGCACACCCTCCGGTTCTTCATAGCCGTAGTTCACTTCCTTCAGCTTGACGCGGTTCAGCGCGTTCGAGTCCAACGCCCCGAATAGGTATCGATCCCGCTCCGCAGTCTCCGTCATAGGTTTACTATACCTCCTCCTCAATGGATCTGGGCCTGCGCCATCGGCCAGGCCCATCGTTCACACTCCCTGGACCAGACGGTAAAAAACTTATTAGCGCGGATAGGATGAGATTGCAATAGATTTTTGGCCTTTGGGACAGCTTTTTAACAGGTTTCTTCAAAATCCTCATGGATTCCTTATATCTCCAACCCTACTCTTGATTGGGAATTACACAAAAAGTTGAGCCAATGACACACCGGAAGGCGTGCCTCTTGCCACGTCCGATCGCTGTCAGCCGGGAACTTTGTTCCCGTCCGGCTCGATCCGCGCAGACTCGCGCTGCCGGTGCGTCGTTCTTCAGTTCATCCGGATGGGCGGCCGGACTCCCGCCTCAGCGCATGGCTTCGGCCCTCTGCATCCTCTTGACTTCTTGGAGTAGAAACCCAATGGTTCGTGCAATTAAACTGATGCTTCTTGCGGCCGTCATTGCAGTTCCGTCGATGGCCCTCGCCGTGGCGCCCGACTTGGGCACAGTTGCTTCGGCCCCACCTACACAAGCCCAGATTCAGGCTCTCCAGCAGGCCGTCAACGCGGCCCAGGCCGCCAGTTCCAAGGCACAGGCGGCTGCCATCGGCGCTCAATATGCCGGCGACAACGCCTGGATGCTCACCTCGGCTGCCCTGGTGCTGCTGATGACCGGCCCCGGCCTTGCGCTCTTCTATGGCGGCTTGGTCCGCAAAAAGAACATCCTCGGCACTATGATGCAGAGCTTTGCCATGATGGGCCTGGTCACCATTATTTGGGCTGTCGTTGGCTACTCGCTGGCCTTCGGCCATGGGAACGCCTTTATCGGCAGCTTCGAGCACCTCTTTCTGCGCGGCGTAACTCTCACGCCAAACGCCGATTACGCCCCGACGATTCCCGAGCAGACCTTCATGGTCTACCAGCTCATGTTCGCCATCATCACCCCGGCGCTGATCACCGGAGCCTTTGCCGAGCGCATGAAGTTCAGCGCCATGGCTATCTTCCTCTCGGCATGGTCGCTTCTTGTTTACTGCCCCATGGCGCACATGGTCTGGGGCGTGGGCGGCCTGCTCAACGCTTCCGGGGGGCGCTACCCGAGTCTGGATTTTGCCGGCGGCACCGTCGTCCACATCACCTCTGGTGTCTCGGCGCTGATCTGCTGCCTCTATCTGGGCAAGCGCGTTGGATACCCGCACGACAAGATGCAGCCCCACTCGATGGTCCTCAGCTTTATCGGAGCCTGTCTCTTATGGGTGGGCTGGTTTGGCTTCAACGCCGGTAGCGCGCTCGCTGCCAGCTCTCTGGCCACCAGCGCCTTCGTCAACACCCACTTCGCAGCGGCAGCTGCGGCCATTGGCTGGTCCATCGCTGAATGGATTCACAACGGCAAGCCCACCGCACTGGGCGCCATCTCCGGCGCGGTCGCCGGTCTGGTCGCCATCACTCCTGCCTCAGGGTTTGTTCAGCCGATGAGCGCCCTGGCCATCGGCTTCATCGCCGGAGCCTTCTGCTTCGCCATGGTCTTTATGGTCAAGGCATTCTTCGGCTATGACGACTCCCTCGATGCCTTCGGTGTTCACGGCGCAGGTGGAACCCTCGGAGCCTTGCTCACCGGCGTCTTTGCCGCCAGCGTCATCAACCCGATCTTCAAGGACTCGGCCGGCAACACGCTTCCCTCCGGCGGCATTGAAGGTCACTGGGGCCAAATGGTAAACCAGTTTGCCGGAGCTTCTATTGCCTGGGTCATCTCGATCATCGGCACGCTGGTGCTGCTCTTCGTCGTCGACAAGATTGTCGGTCTGCGCCTCTCGCCTGAAGACGAAGCCGCCGGCATGGATCTCTCGCAGCACAACGAGGAAGGCTACGACTTCAATACGTAGCCAACAAACCTGTCATCCTGCGGAGTCGAAGGACCTGCGGTTGCTCTTGCTTCCTTTGATTCGGCTCAGAGGAGCCGAACAATAAAACCGAGGGGGACTGGCCTAACTAGCCCCCTCGCCTGTTACGCTGTCATGCGAGGCGTTTTACCTATGATCAAGATCGAAGCTATTCTCCAACCGTCCAAGCTGGATGCAGTCAAGGATGCCCTGCTCGAAGCGGGCATTGAAGGCATGACCATCCTCGAAGCCCGTGGCCACGGCCGCCAAAAGGGCCACACCGAGTTCTACCGCGGCCGCGAATACACCGTCGATCTCCTGCCCAAGGTCAAGATTGAGCTGGTAGTTAACGACGATATGAAGGAAAAGACCCTTCAGGCCATCATCGGCGCGGCACGCACCGGCCGTATCGGCGACGGCAAGATCTTCGTCAGCCGCATCGATGACGCCATCCGCATCCGCAACGACGAACGCGGCGAAGCCGCCCTCTAACCACCGCCAATTTAAGCTCCGTGTCCCATCCTTGCGCCTTTTTTCTGGCGCAGGGGTGGGAGACCGGCGCATCTCTGAGTGCCCTCTACTCCACGCTTGCTTAAGCCTGACTCCGCTTCACCTTCAGATTATTCAGCGCATAGTCGATGAACCGTGGCTCGAAGTGCGCCGGCTGCCCCATAAACCGGCAAGTGGCCACCACCTGATCGACGATGAACCGTGGCTGATAGGCAGCCAGTTGTAGACCCTTATCGTCCTTGAGCTTGCGCACAATCTCATCGAAGGCGTCGTCGGGAAGCGTCATCCCCTGCTTGATGCACTCTTTATCGAAGATCGTCTTGTAAATTGCCAGACTGGGCGATCCAACCTCGATCTTGTATGGCAACCGGCGCAGGAAGGCCGGGTCCATCAAGTCCTCAGGCTCAAGATTGGTCGAGAAGATCACCAGTTCCTCAAACGGGATGCTCACGCTCTTGCCGGAGTGCAGCTTCAGATAGTCGATTTTGTTCTCCAGCGGCACAATCCAGCGGTTCAACAGGTTGGTCGGGCTGACCAGTTGGCGGCCGAAATCGTCGATGACAAAGCAACCTCCCAGCGCCTTCACGTGCAGGGGAGCCTCATAGAAGTGGCCGGTAGCGTCGTACCGGAGTTCGAGCATCTCCAGCGTCAATTCGCCGCCGGTTGTGATGAAGGGCCTGCGGCAGGGAACCCAACGCGCGTCAAACTCCTCGGCCCGGATAAACGACATCTCTTCCGTATCGCTGGTGCTGGTGCCTCTCACGTCCTCGTGAACGGCGGGGTCGAAAAAGCGAATCAACTCGCCCTCGACGGTGATTGCGTAAGGCACGTAGATTACATCGCGGTAGACTCCAGCAAGGGATTGTGCAAACGAGGTCTTGCCGTTGCCCGGAGGACCATAAAGCAGCATGGCCCGGCCCGAGTTCAGTGCTGGTCCACTTTGTTCGAGAATCGACGCGTCAAAAGTCAGTTCGCCAAGCCCTTTTCCGATTCGCTCGAAGGTAACAAGTTCATTGGTCAGCTTCTGCAGGCTCACCTGATAGGTGAACTCCTCCAGGGTCACCGGAGCCGGTCCGGCATACCGCAGCCGTTCCAGAGCGTCGATCGTCCAGCGCTTGCCCTCATCGGTGAACGCATAATTCATATCGATCGGGCTGCTTGAGCCTCGCATTCCCAGGGTGCGCAGCAGTTGCCGGTCAACGGCCATCCTCACCAGATCGGACACAATATGGTACGGCAGCTTGATCGCTTCGATGAATTGCCTCGGATTTTCGAGGCGGCCTACGTAGATCAGCTTCATCAACAGGCTCAGCAGATCGATCTCGTCGATTCCTGTTGCCGCAATGTCGGCCGGTTCGCCGGGGATCCGCTTGAGAAATGATTCGAGCACCTGCTGCTCGATCGCTCCCAACGCCACCAGATTATCGCCCAGGCGTCCGCCGAGCACTGTCTGGCGCTCCATCGCCTCGGCCACATTCTCTCGAGTGACCAGATGCGCCTGGATCAGCAGATCGCCCATTCGCATTCGTGCGCCGATGGTGTCCTCCTGCCGACAGGCTGATCTCGCTCGATTCCGAGCGCGGCTACTCTCTCTATCGCCAAATAGCGCGAAAATATTCATGGTGCACTGAAGCCAGTTCTGTTAATTAACCCGGCGATTCCTCGGGATTTGCTGCCTGTTCGCTCGTTATTCCCGTATCCAGAGACCAAAACTTTCCCATCCGCGCCAACTTCGCTTATGCTGTTAACAATCCTTTCTTGCTTCGGCAAGCCACATACAACCACTTATGAATCCAGTCGCTTTAGCGGTTGACGATCTTCGGGAGCAGTATACGAGAGAGATAGCGCTCGTCCGCCAGACCTGCGAGCGCACCGGCGACGGCACGGCTGCGATCCGCCGGCGATCCGCCGTTGTCGATCGTATCCTCATTGAAATGTGGCGTCGAGCCTTTGCCGGGCAGCCAGCGGCGAACGTCTGTCTGGTGGCCTTCGGCGGCTATGGGCGCAAGGATCTTTTCCCCTACTCCGACATCGACGTCCTCTTCGTCTTTGCCGACGACAAGGCCGAGGCGCAGTCCAAAGACGCCATCCGCGCCATCATCCAGGGTATGTGGGACATTGGTTTGAGAGCCAGCCCAAGCTCCCGCACCGTCAAAGAAGCCGGACGCTTCGACCCCGACAACCTCGAGTTCACTCTGGCTACTCTCGACCGCCGCTTCCTAGCCGGCCACTTTCCTCTCTACCAACAGCTTCATCAGACGGTTCTGCCCGGCCTGGTGCTTAGCGAGTGGAACACTATCACCCAAAAACTCGGTGAAATCGCCCGCGCCCGCCACGCCAAATTCGGCAACACCATTTTTCACCTTGAGCCGAACCTCAAGGACTGTCCCGGCGGTCTGCGCGACTACCACCTCGCCGTCTGGTTCGCCCTGCTTTTCCATCTCAAAGAAACCAAGGAGTGGCCCCGCCACCGCGGCGGCGTCTTCCAGAGCGCGCGTGGCGACGCAGAGGCTGCCTTCGACTTCCTCGCCGCCGCCCGATGTTTCCTCCACTTCCGTCACGGACGCGACGACAATATCCTCGACTGGCAATCCCAGGACGAAGCCGCCGCCAACTCCATCGGCCTTGAAACCCGTGGGACTGCGGACCCGGCTTATTGGATGCGCACCTACTACCGCCATGCCAGGGTGGTCTACCGCCGTGCGGCCCTGCTCATGGAACACCTCCCCGCTCCGGTCAGCTTCTACCGCCAGTTTCGCCGCCGCCGTACTCCCATCGCAGGAACAGACTTCCTCCTCGATCAGGGACGCATCGACATCGTGCCCGGCGCACAGTTCAATGACACCAGCGCCATCTTGCGCATCTTCTCGCTGATGGCCACCCACGGCTACATGCTTTCGCAGGCCGCCGAAGACCGTATCACCGACGCCTTGCCCGCCCTCGCCATCCACATCCCAGAGGGACCGTATCTCTGGAATGCCCTGCGCGAGATTCTTCTCGGACCCCACGCCGCCCAGGCCTTGCGCACCATGCACGCTCTCGGCATTTTGGAAATGCTCATCCCCGAGTTCCACGGCATTGATGCCCTGGTCATTCGCGACAGCTATCACCGCTACACGGTCGACGAGCACACTTTTCTTACGATCGACAACGTCCACGGCCTGCGCCAGCCCTCCAGCCCCTACGAGCAGAGCCTAGCCCAGCTATTGCCGGAGATCGACCGCCTCGACCTCTTCCTGC
>Ga0181535_10008025_pt1 | contig 10469 bp, 8 predicted proteins | sample PEATcosm2014_Bin_44_FD_119774 | JGI IMG/M metagenome (GOLD analysis project Ga0181535, IMG submission 119774) | Peatland microbial communities from MTU Mesocosm Facility, Houghton, MI, USA - PEATcosm2014_Bin17_30_metaG | ecosystem: Environmental > Terrestrial > Soil > Wetlands > Peat | place...
CTCCCGTACCACCCCGCTGGCGCCACGAGGTGCAGCGGGTCCTGATCAACGCGGAACAACTGGCACGCCGCAACCGGTCCCTGGCCCGGGAGATCGAGTGGGACTTTGAGGGCCGCGAGTTGGTGGTGGTGGCGCTGTTGAACGGCACCGTGGTCTTCCTGGCGGATCTGGTCCGCAACCTGAATCTGCCGCTGCGCCTTGATTTTATTGGCGTCTCCAGTTACGGCGCCGGGACCGAATCCGGCGACCTGGTTTTCACCAAGGAACTGCGCCTGGACGTGCGCGGGCGCGACGTGCTGCTGGTGGATGATATTTTGGACACGGGCAGAACGTTGACGCGGGTATTGCCCAAACTAAAGCTGCTCAAGCCGCGCCGAATCCGCACCTGTGTGCTGCTGGATAAACCGGCGCGCCGCGGGTGCCAGATCGAGGCGGATTACGTGGGCTTTGAGATCGAGGATCTTTTTGTGGTGGGTTACGGTCTTGACTTCGCGGAACGTTACCGCAATCTGCCGTTTGTGGGCGTGCTGCAGCCGCAGATTTACAAGGAAGCCGCTCTCTAAACCTCCGGACTTGAGCCGGAGGAGCGCCTGGATGGGCCGTCCGTAACTTGAGCCGCCGCCGACGTTAGGAGCCATGAACCTGCATTTCTTCAACTTGATCGGCTGGGCAGCCATGCTGCTCCTGGCTTGGGGCATTTCCAGCCACCGCCGCCGGTTTCCCTGGCGCACCGTCTTTTGGGGACTCGGGCTGCAATTCGCGCTGGCGGTGCTGATCCTGACCACCCCCTGGGGGGGATTCGTTTTTGAACTGGCGGGGAAAGTCATTGGCAAGCTGCGGGAGTTTGCGACCGACGGCACGGAATTTGTGTTCGGTTCGCTGGCGGATCAGAACGCGGTGGGCCATGTCTTCGGCGCCGGCCACGGCGTGGTTTTCGCCATCCTGGTGACCGGCACGGTGGTGATTGTTTCCGCCCTGTCGTCGCTGTTTTATCACTGGGGCATCCTGCCGCGCGTGGTGCGGGTGGTGGCCTGGGTGATGCAGCGGGCGATGGGCACCAGCGGCAGCGAGACCTTGTCCGCCGTGGCCAACATCGTCATGGGCCAGACGGAGGCGCCGCTGATCATCCGTCCGTACGTGCCGCGGATGACGCGCAGCGAACTCATGACCATCATGGTCTGCGGCATGGCGCACATTGCCGGCGGCGTGGCGGCGGTGTACGCCAGCCTGGGCAAGGACGCGGGATATCCCAATACGGCGGGGCATTTGCTGGCGGCGTCCGTGCTGAATTGTCCCGCGGCGCTGCTCATTGCCAAAATCATGCTGCCGGAAACCGAGCGGAGCGAAACGGCCGGCGCCTCGCCCGCCACCGTGCCGCGCACCACCGCCAATTCCATCGATGCCGTTTGCCGGGGTGCGGGAGATGGCTTCTATCTGTCCGTGAACATTTGCGCCATGCTGATCGGGTTCATCGCCATCATCTCGCTGGCGAACTACGTTTTCGCCTGGGCCCAAACGCATGTCGGGGTGGCGCAGCCCTGGACGATCCAAACGGTTTTTGGCTGGGTCAACGCGCCGTTCGCGTGGCTCATGGGCGTGCCCGCGCAGGATTGCCGGGCGGTCGGGCAATTCCTGGGCGAACGCATTGTGTTGAACGAGTTCGTGGGTTATCTCGACCTGACCAACCACGCCAAGGATTTGGACCCGCGCAGCTTCATGATTGCCACCTATGCGCTGTGCGGCTTTGCGAATTTCGGCAGCATCGCGATTCAGGTGGGGGGCATCGGGTCGCTGGCGCCGGAACGCCGGAGCGAGATGGCCCAGATGGGATTTCGGGCCATGATCGGCGGTTTGCTGGCGGCCTACATGACAGCGTGCCTGGCGGGGTTCTTGTTGTAAGCACCGACGCGCAGCGGATCACGTCGGTGGAATAGACCAGGTTTACGTGGCGGCCTGCCCGCGTGGCAAACGCGGCTGCCGATTGCGTGCGCGCGAACTCGGCAAGCAATTGATGGTCGTCTGTTTCAGACCTTCACCCCATGCGGTCCACGGACGGCCAAACGGGACAAAGAATTTTTTGCGGGCGTGGCTGTGGGGGGGGGCTCACGGCTCGCGCAAAGAGGCGGCAGGAATAAACGAACCATGGCGGCGTGGGTTGGCAAGCGGCGGCGTGTTCCAAAACGGTGGCGGGCCACCGTACTCCACGACGCTGGCGCGTTTGCCATGTGCCGTTGATCGCGGAGCGTCCTTTACTCCGGGGACGGGCGCGCAGCGGTCCGCGGCCGTCCTCGGCCGCTGAGACTTGCGGGGGTTGCGGCCGTTGGACATTTGCAAGCGGCATACTCAAGCGGCTGCTCGTTGCGGGGTGTGCGGTGGGGTGGCGGCTGGCTCGGAATCGCGTCTCAGCGCCCGGGGACGGGCGCTCACCGGCCCGGCGCCGGCGCGCAGAAATCCCGGATCTTCTGTACGGCGACCGCGAAATCACGCTGGACCGCGGGGGAGAATTTCTCGCTGAAACCAAGGTCCACCGCCGGGATGGTGAGCCACCAGGCTTCGGGCACCTGCCCAAACACATCCCGCGCCAGCGCGAGCAGGGTGCGCGGATCGGCCGCATGGGTCATGATTTGGGAGGATGCGTTCGGTTCCAGCCGCCGCCACTGCACGGCTTGGGGCGCATCCACGGCGGCGTCCACGAAGATCACTGTTTTCGCCCGGGCAATGGGATCGGCCAGTTCGGGAGTGAGCAGGGGACAAACCAACGTGCGAACCCCCGGGAGTCCCAGGCACTCCACCGCCTCGGCCACCTTGGGGCCCACGCCGTCATCGCCGCGCAGGGTGTTGCCGTAGCCGATCACCAGCACGCCGGTTCCCGGCTCGGTCGGTGGTTCGCTGTTCATATAAAATTGCCGACAGGGAAACGACCAAACCTCGTTCCCCCGTCGGCGCTCTTTGTCCAACTCAACTAGGACAAAAAACCAAGCTAAAGCGTCACTAAATGAATGGTGGGGCGGACGGATGAAACGGGCCGTTTCCGGCCGCCATTCGATCAACCCAACCCTTCATGCGCGTCAACCACGCCGGGCTTCGTTGACGATGGTACCATCCGGCGCGATCAATTGCACGAGCAGCGGCATCTGGCCCACCGCATGGGTGGAACAGCTCAGGCACGGATCGTAGCAGCGGATGCCGTGCTCGACGCGGTTGAGCATTGGCTCCGGTATTTCGTTGCCGCGAATGTAATGGCGCGCAATTTGCGCGACCGTCTGATTCATTGCCAGGTTGTTTTGGCCGGTGGCCACGATCAGGTTCACCTTTTGCAACAAGCCGTTGTGATCCACGGTATAATCGTGGAAGAGCGTGCCGCGCGGGGCCTCGCTCACGCCCACGCCGCGCAGGCTGTTGATGCCGGCATCGGCGCGCAGATTATCGCTCAGCAGTTCCGGATCCTCCAGGTAGCGCTCGACGTATTCAATGGCCGCCAGGATCTCGATCAGGCGCGCGTAGTGGTACAGGAACGAGGAAGTGACCGCGCTGCGGCGGCCGAGCTTTTTGAATTTCTTCAATTCAGCGTCGGCCTTGGGTACGCCCATCTGCCGGCACACATTGAGGCGGGCGAGCGGTCCCACGCGGTACATGCCGTCGGGGAATCCCAACGACTTGTAGTAGGGCGACTTGAGATATGAGTTGGTCTGCACCGATTCGCCGATGACATCGTAATACTTCTGCGGGTCCACCTGGTCGGCAATGATGCTGCCGCTGCTGTCGGTGAAGCGCAATTTGCCGCCATGATGCTCCCAGGTGCCGTCCTCGGTGACCAACCCCATGAAGAGCGAGGGAAAGTTGCCAAAGATTTGCAGCTCCCGCTGGTGCTTTTCCAGGGTTTTCTTGAACAGGTTCAAGGCGGTGTTGGTGGTGGCAAACGCCTCGGGCAGCCAGGCGCGGATTTTGGTGCGGCCGGCTTCCGTCAAGGGACTGCGCACGCCGCCGGGGACGGCCCAGGCGGGGTGGATTTTCTTTTCGCCGAGGATTTCGATGATTTCCTGGCCGAACTGGCGCAGGCGGATGCCGGCGCGGGCCAGGTCCTTGTTTGAGGCGATGAGGCCGAACACGTTGCGACTGGCCGGCGGCGTGTCCCAGCCGAGGAGAAAGTCCGGCGCGCTCAGATGGAAAAAGCTCAACGCGTGGGACTGGATGAACTGGCCGAGATTGAGCAGTCGGCGCAGCTTGTCGGCGGCGGGCGGGATGTTGACGGCCATGAGGGCATCGCCCGCCTTGGCGGAAGCGAGCGTGTGGCTCACCGGGCAGATGCCGCAAATGCGCTGCGTGATGCCGGGCATTTCGGTATAGGGCCGGCCCTCGCAAAATTTCTCAAAACCCCGGAACTCCACCACGTGGAATTCCGCGTCGGAAACGTTGCCGGCGTCGTCCAGGAAAATGCTGATCTTGGCGTGCCCCTCGATGCGGGTCACCGGATCAATGACAATGCGTTTTGACATAATGGTAATACGGGATTGGCGGGGCGTGAGGCGGAAGCCAAACCCCGCTTTTGGCGCGGTTGATCATCCAAATTTCAGGTCGCTTCCGGCCAAGGCGGGGGGCTGGCCGGCCAACAGGTGGCCCACCAGGGCCTTGATCCGCGCCGCGGGCGGCGGGCAGCCGGGCAGGAAATGTTCGATGGTGACGATTTCATGCACGGGCGCCACGCGTTTGAGCAGGGCGGGCACAATGCCATCGGCCTGGGGCAGGGAGGGGTTATTCTGGGCGTTGTCGATGTACGCGCGCTGGAGCACGTTCTCCACGTTGCCGTGGCCCAGTTGATTGCGCATGGCGGGCACGTTGCCGGTCACGGCGCAGTCGCCAAAGGCCACCAGCACCTTCGTGCGGGCGCGGACTTGATGGAGCATCTCCAGATTGTCCTCGTTGCAGACGGCGCCTTCAATCAGGCACAAGTCCACGTTTTCCGGATAGCGTTTCACATCCACAACCGGGCTGTAAACCAGTTCCACGGCGTCGGCGAGGTCGATGAGGAACTCGTCCAGGTCGAGGAACGACATGTGGCAGCCGGCGCAGCCGCCCAACCAAACGGTGGCCAAACGAATCTTCATAATTCAATTGTTAATCGGCGGCGATCCATTGTTTCTTTTCCCGGGCGGTGACGATGAATTCGAGCTTGCCGCGGTCGCGTTCCATTTCGCCCACGGTGACCCCCTTGTGGAACAGGGCGCCGGTGGGGCAGGCCTGCACGCACTTGCCGCACTCGGTGCAGGAATCGGAGTCGCCCCAGGCCCCGTTGAGGTCGCTGATGATCTTGGACTTGGCGCCGCGACCCGAGAAGTTCTTGGTGCCGGCGCCTTCGATGTGCCAGCAGACCCGCACGCAGCGGCCGCAGAGCACGCAGCGGTTGTGGTCCATGCCATACAGCCGGTGGGTGATGTCCATGCACCACCGCGGGAAGGTGTATTCGTAGCGCACGTGGTCGATGCCCAGTGAATACGCGAGCGTTTGCAGTTCGCAATGGCCGTTGGAGACGCACACAGCGCAAACATGGTTCCGTTCGGCGAACAGCAGCTCGAGGATCATGCGCCGGTATTTCCGCAGCCGCTCGCTATCGGTTTTCACGTCCATGCCTTCGGCCACCTTGGTGGTGCAGGCCGGCAGCAGCTTCGGCACGCCGGTCAGTTCCACCAGGCACAGGCGGCAGGCGCCCACGTCATAGACGCCTTCCAGGTGACAGAGGGTGGGGAGGTTGATGCCCGCCTCGTTGGCGGCCTGCAGGATGGTGGCGCCTTCCTCGGCGCTGATCTCCTGGCCGTCGATGGTCAATGTTTTGGCAGCCATATGAAATTGTTGGTTGGGGGTTAAACGTGTTTGACGGACCCGTTGCCGTTGGGGTTGTGCCGGTCGGGCAGCAGCAACGCTTCGTATTCATGGCGGAAGAACCGCAACGTGCTCAGGGTGGGGTTCGGCGCGGTCTGGCCCAGGCCGCAGAGGCTGGTGTTGCGCACCAGGTCGCACAGCTCCTCCAGCTTCTCGATATCCCGGGCCGTGGCCTGCCGGTTGGCAATCTTGTCCAGCAAGCGGTACATCTGGGTGGTGCCGGCGCGGCAGGGAATGCATTTGCCGCAGGATTCATCCATGCAGAATTCCATGAAGAACCGGGCGATTTCGACCATGTTGGTGGTGTCGTCCATCACGATCATGCCACCAGAGCCCATGATGGAGCCGAGTTTGCCGAGCGATTCGTAATCCACCGGGGTGTCCAGGTGTTGCGCGGGGATGCAGCCGCCGGAAGGGCCGCCGGTCTGCACGGCTTTGATCGCCCCGCCGTCGGGGGCGCCGCCGCCCATTTCCTCCACGATGGCGCGCAAGGGGGTGCCCATGGGCACTTCGAGCAGGCCGGTGTTCTTGATCTTGCCCGCCAGCGCAAAAACCTTGGTGCCCTTGCTCTTCTCGGTGCCAATCTTCGCAAACCAATCGGCCCCTTTACGGAAGATCGTCGGCACATTGGCAAAGGTCTCCACGTTGTTCAGCAGGGTGGGACAGCCGAACAGGCCGCTTTCGGCGGGGAAGGGGGGACGCGGACGGGGCACGCCGCGCTTGCCTTCCACCGACGACATGAGGGCGGTTTCCTCGCCGCAGACAAACGCGCCGGCGCCGATGCGCAGGTCCACGTTGAAATTGAAGGGCGATTCGAAGATGCCCGCGCCGAGCAAGCTCATCTGTTTGGCCTGCTTGATGGCGATCTGCAAGCGCGCGATCGCCAGCGGATATTCCGCACGCACATAAATGTAGCCCTGATCGGCGCCGACGGCGTAGGCGGCAATGGCCATGCCTTCGAGCACGCTGTGGGGGTCGCTTTCCAGGACGCTGCGGTCCATGAACGCGCCGGGATCGCCTTCATCGGCGTTGCAGATGACATACTTCTTGGCGCCGGCGGATTTGGCGACGGTGCCCCATTTCAGGCCGGTGGGGAACCCGGCGCCGCCGCGGCCGCGCAAGCCGCATTTGACCATGGTCTCCACCACTTCCTTGGGGGTCATTTCGTGCAGCACCTCGTGCAGGGCCTGGTAACCGTCGGCCGCGATGTAGCTTTCAACCCGTTCGGGATCCACGAGGCCGCTGTTGGCCAGTACGATGGAGAACTGGTTGGCAAAGAACGGCGCGTGGGGATCCGTCTGGTCGGCCTCGGCTTTGCCGCCTTTGAGCGCGGCGATGATGGACGGCGCGTTCTTGGAGTTCACCTTGACGTACAGCGCGTCGTTGGAATCATCCGCCACCAGCGGACCTTCGCAGCACAGCTTCATGCAGCCGACGCCCCGCACTTCCACGTCGTTTTGCAGGCCGGCCTCGGCCACCGCCTTTTCCAGTTGCTCCTTCACCCCTTTGGAGCCGGAGGACATGCAGCCGGCGGCCAGACAGCAGCGGAGCACGATCTTTTTGCGGGCCGCCTGTTCCTTTTCCTTGATTTGTAGCAGGTCGTTGAGAATCATTTTTGCACCCACTGGTTGATTTGTTCGAGGGCGGATTCGGGCGTGGTGCGCGGGGTGACGGTGCCGTCATAGACCACCGCCGGGGCGATGCCGCAGGCGCCAATGCAGCGGGCGGTGAGCAGCGAAACCTGGTTGTCGGCGGTGGTTTCGCCGGGCCGCACGTTGAACTTGCGGGTGATCGCGTCAATGATCTTGTCCGCCCCCTTCACGTAGCAGGCGGTCCCCAGGCAGACCACGCAGGTATGTTCGCCCTGCGGTTGGAGTTGGAAGAAATGGTAGAAGGTGGCCACGCCGAAAACCCGGCTGGGCGGGAGCTTGAGCTTGACCGAGACGAACAGCAGCAAGTCGTCTTCCAGGTAGCCGAAGAGTTCCTGCGCCTTGTGCAACACTTCAATCAGCGCATCCTGGCGGTACTGGTGCTTCTTCATGTGGACTTCCAGAATCTTGTACCGCTTGTCGCCACTGGCCAGGTCGAGCACGGCTTGAATCCGCTTTTTTTGGGGTTTGGCAAAGCATGCATTCATAGTTAATGACACTTTTGGTGGAGCAATAGAAATTAAACATAAGTGATGAAGTGTTCTAAACACATTACTTGGCAAAAGGTAACCAAAAATTGCCAATTTTTTCGCAACCGGCGGCGAATGTTGCGGCCCGGGACCCCCGGAGCGGGGCGGTGCCGGCGGGGCGGCGCTGGTGTTGGCTGGCGCGAAAAAACGCCAAAAACAATTGAAAAATTGGAGCCTTGGGCCGTCGCGCCGCGTGCCGGTCAAAGTCGGGCCCAGGCGGCGCTGAACCGGGGGCCAGCCGCTCCCGGCCCACCCTGGTGTGCCCCAAAGGGCAGTTGTCACGGTTGACAGCCGCAGTTATAACTTGGTCAAACCTATAAAATGACCAGCGCCAGAATGATGCTGTCAGGCGAAGCGGTTTCCGCTCGCGAGGAATCACTCGAACGATCCCCGTTTATCCACGAGTTCTTCATGGTTCAGGTGGAGGACTTCCGCGGGATGGCTTATTGCGACGAAGAGGGAAAATGGCGTACCGCCTATCGCGACGAGGAATTGTCGGGGGACATCAGTATTTTTGAGTGATCCGGCGGCGGCAGTTTCACCGGTGAGGTGGCCCTTTGCAGGCGGAGGAATCCGCGGGCACGAGCGGCGGCAGAGTCGTAGTCTTCAAACTCCAAATTCATCAGCCGGTCAGAAATCCTTAAAATCGCCTTCCATCGGGATGGCTTTCCGGCCCTTGGCCACCGGGGCCGCAGCTTGACGCGCAAGTCCTTTCCTGGCGGCCCTGGGCGCCGTCGCCGGCGTTCTTGAGGGGGTTGGGAGGCGGGAAGAATTTGTCCGGGACGTCGTGGTTGGTGTTGGGGTGCTGGTGGTGGAGGAAACCCCGTCGACCAAGCGCAACAGCTCCCCCACGGCCTGTTTCATGGTGATGGCTTGGGCGTTTAATTCCTCCGCGGCGGCGGCGGCTTCCTCGGCGCTGGCCGCGTTGTTCTGCGTCACCTTGTCCATCTGGCCCACCGCCGAATTGATTTGCGAGACGCCCTCGCTCTGTTCCTTCACGGAAGCGGCAATTTCATCGACGACGGTGCCCACCTGGGCGCCATTATCCAGGTTGCGTTTGAAAGCGGCCTGGGTGGCGGTGGTGAGTTCTTTGCCCTTGTGGGCGGCTTGGGCGGCGCCTTCGATCAACGTGCTGGTTTCCTGGACGGCCTGGGCGCAGCGTTGGGCCAGGTTGCGGACTTCCTCGGCCACCACGGCAAAGCCCATGCCGGATTCCCCGGCGCGGGCGGCCTCTACCGCGGCGTTGAGCGCGAGGATGTTGGTTTGGAACGCAATCTCCTCAATGGTCTTGATCACCTTGACCGTGGACTCGCTCGACCGGTTGATTTCCTGGATGGCGGTGGCGGTTTCATTCAGCAGGCGGTTGACTTCCGCGATGATGGTATGCGCTTCGTGCATCCAGGTCTGGCATTTATCGGCGCGCTCGGCGTTGCCTTTGGACATGCTGGCCAGTTCCTCCAGGGAGGCGCTGCTCTCTTCCACGGCCGCCGCCTGTTCGCCCGCCCCTTGGGCCAGGTTCTGGCTGGAGGTGGAAATCTCGGCGGCCGCCGCGGCCACCTGGTCGGAACCGCGATTCAACACCCCGGCCACGTGGTGGAGTATTTGGCCGGTCCCGCGAACAATCAGCCAGGTCACCACCGCCCCCACCACCAGCGCGGCCAGCGGCAAATACATGCGGTGCTCCGCCACCGTCTCGACCAGCGGGAACACGCTCGATGAAGGGGCCAGGACCAGGAAGAACCACGCGCCCAGGAAGCCCACCTTCGGCCGTCGCCACAGCGCCGCCAGCGTAGCCGCCAGCAGGCCCGCGACCACGACGGCATAGGGCGCCGCCTCCCCGAACCTGTGCACCCAGAAGCCCAGGTAATCGAGCACCAGCGGGTGCGGCCAGACCGCCAGACGCAGGTACAGGCAGATCGCCACAAACTGGTTGCGCAGGTGCTGCCAGGGGGTAATCGGCAGGCCGAAGCCCACCGTCCCGCCACGCCCGTGCGCCGTCAGGATCAGGTAGCCCAGATACAGCCACGTGCCGCCCAGGGCCAAATACAGCTTCCACCGGCGGCGCCACGCCGCGCGCCACGATCCGGCCAGGAAAGCGCGGTCGTACAGCAGCACGCACAGCGGCGCCGAGGCCATGATCTCCTTGCTCGCCATGCCCAGCAGGCACGCCGCCGCCGCCACGGCGTACCAGACCGCGGACCACGGGCCCTGCGACCCGCGAATGACCGCGTATAGGGTGAGCAGGTAGAACAGTCCCATTAGTGTTTCGGCACGCTGGCTCAGGTACGTCACGCACTCGGTCTGCAGCGGATGCAGCGTCCACAAGAGCGCCGCCGCCAGCGCCAACCACGGCCCCGCGGCCGCAAAACGCGCCCGCATCGAAGGCAAAGCGAACGTCCGCCGCAAAAGCCCC